>Ga0074045_10000744_pt1 | contig 31781 bp, 31 predicted proteins | sample BogForMeECP23OM2_FD_94442 | JGI IMG/M metagenome (GOLD analysis project Ga0074045, IMG submission 94442) | Bog forest soil microbial communities from Calvert Island, British Columbia, Canada - Bog Forest MetaG ECP23OM2 | ecosystem: Environmental > Terrestrial > Soil > Wetlands ...
CAACCGGAACACTACCCTGGCTAGGTTTTGACCGAGTACAGCCAAACAGATCGGCTCTCCCAGGGAAGCACTGTTGAATCAATGCACTGGATGGTGTTGCGTCGACCGTCTGAGCCGGCAGCCCTTATCGGACGAATACCGACCAGAGATGCCAGATGTCGCGTGAATGGACTATTTGGGAGTCAAGCGCGGGTCGTGTTGGGCGTCCAACGCGGCGAGAACCCACTTTTGCAGAACGGCTCGAAAGTGAGGCTCTATTTCGCGAAATACCAGACCTACGCCCGAGGGCTTAACATACAGGACGGATGCCAGGGCCTCAAAATATTGTCCTGAATGATGAATCTTCAGCAAAACAGGGCGCTGCACCTCAAACGACGCAGAAGTCTCCAGGAAGCATCCGAGCAAGCTTAGCTCGGTCACACGTCCGGCGACAAAAGCAGGGGGCGAGCCTACAGGAGCAATCTCGGCACCAGCGCTGAACGCAAACCGCAAACCACGATGCTCTTGGTCCATTTTTTCAGCCTAGTCCATTAAATAACAGGTGTCGAGCCACTTCATGATCGTCCGACACGAATTGGCTAATGCCAGTCCCCCGAGCGCGTTTGGGAGGTAGCGAAGCGCTGCGCCACCGCAAGACCTACTAACTCCCGGTAAGCGCTGTACGGAGACCGACCCACTACCAATCGAATTTGCACATTGCGGGGATGCGTTCTAAACTGTGCAAATGGGGAGATTCATGAAGAAAACAGCATTTCTTGCGGCACTTCTGTTTACCTGGCCATTGTTGGGGCAGAACCCTCCGGCAACGAATCCACCGGCGCAGAATCCTCCGGCGCAAACGCCGCCGGCACAGAACCCGCCGAAGTTGGAACAGCCTCCGATGGCGACGCCAGAACCAGAGGAAGAAAAGAAACCCGCGCCGGTGAAAAAGCCAGATACGCCAACAGCGCCCGGGGGCGCCAAGACAATAGCGCCGGCGGCCAAAGCTGCGAAGCCTCCCTCGGGGGAAGGCAAGATGGTGGAAGAGATTATCGCGCGGGTAAACAACGAGATCATTACGAATTCCGAACTGGACAAGGCCCGTGCCAGCGCGGAAGATGACGCGCGGCACGATTGCAGCGGGAAGTGCACGCCGGAGCAATTGCAAGCGTCCATCGAGGAGCGCCAGAAGAGCGCCCTGCGCGACCTGATTGACCAGTCTTTGCTGGAGCAGCGCGGCAAGGACCTGGCCATCAGCGTGGAGACAGACGTGGTGAAGCAACTCGACGAGATTCGCATCAGCAACAACCTGAAGGACATGGATGAACTGGAAAAGGCGGTGAGCGCCCAGGGATTGAACTGGGAGGATTTTAAGAACAACATACGCAACAAAATACTGACCCAGAAGGTGATCTCCCAGGAAGTGGGTTCGCACATCACGATCGGGGACGACGAAGCGCTGAAGCTTTACAACGAGCACAAGGACGAATTCGTGAGGCCGGAGGGAGTGGCGCTGCGGGCTATCGAGGTTTCCACGGAAGGGAAGACGGAGGCGGAGATTCCGGAGTTGAAGAAAAAGGCGGAAGCGTACCTTAAACGAATCGACGAGGGCGAGGATTTCAGCGTGCTGGCGAAGCGCTTCTCCGATGGCAAGACCGCGCAGCAAGGCGGCTATCTTGGAGTGTACAAGCGCGGGGAACTCGCGAAGGAACTGGAAGACAAGGTCTTCGCGATGAAAAAGAACGAGCTGACCGGCGTGATTGAAACGAAGCAGGGCTTCCTGATCCTGCAGGTGCTGGAGCACTACAGCGAAGGCGTGCAGCCGTACGATAAAGTGGAAAATGAACTCAAGGAACACATCTACAGCGAGCGCATGGAGCCGGCCCTGCGCGAGTATCTGAAAACGTTGCGCGAGCAGAGCTACGTGGTGATCAAGCCGGGATACCAGGAAATGGCGGGCGGAGGCAACTCTGAAATCGAGGAAGTGAGCGCGACGCCGGAATCCACGAAAGAGAAGAAGCACCACAAGAAGTACCTGCTGTTCGGCAAGTCCAGCGGATCGAAATGACGAAAAATATCATGGTACGCGATCTGGCGGCGGACCAGACCATCACCGGATTTTTCCTGGTGCACGAGAAAGAGGTGCGCAACACCTCCTCGGGCAAGCCGTATCTGCGCATGGAACTGGGCGACAGCAGCGGCACGGTGGAAGCGCGGATGTGGGACCAGTTCGAGGCCGCCGCCAAGGATGTCCGCCGCGACGACTTTGTGAAGGTGAGCGCCCGTGTGGAGATCTACCGCAACAAGCCGCAGCTCTCGCTGCTGCAATTCCGTGTGGCCAAGCCCGAAGAGATCAACCTGGCGGATTTTCTGCCGCACACGGCATATAACGTCGAGGAGCTTTTCAAGGAAGTGCTGGGTCACGCGGAGGGGATGAAGAATCCGTGGCTGAAGAAGCTGGTTTTGCAGGTGCTGAACGACCCGCAGATTGCGGCGCGGTACAAGCGCGCGCCCGCGGCGAAGGTGATGCACCACGCGTATCTCGGAGGATTGCTGGAGCATGTGGCCGGGTTGTGCCGCCTGGCGAAGTTGATCGCGGCGCACTATCCGGAACTGGATGTGGACCTGCTGCTGACGGCGGCGATGCTGCACGATGTGGGCAAGCTGGATGAATTGTGTTACGAGAAGTCGGTGAGCTACACGACCGAAGGGCAGTTGCTGGGGCACATCGTGATGGAGTTGGAGACGGTAAGCCGGGCGATGGACAAGATCGAAGGATTCCCGGCGAACCTGAAGACCGTGGTGCAGCACATCCTGATCAGCCATCACGGGCAGTATGAATTCGGATCGCCGAAATTGCCGATGATCCGCGAGGCGCTGGTGTTTCATTATTTGGATGACCTGGATTCCAAGCTGGCCGCGGTGCGCGCAGCGCTGGCGAGCGATTCCGGGGAGCCGGGATGGTCGGCGTACAGCGGCGCGCTGGCAAGAAAGTTTTTGCGGCTGGAAGAGTTTTTGAAAGAGAAGGAACCCCCGAAAGAGACCAAATAAGAACCGGTATTCCCCCCGATTCCTCACGGGCAAAATAATGCATCCCAGGTTTAGACCGGACACGCCTAGGTCCGGAAGTCGCAAACTCCCGCCCAGGAAGTCTTTTGCCTGATCTCCACTTTCTCCTAGTCGATTCCTGATAACTGATCGCTGATATCTGATATCCCATTTCCAGTCTGCTAAACTAACGAGAGACTTATGATTCCTGCCGAGTACAAAGTCCGCGATCTGGTGATACGGCCGGCGACGGTGCTGGCGCCCATGGCGGGCGTCACGGACACGCTGTTCCGGCGCGTGATCCGCGGGCTGGGCGGCTGCGGGCTGCTGATGACGGAATTCACCAGCTCCGAGGGGATCACGCGGAGCGCAAAGAAGACTCTGCGGTACCTCTTTTACGAGGAAGACGAGCATCCTATCGCGGCGCAATTGTTTGGCGCGAATCCGGAAGTGATGGCCGATGCGGCGCGCCTGGTGGAAGAGCTGGGCTACGACGCCGTGGACATCAACCTGGGCTGCCCGGCGAAAAAAGTGGTGAAATGCGGCGGCTCCGGGCTTTTGCGGGAATTGCCGCTCCTGGAGCAGATTTTCCGCCAGGTGCGCGCGGCGGTGAAGATTCCGCTGACCATCAAGCTGCGTGCGGGCTGGGACGAAAACTCCATTGTTGCTCTGGACGTGGTGAAAATGGCGGAGCAGATTGGCGTCGAAGCGGCCGCGATTCATCCACGCACGCGCATTCAGGGCTACGCGGGCAAAGCGGATTGGAGCCTGATCGCGGCGGTGAAGCAGGCGGTGAAAATTCCGGTAATTGGGAACGGCGATATTCACTGCCCGGAGGACGCGGCGCGCATGGTGGCGGAAACGGGCTGCGACGCGGTGATGATTGGGCGGGCGGCGGCGACGAACCCGTGGATTTTCGCGCAGATAAAGGAATTCCTGGAAACGGGCAGCTACCGGGCGCCCACGGAGCAGGACCGCTACCGTTTACTTTCTGGCTACTACAGGCAAATTTCTAACGCCAACCAGCCCGACGCCGTGGGAAAAATGAAGCAGTTCGCCTGCTGGTTTACTCATGGCGTGGGGAACGGCAGCGAGCTGAGACGCATTGTACACACGGCACGCACGCCCGCGGAAATCGTGGAGAATGTGGAGCGCTTTTTCGAGCGGAAGGCGGCCGATGGGGGGAGCCCAGCCCATGAGCCAGATCAGCGAAAAAATCGCCCGGCAGAGGTCCGAACGTAGAATATCGGTGCACTTGCCCTTGCGTGTGAGAGGCCGCGACACGCGCGGGTTTCCCTTCGAGGAAGATACTTCCAGCGAAAACTTGTGCCGGAGCGGTGCGGCGTTTCATACGCGCTTTGACCTGGCCATCGGCTCGAATCTGGAGATCCGCATTCCCATGCAGGGGTATCCCTCGCGGCGGTATGAGAATGATTTTGAGACGCAGGGGCGCGTAGTGCATGTGGGCGAATCGCGGCCAGACGGGGAGAAGCTGGTTGGTGTGCAGTTTGTGGGGCCGCGATTCCAGAGGGTGTTCCGGTCGGAATCGGCGGCGTAGGCAAGATTACTCCAGACAATTTGCGCGAGTGGGTGGGATTGGCGATGGCTGGGGTGTATTCGACGGCAAATCGAAGAAAAGATAACGCAGAGGCGCTGAGTACGCAGAGGCTCGCAGAGACAGAGAAGAAGGACGGTAACACAGAGTTTACAGAGAAAAGAACACGGAGATCACAGAGGGAAGAAAAGAGAGAAGAAGAAAGAGAAGAAGAAAGAGTTAGGAGGATTCGGGGGAGGTGTCGTCGAGGAGCTGGCGGTAGGCGTCGCGGCGGGTGATGCCGCGCTCCTTGGCGGCGAGCTTGAGGGCTTCTTTGCGGTCGAGTTTGGCCTGGTGGATCAGTTCCTCGACACGAGCGGCGAGGGATTGGGAAGTGTTGACGTGCGCGCCCGGCTCGGCGGGTTCCGGCGGGCCGATCAGCAGTGTAATTTCGCCTTTGGCGGGACGGTCGCCTAAGGATTGCACCAGATCAAAGAGTTTGCCGCGGCGAAATTCTTCGTGGAGCTTGGTTACTTCGCGGGCGAGGCAGGCGGGGCGATTGCCGAGAATGGCCAGGGCATCGGCGACGGTATCCGCGATGCGATGCGGCGCTTCGTAGAAAATCATCGTGCGCTCCTCAATGCGCAGATGCTCCAGGGCGCGGCGACGTTCGCCACTCCGTGCGGGAAGAAATCCTACAAAAAGAAATTCCTCGCTGGGCAGGCCAGAGGCGGAGAGCGCGGCCAACAGCGCCGCCGGGCCGGGAATGGGCACGACGGGGATGCGGTGACGAATGGCCAGAGTGACGAGCCGATGGCCCGGATCACTGACCAGCGGCATGCCCGCATCGCTGACCAGTGCGATGGAGGCGCCGTTTTCCATGGCCAGGACGAGTTCGGGCGCGCGCGTCATCTCGTTGTGTTCGTGATAGCTGATCAACGGCTTGCGAATGTCGTAGTGATTCAGGAGCTTCAGCGAGTGGCGCGTGTCTTCGCAGGCGATCTGGTCCACTTCCTTCAGGATGCGCAAGGCGCGGAGGGTGATGTCCTCCAGGTTGCCGATGGGCGTAGCCACCAGGTAGAGGCAGCCTTGGCGCGAAACCTCGGTATTAGCGTTTTCGGTCATGGGAGGTGCTGCTGAAGAGTCTAGCACGGCGGGCGAAGGGCTCGGGGGCGCGTGGTATAATGCGCGTTTTGTGAGGCGAGTGGGAGGTTAAGCTGTGCCACTGTACGAATACCAGTGCACCAAGTGCAAGCGGCGTACGGAGAAGATCGAGAGCGTCCACGGTCCTCATCTGAAGAAGTGTCCGCACTGCGGCGGGAAGGTGGAGCGGCTGCAGTCGGCGCCGGCCATCCAGTTCAAGGGATCGGGATGGTATGTGACGGACTACGCGGGAAAGAGCGGCGGGAAAGAGTCTCCGGCAGAGAAGACGGACAAGACGGAATCGAAAGAGGCGCCGAAGGAAGCCACCGCGAAAGAAACCAAAGAGAGCAAGGAAAAGAAGACGGAGAAGAAAAAGAATTAGGGCACGGGAGGACGTGTGATGGCGCTTGAGCCAAGCCGACCGCGGATACCCCAAGACCCAGGCACCCACGCCGTGCCTGGGGCACCCTCCGCCTCACTCCTCCGGCAGAGAAGCTAGAGTTTCAGGGTTTTGAGGTAGTCGCGGAAAGCGGGGCCGAATTCTTCGTTGAGGAGGGCGAGTTCGACGGTGGCTTTCAGGAAGCCGAGTTTATCGCCTGCATCGTAGGAAATTCCTTCGTAAATGTAAGCCCACAGGCCTTGCTCTTTGGCGAGGAGGCGCAAGCCGTCGGTGAGCTGGATTTCGCCGCCGGCGCCGGGCTTGGTGCGTTCCAGGCAATCGAAGATGGCGGGCGGAAGAACGTAACGGCCGGTGATGGCGAGATTCGAGGGCGCTTTTTCAGTTGCGGGCTTTTCGATGAGATCGCGAATGCGCAGAAGGCGTTCGCCAAAGGGCGCGATGGGCGCAGGTTCGCCGTCAACGATGCCGTAAAAGCGGGTCCTCTCGCAGGGCACTTCTTCAACGGCGATGGCGCCGGTGCCGGTGGCTTCGTAGACGTCAATGAGTTGCTTGGTGGCGGGATTTTTGCCGGGGATGAGGACGTCGCCGAGCAGAACAGCGAAAGGCTCATCGCCCACGAGATCTTTGGCGACCAGCACAGCGTGGCCGAGACCGAGGGGTTCCTTTTGGCGGGTGTAACTTACCTGGACCATGTTGGAGATGCGGCGAACGAGTTCAGCCTGCGCGTGCCTGCCCTTTTGTTCGAGGTACTGTTCGAGCAGGGGGGCACTATCGAAGTGATCTTCGATGGAGTTCTTACCCTTGCCGGTAACGATGATGATGTGCTCGATGCCGGAGGCGACACATTCTTCGGCGACGTATTGGATTTGCGGTTTGTCCACGACAGCGAGCATTTCCTTGGGCTGCGCTTTGGTGGCGGGAAGAAAACGCGTGCCGAGGCCAGCGGCGGGTAATACGGCCTTGCGAACTTTCTGCTGGCGGGCGGGAATCGCTTGAGACTGCTTCGCGTCTTCGATCATAGGGAGTTTGAAAAGTGCGCTCGAAAAGAGATTTGCAATACAAGCTCACAGTAGACGCGGTGCGGGAGTCTTGTCAATGATACGCGAACGGAATGTGCAGAAGCGTGTGTTAGCATGAAAAATTGATAGGCGAGGGTGGCAGGGCGAATGGACGTGACTTTGTGACAAAGGGCGCGGAAGACGGAGTGAAGATCCTGGGAATCGAATCGTCGTGCGACGAGACGGCGGCGGCGGTGGTGGTGAACGGACGGAAGGTTTTGTCGAGCGTGGTGGCTTCGCAGATTGATATTCACCGGAAATATGGCGGCGTGGTGCCAGAACTGGCTTCGCGGGAACACCTGCGGCAGATTGTGCCGGTGGTTCGAGAGGCGCTGGCGCAGGCCGGGTTGCGGCTTGAGGAGCTCGATGCGATTGGCGTGACGCAGGGTCCCGGGCTGGTGGGATCGCTGCTGGTGGGGATCACGTATGGAAAGACGCTGGCGACGGCGCTCGGAAAACCGCTGGTGGCGGTGAATCATCTGGACGGTCACGTTCACGCGGTCTTTCTAGAGGCTTACCGGAACGGAAAAGTGCCGAGATTGCCGGCGGCGTGTTTGATTGTTTCCGGCGGGCACACGGTGTTGTACGAAGTGAAGGACGGTGCGGCATGCGGCGGGGGTGGCGCGTTTGCGTATCGCAAGCTGGGGCAGACGCGCGACGATGCGGCAGGGGAAGCGTACGACAAAGTGGCGAAACTGCTCGGGCTGGGGTATCCCGGCGGACCGATCCTGGACCGTCTGGCGGCGGCTGCGACTGCGGCGAACACAAAAGCTCCGGTGAAATTTGGGCCAACAAAAACGCGCGGGAATGCGCTGGACTTCAGCTTCAGCGGGCTGAAGACCGCGGTGCTATACCACGTGCGGGAACACTCGGGATACACAGAAGAAATCCGGAAGCGGGAAGAAGCGGTGGTGGCGGGGAAGCGCGGGTTTGCGGAATTGTTGCCGATGTGCAGTGCGGAGACTCTGGGGTTGGTGCGGGAATTTCAGAATGCGGTGGTGCGGGACCTGGTGGAACGCACGATGTTGGCGGCGGAGGAGTGCGAAGTGCAGACGCTGCTGGTGTCGGGCGGAGTGTCGGCGAACAGCCAGTTGCGCGCGGCGTTCGCGGAACGTGCGCGGGCGAACGGGCTGGAGGTGTTCTTTCCGGAGCGCGCGCTTTCCACGGACAATGCGGCGATGATTGCGGCGGCGGCGTATGGCGATTTGGTGCGAGGGAGAGTGGCGGATACGAGCTTGAATGCGAAGGCTAGCTTGCCGCTGGGGTGAAGGCAGAAGTTAGAAGTAAGAGGAAGAAAGAAAAAAGATAACGCAGAGGCGCTGAGTTCGCTGAGATTCGCGGAGAAGAGAAAGGCAAGAGGGACGGTAACACAGAGTTCACAGAGATAGGAACACAGAGGTCACGGAGAAGAGAAAAGCGAAAGAGGGATCCTTCGGCTGCGCGGCCCGTTGCGCAAGAGTGCGGCGCTAAAGAGAAAGTCAGGCCGCTTCGCTCCCTCCTGCGGCGGGCAGGCAGGATGACAATTTTTTGGGTGGGGGTAGGGAGAGCGCGGAGGAGAGAAAAAAGGCCCCGACTGGGTCGGGGCCCGGGCACAATGCGGAGGCGAGGAGACTACTCGAACTTTTCCTGCATCTGGGGGAATTGCAGTTTGGCCTTGGCGAGCGACTTCACAACCAGACCCTCGGCGTTTTCGGCAGTTAGGTTGCGCGCGGTGGCCATTTCACTGACCAGTAGATACTTGGCGCGCTCCAACATTTTCTTTTCGCGGAAGGACAACGGTTTGCTACGGCTCAGGGAAACAAGGCTCTTGAGAACAACGGCCACTTCCAGCAGGGAACCCGTGCGCATGCGCTCGGAATTCTCCTTGAAACGATGTTTCCAATCGTGATGGGAATTGAGTTTCCCTTTTTCGAGGAACCCAAGGACTTTCATTGTGTCATTGGAGCGGATGACGGAGCGAAGTCCCACCGTCAGCGCGTTCGATTGCGGAACCATGACGCGCAGACCGCTGGAAAGCACGCGAATCATGAAGTAACGTTCGGTCCTGCCATTCAAAACACCGTAACTGATCTGCTCAACAACTCCAACGCCGTGGTTCGGATAAACGACTTTGTCGCCAATCTTATAATCCATAGCTTAGGTTGTCCCCCTAGGAGCTAAAAACAGTATAAGAAAGAGTGTTGCAAGAGTCAAGATATATCCTCTGGAATCAGGAAGATAGAGAAGGTATCGTTTCAATTTGGCAATCGAATTGCTCACCTGAGCCGCTCCCTAATCTAAAATCATGAAGAATTGCAGTCTTTCTTATGAGATAGAGTGAGCCGGCGGCCGCGCGTTGCAACTTTGTCGTGTCGTTTTGGTGGAGAGTCTCAGCCGCGCGGCCCAGGTTGGGTTACACTGCCGAAGTGACTACCCTGGTGATAGATACGAGCGAGATGCGGGGAAGCGTGGCCGTCCGAAAAGAAGGCCGCCGTGCCGCGGTGCGGCGGCATGAGTCCTGCGAGGATTATTCCTCGTGGTTGTTGCCGGCGGTGGAAGCATGCCTGAGTGAGGCGGGAGAGAGAATGGAAGGAGTGGACCTAATAGCGGCTTGCACGGGGCCGGGATCCTTTACCGGGGTCAGAGTGGGATTGACGACAGTGAAGGCATGGGCCGAAGTGTATGGGAAGAAGGTGGTTGGAGTGTCGCGGTTGGAGGCTATGGCGCGGTGTGCGGAAGCCGGAGCGCCTTTTGTGGCGGCATGCTATGACGCCCAGCGCGGGCAGATGTTCGCGGCGATCTACCGGCGGATGGATGGCGGGTTGCAGCGAATCGAGGAGGAGATGGTGATTGAGGCAGAAAGTTTCCTGAGGATGGCGACCGAGGAAGCGGGGCGCGAAAGGATTGCCTGGGTATCGCTGGACCCGCAGCTCATCACAGGCCTGGAAGACTGGGAAGCGCGTGCAGGCATTGGGGATAGCATGCATCGGGTAGAAGGGGACTTGGCGGACAAGATCGGAGAGATCGCTGAGGAGCGCGCGAGAAAACAGCAGTTTACCGACGCGCTGGAATTGGATGCGAACTATGTGCGGCGATCGGACGCGGAGATTTTCTGGAAGGGGCCGGCGGCAGGCCATGGGCGCTGAACCGAAGCACAATGAGGAAGCGTTTGTAATACGGGAGTTCCGCGCGGAGGACGCAGCGGTGGCAAGCGAGATCTTACTGGAAACGCGAGAGGCGGCAAACTGGTCCAAACAAGCACTGGCGGAATTCATGTTGCTGCCTGAAGCACTCGCGCTAATGAGCGAGCGCGCAGGGGTGCCGACTGGGTTCGTTTTGGGAAGGCTGGTGGCGAATGAGGCGGAGGTACTAAACCTGGCCGTATACGAGGAATGTCGAAGGCAGGGCGAAGGGCGAGCGCTGCTGGTGGAATTGCTGCGGCGATTTGCGGAATCAGGCGTAAGTCGTGTCTTTCTAGAGGTGCGCGAGTCCAATTTTGGGGCCATAGATTTCTATAAAGGGATGGGATTCCGGCAATCGGGGAGGCGCGAGGGCTACTACCGGGAGCCGCAAGAGGCGGCGCTGGTGTACGAGTGGACACGGGAATCCACAAGTTTGGTACCGAAAACCTCTTGACGTGGAATTCCACGGTGCTAGTCTGCGCTCATGTAGTATTCACACCGCATTCATGAAGAGGAGGAACGCATGGCCAGCGCGCAGCGGAGCCCTCGGGACGTAATAGTCGATACAGACGCCGAATACCAGCGTCTGTGTGAGCAGCACCGGCAATATGAAGCAGAACTCCAGAAACTCTCCCGATCCCCCTACCTGAACTCCGAAGACCTCATCGAAGAAATCCGGCTGAAAAAGATGAAGCTTCACGTGAAAGACGAGATGGAAAGTCTTGCCGCGCGCATCCACAACGCGCACGCACGACATTCGCAGTAGCCTGCCCGGATTCGCGCCCAATTCGCCCCGCTTTCTAGAGTAAAATGGCCAGAGTCCTCCCGCGGACGCAAGCCGCGACGGAGTTAGGAAGGCTATGGTCAAAGAAGGATACGCATTCGGCTTTCCGCCGCTGGTGGCGGGGCTTGTGTCGCTGCTGTTTCAAACGCCATGGATGATTGCCGCGGGGATCGTGTTTGTGGGGCTGGGGCTCTTCGTGTTTTATTTTTTCCGCGATCCGGAGCGCGCGATTCCCGCGGAGGCCGGTGTGGTTGTGTCCCCCGCGGATGGGCGCGTGGTGGTGGTCAAAGAGGAAGCGAACGCCGGGCGGCCCGGGAAGCGCGTCAGTATTTTTCTGGCAATCTGGAATGTGCACGTGAATCGATCCCCGGCCGCGGGGACGATCGCGAAGCTGGAGTACAGGCCGGGAAAGTTTCTGGCGGCGTGGGCGGAAAAGGCTTCGCTGGAAAACGAGCAGAATGTGTTTACGCTGGCGAGCGAACACGGAGAGATCGTGTTCAAGCAGATTGCCGGCTGGGTGGCGCGGCGGGTGGTGTCCTGGAAAAAGCAGGGCGACACGGTGGCGCGGGGAGAGCGCATCGGGCTGGTGCGCTTCGGGTCGCGCGTGGATATCTGGCTGCCGGAAAAAGCGGAAATTGCGGTAAAAATGGGGGAAGGCGTGAAGGGCGGCTCGACGGTGCTGGCGCGCATGCTGGCGGGTGTGCCCAGCCCGCTGAGCGCGCCGGAAAAATCGCCAAGTGCAAAGCAAGAATTGACGGAATAGGGCAGCCGGGCGTAGTACTCTGTTGCAGGATGATCTGAAAGCAATGCGCGAGATCCAACAACACGAAATTCCATTTCAGGAACGGCGCTACCGGAATCCGCGTCTGCGGCGAGGCATTTTCCTGCTGCCGAGCCTCTTCACGGTGGCGAACCTGCTCTGCGGGTACTACGCGTCCATCGCGGCGCTTATCGGCGGCGCGGAGAATTTTGATCACGCGGCGAAGGCCATCGGCATCGCCATCGTTTTCGATGCGCTGGACGGACGCGTGGCGCGCATGACCGGCACCAACACCGATTTTGGCGTGCAGTTTGATTCGATTGCCGACGTGGTGAGCTTCGGGATTGCGCCGGCGATCCTGGCGTATGCCTGGGGCTACCGCAGCCTCAGCGGGCAAGGCAGCGAGGCGTTTCTGGGGCACTTTGCCTGGCTATGCTGCCTGGCGTTTCTGATTTGTTCGGCGTGGAGGCTGGCGCGGTTCAACGTGCAAGGCATGGCCCCGGGCGGATCGAAGAATTTTGTGGGCATGCCGACACCCGCGGCAGCGAGCATGGTGGCAGCGATCGTGCACGCCTGGCACTGGAGCGGGCCCATTGTGATGGAGAAATGGTCGTACGCATGGTTCGTGCTGTTACTGCTGCTGGGCGTGTTGATGACCAGCACCGTGAGGTACTACAGCTTCAAGGATATTCCGTGGACCAGGAAGCAGCCTTCGGTAACGATCATAATGATCTGCCTGCTGGCGGGGGTGATCTGGCGGTATTCGGAATATGTGCTGCTGATCATCGCGGGCAGCTATGTCCTGAGCGGGATAGCCCTGCATGTGGTGCGCGTGTTGCGGCATCGGCTGGCTGCCAGGACCGCCTGATCCATGTCCTCAGATCGAGACTCGCAACGCATAGTGATAGCCGGGGCGTCATCCCTGCTGGGCGGTGAGCTCAAGTCGTTGCTGGAGGAGAGCCGCTTGGCCGCGTGGGATCTGCGTCTTGTGGACGAAGAGCAGGCTGCGGGGCTTTTGACGGAAGCGGCGGGCGAGCCGGCGGTGATCCAGCGCGTGGAAGAGGACACGTTTCATGGGGCGCGCATCGCGTTTCTGACTGGCTCGAGCAAGTTTGGAAGACAGTGTCTGGGGCCGGCGCGGCAGGCCGGCGCGACGATCATCGATTTTTCGCATGCCAGCCTGAGCGATCCCGATGGCACCCCGTGGTTCCCCAAGATTGAACACTTGACCGGGCGAAGCGTGGCCAAAGGCGCGCGCACCTTCAGCGTGTTTTCGCCGGGGGGGATGGCGGTGGCGACCCTGGCGCTGGCTTTGCGGCGTCACGGGCTGCAGAGGCTGGTGATGGCGCTCTACTGGCCAGTATCGGAGGCAGGGCGCGAAGGGATCGAAGACTTGGAAACGCAGACTTCGCAACTGCTGACGTTCCAGAGAGTCGGGCACCGGGTGTTCGGCACGCAGACGGCCTTCAATTTGTTGTCGCGCTATGGCGAAGAGAGCCAGCAAGACCTGCGCGCGCGGCTGCTGGAGATTCGCGCGGAGGTATCCGCGGCGATGGGCGATGCAGAGGAAGACGCGAAGATCTCGCTGAACCTGATTCATGTACCGGTGTTTTACGGGATGGCGTTCAGTGCGTGCGCGGATCTGGCGGCTACTGTGGACCGCGAAGCGCTCGAGGAGAGTTGCCGTGCCGCGGGCTTCGTGGTGCAGGCGAGCGGGGAACCGCCGCCGAGCAACGTCAGCGTGGCCGGAGAGACGAGCCTGTACCTTGGCGAGCCGGTGAAAGATGCCGGGCGCGAGGGAAGCTGGTGGTTCTGGGGAGCGTGCGATAATTTGCGCGTGCCGGCGTGGAGCGGGGTGAAGCTGGCGGAATGGTTAACCACATGAAGCGGCTCGTGCGTGGCGTATTTCTTTTGGGAGTGATTGCGGCCTTGTATGGCTGCGGGTATCACATGGCGGGGCACAGCAACGCGCTGCCGAAAAGCATCCATGTGATTGCGGTGCCGGCGCTGGAAAACAAAACAACCACATACCGGATCGAGCAGAAGCTTACGGCGGCGACGATCCACGAACTCCTGGCGAAGACTCCTTACCATGTGGTTTCCGATCCCAATGGGGGCGACGCGGTGTTGCGCGGGAAGGTGATCAGCCTGGAGGTCACGCCGCTGCTGTTCCAGACGACGCCGGGGACGCTCGCGACGGCGACGACGCCTGCGACGGCCTCGAGCGCGCAGGCCACGGCAATGCTCGTGACGATAAAATGCGAAGTAACGCTGACGGAGCGAGCCACGGACAAGGTGCTGTATCACTCCGACAACTTTCTGTTTCGCAACGAATATCAATTGGCGGCGTTCCAGCCGTCGACAAGCGGAACGACGTCGAACGTGTCGGAGGCGAGCGTAGCGAGTTTTTTCCAGGAAGGCGATCCGGCGCTGGATCGCATGTCGCAAGATTTTGCGCAGCGCTTGGTGGCGGCCGTGACGGAGAATTATTGATGGTGCGAACGCCGGCGGAAGAGTTACTGGAGCGGCTGGAAAATGGCAGCGTCGTGGCGGCTCTTGTGCTCCTGGGCGACGAGCCGTATTTGCGGGACCGTTGCCGCGCGGAATTGATTGATAAGTACGTTCCTGAAGCTGCGCGGGCCTGGGCCGTATCGCGATTCTCGGCGCAGCGGGGAGAGACGCAAGCGGCGCTGGACCAGGCGCAGACATTGCCGATGCTTTCGCCGCGGCAGGTGGTCTTCCTGGAAGAAGCGGAAGCCATCGAAGAGCTGGGGGAGAAAAATCGCGAAGAGACGGTCGAAGCGCTTGATGAGTATCTGAAAAATCCTGCGCCGTTCACGGTGCTGGTGCTGGAGGCTTCCGGGCTGGACCAGCGCATGAAGCTGTCGAAATTGCTGGTGGAAAAGGCGCTGGTAGTGGACGTGGGCGCGAGCGAAGATGCCAATCAGCGGATTGCAGTGGCGGTAGGACTCACGGCAGCGCTGGCGAAAGAGCAGGGCATCGAGTTCGAGAAGGGCGCGGCGGAGGATCTGGCGGAGTTTGTGAGCGGCGACCTGATGCGGCTGAAGACGGAAGTGGACAAACTGGCGACGTATGCCGCGGAGCGCCAGCGCGTGCGGCGCGAGGACGTGGCCGCGCTGGTCATCTCGGAAAAAACCACGACCGTGTGGGAACTTGCGGATCTTCTGGCCACGCGGCAGCCGAAAAAGGCGCTGGAGTTTCTGGAGCGTTTGCTGCGCGAAGGGGAAGAGCCGCCAATGATGGTGGGGGCGTTGGCGTGGATGTACCGCAAGCTGATCGAAGCGAGTGAAATCCGCGGGGCGACGAATGGATGGCAGGCGGCGCGTGCTTTGGGGATGCGGCCGGAGCAAGCGGAAATGGCATTGCAGTCCGCGCGGAAGATTTCCAGGCAGCGATTACTGGAGGGGTTGAGGACGTTGCAAGAGGCCGATAACCGCCTGAAGGGTGGCGCAAAAGAGCCGCGCATCGTGCTGGAGTTTCTGGTGGAGCAATTGAGCGGCGGCGCGGCGGCCGGCGCGGGTTAGAGCAAAGTTTGAAGAGGAGAAAGGGAAAAGCAGATCCCTCCACTGCGCGGCCCGACGCGCCAAAAGGCGGCGCAAGGGAAAATCGGGCCGCTCCGGTCGGGATGACAAATTCGGGCAGGGCGCTCAGCTGGGAAAGGCCTCACCCCTGAAGGGGCGAGCTACAGAACCTGGGGCATCCTGCCGGCGCGGGTTAAATCAAATATAGACCAGCCAGTTGTGCGTGTCGGCCTCGCGGCCGGTCTGGATGGCCACGAGCTTTGCGCGCAGGCGCGTGGCAAGGGCATCGGGCGCGCCAGTGGCGATCGCCAGATCGTGGCCCTGATAACCGATGCAGGCGATGGGCGCGATGATGGCGGCAGTGCCGATGCCGAAGGCTTCCTGCAGTGTGCCAGCGGCGTGGGCGGCGGCGAATTCGTCGACGGGGATAGAGCGCTCTTCCACGGGGGAATTCATGTCGCGCAAGAGTGTGAGCACGGAATCGCGCGTCACGCCGGGAAGAATCGTGCCGGAAAGCGGCGGGGTGACGGCCACTCCGTTGATGACGAACATGATGTTCATTACGCCGGACTCTTCGATGTACCGGCGTTCCTTGCCATCCAGCCACATCACATTGTGATAGCCCCTGCTTTGCGCGAGCTTCGCGGCGAGCAGAGCGCTGCCGTAGTTACCCGCGGTCTTGGCGTCACCGGTGCCGCCGGGAAAAGCGCGCACGTAAGTTTCTTCCGCCAGAAGGCGAATGGGCTGCGAGAAATACGCGCCGCCGGGCGAAGTGATTATCACAAAGCAGTAGCGATCGGCAGCGTGCACCATCAGGCTTTCGCCCGTGCCGAAGTACACGGGGCGGATATACAGCGAGCCGCCATCGCGATGCGGCACCCAATCGCGGTCCGTGCGAAGAAGCTCAAGCAGGCCTTCGATAAAGATGGGCTCCGGGAGTTCCGGCATGGCCAAGCGCGCGGCCGTGCGGTTCAGGCGCGCGTGATTGGCGCTGGGTCGAAAGATGGCCACGCGGCCGTTGGCGGTGCGATGAGCCTTGAAGCCCTCAAAGAGCGCCTGGCCATAGTGCAATGCGGTGAGGGCGGGAGAGAAGGACATCGGGCCGAAGGGCACAACGCGCGCGTCGTGCCACTCGCCATCGTGCCAATCGGCGACGAACATATGGTCGCTGTAGTTGGTGCCAAAGGGAGATTTCTCGCGGAGGTCTTCCGTGAGGCGGGAATGCGTGGTGCGTGTGACGGGGATGGAGGCGGTCATGGTGGAAACGAATGTACGGGGAAATGATAGAGCTGGAAAGATACAATTTGGCAGCCATTAGAACGCAGAGTCGCCCGTGTCTTACGGGCCAATTTGGCTGCGCAGGTACGCAGAGAAACACCAATCTCCGTGATGGGTGAACCGGCGGATCTTGGAATTGGATTCGCGCGAAGGGGCGAGCTACTTGGCGGCCTTGGCTTTGACTTGGTTGTAGGCCAGGGTCAGCCGGGATTTGTAACGGTTAGCGGTGTTTTCGTGGAGCACGCCCTTGGTGATGGCCTGATCGATTGCGGATACCGTGGGCTGCAGAAGATTCGCGGCGGCGGTGGCGTCCCCCGCGGCGAGCGCGATGCGCAGGCGTTTCATCATGGTGCGGACGCGGGTGCGGTTGGCGCGGTTCACTTCCGCGCGTTGATTAGATTGTGCCGCGCGCTTTAAAACGGACTTCTTCTTTTTCTTAACTTTGGTAGGCTGACCTTGGGCCATCTATCGCTCCTTGTGCGTTATGCTCAAACTTCTAGTGTGAAGTGGGACCAATGCCTTTGTCAAACGATCCAAAAACGCTTTCGCAGGCGCCGCATCCATTGACCCCGGCGCGGACCGGCACGATCCCCGCAATATCCCCGCAGGCCACCGCATCCGCGGTGCAGCGCGAAAGGCTGTGTCTCCTGATCAATTCGCGCAACCCCATCATCACGGTGGAGACGAGCGAAGAACAACGCTTCCTGGAGCTGCTTTCCGCAACGGCGCAGGAGCTGAATGTGCCGCTGTACGTCTGGAGCGTTACGGAAGGGCTGGGGAAGGCCGGGGGCGCGGCCCTCTACAATTCCGACCAGCCAGAACAGGCGCTGGCGAATATCGCCACGATTCAAGGCGACGCGATCTTCCTGTTGAAGGATTTTGCCCGTTATTGCGACAACGACCGCATTAGCCGCAGGCTGCGCGATCTGGCCGACGGATTCCGCACGGGGCGGAGGTGCATCGTATTGCTGGCCGCGTCGATTCAGTTGCCCTCGGAGGTGGCGGCGGATTCCGTGCCATACGAGTTGGGCTTGCCTTCCGCGGAGGAATTGCTGCCGGGCGTGCGATTCGTGCTGGCGGAAGTGACTCGCGATCATGCGTTGCCGGTGGCGCTCGATCTGGCGGGCATCGGGCAACTGGCGAAAAATCTGGTGGGCTTGCCGGAAGAGGAAGCGCTGCGCGTTTTGCGCAAGTGTGTCATGGAGCGGAATAAGGTGGACGCGGGGCTGCTGGATGATGTGCTGGAAGCGAAGCGCGCGGCTTTGCGCACGGACGGCCTGCTGGAAACGATGAAGCGCGACGCTTCGTTCACCGACGTGGCCGGGCTGCAGCGATTGCGCGAATGGATCAGCAAGCGCAAAAGCGCGGTGACGCCGGAGGGCCAGCGCTTTGGCCTGGTGCCGCCAAAGGGCGTGCTCATCACGGGAGTGCAGGGCTGCGGGAAAAGCTTGGCGGCGCGCGCCGTGGCGGGCGAATGGGGCTACGAACTGGCGCGGCTGGATGCCGGAGCGCTGTACGACAAGTTTGTGGGCGAGAGCGAGAAGCGGCTGAGGAAGGCGCTGGACCTGGCGCAGAAACTTTCTCCGCTGGTGCTGTGGATTGATGAGATTGAGAAGGCCTTCGCCTCGGCGGGGTCGAGCGGCGACGCCGACGCGGGCCTTTCGCAGCGCTTGCTGGCCACGCTGTTGACGTGGATGCAGGACCGCGAGGGCGGCGTGTTTCTGGCGGCCACCTCCAACAACATCACCATTCTGCCGCCGGAAATGCTGCGCAAGGGGCGCTTCGACGAGATCTTTTTTGTGGATTTGCCGGATGCGGCGGTGCGGGCGGCGCTGTTCAGCTTGCACCTGAAGAAGCGCGGGCGCGATGCCGCAGGCTTTGACGTGAACAAGCTGGCGGCCGCGAGCGAGGGATTTTCCGGCGCGGAAATTGAGCAGGCCATCGTGGCAGGGCTGTACACCGCGTTCAACCGGAAGCAACAGCTCTCGACGGATATTCTGCTGGAGGAAATTCACGCAACACAGCCGCTTAGCGTCACGCGCGCGGAGGAGATTACCGCCATCCGGGAATGGGCCAAGAGCCGGGCCGTGCCGGCGGACTGAGGGCGCGGAAGAAGAGAAGAGCGGAAAGGAAAAACCGCATAAAGCTGTAGCTCAGGCCTTCAGGCCTGAGGGTTTTCGTCGCGGAGGCTTGATTGCCAGAGGGAGAGAAGGCCTCACCCCTGAAGGGGTGAGCTACAGGGTGTTGCGCGCTCCGGGCCGCCCGGGGCGAGAGGCGCGGGCTATTTGTGCGCTTCAAAGGAAAGTGGGAAGTCGAAGACCAGGTCACCGACGGGAACGCGGAGAGAAAGTTCGCGGGCGCCGGCCTCGCGGGCAAACCAGATCACTCCCGCGGTTATCTGCTGGGGCGCGAGCGAACCGGCCTTTAGAGCAAGAGCGAGCGGGTCGCCGGATTCTTCAGGTACCGGTGGTTTGTTTGCAGATGCCACGACGTATCGCTGCGCCAGATAATCCGGCGCTGCATTAGGGCGATAGGCCAAGTTCTTAGGGGAATCGAGATTGACTTCGCGAAAGGCCACGGCGCTGGGAGAAGGCTGGGCGGTGGCGGTCGTCCAGAGCGACTGGTGATTCACGGCATGCGCTATCTTGGCGGGATTCTGCTCGGGAAGAGTCCGCAGATTGGGCTGCAGTTCATCCAGGGTAATCAGCGCGGGCATAATCTCCAGATTCGCTGCAGTCTGGTTGGAGATGGCAATGGAGGCGCGGAGTTTCCAGCCCGTGTCCTGGAGCGAAACCTGAACGGTAACGCCGTTGGCGGTGAGCGATTCGACGAGGCGGCCCTGGCTGAGCAACTGGTCGCAGCCGGGTGCGCCGGCGTCCCATCGGGCCACACCATTTACCGCGACAGCCGCCACTGGATGGGCAGGCGCGCCGGAGTTGGCGGAACTCTTGCCCATGAACAGATACATGCGCGCGACGTAGCCTTCCTTGCCGTCGCTGGCGCGTACCCGCGCGGTATAGCCTTCGTCATCCGAGAGCACCGCGACATCACCGCCGCAATTGAGAGTAGCGACGAGGCGCAGCGGTAGCGCCTGTTCGGCGTCCGCGGTCATGGGCACGCTGGGCACGCCAGGGCAACTGACAAGGGCGTGCGTTGGCGGAGCTACGCTTGCCACATTGTTTTCCTCCGCAGCCATCGCGGGGAGACTCAGCAGCACAGCCGCCGAGCCGAGCAAAATGTGTTTTGCGGATACGAACATGGCCTGCCCTCCCTCATGCAATGCACGCTTGAGTTTTCCACGCTGCAACATGAGTTTTCTCTTAGGGGCTGTGCGCGTCCATAGCTCTGGCGTACCAAAGGACAGGTAATCAGAAGCGCACTGTCCTTCGCGGGGAAAATGAGAGGAGAAGTACAGGTGGAAGAATTCAGAAGTAAGAAGTCAGAAGTTAGAGGTAAGAAGGAAGAAGCGAAAAGCGAAAAGCGAAAAGCGAAAAGCGAAAAGCGAAAAGCGATAGGACTCGCGGACTCGGCTTGCCCTACGGATACGTCAAGGGCGACCGCTTCGGAAAGCGGCGGCTAGAATAGCAAGAGAAACCCAGGACAAAGGCACCGGTCTGAAGACCGGCCACTACATGAGCTTAAGACGGTGCGCGGCGCGTGCTCGGCAGAACCGTGGTTTGTTACTTGCGTGTAACTTGACCGAAGGGCGGGGGTGCGCTACGTTGAATGGAGTTTCTCCGTGTTTGGGCTGCGACGCGGCCTGAAATTCTTAGGGGGACTCCCATCGGCCACCCGTTTCATACGGCAGAGCAACCTTCCAAGTGGATGAGACGCACGATACACATTACCGGGAAAATTGAACCCTTCTTTGGCACTCTGGACGAAAATATCCGGCTACTGGAGGACTCGCTGCAGGTGCGCACCACGCTGCACGACACGCGCTTGACCGTGGAAGGCGAGCAGGACAGCGTGGACCAGGCCGTGCGGATCGTCGAGGAGTATAACCACCTGACGCGGCACGGGCGGTTGCTTTCGAGCGCGGAGGTGAAGTCGCTGATGCGCGTGGCCACGGAGGAGCCGCACGAATCGCCGCGCGCCATGTTCGAGCACGGGCGCACGCGGTCGTTCGGGAAGAAGACGGTCACGCCGAAGACTGCCGGCCAGAAACGGTACATGGAAGAGATCGAAACGCACGACATGACGTTCGGGTTCGGGCCGGGCGGCACGGGGAAAACTTACCTGGCGGTGGCCATGGCGGTGAGCGCGCTGCTGACCAAGCAGGTGAACCGCATCATCCTGGCGCGACCCGCGGTGGAAGCAGGCGAGCGGCTGGGTTTCCTCCCCGGCACGCTGCAACAGAAAATCGATCCGTACATGCGGCCGCTGTATGACGCGCTGTATGACATGCTGGACGCGGACAAACTGGAGCGGTTTCTGGAGAAGGGCATCATCGAGGTGGCTCCGCTGGCATTCATGCGCGGGCGTACGCTGAATGATTCGTTCGTGATACTGGACGAAGCGCAGAACACCACTAGCGAACAAATGAAGATGTTCCTGACGCGCCTGGGCTTCAACTCCAAGGCGGTGATTACCGGCGACGTGACGCAGATTGATTTGCCGGCCGGGAAGAAGTCCGGGCTGGTGGAGGCCATGGAGATTTGCGGGCGCATCCCGGGAATCAGCGTGGTGCAGTTGGGCGAGAAGGACGTGGTGCGGCACAACCTGGTGCAGCAGATCATCCGGGCGTACGAGGAATTTGACGGTGCCCATCCGCAGCGGGCGGGGAACGGGAAAGCCACGTTCCCGGCGAGGGATCCGGAGCAAACGGGGCAAGCAGATCGTTGATTGGGATGACACTGAATCGACGCGACCCCAAGGCCTCGAGGGCGGAGCGCAATGTTGCCGCGATCGAAAATCACCAGCGCGCGGTGCGCGTGCAACTGCGGCCCCTTGAATTATTTCTTCAACGCGCAAAAAATGAACTGGGCTTGCGGGGCGATTGCGTTGCTGTGCGCCTGATCCGGGATGGAGAGATGGCGAGGCTAAACGGAAGGTATCGCGGGAAAAAGCGGACCACGGATGTGTTGTCGTTTCCGGATGACGAAAAGCGCAAGCCGGGGTTGCGCGGAAATCCGAGGCGCAAGCCTCGCTCTGCATTTCTGGGCGATATTGCGATTTCGCCGGTGGTGGCGCGGCGCAATGCGCGCGCGCTGGGACGCAAGCTGCCGGAGGAACTGCAGGTCCTGATCCTGCATGGGGTCTTGCACCTTTTAGGGTACGATCACGAGGCCGATCGCGGCGAAATGGAACGCGTGGAAATGCGGCTGCGGCGGCGATTGGGGATTGGCTGAAGATGCTACTGTGGGTACTTGTCGGCAGCGTGCTGGTGCTGGCCCTGGGCCTGCCGATTTTCTCTTACCTGGCGTTGATCTACCGCGAGCTGGGGCGGATGAGCACGGGGCGTGTTCACGAGCACCTGGACATTTTTGAAGCGGAAATCGAGCCGAAACTGAACATCAACCGGCGGAGCGGCGGGCGGACTTTCCGCCTCCTGGGGCATTTCTGGCTGGCGTTCGTGGTGCTGGAGACGACGCGGGCGGTGGTGTACCTGGTGCCGAACCGCTGGGAGGCGGCGCTGCAGTTTCTGGTGTTCCTGTCGCTGGAAGTGGTCCTGCTGATGCACTTCATTCCGGACGTCCTGCTGTACCGTACGACGGGGCGATGGCTGTTGCCGCTCCTGCCCGTGATTCGCATGGCGATGTGGTTGGTGTGGCCGGCGCGCGTGTTTCTGGAAGGCACGGAATCGCTGGCGCGGATTTCAGAGCCGGAAGTGGAGCGCACCGACGAGCAGCGCACGGAAGAGGGCATTGAGGCGCTGGTGGAAGTGGCGGAGGAAGAAGGCATCATCGAGCCGGAGCAGGCGGACTTGATCGAGCAGGTGGTCGAGTTCAGCGACAAGCGGGTGCGCGAGGTGATGACGCCGCGGCCCGATGTGGTGGCCATGCAGGCGGACGCCACCCTCGAAGAGATGCACATGCGCTACGTGGAGACAAAGTTCGCGAAAATGCCGGTGTACGAGAAATCGCTGGACGACATCATCGGCGTGGTGCACGCGCAGGACCTGCTGCAGGTTGCCGACACGGACTTGCCGAAGCTCAAGGTGAGGGAGCTCACGCGCCCAACGCTGTTTGTTCCGGAAACAAAGCTGGGCTCGGACCTGCTCCGTGAGATGCGGCAAAAGGGCCAGGCGCTGGTGGTGGTGATTGACGAGCATGGGAGCGTGGCGGGCATTGCGACGGTCGAAGATCTAGTGGAGGAGATTGTGGGCGAAAGCGGCGCCGACGCGATGCAGCCCGCGCCGGATGTTGTGAGGGAAGCGGATGGCAGCCTGGTGCTGCGCGGCAGCATGACGATTTCACACGTGGAGGAGTTGCTCGGCGTCCACTTCGGCGATGCATCCGACGAGACGGTGACGACGATTGCGGGGTTGCTGAGCCATGTTTCCGGAAAAGTTCCCGCGCCGGGGGACAAGGTTGATCTGGAAGGGTTTCGGTTTGAAGTGGTGGAGGCGAACCAGCGAAAAGTGTTGCGGCTGCGCGCGCGGCATTTGCCGGCGGCGGCTTCGCCAGCGCCCAACTGATCGTTGACGGGTGAGTAGCCAGGCAGGGAAAGAAAGAAGAATCGTGGACAAAGAAGCAGTGACAGCAGGAGAAGAAAAGAAAAGGCACGCGGGATTCGTGGCCATCGTGGGCCGGCCGAACGCAGGGAAGTCCACGCTGCTGAACCGGTTCGTGGGGCAGAAGGTGGCCATCGTCACGTCCAAGCCGCAAACCACGCGCAACCGCATTCAAGGGATCGTGACGCACCCGCAGGGGCAGGTGGTGTTCATTGATACGCCGGGTGTGCACGAGGCCGATTCGGCGCTGAACCGGCAGATGATGCGCGAGGTAGCGGCGGCGCTGGAAGGGATTGATGTATTGCTGCTGATGGTGGATGCCATACGGGCGTTGCCGCAGGAGGATGCTCTGCTGCTGGAGAAGGCCAAGCGGTTTGAGGGGAAGACCATACTGGCGTTGAACAAGATTGACCGCATACCGAAACCCAAGCTTTTGCCGCTGATGGATGCGTTCTCGAAAGCGTTTCCGTTCGCGGCGCTGATGCCCATTTCCGCGCTGAGGGGCGATGGTTGCGAAGAGTTGCTGGAGGAAGTTTTCAAGAATCTGCCGGAAGGGGAGCCGTTTTTTCCTGAGGATCAGATTACGGACCAGCCGGAGCGCTTCCTCGCGGGCGAGATCATCCGGGAAAAAGCCATTCAATTGACCTACCACGAGGTGCCGCACGCGCTGGCCGTGATCGTGGACAAGTTTGAGGAGACGCCGAAGCTCCTGCGGATTGAAGTGACCATGCACGTGGAGCGCGATTCGCAGAAGAAAATCCTCATCGGGCATAAGGGAGATATGCTGAAGCGCATCGGGACGCAGGCGCGAAAAGAACTGGAAAGCCTGCTGGGAACGAAGATTTTTCTCGGCTTGTTCGTGAAAGTAATGCCGAACTGGCGCGAGAACCCGATGCAAGTGCGGGAATTGAATTGGCACACGCAACTGGAAGGGCTGGGAGAAGAGCAGGGCAAGCAGGAAAAAGATTAGGCAAACTACCGCATTGTCCGTGAGCATGACCTAGAGTTACGCGGAGGGTGCCCCAGGCACGGAGTGTGTGCCTGGGTCCTGGGGTTTCTTCTCTTCTCTTTTTTCTCTCAGTCCTCAACGTCCATTTGCACCAGGGCTGGTTCACCTCCGAAGTAAAACGACCAACTACTCCACGGCCAATCCTTCGGGTGCTTTACCAATCCACGGATCACTGGGTTGGCGTGCATGTAATTCAGTTTTTCTTTCATCTTTCCCTTGCTGTAAACGCTGCAATCATAAAATCGGGCCTGCCAGAAAGCGCGAGGGGGCTCGCTGTCCTGCTCGGGCGGCAAGGGAAATAGTTCTCGCGATTTGCTGCCACGAATCTTGCGCGAGACACGCTGCTTCAACTTCTGCATGGCTTCCGACGGGGTGCCAATTTTCGGTTCGCTCATCAATAAATGGACATGCTCCGGCATTACCACATAGCCTATCAGCCGAAAACCTGTTTCGGTTCGCACCCTTGCCAGCTCCTGCAGAAAGGTGTCCCGCGCACGGGCTGTTATCAAGAGTGGCAGGCGCCGATAACAACTGAAGGTGATGAAGTGCAGAGCGCCTTTGCCATAGTGCCGTTCTAATCCGTCCGTCATCGGGAAAGCCAAGACCCAGGCACACACGCCGTGCCTGGGGAACCCTCCGTCTAATTATAATCTAGGATAATATATTATACTAGTATACTCTATTCCGGGGCGGCGATGCCCAGGGATTTCATCTTGCGGTAAAGGTGGGAGCGCTCTAGGCCGAGGGCGGAAGCGGTTTGCGTCATGTTCCAGCGATGCTCCTGCAGCTTGCGGAGGATGAACTCGCGCTCGTAGGCGCTGCGGGCTTCGTGCAATGTGGAGTAGGGGTGCTGCGGGCTCTCGGCCACGCCGCGGAAAAGTTCGGGCGGCAGATGGTGCGGCTCGATGCGCGTCTGCGGGCAAACGATCACCAGACGTTCCACTAGGTTCTTTAGCTCGCGAACATTTCCGGGCCAGGGGTAGCGCAGCAGGACTTCCATCGCGCCTTCACTCAGCTCGCGGGTGCGCTTGCCATATTCCGCGCTGAACTCGTTCAGATAGAAGCGCGCGAAGACCGGGATATCCTCCTTGCGGTCGCGCAGGGGCGGCACAAAAAACGGGATAACATTCAGGCGGTAGAAGAGATCCTGGCGGAAAGCGCCGCTGGCGATTTCTTTTTCTAGATTTTTGTTGGTGGCGGCCAGGACGCGAACATCCACGTTCAGGGTTTCGTTCGAGCCGATGCGCTCGATGCGTTGTTCTTCGAGAACGCGCAGGACCTTCGATTGTGTGCGCAGGCTCATGTCGCCGACTTCGTCCAAAAAGAGCGTCCCGCCGTCGGCCTTCTGAAACTTCCCGATTTTATCCTCGCTGGCCCCGGTGAAACTCCCCTTGATGTGGCCAAACAGCTCGGACTCGATCAGCTCCTCGGGGATTGCGGCGCAACTGACTTCCACGAAGGGGCCGCGATTGCGCAGGCTGCCGGCGTGCAGAGCACGGGCCACGAGTTCCTTGCCGGTGCCGCTCTCGCCATAGATAAGCACGCGGCCGTTGGTGGGAGCAGTGACGGCAATCTGCTGGCGCAAGGCTTTCATCGGGACGCTGTCGCCGATGACTTGGTAGCGCTGGCTGAACTCGCTGCGCAATAACTGGTTCTCCTCCTGAAGACGGCGCTGCTGGATGGCATTGCGGACCAGGACGGTGACCTTTTCGAGGGACAGCGGCTTCTCGATGAAGTCGAAAGCGCCAAGTTTCGTGGCGCGCACGGCGGCTTCGATGTTGCCATGACCGGAAATCATGATGACCGCGGGCCCATCGGGTATGTTGCGGATGCGGCTGAGGGCTTCCATGCCGTCAATGCCGGGGAGCCAGATGTCCAGAAGAATGACGTGCAGGTCGCCGGCAGCGATGCGATCCAGGGCCTCTTCGGCGGAGCCCACGGCTTCCACGGCGTAATGTTCGTCGCGCAGGATGGAAGCGAGCGATTCGCGGATACCCGCCTCATCGTCCACGATCAGGACTTTATGCGCCGTGGTCATGAATCGCTATCCATTCCAGAACGCTCTGCCGGGGCCGTGGTGGAAAGTTCGGCGACGGGCAGCTCGATCAAAAACCGCGAGCCGACGGGACGATTGTCCTCCACGCGGAGGGAGCCGCCGTGCTCGGAAATAATGCGCGCGGCAATGGCCAGGCCCAGGCCGGTGCCACGTTCCTTGGTCGAGAAATGCGGCAGGAAGAGTTTGTCTTTGTCCTGCGGAGAGATGCCGTGGCCCGTATCGGAAACCGCAATTTCAATAGTATCGGATTCCGGGTGCAAATGCGTGGCGACGGTGATTTCGCGGCAGGGGGCATCCTCGAGGGCTTCGGCGGCGTTGTCAATCAGGTTGACGATCACGCTGCGCAGGAGTGGGCCATCGGCGCGCACCGCGGGAAGATGCTCCTCGAAGCATGTTTTCAGGGTGATGCCGTCCAGGCGGCCGGAGAATACCTGCACGGCTTCGTTCACCGTGGTGTTGGTATCAGTGAGCAGGAGTTTCGCGGTGGGGAAGCGGACGAACTGGGAGAACTCGTTCACCAGAGCGGCGAGGGTGGCCACTTCTCGTTCGATAAGGCTGGCGCATTCCCGGGTGATGCGCGTGAGTTCGGGATCCTTGACCGGTTCGGCAGCGCCGGTGCGGCGCTCCAGTTGGTGGCGCAAGCGCTGCGCCGAGAGTTGGATTGGCGTGAGCGGATTCTTGATCTCGTGGGCGATGCGCCGGGCCACTTCCTGCCAGGCTGCCGATTTCTGCGCGCGGAGGACCTCCGTGAGGTCATCGAAGACCAGCACGAAACCGGAATTGGCTTTGCGCGGGCCCAGGGAACTGACAGTGATGGCGAGATGGAGCACGCGCCCCCCAACCACGAGTTCCACTTCGCGCGCAACGACGCCCATGCGCAGGGAGCGCCGCATCAGGTGCTCGAGGATGCGGCCGGCTTCAGGCCCAAGGAGGAGTTCGAGGGAAGCAATGTCGCGGTCGGCCACGCCAAACATCTTGTTGACGGCGGTGTTGGTGCGAAGGATTTGGCCGTCGGCGTCGAGGGAGATGACTCCGGCGGGAATGTTCTCCAGCACGGTTTCCATCAACTGGCGGCGGCGCTCGAGTTCCTGAACGGCCTGCTGGAGGTTGCGGGTGAACTCGTCAATCTGGGTGCGGTTGTCGCGCAACTGCGTGGTCATGGTGTTGAAGGAGCGCACCAGCCTGCCGAGTTCGTCCTGCACCTGTTCCGGCACTTGATACTCGAAATTGCCGGCGGAAACCTCGCGCGTGCCCTCGGCGAGCGCCTGGATAGGCACGGTGACTTGTTTGGCCAGGAACAGGGCGACCCAGGTGGCAGCGGAAAGAACGAGCACGGTGAAGAAAAAAAGGATAAGGAGCATCTGGCGCTTGAGTGTGCGCAGGTTCTGCTTCTCGTTCTCGTATTCCTTGGTTTGCACCTGGATGGTGTTCCAGTGCCTCAGAAAGTCCGGGCTGGTTCGATAAGCGGCGACGAGCGTGCCGGTTTCCCCGGCGCTGAGCGCAACCGGAACGCGCGCGGCAAAGTAACTCGTGTCCCTGGCCTGCCAGATTTCTATCCCGCTGGGCAGGACGCGCTCCTGGGAACCCTGCACGCCGCTGACGCTGCAAAGTTCCTTGGAGCGGTCCTCATTCTGGTCGTCGCAGGTGATGCCGCCGCGGACCAGCTTGCCATGGGCATCAAAAACCCAAACGGCATCCAGCCCGGCAGCAAAGGCGTGCTGTAGGAAGGCGTCCTGAGATTCGCCCCAGTGCGTGGCCGCCTGATAACCGAGCATGTGCAAACGCGGCAGAGTATTCCGGCCGAGGTCGTTCAGGAGCTTCTGCGTTTCTTCCGAGGCAATTTCGAGGGGGCGGGGAAACCAGCGTCCCAGGGTGCGATTCAGCAGGGAATAGCTGACGAAAAACATGAAGATGACCGGAAGGAGCGAAATGGCCATGGCGCCCAAAACCATCTTGGTTTTGAAACGCGCGCCGAGCTGCTCTTTGCTGCGTTCGGCCCACAGCCGCACGATACTGCGCGTGAGGATGAGCCCAAAAATGAGAAGCGCGGCGGTAATGAAGCACGAGACCGCGTAGAGGGCCATGAGCTCGCGCCAGGAGCGCGGTTCGATAGGCACGTCCAGCGAGCCCATGGTGAAGACGGCGGCCAGGAGGAGCGTCACCAGGATGCCGCCAATCACCAGACGCGTCTGCGACTTGGGCTTTGGAGGGGTCACGGGGCGGCCTCCGGCGATGGGGGAAGAAAGGGCTTAAGAGCGCAGTTTTCGCAAAGCGGTGCACGGGCGCGGCAAAAGTTCTTGCCGGTACGCACGATCAGCCCATGGTATTCGTTGAAGAGGGCGGGGCTGGGGGGCAGGCTTTGCTCGAAGAGGTCGCGAATTTCCTCGTAGGACTGTTTGCCATGGGCCAGATGGTGGCGTTGCAGAATGCGCCGCGTATAGGCATCCACCACAAACACGGGATGCTTCCCGGCGTAGAGGAGGATGGAATCGGCGGTTTCTGGACCGATGCCGTGAACGGTGAGGAGTTGCTCCCGGAGGGCGGCGGTGGGCGTGCGAAACATTTTGGTAAGCGAACCCTGATGGGCGTCCCTCAGGAAACGCGCAAACGCTTTCAGTTTCCGCGCTTTCTGGCGGAAGTAACCGGACGAGCGAATCAGCCGGGCCAGGCGGGCAGGGGAGATACGCTCGACGGCGGCGGGGGAAAGCAGCTTCTCGCGGCGCAGATTGCGGATGGCGCGCTCGACGTTGCTCCAACTGGTGTTCTGCGTAAGGATGGCGCCAACAATGACTTCGAAGCGCGTTCTGCCCGGCCACCAGTGTTGCGGGCCGTAAGCCCGGAACAATGCATCATAGTAGAATTGCAAGATGTGCGGGGTCTGCGGCACAGCCGCGGAGACGTGGTGGCGCACAGGCTTCGCGCCGGGCGGCGCAGACTGCCCGTGGATTGGCAAAACACCGTGTGCAGACATCTCCTTTGCAAGATAGCCACGCCGTGGGAGCAAGTCAAGAATGAGGCACTGTTCAGCGGCGCGGGAGCCTGTTCGGGAGGACAGGTATTAGCCAATTCACAACGGCAGTTCAAATTCAGACGACACGGAGTGCGCCCCTTTGCTATGTTGAGCGGTGGGAGCATCGTACCTAGGGAGTGCTACGGATGTCCGTCCGTTTGGGCGAGATACTGTTAAAGGAAAGCCTAATCACGCAGGACCAGCTCGATAAGGCGCTGGAATTTCAGCGTTCGAATGGGGGCAAGCTGGGAAGCTGCCTGACGAAGATGGGCTACATCACCGATGATGACATCACCGGTGTGCTTTCGCGGCAATACGGCGTACCATCCATCAACCTGAAGTATTACGAAATCGATCCCAACGTCATTAAGTTGATCCCTCAGGACACCGCGCTGCGCTATCAGGTGGTGCCGCTGTCGCGTGTAGGCTCCGTGCTGACCATCGCCATGACGGATCCCACCAATGTGTTCGCGATGGATGATATCAAGTTCATGACCGGGTTCAACGTGGAACCCGTCGTGGCGTCTGAATCGGCGATCGGTGAAGCCATTTCGCGGTTCTACGGCGGCGGCTTCAGCCACGAAGAACTCAGCAACCTGATGAAGGACCTGGTGGACGAAGACCAGGAACTGGAACTGGCTGCCGAAGAGCAGGAGTTGGACGCCTCCGCGCTGGAAAAAGCCGCCGAAGAGGCGCCCATCATCAAGCTGGTGAACCTGATCCTGACGGATTCCGTGAAGCGCGGCGCGAGCGATATTCACGTGGAGCCTTACGAGAACGAGATGCGGGTAAGGTTCCGCATCGATGGTGTGCTGCAGACGGTGATGAATCCGCCGCTGAAGTTGCGCGATGCCATGACCAGCCGCTTGAAGATCATGGCGAAGCTGGACATCGCGGAAAAGCGGCTGCCGCAAGACGGTCGCATCATGATCAAGTACAAAGCCGAGGGCCGAAAGAAGGAACTGGACTTCCGCGTGTCCTCGGTGCCCACCCTGTACGGCGAAAAAATCGTGTTGCGGTTGCTGGACAAGGAGAACCTGCGGCTGGACATGACCAAGCTGGGTTTCGAGCCGGAGTCGCTGAAGAAATTCGAGCGCAACATTTTGCGGCCCTACGGCATGGTGCTGGTGACCGGCCCCACGGGTTCCGGCAAAACGAACACGCTGTACTCCTCGGTGTCCCGGCTGAATCAGGTGGACACGAACATCATGACCGCGGAGGACCCGGTGGAGTTCCAGTTGGCGGGGATCAACCAGGTGCAGATGAAGGAGCAGATCGGGCTGAACTTCGCGGCCGCGCTGCGCGCCTTCCTCCGGCAGGACCCCAACATCATCCTGGTCGGCGAGATTCGCGACTTCGAGACGGCGGAAATCGGCGTAAAGGCGGCTTTGACCGGGCACTTGGTGCTCTCCACGCTGCACACCAACGACGCGCCCTCCACCATCAGCCGTTTGATGAACATGGGCATCGAGCCCTTCCTCGTCGCCACTTCCGTCAACCTCATTTGCGCGCAGCGCCTGGTGCGGCGCATCTGCGTCAATTGCAAGGAAGAGCTGGAAGTGCCGGAACAAGCGCTGATTGACGCCGGGTATTCGCCCGAGGAAGCCAAAAAAACCAAGATTTATCACGGCAAGGGGTGCTCCACCTGCAATAAAGGCGGGTACAAAGGACGCACCGGTCTGTACGAAGTGATGGAGATCAACGACGAACTGCGCGAGTTGATCCTGGTGGGCGCTTCGGCCCTGGAATTGAAGAAGAAAGCGATCGAACAGGGCATGATCACGTTGCGGCGCAGCGGGTTGATCAAAGTAGCGCTAGGCCAGACGACGATGGAAGAAGTCCTGAGAGAAACGGTCTTATAGTCCGGAGAGGATGCGACCATGGCAGGCATAACACTGAGCGAATTGCTCAAGAAGATGATCGAAATGGGAGGCAGCGACCTCCACATCACGACGAACAGCTCGCCACGCGTGCGCGTGCACGGCAGGTTGCGTCCCCTGGACATGCCTCCGCTTACGGCGGCGGACACGAAATCGCTGGCCTACAGCGTGCTGACGGATGCGCAGAAACATCGCTTCGAGGAAAATCTGGAGCTGGACTTCTCGTTCGGGTTGAAGAACCTGGCGCGTTTCCGCGGCAACGTCTTCAATCAGCGCGGCGCGGTGGGTGCGGTCTTCCGCACGATTCCCTGGGAAATCAAGGGTTTCGACGCGCTGGGATTGCCGCCGGTGGTCAAGGGTCTTTGCGACAAGCCGCGCGGCCTGGTGCTGGTGACCGGTCCGACGGGCTCCGGCAAGTCCACCACGCTGGCCGCCATGCTCGACAAGATCAACGCCGAGCGTG
>Ga0074045_10000746_pt1 | contig 31732 bp, 24 predicted proteins | sample BogForMeECP23OM2_FD_94442 | JGI IMG/M metagenome (GOLD analysis project Ga0074045, IMG submission 94442) | Bog forest soil microbial communities from Calvert Island, British Columbia, Canada - Bog Forest MetaG ECP23OM2 | ecosystem: Environmental > Terrestrial > Soil > Wetlands ...
AAGGCGGCCACCGAGAACAGCCACTCGCCTAAGAAGTGCAGCCACCGCCCGCCGGCCAACGTGCCGTAGAGCCTCTCGCCTAGCAAGGCCGCCAGTTCGAGGTTGAGATACACTACTTCCACCTCGTGACCGCAGCCGGTAAGCAGCGACTTCAGCAGTCCGCACTGGATAGAAGGCCGCAACGCCGAGGCGAACGGCATATTGACCAGCGCGACTTTCATCGGCCGCGCCGGCGCGGCAACCCGGCCGGTCCCGGCACTGCCATTAGCCGCGATAAGTGTCTCTAACCTCATGACCGGCAGCCTCCAGCACTGGGACGGGTGCGTGACGCTCGTGGCCGTCCATGACGGTGCATGTCACTTGCTTATGGTGACCGAAGCGCGCTTCATCCAACACCTTCACGCAGGCCGGACGGATCTGGAAAACCTGGAAATCGAGGACCGCTTTTGTCAGCCCTCCGGGACGGAGAATGCCGACGAACTCCGGAAACCGCCGTAAGTACAGACGAATCGCTTCGCTTGATTCAACCAGCGAGGCGGCGCGGGCTGTCCCGAGAATCTGCAGGCCGCGCTTGGCGTTCCTGAACTGCTGATGTGAGTCGTAGACCGCAACCGCGACCGATCCGTTGCTCTGGATGTTGCGCGAGTGATGGGCCTGGCGCTGGCTCATGAAGTACAGCCGCATCGTCTCGTCGAAACAGAAGAATGCCGTACTGACGTAACTCTCACCGCAACACACCGTCGCGAGTGCCATCAAGGTGTTGCTGTTGAGGATATCGCGAACGCTATCTACCAGAACGTCGCTCGCGTATTCGGGATGTGCTAGTCGAAGTTTCAGTGTCATGAGACAGTTCTCCAAAGGCACCCGTCCCCGGGGGCGGGCGGTTCACTCAAACAGCTTCTTCCTGCCGACCACTGTGAGTGTCGTTAGGAACAGTACCGCGTACAGGGGAATAAGCCCGAGAAAGATCAGTTCTCCCTTCTGTAGCGGGAAGACCACGTCTGCTTTAAATCCCAGCCGGGCCAGGATAGCCCGTGCATTGAGCACCGCCGAGATGGCCAGGAAGAGAGCAGGGAACGGAACCCATACCGCCCGCTCCGAATCGAAGACCAGGGCAATGGTGACAAAAAAGGCGTTAATCAGCCAGTGGACTAGCAGCACCGCGCTCACGGTTCCGGGATCCGGCAGGAATCGCCCAGCGAACAGGCCACAAGCCCTCGATCCGAGCAGGAACCCCAACATCACCGCGAAATTCCCCGTCACCAGCAGCAGATTAGCGGCGAACTTCCCCGCCACTATTTCCATGCGCGAAATCGGCAGCGTCTGCAGGAAAATCAGCGCCCGATTCTTCTCCTCGGAGGTGATGGTCCGATAACAGATGAGGAAGTCCGCGATAAGAGCGACGCCATTGGCCAGCGGGAACAGCAGCCTGGGAGTCTGTTCCTGCAGTTGCAGCCACAGCAAAACGATGCAGCCAGCCTGAATGCCCGCCAAAAGCGGCAGGAATCCCCGTTGCAACCGCAGGTCTTTCCACACCAACCTCAGGATATTCATTTCACCAACTCCAGGTAAAAACGCTCCAGGGACCATTGGCGCTCGCGCTGTGACCGCGCTCGCAGCGCGGCCATGCCCTCATCCACAAGCACACGGCCGTGATCCAGGATAATGACATGATCGGCCAATTGCTCAACCTCGGCGAGATTGTGAGTGGCCACCAGCACACCCCGCCCTTGTTCGCGCGCGGCGCGAATCAGCTTTACCACCTCAAAATGCGACCTTGGATCCAGCCCGGATGTGGGTTCGTCCAGCAGCAGAACGGCCGGATCGTGTGCGAAGGCCAGCAGAATGCCGGTCTTCATTCGCATCCCCTTCGACAGCGCGCCGATGCGTTTGTTGCGGTCCAGGTCGAGTGCTGCCAATAGCCGTTGGCAGGCCGATGCGTTCCAGGAGACGTAGAACTGCCTGGCGAAGGCGATCAGCTCGCCAATCGTGAACTGGCGGTAATAGAAACCTTCCTCGGGCACGTAGCCGATCCGCTGCCGAAACGCTTTCTCAGCATCCTGTGAGGTGCCATCCTGGAACCGGATGCTGCCGCCATCCTTTCTGACCAGGCCCATAATGGCCCGCATCGAGGTCGTCTTCCCGGCACCGTTATGGCCTAACAGCGCTGTGATCCGGCCGGGGCGTACTTCCACCGACACGTTGCATAGATCGAAGCCCGGCAACGCCACGCTCAGATTCTCGACCAACAGCGCCGTCATGGCTGGTTTCTCGATAGACGCTTGCATCGGCATCTCTCCCATAGGCGTTACGCGCCAGGCGCGCTAAAGTTACGGCCACTGACCGCCTTTGTGGCCCGCACGTGGGCCAGATGGAAAGCCACATTCAGCGCCGCTGCGCACGCCATCGCCACCGTGATCAACCAGAAAGCCGCCGTACCGCTGCGCGGCCACCAGCGAACCAGTAGCGCGCCTAGAGTGCGACCGGTCATATAGAGCGCCCACGCCCCGGCGGCCAGCGCAGCCACACCGTAGCCGAACCAAACCAGCCTCGTTCGCGCGGGTGGTTGGGGGGCCGTTCGCCACCAATGGCCGATCCAAGGCAGCCACGATGCCAGATACTCGAACGACTTTCGGCGCAGGCCTGGCATGTCGAGCAGATCTGCCAGCACCCAGTATCCATCCAGCCGCAGGAATGGAAACAGATTGAGAGCGGTCCGGCCGACGATGCAAATGCTGAGGACGAAACCGATCTGCGAAAGCGGAGTCCAGGGTGCGGCGATGTACCACACTAGCGTGGCGGCGCTCCACAGAATCGCTTCCACATACACCCCCGCCAAGCTCACCGCGATCCGATCACGCCGTTTCGGCAGTAGCCACGCCCCGGAAACATCCGCGAATGCGGCCGGAACCAGGAAACACAGGAGCAGCCCCGCACGGTTCACCGCCACTGCGTAACGGTCGCACACCAGAACGTGTCCCATTTCATGCAACAGAGTTGTGGCAAGAACTATTCCGTACACGGCCGGCCACCAGCGGAACAGCCGGAAAACCGCGAAGCTGGACCGGTACTGGGGCCAGTGGAGCGCCACAAGCAACGCCGTGGCCGCCACTACCGTCAACCAGACTGTCGCGGCCGTTCTGCCGCAGACCACTCCGCTGATCGGCCGCAGCAGGCGCACCAGACCCTGCGGATTCACCAGCCGGACCGGAATGAACAGAGGGTTCCATTTTCGCGCCGCGGCAACTCGCCACCACCTGGGCTCGTGCATTGCGCTCCGCTCCGGCTTGCCGTCGTTCAGCAGCCCCGCGTGCCGCGCGCGCCACACCACTTCCGTCGCAGCCATCATCAGTTCCGGCGTGGGACTCGTCAGCCCGGCGGCGCGGCAAAGCGCATCACCGAGCCCGCGTCCGTCCAAACCGGACAACAACGCGTATGAGAAACCGGACAGCAGGAACGTGCCGCCGCCCACAGGATCCCTGATGACGAAACGGGGAGGACCGTTCCGCTCCTGGCGGACCACTTCGAGATCGGTCCGTAATCCGACGCAGTCGTCAGTGCTCGGGTGGTTCATGAGAAAGGATGTGGGGACTGGTTTAACTTGCCCGTTTCATAGCCGAGGCGCGCTGGAACTTCGTACAGCCGCCGATGGCCCAGCCAGGGGTAACGGTGGTCGGGATGCAGCGGCACAGCCTCGGGAATCATCACTTTCACCGCGTACAGGCCAAGCGAAGCGAATTCGCGGGTGGTCAGGTCCACGGCCACGATCTCGCGGAAATGCCCGCTTAGCAGGGCCAGCACATGCCGAAGCCGGCCGGCGGCGTCCGGCGGCGCATCGGGTTCGATCTCTTCGATAGGCCGATGCACCGGCGATGCCAGCATGAAGTCAAGAGCCGCCTGATGCTCCGGAGCCGCGTAGACGAGGCTGTGGCAAGCGAAGTCGGTGACATCGGTGAAGCCGGGTGCGGGCTGCCACCGGCCGCGCGCGTCCAGTTCGGAGACAACCCGCGCATACCCGTTGGCCGCCTCCGCAAGCGCCTTGTAGCATGCAGCCTCGAAGCGCACGCGTGCCGCGGCTCCCACCGTCAGCACCGGTTGGCCCAGGTAATGGTGGCGCAGCACGGCCATGACCGTCGGTATCCGCAAGTCGCTGGTGACGTTCACGAACCACACCTGCGCTCCGGTGTTGGCGAGCAACCGCTTCAGATCGCGGTCCAGTGCCGAATCCTCGCCCACCAGGATTCGCGGCATCGCCAGACTGTTCATCCACATAATGGTGAACGCCTCGCGTTCACAGACCTCCAGAAGGCCGCTGAGGCATGCCTCTTCCCACGACCAACCCGCAGCCATCCCGGTCGATACGCTGGGGCCGAGGCACTCGCCGGCATGCGTCGTGCGATACGGGACGTGAACGAACACGGAGGGCACCAGGCGCCGGTGACCTGTGAGCAGCGACCGCGCCTCGGTCCACCAGATCATCGAGCCTGCTTCGAGCGGCCGAAAGGGCCAACCCGGCTGCCGGTATTGCCAGTCCGCGAACAAAGGAAATGACGCGCCATGCAGGAAATCGTCTGAGACGGGCTGCGACCGGATCATCCGGCTGTAATCGATGAAGGCCCCACAATAACGTTCGACGGTTTCGAAAAGGATGCGCGCGACGCTATCGCCGGCGGAAAACGCCGCGCCCCCGGTGGCATCGATAGTGGCCAGGCCGGGCAGGCGCCCGTAGTCGGGCAGGTCGGCCACCGGATAGAACAGCGGAATCTCACCGCCGGCCAGGGGCGCCATCGTGATGCGGCGGATTAGACCGGTCTTTGGCGATACCAGCAGACCCACTAGCCGATCAAGGTCCCGGGCCGGCGCTGGTTCCGTCGCGATCACGACAGTCTGCCCAGCACGAAACCCAAAATCGGCGCTTCCTCGACATTGTCGATGCCCAGCAGTCTGCCGAGATCGTCGTCCAGAAAGCCGCCCAGGGCGCAGGTGCCCAGTCCCAGCGCGGTCCCCGTCAGATACATGTTTTGGACCACTGCGCCGGCGTCGTTCATCATGAAACGATAGCCGCGGTGGAGGTACTTGCAAAGATTCCGGCGAAATACCGCCGAGATCACCAGCACCGTGGCGGCTTTCAGGCACATATCCCGAAAGGCCGTCAACTGCAGAAAGTCGGCTTGGCAAGGTCCTAGACGCACCGCCTCCAGGGAATGGTCGATCGCGCGATAGTGGTAGATGCCTTCCTCCAATCCGTCGACGCGGAACACCACCGCATAGATCTCCAACGGGTAAATCCCGCCCGCCGACGTGGCTGCCCGGAATGCTTGGTCCTGTGTAGTCTCGGGGATCCGCCGGATTGCGGTCACTCCGTAGCTCAAGCCCAGGACGCCGCCGAGCTCGGCAAACGTGATCGGCTCTCCCGAAAGGCTGAGGCCGTGGAACGCACTCAACGACCTCCGCGCTCGCAGCGCGTCTTCGAGTTTCATCTCGCCCAGTTGCGGCGGCGGCATCTGAATGCGTTTGTGGCCGCGATACGTCTTCCAGCTTCGCGCCATCATCGTGCGCGTCCGAGGGTCGTGCACAATCGTGCCCACCCGCTCCATCAGTATCTTGATATTCTCGCGGTTCAGCTTGGTGAACTCATGGAACGTCTCCGTGATGGAGTAATCGTCCGTGTCGAAGTGCGGCACCAGCGAATACTGCACTCCTTTTATGTCGTTTGCGGTCATCGGCGAACTCCTCCTTTCTATGGGAATGGATGCGGCGTCGGGTTAAACTCCTCGTGAACGCCGCCGGTGAAGCCCAGGCGCCGCGGAACCTCGCGATAGCGCGGTGTGGCCACCGCCTGGACCAAGTGGGCAGCGGTCAGATGGGCGAGTCCTGGCACCATGACTTTGGGCACGTAGAAACCGAGATCGGCAATGTCGGGCGTGGTCAGATCCACCACCAGCGCTTCCAGACCATTGCGCTCCAGCTCCGATAAGCAGAGTCGCAACCCGGCCTCGGCATCGTCCGCATCGGGCTGGGCGACGCCCGGGCCGCGCCGGCGCTCGGTCTTCAGAATGAAGTCCATGTGTTGCACCATGTCCGGCTCGCAGAAAAGCCGTACATGGTCTTCAAACGAATAGATGTTGTGGAAATCCGGCGCAGGCCGCCAGTCCGGCCGCGTTTCCATGAGGCCGCGTGCCCACGACGCGCCCTGGCAGGCTTCTTTCATCGCTTTGAGCACAGCTCGCCGTTCGCAAGGATGTGTAGCACAGCCCACATTGGCGAATCGGCCGCGCTCGGAGAAACCCATGGTGACGCACAGCACGGTCGGTATCGCAATGTCGAGCGTGATGTCAAAAACGTGAAATTCGGTGCTGCGGCACTGGAAATAGCACTGGAAGTATCCGTCGAGGAGCGCGTCGGCCCGAAAATCGATGCGTTGCGGCGGAATCCTGCGCATCCATGTCACCATGAACGCATCGCGTTCGACTGCTTCGCACAGACCCGAGAGCAGCGCCGTGGTCCTGTCTCGATGGCAAGCTTGCCCCGTCGATACGGCCACCGCAATCGGCGGCAACTGGCGCGGGTCGTCGCTGCGGAATGGAGTGTAGACAAGCGCTGCGGGCACATACCGCCGCTCCCCGGTGTGGAGCGACTTTGCCTCCACCCAGTAAGTCGGCAAATCGGACCGCCAACGCACCAGCGGAATGCGCGGATCGTCATAGACCTCGCCGGTGTACAGCGCGAACCGGTCCATGCCGAGTGCGGCGCCGCCGAGTTCTTCGGCGGTAGCGTACAGCAGATCGTCCCATTCGTAACAGGCGGCGCAATAGCGTTCAATGGTCTCTCCGACGGCTCCGGTCGCCGCTTCTTCGTAGGTGAAACCCGCAGCGCCCTGATTGCCGGGGATCCGGATCGCAGAAATATTCTCCAGTGCAGCCGTGATGCTCGATACCGCGACAATGCGGGGTTCGCCCGGCGAGGCCAAGATCTGCTGGAGTGTGGAGATGAGGCCGGTTTGCCCGATGAGTGTTTGCCGGGCGTATTCAACAACCGGTTGGGCCGGTGAGCTTGTCATGATCAACTCCACACCCGCGGGCGCGGCTGGTCGCGGACAGGGCTGCAAGCCGGGCACCGCGGCAACTTCAGTACCGGATGATAGGTTGCCGTGAAATCGTCGATGTTGAACACCATGAGCCTGCCGCTGGTCTGGGCAACCGTGTCGGGCGACAGCGTTCGCACCACTTCGATGGCCGCGAAGCCGGCCACAATCTCAGCCACTGGGGGCAGAAATCCGAAATCAATCCGCGTCATTCGGTCGTGGACGTATGCTTCAAATGCGTTTTCGGCGTCGATGCACACGAGGTTGCTCTTAAACCGCTGCTCGAAGCACTTGTAGCAGGCGGTCACACCGGGCCGGATGGTTGGACCGACGTGCACGCCGTTTCCGTCCAATAACGCGACACTGGTCCATGGGACCCGCAACGACAAGGCTGCGGTGTTGAGCTTTTCCAGCCATGGGTGGAACAGGATAGGACCTTGCAGCAACACTACCAACATGCTTGTGCCGCGCAGGACTTCCTCCCAGTCGGACACGTCCCGGGGCAGCGTGGTTTCGACGTTGAGGCGTACCTGATGGCTGGCGCTGAGGACGCGCTCGCGCAGGACTTCCGATCGCGGCCGGCCCGCATCGGCTGCCTCGTAGTATCTGGACTGCTGAACTTCCAGCCCGTCCAGTTCCTCCGGCGCCACAACTGTCATCTGCCGCACGCCGACATGCGCCAGCGCCGCGGCAAGTGCGGGCACCACCGGGCCGCTGCCGATAATACCGATATGCGCTGTGCGCAACGCGGCCAGCGCGGCGTAGGGCGAGCCCTGTCTGCCAAGAAAGCGCGACAGCGATTCGTAAGCCGCCAACTCGCCGCCGTCAAGCTTTTCCGGAATCTCTTCGGACTCGCGCACCAGGCCCTTGCGCTCGATGAATTCGACTATCTGCTTCAGTTGCGGCAGCGTTAGCAAGCCCTCCAGCTCCGCCGCAATCTCATCGATAGTCCGCACTCCGTCCAGCAGCGGCAGCAGCCGGGGCAAAACGTCCTGAACCAAGCGGCCGTGCAGGATCGCCGATTGGCTACTGTTCCGGATCAATAGGCGGCCGCCTTCGAGTGGTACACGATAATGGTCAATCAGCCTGAACCGCCGGCCATCTCTCGTCACCGGTCCCGCAGTCGGCGTTTCATGTTCGATATCTGTGATGGGAGCCATATATTTACCTCAATCGCGGTCGATCTTCATTTGCCTTTCTCCTTCAACAGAGGGGCTCCTGCCCGAAATCGCAAAAGCCCCCCTTTAAAGCCCCGACGCATGCCTATGAAAGGGTTGTATTAGCGCCGGGCCGTGGCGCGCTGGAAGCCCGCGATTGTCGGCCGCGGGACCGCCCGTGAGCCCGATATGCGACTGGTTGCGAATCTCGGGGACAGTTAGGCCCCGTGCCGGATCACCCGGTCACAATGCAACTGGTGGACGAGCAATCGCAGCTCGATGATGTGGCGCAGCCAACCGACGGCACCACCCGCTCTTCGAGCTCTTCGAATACCAGCTCTTCCGAGAGGTTCAGCGTCTCTTGCTTCTCTTCCATGAGAATTGCTCCTTTCTGTAGAATCGACGAGCATTGCGGCTCGGATACCGTCAAGCGGCGATATCGCGAGAATGTTACGGACGCGGGCCGCCGGTTGTCAATGCGTATTCGCGCGTGCATCCTGCGCGTCGGCGCGCGATTGAATCGCAACCGCAATACAGTCTTGTAGTTAATGTTGGGGCGGAATTCTTATGGCCCTGCACGAAATTACGCGGAGTTTCGCAGTATGTCGGCGCACCTGCCTGCCCGATGGGCCGGCGCCGCGCTGAGTTATCATATGGTCGGCTGTAACCCGGATCGATCTGGCACGTATCATTGTTTCGGGCGGTGAATGGATTTCCACACACTGTATGAGAAGAACGCCGCGGCGGTTCGCTCTTACGCCCTTTCTCTGTCTCACGATCCCCCGGTCGCCGACGAAATCACTGCCGATGTTTTCTTTCGCGCTTGGACTCAGCACTCCGAAATCCGCGAAGAGACGATCAGGGCGTATCTCTTCACCATCGCCAGAAACCGTTTCTGCGACATGAAACGTGCGGAGCGGCGCCGTGTTCCCTTGGAGGACGGCATGGAGGATCCCGCCACCTCCGTGGACCGCCGGATGGCTGCAACGTCGGAGCTTCGGCACGTGCTCGAGTTGGTGAGCGCTCTGCCCGAAATCGAGCGGACGGCTTTGCTGCTGCGCTGTTCGGAAAATCTGCCGTACGACGCCATTGGTGTAACCCTCGGGATTAGTTCGGGAGCCGCGAAAGTACGTGTGTATCGCGCTCGGATGAAGCTGGCCCAGGCGCTCAAGCCTGTGTCGCAGGAGGTTGATCATGAAGGTGGACAGGGACGTAATCCTTGATCTGCTCCCACTCTACGTGGAAGGGGAAGCCAGCGAGGAAACGCGGCGTCTCGTCGAGGAAAACCTCGCTGCGGACGCCGAATTACAAGCACTGTACCGAAGCATGCGCCAGCACGATCGTACGTTGCGCGCTTCACAGACTCAATCCCTCGACAAAATCGAGAAGAGTGCGCTGGAGCGCACCAGGAAGGCGCTCCGGCGGAAGAACATCGTGCTCGGCATCGCGCTGGCCTACCTTTTCGCGCCGCTTAGCTTCGTCAACCGCCACGGCCATTTCACTTGGATCATGATTCGCGACAATCGTGATGTCGCGTTTGACTTCCTGGCGATTTCGCTGGTCCTGTGGGTGGTGTACCTCGTACTCTGGCGGGAGGCTCGCGCCGCCAAGCTCTAGGCGCAATAGCGACCGCGCCCGCACCTGCAATGTGGCGCCTCTGGGGCGGCCAATCCCGGTTGCGGACCCGCTTTCCGGCGGGCCGCTTCCGATCGTATCTGTAATCGCTATGTAACCGCTGGTATGTAACTGCAGGCTCGCCGAACCCTATTCGACAAAGTCGTTGTCTGAGAGGCAAATCCCGACGCGCCTAAGTACCAGCGGCTGTGCGAGTCCGCACTCTTCCGCAGAATATTTTCGGAATTCAGCATCTGAAATGGTAACCAACAAACTTTGGCTACGTATCTTCATCGACCGGAGCCAGTAAGAAGCTGGAAAGGGGTTCTAAATTAGTTATGAGTAAGAAAGCGTTCGTTGTTACCCTCACCAGTGAACAGGAACACGTACTCACCGAGGTCGTGCAGGGCAGTGGCCAGAGCAGAATAGCGGAACGCGCCAGGCTAGTCTTACTCGCCGCCGAGGGGCGAACGACCCGTGACATTGCCACGGCGATGAACGTCCGGCCGGCAACCGTTTCGAAGTGGCGGCAACGGTTTGCGCTGCACGGCATGCCCGGACTCGACGATGCGTGCCGCTCCGGGCGCGCCCGCTGCTACGGCTCCGACATTGATAATCGCGTGCTGCGGCGGCTCAACGAGGCGCCTCCCCCCGGCGCCGGCGCCTGGACCGGTAAACTGCTCGCCCGTTCGCTCGGCATCAGATGTGATCAAGTCTGGCGCATTCTCGACGGGCTCGGCATCTCGCTGCGGCAGCGCGGTAGCCACTGGTTCGGAACGGCGGCGGAGTTCTCCGCCAAGTGCATCCGCATCGCGGGTCTATATCTCGACCCGCCGCGGAACACGCTGGTGGTATCGGTCCACGAATCCAGCCTTTGCGCCGGGCCGCCGGCTCGCGGCTGGATGCGCCTGCCTGACTGCGGAGGGCTCCTGCATCTGGTCGAATCGCGCGTGTGCAGCCAGGAGATGACGCTTGTTTCCGGATTGGAAGCGGTGCTCGCCCACGGCGGCCGTGACCGGCCGATAGATGGATCGAAGCACCGCCTGCCCGAGTTTCTTCAGGCCGTCATCGCCGGCAATCCCGACAGCCACCTGTTTGCGGTCCTTCAGGGGCTTGACCTCTGCGACGGGCGCATCGATGGCCGGCTGCTCTGGCACGACCGGCTCACCTTGCATTACACGACCGGCCAATCCGAGTGGTTGCGCGATGTCGAGCTCTGCCTACTGCTGCTGCAGGGCCGCTCTCCACGTCAGTGCGCTTCCATTCGGGCGCTGCGCGAAGTCATAGATCGATTTGTCCGCCGGGCCGGGCCTCGCCTGGTCTTTGAATGGCGTGCCGAGGTCGCTCCGAGTGCTGCGATGAGGCGGGAGATATGCGGATAAGTACTCGACAGCCCAGGCCGGGCATCGTGGGAACCGCGCTGCTTGTGCTGGCCCTTTCGACCCGCCTGCCGGCTGCGGGCGCCCTTCAGGTCGCCGGCCAAGTTGCAGATCCCATGGGCCTGCCGATACCTGGCTCGCAAGTGGTCGTGCTGGCCGGAGACAACTCCACTATCGAGTCTTACACCGATGACCACGGCAGGTTCCTCTTCGACTTGGTCCGGCCCGGTCGCTACGCGGTGACGGTCCGCGCGGCCGGCTTCGCCGACGCAACGGCGGTTGTCGAATTGTCGGAAGCTCACCCGCGCCGGACGCTCTCGCTGGCGCTCAAATTGGCGGTGCACCGGGACGAGGCCACCGTCACTGCTGAGCGCGCGCCCGGTGTGCTGGACAGCGAAGCCGCGGGCATGCAGATCCTGGGGCAGCGCGAGTTGGCCATGCTGCCGGACGATCCCGGTCAGTTGATGGCGCGGCTGCAAGTGCTCGCAGCCGATACCGGCGGAATCCCTGGCCAAGCGGTCATAAATATCGATGGCTTTTCAACTGCGTCTGGTTTGCCGCCCAAATCCGCCATTCGCGAGGTCCGCATCAATCCGGACCTTTACTCGGCCCAGTACGATCGGCCGCCTTACATGGGTGGGTTGATCGAGATCTTTACCAAACCCGGCGCTGAATCCGTCCACGGTGCGCTCTTTTTCGATTTCAACGACGCCACGCTGAATGCACGAGAGGCATTTGCGCTCACCCGCCCGCCATCGAGAACCGAGCGCTATGGGCTCGAATTCGGGACGCCGCTAGTCAAGCGCAAAGCCGGCATCTCCTTTAATCTGGAGCGGCAGCAGATCGACGATTTCTCGATCGTGGATGCGCCGGTGCTCGATTCCAACTCGCAGCCCACGCGATATATCGCCAATGTGGCCGCTCCGCAGCAGTTGCTGCTCGGCGCGGTGCGGGCCGATTGGCAGATCACCACGGCCGACAGCGTTGCGCTGAGCTACACCACGGACCGCCGCGATCTCAAGAATGAGGACGTCGGCGCTTCGGTGCTGCCTGAGGCTGGATACGGGACCAAATCGGATCGCGACGACCTCCGCGTGTCCGACACCCTGGCACTTGGCTCCTCGGCGATGAACGAAGCGCGCCTGGGGCTGACGCGGCAGCATGAGATTCAGAGCCCGAATTCGACCGCTCCGGCCATCGAGGTTCTCGGCGCTTTCCAGGCTGGTGGCTCCCCCTTCCAGTCCCTCGATGAGCGGGTGAGCGGAATCGAAATGGACGATTCGATTTCAGTCGCGAAGAAGGGCTGGACATTCCGTACGGGCATCCAGGTCGTCGGCACTCACAACTGGCAATTCCGAACCGAGGACTTCAACGGTGTGTACATCCTCGGTGGCACAGCCGGCCCGGACGGCTCGCTCGTCTCCGGACTCGACCAATACCGGAATTGGGTATCGGGCGTTCCTGGCGCCGCGCCCAGCATGTTCACCATTATGAGCGGCAATCCGCAACTGGCGCTCTCGCAATGGCAGATCGCCGCCTTTGCCCAGGACGAGTGGCACGTCAGCCGGAACTTATCGGTGAGTTTGGGTCTGCGGTTGGAAACACAAACCACACCCTCGGTCGGACTGAACTGGGCGCCGCGGCTCGGCCTTGCGTATGCGCCGGACCGCCGCCGTCGTTGGGTCGTCCGGCTGCGTGCTGGCCTGTTCTCTGGCCGGCTCGACCAAGCCTTGGAGTTCCAGGCCCGCTACCTCGACGGGCTGCAACGTGTAGAGACGTCGTCCACCTGGCTTCCAGATGGTGTTGTGGTCACTGTCACCGACCGGCGCATTCTGGACAGTGCGCTCCGCTCGCCTCTGTCGTTTCAGCCGCAAGCCGGAGTGGAACACCAATTGCGGCCGGGCTTGAGCCTCAACGCGAGCTTCACGTGGGCACGCAGTTGGCGCGCTGTTCGCTCGCGCAATATCAATGCTCCGGAGTTGCCAGACGGCCCTCGCCCGCTCGGCCCGGACCTCAACCTCTTTCGCTACGAATCGACCGGGGCCAGCAGGGGCACCGTCCTGTTCACCGGTTTGAACGAGTCCGTTTCCAAAGCCGTCTCGATTTTTGGCGGTTACCTTCGCATGGACTTCCGCAGCAATGCGGACTCGGCGGATCTGTTTCCGCAATCGAGCTATACCGACAGTGGCGAATGGGCTCGACCGTCCTGGCAGAGCACCAACCGCCTGTTTGTCGCCGCCACGGCCCGCTTGCCGCTTGGCCTGAGCGCATCGCTCTTCCTGGCTGCGGCCAGCGGATTGCCCTACAACGTCACGACTGGCCGCGACAACAACGGCGACGGCATCTTCAACGATCGGCCGGGAATCGTCGCCGCCGGCATTCCCGACGCCGTGCCCACCGCGTTCGGCTACTTGACTCCGGATATCGTTGATGGCAATCTGCCTCGCAATTCCGGCACCAGCCCGTCCACCCTAACTGTGGATTTGAACATCAGCCGTCGCTTCGTACTGCGAAAATCGGCGGGCCTATCGGAACGGGGACGCGCGCTCACGATTAACCTGCGAGGCACCAACGTCCTCAACCGGCTGAATCCCACGGCAGTTAACGGAGTGCTTGGATCGCCGCTCTTCGGAACTGCCAATGCGTCCGACCCCGCCCGGCGCATCGAGGCCGGGCTGCGGTTGGAGTTTTGAGCCGCCTGTGTGGCGGAGAACGATCACGGGAGATACGCAGCACGTCTCCTGAAAAGGAGAGTATAGGTGAGACTAAGTTATGTTCTTTTGCCGTTGACTATGCTGGTTGCCGCGGGGGAAGCCGCGGAAACCGGCCCCGATCCTCGAGCCGCCCTCGTCGTCAGCGCGTTGCCGATGGTGCTGGATTATAGCTTCTTCGCGCGGTACGCGTCGCAGAGTATCGGCGATGACGACCACTACTCGCGCATCGAAGCGTATATCGGACTCGGTGGCAAAGACGGCCCCACGCGCGTGGTGTTGACGGGCAAGCCTGCCGGCAAATCGGTTTCCTATGTCAGTGGGTCCGATGCCATTGACGCATCCGCATCCGGCACCGGACCGGTAATCGAAACTCCGATCGCGGTGAACGTTCCGGAGGCGCTGACGCAAAACACGCCCATTGAAATAGCCCTGCGAGACCAGAACGGCCTGCCGTTGCGTTGGCGATTTGTCTGTGCCTATCCCAGTTCGCCCGATGGGAGTGGGCTAGCGCCTCTGCCCGCCGTCGGTGGGCTGATGCTGCAATACCGCGATCTCGGCACTGTCGCTGGACCTGGTTCCGTGGTCGAGCTCGGGAATCGTCTCAGCTATGCCGAGGTCTGGCGCGAAATCAGCTCCCCGCCCTTTTTCGTGCCCTACCGAGGCTACTACGGCGAAGGATTCCATGTCGCGCGCTTTCTGCTCCAGGACCATAAATGGCGGATCGTCGGATCCGTGAATAGCTTGTCGGCGGGATCGCACTGGGAATTCGTCGCGCCCGATAATGCGCGCCGCGCCTTCACCGTATCTCAACACGGCCAGACGACAGTCGTATCGACGGGCACTGAGCCGCACGGCGCGATCCTGTCGGCGGTGCTGGATGCCGCCGCCGGTCCGCCTTGCATCCGGAGCCTGGAAGCGGCGCAAGGCAGCCACCGTATGGTGGTCCTGTTCCATCCGGCGCTGGTGTTGACCGCACCAACATCGGTCGACTTCCAGGTTGAGGTGGACAAAAAGAAAGTGGCGCAGGGCAGCCTTTCGGTCGCTGAAATCGACGGCGGAAACGATCTGATCTGGCGGTTTAAATCGCCGGATTGGGCCAAGGCGAGAGTCTTACACGAGACAATCCGGGCCTCCCAGGATGGCATCTCGTTACAGGTGTCGCAGTGAATTGGCAGCGCCCGCTCCAGTGCTCATGACCGCCACTGCCGATATCTCTCGCCCGGTGCGCATCCGCGATCGCTATTATCGCGCGCCGAAGTGCAGGCAGGCCGAAGGCAGCCGAACTCTCCCCACTGTCGAGACCTTGGCTCGGGTGCGGCCGGTGCTTTCAAAGGCCGGCGTCACGCGGCTGGCCGATATCACCGGGCTCGACCGGATCGGCATTCCGGTCGCAATCGCCGTCCGGCCCAACAGCCGGACTCTAAGCGCCAATGCGGGTAAGGGGCTGACCATGGAAGCCGCCTTCGTCTCGGCGGCCATGGAGGCTATCGAGGTGTTCCACGCCGAGACCATTTCGCCCGATCTAAGGCGCGTCTGCTATCGCGGCCTGCCGCGTTCGCTGGGCGGCATCGATCCGGCTCTCCTGCCGCTGCGTAAGCACGCAGTCTTCAACTCGCAGTGGCCGTTCGACTGGGTGCTGGGCTGGGATCTGATCGCAGAGATCGAAACCGCTGCGCCCTTCCAGTTGGTGGCACTCGGCGCGAAGCGGGAGACCTACGATTTCCCCATCTTCCAGGCAAGCTCTAACGGCTTGGCCTCGGGCAACGACCTTCTGGAGGCGGTACTGGCGGCATTGCTGGAAGTGGTCGAGCGCGACGCAGTCACTTGCTACCGCTTCCGCCACTCGGGTAGCCCGCTCCGCGCGGTCGCCCCCGCGCATCTGCGCTGCCCGCAAGTGGATCGCGTATGCGAACGCTTGGCTCAAACCGGCATTGGCACAGCCCTGATCGAGTGCACTGGGGATGTCGGCATTCCGGTATTTCAGGCGTACCTCCATGATTTGCGGTTGCCCGGCTTCGGCCTGTATCGCGGTTCGGCAGCCGACCTCGATGCTGGCATTGCCTGCCTGCGCGCGCTGTTGGAGGCCATCCAGAGCCGGGCCGTATACGCGGCTGGCTCGCGCGACGACTATTTTCAGGAAGAGCTGCGGCTGCTGCGCCGCTCCCGCCATAGCCGCGACATGCAGACGATTCTAACCAATGCCCAGTCAGCCGAGCCGACTGCCGGGCTTCCGCCGGCACCCACGCTGGAAGGGGACATCGCCCTGGTGATCGGCGCACTCCGCCGGGTCGGTGTCGAACAGGTTGTGGTGTTCGATCTCAGCCGCCCAGAGTTTCCCGTCCATGTCGCCAAAGTGCTCGTCCCGGGCTTTGAGGGGTATCCGGCTGAAGACTTCCGCGCAGGCCTGCGGGCGCTGCGAAATCGCGAGGGAGTTCCATGAAGCCGATTGTCTTTCTCGGTCCCAGTCTGCCACGGCAAGAGGCGGAATCCGTCTTGGATGCGCTCTATTTGCCCCCCGTGCGGCAAGGCGAGTTGCTCAGCGCCATCGAGGCCTATCGCCCCGAGGCTGTCGGTATCGTCGATGGACTGTTCTTCCAGGATCTCTCGGTGTGGCACAAGGAAATCCTATATGCCATCGAGCGGGGCGTTGCGGTCTTCGGCGCCGGCAGCATGGGCGCGCTCCGCGCAGCCGAGTTGGCTTCATTTGGAATGATCGGCGTCGGGTGGGTATATCGGCAGTACGCCAGCGGCGCGCTGTGCAGCGATGACGAGGTTGCGCTGGCGCATGCGCCCGCCGAATTCGGCTACTGTAAGCTGTCGGAGCCTCTGGTGAACATCCGGGCGACACTCGCCGCCGCCCACGCGGAGGGTCTCCTCAGCGCCGCCGATCTTGATGACGCCATCGCGGCCGCTAAGAGTCTTTACTTCACGGGCCGCACCATTGAAGCCATCCTTGCCGGGATCGAAGATGGTGTCCGAGAACGCGTGCGGCACGTCCTGACTACGCGGTACATGGATGTGAAGCGCAGCGATGCGCTGCTGCTGCTCGAAACCATGCGGGACCGCCCGCTCGGGGAACCACGCCCCTCCCGCACGCCCGTGCTCGAACGCAGTTACCCGTTCGGCGTGCTGTATAACTGCGACAGGAAGGTGCGGCGCGGCGCGGCCACTGTTTCACTTGCGAATATTGTCCGCTATGCGGCGCTGCACTTGCCAGATTTCGAGACGCTGCGGTTCCGTGCCTTGAATCGCGCGCTGTCCGCTTTCTTGGCTCGCGTGCTTGAGCTCGACCTGGGTCCCGAGTACGTCGCGCGGGAAACCCGCCGGTTCCGTCTGGGTCGTGGACTGGGTGGCGAGACCGAGTTCCAGGCCTGGTTGGCCGACAACAATCTCTCCCGTTCCGAATTCGAGGATCTCATGGAGGAACTGGCCGCGTGCCGGCGCGCCCAACGCTGGTGGCTCGCCGTTCTCGGCCGCCGGGACGGCAAAGCGAAGACCCTTCTGGATGAGCTTCGACTCTCGGGCCGGTATGCCAAAGTCGCTGGCCAAGCCGCTGACCGCACGCAAGCGGTCGCCGACGAAGATATCGCCGGGGACGATGCAGCTGGCACCGGCACGCGGGACGAGTTCATTGGACTGGTGCGCCGGCACAGCCAATCGACCGGTTTTGCGATTTCCTTGCCGGTCGGCGAGTGGGCCGAAGAGGTGGGTTTCCTGTCCCTGGACGATCTCCGGCTGGAGTTACTGCGCTCGCAGGCTTGGCGGGAGTTGGAAGGAGGCAAACATACATGCCAATCATCTGCCTGAGCGCTCCGATTCGATGGCACGCGGAGTGTCCCTCCAGCATGAAAGTGCCGGCCGGGACCGTAGCCGACGCTCTGGATGGGCTCGTCGCCCAAAGCGGCTCCCTCGGCCGCGTCCTGTTCACCGGCGAGCGAAAGTTGCAGCCGTTTCTGAACGTGTACGTGAACGGCGCCGACATTCGGACCCTGCAAGGCCTAGATACGCCCTTGGCGGATTCCGATACCGTCCTGGTGATCGGATCCGTCGCCGGAGGTTAGATGACCGCCAAGGATTTCTTAAGCGAAGCGGAAAGGCAGCGGTACTCGCGCCATCTCCTAATGCCCGAAATAGGCATTCACGGGCAGAGTCGGTTGAAGCGCGGCCGCGTGCTGCTGGTAGGCACTGGCGGGCTTGGCTCGCCGATGGCGCTGTATCTGGCCGCTGCCGGAGTGGGCACGCTCGGCCTGGTGGATTTCGATGAAGTAGAGGTATCCAACCTGCAACGCCAGATCGTTCATGGCACGGCGTGGGTCGGCCGGCCAAAGCTCGATTCGGCGGCGGCGCGTCTTCGAGACCTGAATCCGTTCGTGACGATTGTGCGTCACGATTGCGCCCTCGATGCCGCCAATGTCCGTCAGATCGTGGCCGATTATGAAATCGTTGCCGACGCCACCGACAGCTACGCCGTCCGCTATTTAACCAACGACGCCTGCGTGGCGCTCGGCAAGCCATGTGTTTTCGGTGCCGTGTTCCGGTTCGAAGGCCAGGTATCTGTGTTTGGCGGCGACGGGCCCTGTTATCGCTGTTTGTACCCGGAACCGCCGCCGGGGCATTTTGCGCCCTCTTCATCCAGGAGCGGCATCCTGGGAGTCGTGCCCGGCGTCATCGGTGTCATCCAAGCGACCGAGATTCTGAAACACATCCTCTGTGTCGGCGAAACGCTCAGCGGTAAGTTGCTGCTGTATGATGCCATGGCCATGAGTTTTCAGGTGCTGGGCATCCGGCGCGACCCGGAGTGTCCAGCCTGTGGTGCAGCAGGCATTGGGTAGAAGATTCCTGCTCACGCGGAGCTCGGCCTGACCACGCACCGGGTCCCCGCCGCTGCTGTCCAATTTGCAACCTACCACATCACCGGTATCGGCAACTCCTCGCAGTTGTGTTTGTCAAGTTTTTGCTCACCTAGTTGGCGCGCCGCGAGAACCGTCCATTTGAACGCCTGTTGCCCGCGCGCTGCGATGGGCAGGTGGGCGCCGTCTTCAGCGCCAAGATGTCGATATGCACTCCGACGTAGCTGTTGCCCGCAATCTTCCTTTTCCTTGTGGACCGTGCCGTCTTGGTCAAGGACAATCCGTCGGGCAAGGTCGGACAAGCAGCCCTGGCAGCAGTGCCATTCGTGGCGTTGCGTGCAACGTAGAATCTGCAAGTTACAGATTCCATGGGGTGGCAGTGGGTTCGAATCGCACCCTCACCGCCAGGACAGCATCAATCAGTTACTGGCAAACACCAAGGCAATGCTGAGCACGGAAGTTATGCTGCTGCCCAAGAGAAGCCCCCTGTGTTTTCGATGGCTTCGGCACCGTTGTCTTCCGGAAGGCCGATATCGAGCAGCACCACGGTGGGCTGGCGGGTTCGCGCCACGAGCGCGGCTCCAGCGGCATCGGCGGCTTCCCCCACCACTTCCATGCCCTGCTGAGCGTTGATCAGCATTTTCAGTCCCGTCCGGAAGACGGCTTGATCATCGACAAGCTCCACCGTGATCTTACCCATCGCGAGCGCACCGTACTGAAACGCGGAATGTGATTACCCGTGCCGCGCCCTCACCGCCTCCGGACCAGCACTTCCGCCACTTTGGCCAGCAGCAGTTCCTTACTCACCGGCTTGCTCAGAACCGCGTCGGCCCCCAGCAAATGGGCAACCTTCAGAAACTGACCTCCAAACGCGCCCGAGATGGCGATGATCCCGACGCCGGGCGCTTCCCTGCGCAAGATCCGGATGGCCTCCAGCCCTTCCTGCTCCGGCATGACCAGGTCGGTGATCACCAAGTCCACTTGCGCCGCTCTCACTCCCTGGAGCGCCTGGCGTCCATCCGCCGCTTCGGTCACTTCGTAGCCGCCCTGCTTCAGTACGGCCCGCAGGAAACCGCGCACTCCGGCTTCATCGTCGGCCACCAGAATGCGGGCCGCCGGCGCGGACGGCCCCAACACCGCACGGATCTTTCCGGCCAACTCTTCCGGCGCAAAAGGCTTCTCGATGAAGTCGGTGCCCCCGTTCAGCACTCCATGGTGCAAGATGGCGTTGTCGGTGTATCCGGACATGAATAGAGCTTTGATCCCAGGCCGCACCTTTGCCAGGCGGCCAACCAGTTCCCGGCCGTTCATGTGCGGCATCACCACGTCCGTTAAGACCAGGTGGATACATGCGCTTTCCTGCTCGCAGATCAGCACCGCCGCCCCTGCGTCAGGCGCTTCGATCACACGATACCCATATGCCTTCAACGCCGCGGCCGCGAACCTGCGTACTTCCTCCTGGTCCTCTACAACCAGGATCGTCTCCCTCCCCCGCGGCACCGGCAGGGCCACCGGCTTCTCGACCTCAGTTGTCGCTTCGGCCAGTGCAGGCAGGTAGATCTTGAACGTCGTCCCTTGGCCCAGTTCGCTGTAGACATTGATGTGGCCGCCACTCTGTGCCACGATGCCCTGGACCATCGAGAGCCCTAGCCCCGTACCCTTCCCGGCTTCCTTGGTGGTGAAGAAGGGCTCGAAGATCCGCTGCTGCATCACTTCATCCATTCCCACTCCGGTGTCGCTTACAGCCAGCAGGGCATAGCGGCCCGGGCGAGCCTCCGGATGCAGCCTGGCGTAACTCTCATCTCGCTCCACGAGGCTCGTTTCGATGAGCAGCCGGCCTCCGCCGGGCATGGCGTCCTTCGAATTCACCGCCAGATTCATGACCACCTGCTCCAATTGATGCGGATCTGCGCACACCTTGAGGTCTTCCGTGGCGGGCGAAAAGCGCACCTCCACGTCTTCGCCCACCAAACGTCGCAGCAACGACTGCATGTCCCCCAGCAAACTGTTGATACTCAGTATGCGGGGCTGTAGGAGTTGTTTGCGGCTGAAGGCCAGCAATTGCCGGGTAAGTTCCGCAGCTCGCTCCCCGGCCTTGCGAATCTCCTCCATCTGGTCCCGAAGCGGATCACCGGTCCTCAGTCCGGCTAGCCCTAAGCTGGCGTAGCCATTGATGACCGTCAGCAGATTGTTGAAATCGTGGGCTATTCCACCGGCCAGACGCCCGACAGATTCCATTTTCTGGGCATGGGCGAGCTGCGCGCGAAGCTTCTCTCGCTCGGCCTCGGTTTGTTTCCGCTCCGTGATGTCTCGCGTCACGCCGGTGCAGCCGATGGGTGTCCCATCGTCCGACCAAATGAAACTGGCGTTGACTTCGGCCCAAAAGCTGGTGCCATCCTTGCGGAGCAGCTCGCATTCAAGGGTACGAACGAAGTTGCGATCAGACTCTGGTGCTGTTGCCCGCTCCAATTCTTCGTTCAAGATGAGTCCAATTCTAACCGCCTCCTCGGGCCTGACGAAGTCCCGATAGTTGAGTTCCATGCACTCCGCGGCCGTCCAGCCGAAGGTGCGTTTCACTCCGGGGCTGACATCGGTGAACCGGCCAGACAAGTCGATGGACCAAAGCGTGTCCGGAATGCACTTGGCGATCCCGAGACACCTCTCGTTGGCCTCCCGCGTAGCCTGCTCGGATTGTCTGACGTGGCGCTCGAGTTCGGCAATCCGCACCAGGAGGGTTTCGTTTTCCCGTCGGAGCGCGGCCTCGGCGTCACTTATGGTGCTCATGCCACGAGCTCCTCGCATACGTATGCCACTCTACCCTCCGTCGCCAAACAGAAGTGATTTGATGTCTTCAAGCATTCAATCCTCGCCTGTTCCGTACGTCTCATCGGCCGCGGGGAGGCATTGGCGCTGCCATGCGCCGTTGGCATCAACCCTGGCTTTCATCCTTACTGCGCAGGCGTTGCTCAGCTTCCTGGAGTTCGCGGAACTGGGACTGGGCACGTGATTTCACACGCCGGTACTGCGTCTCGGTGATACCCAGAGCCCGCTGAATATCTTCCGGGTGCTCCTCGTGCAGATAGAACCGTAGTAGAATCTCCCGGTCTCGGGCCGGCATTTCCTTGAGGACGCGCACAGCGATTTGCACCAGTTGGTCACTGGCAACCTGGAGGCCAACGCTACGACGGGACGAGCCCGTTGGGCCAGCACTGACGTTCCGGGTGCGGACTCGGTCATCCACCACCGGCTGGCGCTTCGCCAATCGGACGATTGACTGCTGAAGACCGTCGATCGCCTGGGATAAGGCGCTTATCGATTCCATAACCCCGGCCCTTAGCTCCGCCGAAAAGACGGCTCGGCATTTCTGTAAGCTCATAGCGTGTTCGACCTCCTGGAACCCGGATCAAGATGCTTCCTATTGCGGGCACTCCCCGAACGACCAGGTTTTGAGGTTGACCATCGATGATCGACAGACGACCGAAGAGTATCGGCAGGGCCCAGGGCAGGAACCACCAAATGCTTGATAAGCAATCCTGGTTCCAATTTGCTCATCGATGAGTGAACGCTTTTTTTTGTTCAGATTAAGTGATGTTACGCTTTGTGCGAGGAAAGTCCTGGCTACAAGAATTCGTGGCAGCCCACGAATTCTTGTGTGGTATCTTCAAAAACCTGATAATGTGATAGCTGAGGTGATGGCGGAACCCGGTTTCGCTGTAGCGTAAATCAGTTAGCAGGCATGGGAATCTACCGGCCGGCGGGAGTTGAGAAAATCATGGACACGACGGGAGAGCGGTACGCAGCGATCTTTTCGGCCATGGCCGAGGGTGTCGTCATTCAAGACGCCGATGGTCGAATCGAAGCGTGCAACGAGAGCGCCGAGCGCATTCTCGGGCTCACCGCAGGCCAGGTTTCCGGCGTCACCTGGATGGACCCACGCTGCCGGGCAATTCATGAAGACGGTTCGCCGTTTCCGGGCGAGGCGCACCCGGCAAGGGTCACCCTCCAAACACGCGAGCCTCTATCCGGCATCGTAATGGGCATCCAAAGGCCCGACGGCACGCTCACGTGGGTTTCCGTCAATTCACGGCCGGTCCTTCGAGATGGCAGGCTGCAAGCGGTAGTCACAACACTCACCGATGTGACGCGGCAGAAGGCTGCGGAAGATGCTCTCCGAAAGTACGAGGAGAATCTCTCCAAGATCTTTCGGTCGAGTCCCGCCGCAATCAGCATCAACTCCTTCGTCGAAGGGACCAGCCGCTTTCTGGATGTGAACCAGGCGTTCGAACAGCTCACGGGGTACCGGAGGGAAGAAGTGATCGGCCGCGGATCCGACGATCTGGGGCTATGGGCGAACCCGCAGGAGCGAGTGTCCGCCCTGCGCCGGCTGGAGGCCGACGGGCATGTCCGCAACCTGGAACATCGCTTTCGCAAGAAGGGCGGCGAAATCGGTATCGGCTTGATATCCATAGAGCTTCTCCGCATCGACGGCGAGACCTGCGCTATTGCCGCGGTGACCGACATCACCGACCGCAAGCGCGCCCAGCAGCTCGTCGAAGAGAATGAGCGGAAGTACAGGGCTTTGTTTGAAACCGCTGGTGACGGCATCTTACTCATGCAGGGCGAACGATTTGTGGACTGTAACGTCAGGGTGTTGGAGTTGTTTAAGTGCTCTCGCGAGCAGCTCATCGGGAACACGCCGTTCCACTACTCTCCGGTCAAACAACCGGACGGAGAGCTGTCGGCCGAGAAGGCTCGGAACCTGATTGACAAGGCGCTCGCCGGCGAGAGGTTGTCCTACGAATGGGTGCACACGGCGGCGGATGGATCGGCATTCACGGCGGAGGTCACCCTGAACCCGGTTGAATTCGGCGGGCGAGAGCACATCCTCGCCATCGTCCGCGACGTGACCCGGCGCAAGCAGGTGGAGGAGGCCCTTCTCCGCAGCGAGTACCGCTACCGGGCATTCGTAGCGAACAGCAGTGAAGCAATCGGATGCGTCGAATTCGACCCGCCTATCCCATTAGATCTTCCGGAAGATGAAATCATAGCGCGCGCTTATCGGGGGCATATTGTCGAAGCGAATGACGCCTTGGCCAGGCAGAGGGGATATTCTGGAGCATCCGAGATCATCGGACGTCCCTTAGCGGAGAGAAGGGATCCCTACGATCAACTCAACCAGGAAATGGACCGCAGAGTCGTTCGCAACGGGTTTCGGCACACCGATTTTGAAGCACGTATCCACGATGAGTACGGGCACGTACACTACGTCGCTGCGAGCGGTTTCGGAGTCATCGAAGAGGGACACGTGCTCCGGTTATGGGTTGTCAACCGTGATGTCACCGAGCAAACAGAGGCCCGGCAGGCTCTGGTTGAGAGCGAGCAGCGCTTCCGCCAGATGGCGGAGAGTATCCGCGAGGTTTTCTGGCTTGAGGACCGGCGCGAACGCAGACTGATTTATGTCAGCCCCGCGTATGAACTGATTTGGGGCCGGTCTAGGGAGAGTCTCGGTGACAACCCGGAAAAATGGATCGAAGCTGTGCACCCGGCAGACAGGTCAGACATGAAAAGGTCCCGCTCTGGGCCAGACGGCGACGATTGGGACTTGGAGTATCGGATCATCCGACCGGACGGTTCCATCCGCTGGATTAACGATCGCGGCTTTCCGGTGCGCAACGACAAAGGGGAGATCTATCGAGTCGCAGGCATCGCGGAGGATATTACCGAGCGGAAGTTGAGAGATGAACAACTACGAACCCTGAAGGATCAACTGCAAAGGGAGAACATCCAGTTGCGGGAAGTTATTGAGAGCGAGCAAGTCGACGAAAGGATAGTCGGTGAGAGTCAGGCGATAAGGCGGGTCCTGGCTGAGATCGAAACGGTGGCGGCGACCGGCGCCACCGTGCTCATTCTCGGCGAGACGGGAACCGGCAAGGAACTGGTGGCTCGGATGGTACATCGGCTGAGCCGGCAGGCGGAACGTCCGCTGGTGACCGTGAATTGTGCCGCCCTCGCCAGCAGCCTTATCGAGAGTGAGCTTTTTGGTCACGAGAAGGGGGCGTTCACCGGTGCCGTGTCCCGGAAGCGCGGCCGTTTTGAGCTCGGCGACGGAGGGACCATCTTCCTGGATGAGATTGGCGATCTGCCTCTCGAAGTCCAGGCCAAGCTGTTACGTGTGCTGCAACAGGGAGAATTCGAACGTCTCGGCGGTACTCAGACGCTGCATGTGAGCGTTCGCGTGATCGCCGCGACCAACCGAAACCTCAGAGACATGCTCCGGTCCGGTGAATTTCGGCCTGATCTCTATTACCGCCTCAACGCGTTTCCAATCGAAGTGCCGCCACTGCGGGAGCGCCGCGAGGACATTCCGCTCCTTGTCCAGCATTTTCTGACACGTCTTTCCCGATCACTGGGGAAGGAACTTACTTCGGTGAGTAAGGAGTCGCTCGAATGGCTGCTGCGACACTCCTGGCCTGGGAATGTAAGGGAGCTATTCCATGCTCTGGAACGCGCGGCGATTCGTTCCCGTGGCCCCGTGATCCCCATTGAGAATCCAGATCAACACGACCGACTATCCGCGTCCGATTCTCTCTCGGATCGTCTCGCTGATGTAGAACGCGACCAGATCCTGCGGGTATTGGCTGAAACCCACTGGGTGATCGAAGGGCCAGCCGGAGCGGCGAAGCGCCTGCATCTCCATCCCAATACCCTTCGTTACCGGCTCCAGAAGCTAAACATCAGGCGCCCCAAGTGATGTAGCGCGGTGTCCACGAACTCGGCGCACCGTTTCTTACCGCACCAAACCGCCCGTTGGGCCAAAGAGGTCCGCCTACGCTTTCTCTGCCCAACCCTCCAACTCGTGTAGTCGAAGTTCTCGGACGAGCTCCAGAATCTAAGTTGTTACAGTATCGTCGCAAGGTCTCCATTGATCGTCGTTTGGCCGTTTTCTGCTGGCAAGGGCGCCGCCTCGCGCACCACGGTAGTGCATCGGCGGTTTGTGGCCAGTTCGGAGTGGACAACAGGAGTCGTGCCTCCGGCAATCGCGATGCCGATAAGCCCCGCATGGTGCCGGTCAGCGCTAGTTAAAACACCAACTTGAGAGCGAGTTGGATGCTGCGCGGACCGCCGCTGTTGAACAACGGCAGCAGTAGTCCGCCACTCGACACGTTAGCCATCTCCTGGGAGAGGCCAAAGGAACTTCCCGCCGTCAGAAGGTTATTCCCCGAGGCGGCGGGCGTGGCGAAATTGGGGTGATTGCATACATTGAAAAGTTCTGCCCGCAACTGAACGGAAAACCGCTCACTGGCCTTCACGGTCTTGTGCAGCCCCAAATCAAGCTGGTTGAGCCCGGAGGCTCGCAGTATGTTACGTCCGGCATCGCCGTAGGTGCCCGCCGTCGGGATAACGAATGCCGCCGGATTGGCGACATGGAACGGCGGCGTCGAAGAAGTAATGTAGAGCGGCTGGCCGCTCACCAGGTTGGGACGTTGATTGTCGGCGGCATACTGATCGCCATTGCCGGCAATATCCTCGCCAATCAGAGGTGTGTAAGGCACGCCGGTTTGCGCAGTGAAAATGCCGTCCAGTGACCAGCCTCCCACAAAGCGCGCGGCCGGATTTCGGAAGCGCTCCGATTTGCCCGGCAACACATAGGTGAAAGCGGCCACCAGGCTGTGGCGGATGTCGAAATCGCTCGAAGCGTATTCGGCGCGAAAATCGTACGGATTCGAGCCGGTAAACGAGGAGTTGATGGAAGTGCCGGTCGGATTCGAAGCGTCATCGAGGGAGTGCGCCCAACTGTACGAAGCAGTTAGTTCCAGGCCGTGACTGAGCCGCCGCGTCACATTCGCCTGGAGAGCGCTGTAATTGGAGACGGCGGTGGTTTCGATCAGCTCCAGGGCGCCGGTCGAAAAACTCGGGTTGGGTGAGGCGCCGGTTGCCGGATCTAGCAGGTTCAGCGGCTGCATGTGGATCAGGTTCCGGCCACGCGCTCCGATGTAGCTGGCCTGGACGACCGTCATGTTATCGATTTGCCGTTGCAGGTTCAGGCTGTACTCATAAGTGAAAGGGGTTCGAAAGTTCGTCGGATCGTAAACCGTAGCGCTGCCAAACGGCGGCAGGCCGGTGATCGCGGTGACGAGCAGCGAGGGATCGACGGGCACGGTGACAGGCCCTCCCAGCGCGCTGCCAAGAAGAAAACTGGTGATCTTGAAGGGCGGTCCAAATACAAGTTGCGTGGCATTGATTGTCGGCAGATCGTAATAGACGCCGGCGCCACCGCGCAGCACAGTCTTGGCGTCGCCGGTGAGCTGGTAGGCGAAGCCGACACGGGGGGCGAAGTCATCATAGTTGCCATTGTGCACGGGAGCGCCTGGAGGGCCCAAGGTCGCGGTGGCAATGTTATCCAACCCTACGATGGGACCTAAACGTCCGTGAGCTTCTGCCGGCACTGTGTCGAGCTCATAACGCAGCCCGAGATTGAGCTTCAGTCGGGGCGTGACGCGAAGGTCGTCCTGAGCGTAGAAGGCTAGATTGGTGAATCGCACGCCGAAACCGGTCTCCGCGACTTGATTGAAGTAAGACGCGGGATTATTGGCGACCAGATCGGCAACCGTGTTGAAGAAGTACACGCCGCTCGACAGCGGTTGGAGGTTGACGTTGCCCTGAGTGCGCCGCACCCAGAAGCCGGACTTGAAAGTATTCCGCCCACGAACGTAAGTTACGTCGTCATTGAAACTGAACAGATTGTTATTCTGCACCTCTGGGGGATCGGGCGACTCTGCGAAGGGCAGGCTGAAGACGTCGATCCCCGGCAATGTAGCGTCGCCTGCCGCATTCAACGGAATCGGCTCGGCACCAGCGAAACTGTCGGCAGCCCCGACGGAGGTATTGGCGCTCCGTACGAATCCGAATCGCGCCTCGTTAAAGAGATCCGCCGTGATGCGGTGAACTTCCGAAAGGCTGACACTTTGCAACCTGGAGCGGTTGCGGGAAAGTGTATTCAGATAGAACGACCGGAGCAAACCGAGCGAGTCGCTGAACGAATAGCGCGCAAAGAAATCGTCATTGTTGGAGAAACGGTGATCGAGACGCGTGCTGAAATCGGTCTCGCCAACCAAGTTGGTGGCGGTCGCGAAGTAGCCCGCGGTGCCGTCGCCGCTATCGGGTCCGGTCGGCAGAGGGTATTCGTCGATCAGCGACTGTATCGCCGGGCCGGCCTCGGCGCGAGCGGCCAACGAGGGCACGCGTGCGTTGGCATTCACTCCGACGCGCTGCCGCAGGCCTTCGAACGAAGCGAAGAAGAAGGTACGGTCCTTGCGGATAGGGCCGCCGATGGTGCCGCCGAAGAAGTTGTTACGCGAAGGCGTCCTGGAAACGCCGTTGGAGTTGTAGAAGAAGTTGTTGGCGTCCAGATCGCTGTTGCGAAGGAACTCGAAGCCGCTGCCGTGAAACTCGTTAGTGCCGCTCCTGGTGCTCACATTGATGACGGCACCGGAGAAGCCGCCGAACTCCGCGGTTTGCATCTGTGTCTGGACCTTGAACTCGGCGACGGCATCGACCGATACCAGCGCAACGCTGCTGCCGGATTGACCAACGGCCGGATCGTTGCCCGGCGCCAGGCTGATTCGCCCGTTGGCGCTGCCGCCTGCATTCACATTGATTCCGTCGATCAGAATATTGTTGGAGAGGTCACGCTGGCCGTTGACATTGAACGGGCCAGCCGGTGAGGCGGGATTGTCGGTCGCACCGGTAACGCCCGGAGCCAACTTGGCGAGTCGCAGAAAATCGCGCCCGTTGAGCGGCAGATCGCCGATCATCTGTCCGCCGATCACGAGACCTTGCTCCGACGTCTCGGTCTCGACCAGCGGCGCTACGGCTTCCACCCGCAGATTCTCCTTGACCTCCGGCAGGGCGAGCCGCAAATCGAGATGGCGCGTCGCATTCACCAGCAACTCGACACCGGTCGCGTTCCCCGGAGAAAAGCCGGTAGCCGTGGCTTCCAACGTATATGTGCCGGGAGGAAGAAGCCCGAGCGAGTAATCTCCCTGCGGACTCGTCTTCACCTGCCATTCCAGACCCGTGCCCGTGTTTGTGGCACGGACAGTCGCACCGCCGACAGGAGACCCCGACGGATCGGAGACGGCTCCGACGATGCTGGCGAGCTGCGCGGCCAACCGTGCGGGCGATAACACGAGCACCAGCAAGGACAGAACGACGACTGGCAATACGTACCTGGATCGTTTTGCTCTCACACACTCACTTATAGCCTGTCGATATGGTTTGCGTGTGTAACAATATCCAGGCCAAGTGGGCCTATACGGTAACTGGAACATAGGTAAACTGTGCCGTAAACTGTGTCACTACCACGGAGAACCGGCACTAATTCCCAGTATGATTGGGTGATGACGCGTCGCGCCATGATAGTCAGCCTGTACGCGCTGCTTTTGTTAGTTATGGTTAGGGGGGGCGCGGCCCAGGACCCCTCAGCGGCGGGAGCGGGCGCATACGCGGGCAGCAACGCATGCAAGACCTGCCACGCGGATATCTGGCTGAACTTCTATAAGAATCCGCATTTCAAAAGTGTGGCTCGGGGCGATTTGCCACCCAGCCTAACAGGTTGTGAAAGTTGCCACGGTCCGGCCGCAGCGCACGTGGCAGCGCACGGCGGCAAGGCCACCATTCCCAACGCCTTTTCCCTGATGTCGCAAGCCAAGGCGCTCGAGGCCTGTCTCTCCTGCCACGGACGCGATTTTCAACAGGCCAACATACGCCGGTCCGAGCACTCCATGGCCGATGTTGCCTGCACTTCCTGCCATTCCATTCATCATTCGCCGACGCCGAAGTTCCTGCTCGCCACGAAGCAGACGGACCTATGTTACGGATGCCACGCCGCCATTCGCGCGCAGTTCGAAATGCCCAGCAAGCACCGCGTCAACGAAGGCTTCATGGAGTGTTCGGATTGCCACAATCCACACGGCGCTTTCGCTGCCACCTGGCGCATGTCGGATCACCCGCGCATGGTGGACCAGGCATTGAACAATGAAGAGCCATGTTTGAAGTGCCACGTGGATAAGCGCGGGCCGTTCGTCTACGAGCATCCGCCGGTACGCGTGGAAGGCTGCGAAACCTGTCACTTTCCGCACGGCTCGACCAATCAGCGCCTGCTGCGGCGGCCGGTGGTATTTACGTTATGCCTGGGATGCCACAATGGCGGCGCTTCCGGCACGCGCAACAACGGCGTTCCGATCCAAACGTCGCAGCACAACCTGCTCGATCCGCGCTACCAGCACTGTACCACCTGCCATGTGCGCATCCACGGATCGAACGCCGACGAAACCTTCCTGCGATGACCGCCATGCTGAAGCGCTGCTGCCTGATTGTCGCCGTGCTGGGAGCCTCGCGGGCGCAGCAGGTCATCGCCCCCACACCGGACGCGGTGGGCGTTGCGCGCGGCGAGACTTTTGCCAATTACAATATCGTCGACTCGTTCGAATTCGGCTACCGATGGCGCGCGACCGGCGGCAGTGTGGACACTTATCGCAGCGATGTCAATTACGGTGACGGCATCCGCCTGCTGACGACCAACTTGAGTATCAATTCAAAGGAGGGCCACGGAAAGTGGTTTGACGAGATAGTGCTTTACACCAGCGGGCTCGGCAACGACCCATACCAAACCGCCAACCTGCGTGTCGAGAAGAATGGCCTGTATCGTTACGACCTGCTCTGGCGCGAGGACGACTACTACAATCCCGGCCTGGTGATCTCAGGTGGTGACCACCTCATGGACACCCTGCGCGGGTTACAGGATCACTCGCTCACACTGTTCCCGAAGTCCCACTTGCAAGTGGATCTGGGCTATAGCCGCAATACACAAAGCGGGCCCGCGCTTTCCACGGTACAGGGGTTCGATGCCGAATCCTCCGCGTTTCCGGTGTTCGAGAACGTGAAGGAGAGCTGGAACGAATATCGAATTGGCGCGCTGGCGGATTGGCGAGGTTTCCGATTGAACGCACGCCACACTTGGGATTTCTGTAAAGACGATTCCACTTACAGCCTCACAACCACGGAGACCTCCGGTGTGGCTCTAGATCCCACTGTACTGACACAATTCCAACGCGCGGAACCGAACCACGGATCGAATCCCGGCTGGTTCGGCAATCTCTATGGCCGCCGTAAGTATTGGGCGCTGAACGCACGCCTGACTTACAACCTTGGAAGCGGAGGCTTTGCGCTGAACGAGCTGACGACCGGCCTGAACAGCATTGGCGCGGTGGAAAACCGACAGGTCGTTGTTGGCGGCGAAGCGCAGCGGCCCGTGCTGGCCGGCGATTTCAGCTTCAGCGTTTTCCCCACCAGCCGCCTGAGCATCGTCAATAGCACGGCGGTGCACGACACGCGTATCGACGGCGACTCCTACTTCACGGAATTCGATAACGGCACGGGCGCCGGCACGACACTGAACTTCAAGTTTCTCGGCGTGCGGACCATCGCCAATTCGACGGACCTGAACTACCGCTTTAACAACTGGTTCAGCGCCTATGCCGGCTTCACCGATTCCGATCGCCAGATTCGTTTTCTGGAGGCGTTTTCGTTTCCGTCGGTGGCCGGCAGCGCGGTGAACGACCTCTACCAACAGACAAGTCACTTGAACGCCGGCAGCGTCGGCGTCCGCTTTCACCCACTCCAGACACTTTCGATCAATCTGGAAGGCGAGGTTGGTCACGCCAACCACCCACTGACGCCGATGAGCGACCGTAACTACCATACGCTGGGCGGCCGAGTCCAGTACCGCAAGCGCCAACTCCAGCTTTCCACCGGTTATCGGGAGCTGTACAACGAAAACGCTCCACTCTCGTTCGAGACATACAGTTCGCGATCGCGGCAGTACGACGCAGCGGCCTCCTTCGATCTGCGGGCTTGGCTGACCTTCGATGCG
>Ga0074045_10000747_pt1 | contig 31712 bp, 28 predicted proteins | sample BogForMeECP23OM2_FD_94442 | JGI IMG/M metagenome (GOLD analysis project Ga0074045, IMG submission 94442) | Bog forest soil microbial communities from Calvert Island, British Columbia, Canada - Bog Forest MetaG ECP23OM2 | ecosystem: Environmental > Terrestrial > Soil > Wetlands ...
CCGGCCGGGCAACGGCCTTCGGCGCGGAGGACGTGATCGCGCCGGCGGCGGCCGGCGCCGTGCCGCGCGGAGGGGAGCGCCCAGGCAGGGTCAATTCGCGGGGGTCGGCGTCACCTGGGCAGCTGGCGCCTGGGCCGGCGCGGGATTGGCCCCGGCCCTCGGCGAGCCCAGCTCGCCCGGCCTTGGTTGGCGGATGTTGGGAGCCGCCACCCGGTACGGCACGCCGTGGTACTCGGCCTGCTTCTTGCCATTCTCGTAATCCTCTGGGTGCTCGGCCTTTATCCTCTCCAGGCGGTCGCCGATGTCCTTCGCGGGCACGAGCGTGCTCAGGGCGCGCAGCGCATTCAGGTAGCTTGCCGTGCAGTCCGCCCACTGCTGCGCCGCCTCCTGGTTGCCCGCGACGATCAGGTCGCGCAGGACCTCGGTGTCGGCCATGGCGTCCTGGTTGTATCCCATGCGGGAGCCGAGCTCGGTGCGGGCGGCCACCGCGCGGTACGCCAGCGCCCAGTCGCCCGCGGCGACCGCGCTCTTGAGCACCCGCTCAAGGTAGGGCCTTGCCGATTCCTTGGGAAGCGGGGCGAGCGCTGCCGGGGCCTCGATGTAGGCCGGTAGCGCGAGAACGACGATCTGGCCGGTGACCCGCGCGATTGCGCCCGTGTAGTCGCCGGCCTGATAGACGCCGACCACGCTGTTCCGGGCGTTTGAGATCGCATTGGCGGGGTTTCCGGCCCTGAACTGGTCAATGGAGGAGCAGAGTTGGGAGACGACCTGCTCAAGCTGGGGCTCGCCGTGGTCGGCGAGGTAGCTCGTGCCGTTCAGCCCGATAAGCTGCCGGTCAAACTCCCTTAGGTTGTCGACCGTGAGCGCATCGGGGGCCATCAGGGGGCCCGCCGCGGCGCCGATCGGGTGCGCCATGAGCTCCAGAACCTTGGAGCGGGGATAGAAGCTCGCTTCATAATTCGGGTTGGCGAGCTCCTGGAGGAACCTCATCGCGTCCGCCGGCTTTCCGGCGTGGGCCGCGGCCAGGTATTCCTGCCACTTGCGCACGAACTGCCTCACGCCTTGCAGGCGACGGGTGCTCGGGAGAGCGCCGCCCCCCGGATAGTAGCCCCCGTCTCCGGCCAGCTGGGTGGCGGCGAGCTCCGCGACGAGCGGATCGAGGTCCGCCGCGATCTTTGCCGAGTCGATGGCGGCCACCGCCTTCGCTTCGATGGCGTCCACCCTGGACTTCTCCTGCCTTTCCATCGCCGCTGAGGCGTCGTTGCCCGGCGCGTTGGACTGGAGCGCCATGAGGGCCGAGCGGGGCACGGCCGTAAACCGGGCGGCAAGCTGGACCAGCGCCTGCAGGCTGTTCTCCGCCTCGCGCTGCCTGCCCTGGCTCGATTGGACGAGGTAATCCTGCCAGTGAGTGATGAACTCCCTTGCACCCTCCAGCTGCGCCGATGCCGGGTCCTGGGCGTAGGGCGTGGGCGTGAAGGCCGAGATCCGCCTGAGCAGCGGGTCGAAGTCCGCGGCGGGCGCCCGCGCGTTGAACTTGTCGGCGAGCTCCCTGACGATCGCGTCCGCCTCCGACGCCCTCCTCGCCTTGGCCGCCTGGCCCGCGGAATCCACCTTGGCAATGAGCTCCTCGAGGATGCCCACCGAGTCGCGGCTGGCCGAGAACGCGCCCTTGGTCTGGACAAGGGAGCGCTCGACCTCTTCGTACTGGCCCTGCGCCAGGGCGCTGGGCAGCGACCCGGCGAGCGCATCCGCATACCGCTTGAGCTCCGTATTGGCGCCCGCGGACTTCTGCAGGGCCGACAGCAGCTGGGCGACGACCTTGGGGTCGAGCCCGCCGGACCCCTGGGGCGAAACGGCCGCGGACTGGGCGTCGGCCGCTGTGCATAGGGCCGGGACGGCGCACGTTAAGGCGAGAAGCCAGAGGGCCTCCCTAACGGGATGGGGAAATGCGTTCATTGTGGGTCTCTTCGAGGCTACGAGCCCGGGCGCCGCGAGTCCACGCCCGATGCGCCGGCGCCTCCCGGGCGCGACCCGCCCTTGCGACGCCGCCTCCGCGGCGCGCCCTAGAGCAGAGGGGCCAGCAGGCGGCAGACGTCCTCCGCGACGCTCGACAGGAGATTCGGCTTCGCGAAGGCCGGGGGGCCGCATTCCTTCACCAGGTCGTCGACCCACGCCCTGATCGCGGCCACCTCCTGCTTCGTGTAGATCAGCATGCCGATCTCGAAATTGACGAATAGGCTCCTGAGGTCGAAGTTCGGCGAGCCGACCATCGCGACCTGGTCGTCGACGACGATCGCCTTCGCGTGCAGCATCCCGCCCCCGTAGAGGAGGAGGCGGCCCCCGGCCTTGGTGAGCTCCCTCACGTAGTTGCGCCTGGCGAAGTCCGTCACCGGGTGGTTCGACTTCAGAGGCACGACCAGAGTCACGGCGCACCCGGCGCGCGCCTTGACGATCAGCGAGCGCAGGATCACCTCGTCCGGGATGAAGTAGGGCGTGACGATCCAGATGCTGCGCTCGGCCTGCTGGATCATCGAGACGATGCCCTCGTAGAGGGGGTCGCCCGGGACGTCCGGGCCGCTGGCCACGACCTGGACCTCGCAGTCGCCGCACGGGCCGGCGCCGCCGGACTGGGCGTCCATGCGGACGGCCTCCGGGGGCTTGCGGGAGACGAAGCACCAGTCCGCGACGAACACCTCGCCGAGCACGACCGCGGCCGGGCCCTCGATGACGACGCCGAGGTCGCGCCAGCGCTTCGCGTACGGGGCCGGGCCCATGTACTCGCGCGCGATGTTGCGGCCGCCGATCATGGCCGCCGTCCCGTCGAAGATCGCGATCTTGCGGTGGTTCCTAAGGTTCGCGGAGCCGCGCGAGGTGAAGGGCATGACGGGCATGAAGCGCCCGACCTCGCCGCCCGCCCGGCGGATCGGGTCGACGAAGCCCCGGGACGACAGGGGGCAGCCCACCGCGTCCAGGAGCAGGCGCACCTTGACTCCCTCCCGCGCGCGCCGCGCGAGGCGCTCGACGATCCTGCGGCCGGTCGAGTCGCGGCTCAGGATGAAGGTCGTTAGGTGGATCGAGTGCCGGGCCTCCTGGATCCGGCGCTCGAGCTCCGCGAATTCCAGCTCACCCGTGCGCAGGAGGGTGATCCGGTTTCCCCCCAGGGGGGCGAACCCGCCCGCGGACGCGATCGTCTTGGCGACCGGCAGATCGACGACCGTCGCCTGGGCGGCGCAGATCTCGGGGACCACCGAGCCCAGGGCCACCTTGTTCTTCGCCAGGCGCCGCAGCTTGCGGCCGCCGAGGAGAAGGTAGAGGGGGACCCCCAGCCAGGGGATGAAGACGATGACGAGAAGCCACGCGAACGTGTTCGCCGGCGCGCGCCGCTCGCTGACAAGCCTCGCCACGAGAAAGAACGCGAGGAGAAAGCCGGCGACCGAGGCCAGGTGGGCGATGAGCCCGCCGGGCAAGAAGCGGTCTATGAACTGGCTCAGGGCGGTCATGCGGGGCATAAGAATGGTCTTGAATTCGGGGGCGCGAGACGAGATTTTTTCCCTTCCGCCTTTCGGTAGGATACTCAAGTGGCCAACGAGGGCAGACTGTAAATCTGCTGGCTAACGCCTTCCCTGGTTCGAATCCAGGTCCTACCACCACTTTCCCGGGTCCGGGCGCGCCACGGAGGGCCCGTCATCCCTGCGTTCGATCAGGACAGGAAACCGACAAAGAGCAGGCAAGCGGCGAGCGTGTACAGGGCCAGGGCGTTAAAGAGCCACTTGAACAGGATCCGGCTGCGGGCCGTGTGCCGGTGCACAAGATCGAGAGCGACGAAACCCAGGCAGAAGAAGACCAGGAGGGCGGGCAACACCAGGCGCGGCAGCCAGAAGCCAGGGGTGTACGGATCGCTCAGCCGGTGCAGGTTGAAGAAGACCACGGAGTAGAACCCGATGGCCAGCGCGGTCACCGCGACGGTCGCGTCCGCAAGCGCAGGCTTGCGCAGGAACAGAGACAGAGAGCAGAGGACGGTGAGAAGAAGCGTCCCCGCCACGGCCAGGGCCGAGTAGACCAGGCATAGGCGCACCGAGGCGACCTGGAGGAACTGCGAAATGAGGCTTCGTTCGCGCGCCATCGGGTGGTCGGCGCGTTCGCCCCAGCTTGTCGGCACCGTCTCCGGGGGCGGCTGGAAGTAATTCAGGACGTCCGTGAATGACGAGACGTGGACCAATCCCATGTAGCTGTACTTCCTGGAGCCATACAGGGCCCCGCCGATGTAGTCGGGTGCCGAAAGCAGCCCCAGATCGCTCTTCTTCAGCTCGAGGATGTCCTTCCACCGCATGACCGAAGGCGCGCCTTTGGAGAGCCATTGCCCGACGGCGAGGTCGCTCCCGGCCTTCGCGCACTCTCGCATCTGAAAAACGAAAGCCGCCGACGGCAGCGCCAGCGCGGCGAACCCGATTGCGCTCCAGCGGACGCGATCGCCTGCCGCCGGCCTCCTCCAGATGGCGATTCCGGCCAGCAGGGCGATCGGGGGCAGCAGCCCCACGAAAGTGTACTTGAAGAACATCCCGGCGGAGGCCGAAAGAGCCATTCCCGCCCACGCGGATATGCTCCGCGGCTCCCTGAAGAGGCGAATCGCGAAGAAGGCGATCACCGCGAAGAAGGGGAGCGTGAACGCGTCCGCGGCTAGCACGATCGAATGGACGACCCGAAACGGGATGAAGGTGGCGAGCGCGGCCGCCGAGAATCGCAGCTGCCGCTGTTCGATGCTCGCCCAAATGAAACGGTAGACCATCCAGAGCGCCAGGCTGTTCAGGAGAAGGAACGCCAGCGCAATGAATTCCAGGTAATGGGTGGAGCTGACGTGTCCGACAATCAGGCTCCCGAACCAGTAGAGGCCGGGTGGGTTGGTCTCGCTGTAATTATAGCCCCCGGGAAACGTGAGGATGAGGTAGCGGTGCGAGTAGAAGTCCTGCCCCATGTAGCCGTAGTGCAGAATGCCCCTCAGGCCCAGAACCAGCGCGGCGGCCGAGAGCGAGCAAAGGAACACCAGGTCCTTCGCGCCGAAGGAATCTGCCGCCCTGGGTGCTTGGTTTGCTGGCACGAATGTCCCGGTCATTTCAACAATCCAGAAAAGGCCATAGCAGCGTGAATCGAGGCGTGCAACCTGGGCCTCGAAAACGGGCTCGGCAAGAGCAGTCGCATCGAGCTCGCGCGCATTCGGGTCGGCCGCCGGTTGTTGCTTGATTTCTCGCGGGGCGCTTCGCACCATTCGGCCTCCGAGCGATGGCGGTCCCGCGCGATTCCAGCCGACGCGCCGCCAAGAGGCCATAACCCCACACACACCCATGCAAGTCACGCTTTCGTGGCTCGATTACCTGATCCTGCTCATCTACACCGGCTTCGTCGTCGGCATCGGCTTCGCCCTGAGGAAGTACATGAAGAGCTCGTCGGACTTCCTCACGTCCGGGCGCTCGATTCCAACCTGGGTGACCGGCCTGGCGTTCATCTCGGCGAACCTGGGCGCGCTCGAGCTGGTGGGCATGGCCGCCAGCGGCGCGAAGTACGGCATCATCACGGCCCATTTCTACTGGGTCGGCGCGATTCCCGCGATGGTGTTCCTCGCGGTCTTCATGATGCCGTTCTACTACGGTTCCCGGGCCCGCTCGGTTCCCGAGTACCTTAAGATGCGCTTTGACGAGCGCGTGCGCGCGCTCAACTCGATCTCGTTCTCCGTGATGACGGTGTTCGCGTCCGGCATCTCAATGAACGCCCTCGCCAAGCTCCTGCACCTGCTCCTCGGCTGGAACTACCACGCGAGCCTCTGGATCTGCTCGGCGGTCGTGCTGGTCTACGTGCTCAAGGGGGGGCTCACCTCCGCCATCTACACCGAGGTGCTTCAGTTCTTCATGATCGTCCTCGGCTTCGCCCCCGTCGTCTACCTCGGCCTCAAGGACGTCGGAGGGTACGCCGCGCTGACCAACCTGCTCAGGGGTGTCGCCGTGAATCCGAGCGCCCTCCACCTGCGGGACCCGGGCATCAGCTACAACGCCAACGCGTGGACGAGCGCGTGGCAGTCGCTCTTGGCCGGCCCTCTCCACAACCCGATGGGGGTAGACTGGTTCGCCATGGTCTTCGGCCTCGGATTCGTGCTCTCGTTCGGCTACTGGTGCACCAACTTCCTGGTCGTGCAGCGCGCAATGGCCGCGCGCAACATGACCGCCGCGCGGAACACGCCGCTTGTCGCGGCGGTGCCGAAGATGCTCTTCCCGGCCCTCGTGATCCTGCCGGGAATGATCGCAGTGGCGCTAATGACGATCCCCTCCAAGGGCTACCGGATCCCGGCGCCGATCCTCGACTCGGCGGTCTACGCCAAGGCGACGGCCGCCGTCGCCGGGTCGGCCGGGCTGCCCGCGGACCAGGCGCTCAAGGCGGTCAGCGCCGCCGTCGGCAAGCGGATGGACGCCGAGAAGGTCGCCGCGCTCGTCAGGGACTACGCCGCCAAGCCGCTGGCCCCGGCCGCCTTCAACGACCGCCTCTGGAACGCGGTCGCGGAATACGACTACGACGGCGTGATCCTCTCGCTCGTGAAGCGCTATTGCCCGCCGGGCCTGCTCGGGCTCGCGCTGACGGGCCTCCTTGCCTCCTTCATGTCGGGCATGGCGGGCAACGTGACGGCCTTCAACACGGTGTGGACCTACGACCTCTACCAGGCCTACATCGCGCCGAAGAAGAGCGACGACCACTACATGCGCATGGGCCAGGCGGCGACCCTCGTGGGGATCCTTGCGAGCATCGCCTGCGCGTACTTCGCGGCGCTGTACAACAACGCCATGGACATAATCCAGCTGGTCTTCGCCTTCGTGAACGCGCCCCTGTTCGCCACGTTCCTGCTCGGCATGTTCTGGAAGCGCACCACCGCCACGGGCGCGTTCCTCGGTCTGCTCTTCGGCACGCTCGCCTCCGGCGTCGTCCACGCGCTCACCATATCCCAGGGCAACGTCCCCGGCTTCAAGGGCGGCTACATCAGCGTCGTCCACACATTTCCGAGCGAGATGGCCCAGAACTTCTGGCTGGCCATATTCGCGTTCATCGTCTGCTTCGGGCTCACGGTGACGATCTCGCTGGCGACCCGGCGCAACAAGTCGGACGAGGAGCTCTCGGGCCTGGTCTACTCGCTCACGCCCAAGATTAAGGACGAGGGCGTTGCATGGTACGGGAGGCCTGCCGTCATCGGAACTGCGCTGCTCGCGGCATGCGTCGTCCTCAACCTCATCTTCTGGTAGAAAGGAACCTATTCTATGGGACTCGATATCCGCTGGCCAATCGGCCTCATGTTCTCGCTCGTCGGGCTGTTGATGACGGTCTACGGCTTCGTCACGAGGGACGACGCCGAGGTGTACCGCCGCTCGCTAGGAATTAACATCAACCTCATCTGGGGCGTCCTGCTCCTCGTCTTCGGCGCCACCATGCTCTTCCTCGCCTCGCGCAAAAAGGGCGGCACCCCCGGGCCGAAATAGCGCGGGCGGGCCGCGGCTACCTCAGGGCAAGCTCGGTCGCCGCGTCAAAGACGTGGGCGTGGGCGAGGTCGAAGGTGACCTGCACCCTCTGGCCGGCGTCGAAGCGGTCCGTGGGGCTCACCCGGGCGATGAACGACGTCGCCCCCGTGTACAGGTACAGGAGCGTCTCCGCGCCCATCGGTTCGGCGACCTCCACCCGCACCTCGGCCGTGCGGCCCGGGTCCGGCGAGGCGACCAGGAGCGAATCGTGGACGGCCTCCGGGCGGACCCCCAGGACGACGGGCTTGTCGAGGTGGCCGGAGGACTTCACCGCGAGGGCCTCGTCGAGGGCGATCGTCAGCGGCGAGCCGGCCGGGTTGTCCTCGACGAAGGATACGTGGTCGCCGGCCCTGCGCAGCGTTCCCCTGAAGAAGTTCATGGGGGGTGAGCCGATGAAGCCCGCGACAAACAGGTTGGCCGGCCTGTTGTAAAGGTCCAACGGTTCGGCCACCTGCATTATGTTGCCGTCCCTCATCACGCAGATCCGGTCGCCCATCGTCATCGCCTCCACCTGGTCGTGGGTTACGTAGATCATGGTCGCACCCAGGCGGGCGTGGAGCTTTGAGATCTCCGTGCGGGTCGAGACCCTCATCTTCGCGTCCAGGTTCGAGAGGGGCTCGTCGAAAAGGAAGACCTTCGGCTTGCGCACTATCGCCCTGCCGAGGGCCACGCGCTGTCTCTGGCCGCCCGAAAGCGCCTTTGGTTTCCTCCCGAGGTAGCCCTCGAGGCCGAGCATCGTCGCCGCCTCCCGGACGCGCGCCTCGATGTCGGCCTTCGGGAACTTCCGCAGCCTTAGCCCGAAGGCCATGTTCTCGTAGACCGTCATGTGCGGGTACAGCGCGTAGTTCTGGAACACCATCGCGATGTCGCGGTCCTTCGGCAGCACCTCGTTGACCACCTGGCCGCCGATCGCGACGGTTCCGGACGTGATCTCCTCCAGGCCGGCGATCATCCGCAGCGTGGTAGACTTGCCGCAGCCGGACGGGCCCACGAGGACCATGAACTCCCTGTCCTCGACCTCCAGGTTGATGTTCTTGACGGCGGCCACCCCCGGGCCGCCCTTCTCGGGGAATATCTTCAGCAGGTTCTCGAGTACGACTCGCGCCATGGGGAGTGGGAATGTGTGGGACCGGCCGGCCGGGATCGCCCGGAAAAAGGGTCTTGCCAGTGGATTTGTCGCTAAACAGAACGTTTGCTTCGCGCTGGCAACTCCAAAGATTCCGCGCCAGCCCCGTATCCGGCCCGGTGATGCGCAGGGATGCGGGCGCCGGGCGCGCCGTCGGGCGGCCGCCGCGAGACCATGACCCACCCGCCGCCAGCCGAACGAGCCGACCCGCAACCGGGCCGTGCCGCGGCGCGGATGGGCTGAAACAAGCCTATGAACCGCTTCGGCATAGACCTGGGAGGGACGAAGATCGAGGGGGCCGTGGTGGATTCCGCCAGGCCCGACTGCGCCGTCTGCCGGCTGCGCGTCCCCACGGGGAGCGCCGGCGGCTACCGCCACGTCATCGCGCAGCTTTCCAAGCTGGTCGGGATGCTCGAGCGCGAGTCCGGCGTCCGGCGCCCGGCCCTGATCGGGATCGGGACCCCGGGGGTCATCGACCCGTCGACGGGCGTCCTCAAGAACTCCAACTCGACGTGCCTCAACGGGCGTCGGGTGCGCGAGGACCTCGCAGCCGAACTCGGGGTCGGCGTGAGGCTCGCGAACGACGCCAACTGCTTCGCGCTCGCGGAGGCCATGTTCGGGGCCGGGCGCGGCCGAAAGGTCGTCGTGGGGCTCATCCTCGGGACCGGAATCGGCGGCGGCGTTGTCGTCGACGGGCGGGTGCTCGACGGCCTGCACGGGATCGCGGGCGAGTGGGGCCACAACCCGATGTGCGGGGAGCACACCCCGTGCTACTGCGGCCGCAGGGGCTGCGTGGAGACGGTCATTTCCGGGCCGGCGCTCGAGCGCTTCTACGCGGGGCGCACGGGCCGGCGCCTGAGCCTGCCCGAGATTGCGGCGCGGGCGGCAAAGGGCGAGCGGCCGGCCGCGGCGACCCTCTCGCGCCTGCAGGCCAAGTTTGGCGAGGCCATCGCCGCGGTGATCAACATCGTCGACCCGGACGCCATCGTGATCGGCGGGGGCGTCGGCAACCTGGATCTTCTCTACACGGAGGAGACCCGCAAGGCGGTCCTAAGGCACCTCTTCAACATGGAGGTCCGCACGGAGTTCCTGAGGCCCACCCTCGGGGACAGCGCCGGGGTCTTCGGCGCCGCCATGCTCACCTCCTCGTCCAGGCCCGCAGCTGCGCAAGGAGGAAGTCCTCCAGCGCGGCGGACTCGTTCAGGTTGACGCGAAGAAGGGAGGCGGCGCGCTCAAGGCTGTCGACCGAGACGGCCAGCGGGCGCGCGACCGCGGCGTCGCCCGACTCGAGGAGCTGGATGGCGTGCCCGCGCGTGGCCCTCTCGATGTCCGCAAACATCCGAAGGCGCAGGCCGACGGCTATCTCGGACTCGATAGCCGCAAGCTCGCCCTCCTCGAGGTCCTCGGGCAGGGAAGCCTTCCTGCGGGCAACCTCGGCGACGCTCGCCCTGTCGAGCATTGCGCCGAAACGGGCGAGGAGCCCGTAGAGGGCGAAGATCACCTCGGCCGCGGCGCGCCCCGGCCCAAGGCCGCCGCCGAGGCGCACGAGCCATGCGCGGTAGTCCGCGAGCCAGCCCTCCCATCCCTCGACGGGGACGAATGACCGCAGGCCCGCAATTCGAAAGTGGAGCACCCGGCTGCGGATCGTCGCCAGGAGGGCGTGCGGCCGTCCGGTGAGGAGAAGAAGGGTCGTGTCGGCCGGGGGCTCCTCGAGCGTCTTGAGGAACACGTTCGCCGCGGCGACGGTCATGCGGTCAACGTCGTGGAGGACGGCGACCTTGCAGTGGGCCACGCTCGGCGAAACGTTTATGCGCCCGACGAGCTCGCGGACGGCGTCCGCGGTGATCGCGCGGGACTTTCCCGCGGGCCGGACCTGGAGGCAGTCCGGGTGGCGCTCGGGCGTGTAGGGGGCGGGCCCGGACAGTCCGCGGCTCAGCAGGCGGTCCGCCAGCGCCATTGCGGCGAGCGACAGGCTCTCGGAGTCGTCCCCGGCCATCAGGATGCCGTGCGAGAGGCGCCCGCGCCCTATGGCCCTCTCGATCACGGCCACGGCCGGTGTGCCCGCCAGCGCGGGCGGCCAGGGGACCGCGGCGGGCGTCATCAGTCGATGCGCGACCGGACCGCCTTCCAGATGATCTTCTCTATCGCGGCCTCGGTCTTCCTTCCGTCGACGACGACGAAGCGCTTCGGCATACCCTTGGCCAGCAGCAGGTAGCCAGCGCGGATCTTGTCGTAGAAGTCGATGTTCTCGCGCTCCATCCGGTTCGGGAGATCGGAGGCGCGCTGGCGGATCCGCGCAAGCCCCACCTTTGTGGGAACATCGATTACGATGGTGAGCTCCGGCATGACGTTGCCGACGGCAAAGCGGTTGATCTTGCTAACCGGGTCCGCCGCCAGGTTGCGCCCGATGCCCTGGTAGACGGTCGACGAGTCGAGGTACCGGTCGCTCAGGACGATCGCCCCGCGCATCAGGGCGGGGAGGATCACCTCGCGCACGAGCTGCGCCCGGGAGGCGGCGAAGAGGAGAAGCTCGGTCTCCGGCGTCATCTCGTCGCCCTTGGAATTGTGGACGATGATGCTGCGGACCTGCTCGCCGATCTCGGTGCCGCCGGGTTCGCGCACGGTGACCACGTCGCGCCGCATCTTCTGCAAGCGCTCGGCCAGGCGGGCGATCTGCGAGGTCTTCCCGCTGCCCTCGGAGCCCTCGAATGAGATGAGTTTGCCGGGTTTCTTCGTCTTCTTTGCCATCTGCGGGCGAGCTTGGGGAAATTCGCGGCGTTTGGCGAGGAACGTTTGATTCAATTGGACGTGTCCGCCAAAAACTCCAACGCTCGGTGCATGTCCGCGCATCTCGCTGCCCCTCTCGCGTCCACCAACATCTTCGAGATCTTCCAGCACTGCGACATCGTGGGCCAGGTGATCTGCAGCGGCCTCGCCGTGTTCAGCATCGTCGCCTGGGCGGTCATGTTCGGCAAGCGGAGCGAGCTGACCGCCCTGCGCAGGCTAAACCACACCTTCGAGAGGCACCTGAGGAACGAGAGGAGCCTCCTCGAGCTGCCGGACACCCTGCGGAACCGCCGGGACATACCCTATGCCGACCTCCTCGCGGACGCGATCGAGGCCTACTGGAAGGCCGCGGCCATAGGCAAGGAGAAGGGGATGGACACGCTGCGATTCCGCCTCGAGCACGCCGAGAACGCGCTGCAGCGGGCGCTGGCGCGCCAGACGCTGCGCTACGAGTCGAACATGGTCTTCCTGGCCTCGATCGTCTCCGGCGCGCCGTTCCTCGGACTCCTCGGGACCGTCTGGGGCGTCATGGACGCGTTCAGCGCGATCTCCGTCCAGCAGTCGGCGACCGTGCAGGCCCTGGCGCCGGGCGTGTCGGCCGCGCTCCTTACGACGATATCGGGCCTGCTGGTTGCGATCCCGTGCCTGTTCGGTTACAATCTGCTCTTCGCAATGACGAAGAGGCTGATCACGGAGCTCGAGAACTACGCGAGCTCGCTGGCGGACAGGCTGGAGCTGGAGTCAAAGTAGCGATCGCCGCAGCAACCGGAGCCCCATGGCCAGGACCTTCAGACGACCCCGCCCGTCCCACCCGATCGCGGAGATGAACGTGACGAACCTGATCGATCTGGGATTCACGCTGCTGATCATCTTCATGATCGCCACGCCGCTCATCAACCAGGAGCAGACGATCCCCGTCACGCTCCCGGCCGAGTCGAAGAGCGCCCAGGCGAAGGCGGACAAGAGCACGCACTTTGTCGCTATATCGATCGACGCGAAGGGCAACACGTACTTGGACGAGCGGCCGGTCCCGGTCGGGATGGCCGAGCTCCGCAGCCGGCTCAGGCTCTACGCGGCCGAGTCCACGCCGCCCGTGATCAGGATACGCGGCGACGCGCACGTCCCCTATGAAAGGATCATCCAGCTGATGGACGAGCTGAAGAAGGCGAACCTCCTCAAGTTCACCTTCGACACCATGCCCGTGCCGAAATGACCCCGCGCTCGCCCGGTGCCTACGCCATCTCGGCGCTGATCCACGGCGCCGTCGCCCTTCTCGTCCTTTTCTTCAGCTTCGCGGCGGAAAGCGTCGTCCAGGACAAGCCAAAGATCTTCGAGCTGGTCGCCGGGGCCGGCGACAACTACGCGGCCACGGTGGCCCCCGCGCTCGGCATTCCAAAGGGCTCCAGGACGGCCGTCGCGGCGCCGACGCCGGCGCCCGCGCCGGCCCAGCCGCCCCGCATGGAGGCGGTCCAGAGCGCGCCGGCTAAGCCCGCAAAGGCGCCCGATCTGGTCGCGGACCTGAAGAGGACGGAGGCCAGGCGCGAGGCCCGCCTCGAGGCCCGGTACAAGAGGGAGCAGGAGGCCGAGCAGAAGCGTCAGGCGGAGGCGGAGCGCCTGCGCCAGCTGGCCGAGGCGAAGGCGGCGAAAGTGGCGCACATCGACGCCGAGGGGATCCGCGAGGGCGTGGTCGGAGGCTCCGTGGAGAACAGGACCGGAGGGGCCGGGGGAAAGGCGCTCACCCGCGAGGAGGGCAGCGAGCTCGACGCGTACTTCTCGCTCCTCAAGTCCCGGATAAAGGAGAACCATGTGCCGCCGGAGGGCGTGAGCGACACGCTCGAGGCCCGGGTGGAGTTCCTTCTCGCCTCGAACGGGTCCCTCTCCGAGGTGAAGATTGCCCGGTCGTCCGGCAACGCGGAATTCGACCGCTCCGTGGTCGAGGCGTGCGAGCGCACGCACTCGATCGGGGCGCGGCCGGACGGCAGGAGCGAGATCGTCCAGATGACCTTCAAGATGCGCGAGGACGCGACGCCCTGAGCCAATCCCTTTGACCCGGAACAGCCAACCCGTACGCCCCATGCACCACAACCCCAGCCGGCACTGCCTGACCTACCTTCTCCTGGCGGCCCCGCTCGCCGCCCAGGCCCCCGCCCTGGCGCCCTACAAGGACCCGTCGCAGCCGATAGAGGCGCGGGTCTCGGATCTTCTCCAGCGCATGACGCTCGAGGAGAAGGTGGCGCAGCTCCAGGGCTTCCGCCCGAAGGACCCGAATGTCTTCGATGAGCAGGGAAACTTCACGGGCGGCACCGATGCCGCGGTCCTCTACAACGGAGCCGGCTCGGTGTGGGCCGGGGGCAGGGACCGGTTCATGCACTCCCCGAAGGGGGTCATCGCCCGCATGAACTCCGTCCAGAAGTACATGCGGGAGAAGAGCCGCCTCGGCATTCCCGTGTTCTACATAGCCGAGGTCCTGCACGGTTACATGGCCGCCGGCGCGACGAGCTTCCCGCAGGCGATCGCCCTGGGGGGCACCTGGGACACGGCGCTCGTCGAGCGTGTCTTCAGCGCCACGGGCCAGGAGGCCGGCGTCCGCGGCATCCGCCAGGTCCTGGGCCCGGTCCTCGACGTGGCCCGCGACCCCAGGTGGGGGCGCTTCGAGGAGTGCTACGGCGAGGATCCGTACCTGGTCTCGCGCATGGGGATGGCCGCCATATTCGGCCTGCAGGGCAGGGGCGCGACCATTGACCGGGAACACGTCGCCGTCACCCTGAAGCACTTCGCGGGGCACGGCGAGCCGCAGGGCGGCCGCAACATTGCCCCGGTCAACTTCTCCGAGAGGGAGTTCAGGAGCGTCCACCTGTACCCATTCGAGATGGCGGTCAGGGTGGCGCATGCCCACTCGATCATGGCCTCCTACAACGAGTGGGACAGCGTGCCCAACCACGTGAACCACAAGCTCCTCACCGACATCCTGCGGGGCGAATGGGGTTTCGACGGCTACGTCATGGCGGACGGCGGCGGCGTCGAGTCGGTGGTCGACGAGCACCACGCCGCCGCCAGCTATTCCGACGCCGGGATCCTGTGCATCGAGGCCGGCCTTGACTACGGCGGGGGCGGAAGGGGCAACTGCTACGGGACGCTGGCCGAGGAGGAGAAGGCCGGGAAGGTCTCGATGGCCGCCATCGACCGCTCGGCGGCCAACGTGCTGCGCGTCAAGTTCCTCTGCGGCCTCTTCGACCGGCCGTATGCGGATCCCGCGGACGTGGATAGGGTGACCAACACCCCGGAGCACCGGGCCCTGGCGCGGCTGGCCGCCGACGAGGCGATGGTGCTCCTCAAGAACGAGAACCGCACCCTTCCCCTCGACCCGGCAAAGATCAAGACCCTTGCGGTCGTCGGGCCGAACGCGGCCGACATCCATCTCGGGGGGTACTCCGCCGTCCCCATGGAGGGGGTGGGCGTACTCCAGGGCATCAGGGACTTCGCGGGCAGCTCGATGCGCGTCCTTTACGCCGAGGGCTGCAAGCTCACCACGAACTACGCATCCGGCTGGCTCGTCAACGAGAACCCCGTGCTCAACGAGGCGGCCGACGACTCGCGCATGATCGAGGAGGCCGTGGACGTCGCCATGAGGAGCGACGCGGTGGTCCTAGTCCTCGGGGAGAACGAGATGCTCCGGCGCGAGGCGTGGAACGAGCAGCATCAGGGCGACCGGGACAGCCTCGATCTGGTGGGCAGGCAACGCGACCTGGCTGCCGCGATGATCGCCACCGGCAAGCCCGTCGTCGTCCTGCTCATCAACGGCGGCCCGCTTGCCGTCAACTACCTCCAGGACCACGCCCCGGCCATCGTCGAGTGCTGGTACCTCGGCGAGGAGACCGGCTCGGCGGTGGCCGACGTGCTCTTCGGGAAGGTTAGCCCGAGCGGCAAGCTGACCGTGACCTTCCCGCGGTCGGTGGGGCAGCTGCCCTGCTACTACGACCACAGCCCGTCCCGGTACCGCGGCTACGTGCTGGCCGACTCGACCCCGCTGTACCCCTTCGGCTACGGGCTCAGCTACGCGAGCTTCGGCTACAAGAACCTGCAGGTCTCGCCGGCTGCGATCCCGCGCGACGGCACAGCCCAGGTGAGCGTCGACGTCACCAACTCGGGCGCGGTCAGGGCCGACGAGGTGGTCGAACTCTACATCCACGCGTCGGTCAGCCTCCCGGTACGCCCGGTCGAGGAGTTGAAAGACTTCGCCCGGATCACGCTTAATCCCGGCGAGACGCGCACCGTCTCCTTCACCCTGACGCCCGACAAGCTGGAGGCCTACGATATGGGCATGAAGCGGACCGTGCAGCCGGGCGACCTGGAAGTGCTTGTCGGAAGGTCGTCGGCCGACGTCCTCAAGGGCAAGCTTCACGTGAACTGAATGACACGGGACGGACAAGCGAGGCGCGCCGCGGACGATGAACACCATTAGAATCCGCCGGTCAGAGGCGTGTGTCGTGGCGCTCTGCGCAGCGGCGCTCGCGGGCCTCCCGGCTGCCGTTGCCGAGGAGTTCGAGGCCGTGTCGTCGACGACGAGCCCCGACTACGTCCGCGCAAGGCTTCCCGACGGGTCCTTCCAGCCGGAGACCTACGCCTTCGGAAAGGGAGGCTACTGGAGCGGCCCCCTGAGCGACAAGAGCATCGACAAGCTGGACTTCACGCAGGTCGCCCGGACGATCGCCGGCCCGCTCGCGGGCCAGCGCTACGTCGCGTCCAGGGATCCGAACACGACCAAGCTGCTGATCATGGTGTACTGGGGCACCACCCACGCGCCCGAGCACCCCTCCAATTCGGCGGAGTACGAGTTGGCCAAGGATGAGGTCGCGGGCATCCTGGACTACGGCAAGAAACCCATTCGAACGCCGGGGCCGGGAGGCACCACGCTGCTCTCGGTCCGGAGCGGCATGAGTTTGAAGCAATCGAACGCGGAGCTGGACGCGCTGCTTCCCGTCGAGGCCGAGAACCGGATGCGCGACGACCAGGACCGGCGGACGGCGGCCCTTCTGGGCTATGGATCCTGGTGGAACAAGTATTCCGGGATCGACCACGCGGGCACGGCCATCGACCGGCGCTGGCAGGACATGATCGACGAGCTGGAGGAGTACCGGTATTTCGTGATCCTCATGGCCTACGACTTCCGGCTGATGTGGAAGCAGAAGAAGCACAAGCTCCTGTGGGAGACCCGCTACAGCATCAGCGAGCACCACAGCGAGTTCGACAAGCAATTGTCGGCCATGACATTGGATGCCTCGAGATACTTCGGCCAGAACACGGGCGGCCTGGTGCATACGTCGGAACCCGAGGGCCGAGTCGAGATAGGCGAGGTCAAGTCCCTGGGCGCCGTCCCCGAGAAATGACCGTCCCCGCGGGATCCGGCGGGCGGGGACACGGCGGGTCCTGAGGACGCCCGCTATCCGCCGCGCAGTCCCACCGCCGCCCTGCCGCAGCGCAGCGCGCCCCGCGGGGGCAGCACGCATGCGTAGCCCTCGCGGCCGAGGTGGTCGATCAGGAGCTCGACAAACTTCACGCGGGACTCCGGGAAGGCCCCGCCCTCGTGCGAGAGCAGGATCGCACCCGGCCTTATCCCCCCCGCGATCCTCCTCAGGGCCCCTTGGGGATCACTGCCCACCCCGTCCAGGCCGCGTGCGCTCCAGAGGACGAGGTCCATCCCCCGCGCCGCGAGCTGGTGCTCAAGGAAGGGGTTCCGGACGCCGACCGGGGGTCGGAAATAGCGCTCGGACGGGGCATCGGCCATGAGGAGGGCGCCTGCGCAGCGGTCGATCTCCGAGGCGATTCGCCGCGGCGAGGCGAGCCAGAAATCCGCCGCGGGATGGCTGTGCGTGTGGTTGCCGATCGTGTGGCCCTCGGCGACGATGCGCCGCGCCAGCTCCGGGTGCCTCCGGACCTGGGCGCCCACGACGAAGAACGTCGCCCGGGCGCCGCGGGCCCTGAGCAGGTCCAGAACGCGCGGCGTCGTGGAGGGGTCGGGGCCGTCGTCAATCGTCAGCCACACCTCGCGCCGGTCCGTGGCGAACGCGGTCGCCGCGGGGCCGAAGCCCTGCGCCGAGGCCAGGACGAACTGCAGGAAGATCCACGGGTCCGGCGCGAAGAACATGAGGGCGCCGGCCACGGGATGATGCTCCAGGGCGAGCGCGATTCCGCACGCCTTGAGCGAGAGAAGGACGGCGATCCAGGCTTTCACGCCGGCCGGAGCGAGACCCGGGAGCCGTGCGCGACCCGCTTGACGACCGGCACGTATCTCTGGATGCGGCAGACCGCGAGGAACACGTAGAACCTCCAGCGCAGGGGCCAGGTCAGGCTCGCATGCCCGGCGACGATCGAGGTCAGCGCCGAGTTGAGCCCGAGCGGCGGCTTCTGGGTCATGAAGACCGAGAAGCTGTCGTTGTCGTAGAAGACGTCGATGAGCCTGCGGAACACCGAGCAGTGCGCCTTGAGCCGTCGCGTGTAGCGGCGCTGCTCGGCGCGCGACAGGGGTCTCCCGGCGGCGTGCGCCCGCTCGATCGCGCCGATGGCGGCCTGCGCGGAATGAATCGAGATGTACACCCCCGACGAGAAGATCGGGTCGTAGAAGCCCGCCGCGTCGCCGGCAAGCACGACGCGGGGGGAGGCGTACTCCCTCCTGACGTAGCTGTAGTCGGCGGCGACGCGAAACGGCGCGACGGCCCGCGCGCTCCGCATGAGCGAGGAGAGGCGCGGCGAGCCCGCGACGGTGTGGTGGAAGGCGGCCGGGGGGTCCCCGGCCGCTCGCAGTGCGGCGGCCGAGGTGACGAGGCCGACCGACGTGCGCTCGGCGCTGATCGGGATGACCCAGAACCAGCCGTCCTCGAGGCGCACGACGATGATGTTGCCCCCCCTGGGCCCGGGCGCCCGGAGCACACCCTCGAAGTGGCTGTAGACCGCTGCCCTCCTCGGGAAATGGGGCGGGTCGAGGGCCCTCTTCATCGGGCTCTCGTAGAGGTTGTCGCGGCCCCCGGCATCGACCACCCAGCGCGCGGAGACGCTCTCTCGCGGGCCTTCTTTGCGCTCGAGGATCGCGGACACCGAGTCGCGGGCGGGGACGAGCGAGCGCACCGTCGTCTCCATCCGCACGTCGGCCCCAAGGCTCCGGGCGTGGTCCAGGAGGATGGCGTCGAACCTCGAGCGCTCCACCTGGAACGTCCAGTCGAGGCCGGGCACCGAGCCCTCGGCAAACACGATCTCCTTCTCCTCGGGGCCGTCGGCCAGCACGAACTCGGCGCCCAGCTTCCTGACGAAGCCCGCAGACTCGAGCTTCGGCCACGCTCCGGTCGCGCGCAGGACCGAGTTGGCCATGGGCAGGAGCGACTCGCCGATGTGAAAGCGCGGAAACGTCTCCCGCTCCGCGACGCACACCGACAGGCCCCTCTGGCGGGCGAGCGCCGCGGCGCAGCTTCCGCCCGGCCCCCCGCCGATGACAAGGACGTCGAAGTCGGTGGCTTCCATCGCCCAACCGTACCGTTTCGCGGTCGCGATGACCAAGCCGGAAATTGCTTGTCCGCGCGGGCCTACTGCGAGTAGGTCGGGGCGCATGACGTTCTCATTCGCCTTCGGCCGGCCGGGCGACGAAACCCGCGGCGCCCTGGCGCTGGGGCTCCCGTTCCTCGGCGGCGAGGAGGCCGAGGAGGTCCTCGGGGACGCGGGCCGGGCGGGGGGCGACGGGGGCTTCTCGCTCTGGCGAAGCCCGGCGGGGCTCGCCGGGTGGACGCGGGCGCGCCCGGGCGACGACCTCGAGGCGGCGACGCAGCGCATCTACGTTCAGCTCCTGGCCCATGTGCGGGGCCTCAACCTCTACAGGGCCTGGAACTGCGTCCCCCGGATCAACGCGACGGGCCCGCGCGGTCTCGAGAACTACCGCGCCTTCTGCAAGGGCAGGTCGCTCGCGTTCGAGACGGCCCTGGGGGAGGGCTTCGAGAGGCGCCTGCCGGCGTCGACCGCGGTCGGGACCGCCGGGGCCGAGTTGACCGTCGTCTTCCTCGCCGGGGACCGGCCCGCCCGCTATCTGGAGAATCCGGCGCAGGTCCCCGCCTACGAGTATCCCCCGGAGCACGGGCCCCGGGCCCCCAGTTTCGCAAGGGCGACGGTGGTCGAGGGCGCCGGCAGCCTCGACGCCTTCGTGTCCGGGACGTCGGCCGTCCGGGGCCACGCGACCGTCGCGCCGCACGACACCGGGGGCCAGCTCGACTGCACGCTCGAGAACCTGAGGCTCGTCTCGAGGGAGTGCGGCCTAGGCGACGGCCTCGGGGCCGGCCAGGGCGAGCGCCACTTCAAGGTGTACCTTCGCAACCGGGCGGACTTCCCGTTCGTGGCCCTCGAGATGGAGCGGCGCGTCCTCGCCCGCGGCGACCGCGTGAGCTACCTGGGCGCCGACATATGCCGGTCCGCGCTCAACGTCGAGATCGAGGTGGCCGTGCGCGCGGCGCCCAGGATCTGACGCAGCCTTCGCGTGTCCCTCTTGCCGCGCGGGGTCAGCGGGAACTCCCGGACGGCGACCATGCGCGCCGGGATCTTCCATGGGGCGAGGCGGCAGGCCAGGAGGCGCCGGATCTCGGCGGCGCGGAGGTCCGTGGCCACGGCCGCGGCGAGAGGCTCCTCTGCGCCGGCGGGCCTGTGGGCGAAGGCGTCGCGGATCCCGGGCACGGACCGCATGGCCGCCTCGACCTCGGCCAGGTCGAGGCGCCGGCCGCCGACCTTCACCACCCGGTCGGTGCGCCCCATGAGGACGAGCTCCCCCAGGGCGTTGACACTGGCGCGGTCCGCCGGCGAGAAGCGGCCCCTGCCGAGGACAGCCGGACTCGAGACCGTGAAGCGCCCCCGGGCGCCGGGGGTGATCCTGACGCCGGCGAGCGGCCTGCCGACGCTGCGGCCCTCCATCGTGGCCCGCCCGCCGGAGTCGAAGGCGATCCCTCCCGTCTCGCTCGTCCCGTAGAACCCGCGCACACGGACCCCGAACTTTCGCGCGAACGCCCGGGCGACGCCGGGGGGCAGCGGCGAGCCCGCCGAGATGACCAGGCGCACGCTCCGGAGCGAGCCGGGCGGCACGTCGCTCCCGACCAGGGCCGCGAGGACCGGCGGCACCGCCGGAAAGACGGTGGGGCGCAGCCGGAGGGTGTCCAAGGCGACGGCCTGGGGCAGGGCGCTCGCCGCGCAGACAACCCGCGTCCCCTGGGCGACAAGCGGCAGGACGAGGTTGCCGAGGCCGTACGAGTAGCCGAGGGGGATGACCGCGAGGTTCGAGTCGCCCGGGCGGATGCCCATCGACCGGCAGATCTGGCGGCCGTCCGCCTCCATCTGGGCGTGGGTGGCGGCCAGCCCCCTCGGCCTTCCGCTCGAGCCGCTTGTCAGCTTGACGAGGCATTCGTCGGCCCTTCGCCGGCGTGCGGCGCCGGCGGGCGCGACGGGCCTCGGCCGGCCGGCGCGCCAGATCCACGCGGCCCCCACCGACCGCGCGGCCGCGAGCTGCGCCGCCTCGGGCTCGGACGGGTCGATCGGCGCGGGAACGGCCCCGAGCGAGAGGAGGCCCAGGAAGGCCTGGAACCACCCCGCGCCGTTCGGCACCGACATCGCGACGCGCCGCCCCGCCACCGGCCGGCCCCCGACCGCCTCCCTGAACGAATCCGCCCAACGGGACGCGGCCGCGTCGAGCTCGGCCCGGGTCCACCCCTTGCCGCTCGAGGCCTCGACCACCGCGACGGCCGACGGGTTCCGTCGCACCGTCGCCGTCCAGAGCCGGTACAGGGTCGCTGCCATTCGCCAGAGCGTGGTTTCCCCCGCCCGCCGGGCGAGAAAAATTGCGGATGTACACGGACCCTGGAAGGGCGCATAGACGGGGGTTTCCCATGCGAGAAAGCGACCAGTCCAGCCAATGGGACGTGATCGTCCTTGGCGGAGCGCTTGCCGGAGCGTCGACGGCCCTCCTTCTGCGCCGGAGGAATCCGAGGTGGCGCATCCTGATCATCGAGAAGAGCGACCGGCTGGGCAGGCGCGTGGGCGAGTCCACGGTCGAGACGAGCGCGTACTTCCTGGGGCGGGTCCTGGGGCTGACGGACCACTTGAACGAGAGGCATCTCGTGAAGCAGGGGATGCGCTTCTGGTTCCACAATGGCGGGACCCAGGGCCTGGCCGACTGCAGCGAGACCGGGCCCAGGTACAACGTGCGCTTTCCCGGCTACCAGGTTGACCGGGCCGTCCTCGACGAGGAGGTGCTCTCGAGGGCCGTGGCGGCCGGCGCGAGCCTGCTGCGGCCGGCGCGGGTCGGCGAGGTCACCCTCGAGGAGGGCGGGACGCAGACCGTCGCGTGGTCGCGCGAAGACGGGTCCAGCGGCACCGAGAGGGCCCGGTGGGTCGTCGACGCCTCCGGGGTGGCCGCCCTCCTCGGCCGGCGCAACGGCTGGCTGAAGCCCAACACGGCCCATCCCATCGCGGCGTGCTGGAGCCGATGGAGCGGGGTGAGGAGCCTCGACTCCCGCGAGTTCGCCGAGCGCCATCCGGAGTGGGCCAGGCGGGCCACGGCCGTCCGCTTCACGGCGACCAACCACGTCTGCGGCAAGGGGTGGTGGTCCTGGTGGATTCCGCTAAGGGGGGGCGACACCAGCGTCGGCATCGTCTTCGACCAGCGGATCACAGACCTGCCCGGCGCGGGCCGGGTGGGGGATCGCCTGAGGGAGTTCCTGATGGCGCACCCGGCCGCCCGCGAGCTGCTGAAGGACGCCGTGTTCCAGGAGGACGACGTGCATTTCCGCCGCAACTGCGCCTACAGCTCGAAGCGCTACGCGGGCGACGGATTCGTGCTCGTCGGCGACGCCGCGGCGTTCATGGACCCGTTCTACTCCCCCGGCATGGACTGGATAAGCTTCTCCGCGAGCGCCGCGGCCGCGCTAGTCGACAGCTGCCTGTCCGGGCGCAGCGCCCCGGAGCGGGTCGCCCGCCACAACGCCAACTTCTCGGCGTCGCACGACCGCTGGTTCGACGCGATCTACCGGGACAAGTACTTCTACATGGGCGACTACGAACTCATGACGCTCGCGTTCCGCCTCGACCTAGGGAGCTACTACCTCGGGGTCGTGGCGCGGCCCTTCAAGCTCGGGGCGGCCGCGCTCGAGACGCCCCCGTTTGCGCCGAATGGCGGCCGCGCCGCCGGGATCCTGATGGCCCTGTACAACCGCCGGCTGGCCGCGATCGCGCGGTCGCGCATGAGACGGGGCACATGGGGACGGCGCAACAGCGGCCGCTACCTTGGCTTCATCAGCTACGAGCTCAACCGGCGCCTGCTTCCTCGCGTGGCCGGGCAGCTCCTCGTCTGGATGCTCCTCGAGGCGAGGGAGGGGTGGAGGAGCTGGTTCGCGCCGCGCGCCCGCGAGGCCCCGTCGCCCATGCCGAGCGGCGCCGCGCTCAAGACCTGAATTCCCAATGAGCCCCGTACCCGATCCCGCCCTGCCAATCCCGGCGCTCGCCGGCTTCCCGCCCGAGGTCCGCGAGGCGTTCCAGCGCTACCGGACCCAGGGAGACACCAAGGCGGCCGAGGAGGTCGTGCTCGCCGCCGCCGTGGACTACAGGCCCGCGAGCGCGGGCTCGGCCCCGGCCGTCACGGACGAGACCCGCCTTCTCGAGGACCTGGGATACGACTCGGTCGCGGTCGCCGAGCTCGCCTTCTTCCTGGAGGATGTCTTTGACATGACGATCAGCAACGAGGACGTCCTTGCGGTAAGGACGATAGCCGACCTGCGCGGCTGCGTCATGCGCAAGCTTGCTGGAAAGACCGGCGCAGCGTGAAGCCCGTCGTCACGGGCGTCGGATTCATCACGCCCATCGGCAACGACCGCGCATCGGTGGAGCTGAGCCTCAGGGAGGGCCGCCACGGCATCGAGCGCGTCGAGTTCCTCGGCAACCCGGACCTCCCGGTCAAGGTGGCCGGCACCGTCAAGGGATTCCAGGTGGAGTCGCCCAGGTGGCGCGACTGGACCTGGCCCAGCGGCGTCGACATCCCGAAGGACGTCATCCGGGGCCTCGCCCCCCACGGCGTCTACGCGATCTGCGCGGTCGAGCAGGCCCTCGCACAGGCGGGCCTGAAGGCGTCGGAGCTCGCGGGCGACCCGTCCACCGGGCTCTACTGCGCCTCCGCCGGCTCGGCGATGCTCCTGCACCACAACGTGGCGCAGATGAGGGCGGCCCGCGGCGCGCGCGGCAACCCGCTCGGCGTCGTCAGCTCTATCGCCGGGACGCTCAACTTCAACCTGGGCGCGCACTACGGGATCACCGGAAGCGTCTGCGGCTTCGTTTCGGCCTGCGCGTCGTCGAGCCATGCGCTCGGCTACGCCATCGACGACCTGCGGCTCGGGCGCCTCAGCAGGGCGATCGTCATCGGCGCCGAGGAGCTGAACGCCGATTCCCTCCTGCCGTTCGCCCACATGAGGGCCCTCTCGGGCCGCGCCGATCCCCGAATAGCCTCGTGCCCGTTCGACGTTAGGCGGGACGGGTTCGTCGGCGCCGGGGGGGCCGTGGCGCTGGTCATCGAGGCCCCGTCCGCGGCCGCCAGGCGCGGCGCGCGTCCACTGGCCGAGGCGTCGGGATGGGGGCAGGCCGCCGACGGCTACAGCATCGCCGCCTCGCACCCGGAGGGGGCGGGCCTTCGGCTTGCGATGGAGCGGGCGCTCGCGGACGCCGGCCTCGGGCCCGGGGACATCGACTACGTGAGCGCGCACGCCACCTCGACGCCCATCGGCGACGCCGCCGAGGCCCTCGCAATTGCCCGCCTCTTCGGAAGCCGCGGGCTGCGCCCGCTCGTCGGCGCCACCAAGGGGCTCACCGGCCACTCGCTCTCGGTATCGGGTGTCATGCAGGCCGGATTCTGCGTCCTCTCCTTCTCGGGCGGCTTCATGCCCGGCAACCCGCACCTCGGCGTCGCGGCCAAGGAGTGCGAAGGCCTCGAGCTCCCCCGCGACACGGTAGCCCGCGCGCCGGCGCGGATCCTGTCGAACAGCAGCGGATTCGGGGGGAGCAACGTGTGCCACGTTTTTGCGGCCCCGGGACAGTTTACGGGTTGAAGCCAGCGGCCCCGACCGGGCAGGATAGCATCCCTTAGATGACCGATCCACTCACCGCTAGGCTCAAGCAGCTTATAGTCGAGACGCTGCGCCTTGAGGGCATAACGCCGGAGGAGATTCCCGACGACGAGCCCCTGGTCGGGGGCGGCCTCTCGCTCGACTCCATCGACGCCCTGGAGCTGGTGGTGCGCCTCGAGAAGGAGTTCGGCATCAAGATCGCGAGCAGCGAGGAGGCGCGCCGCGCGCTCGCCAGCGTGGCCGCGCTGGCGGCCTACATTCGCGAGCGGGGCGACCCGTCCAGGCTCCCATCCTGACGGCCGGCCCGTGCCAGAGCAACATGGCCGACTCCGCCGCACCCGTGAAGGTCGCCGATTGCGGATGCATCACCGCGTTCGGGGACGCGAGGGCGACGCATGCGGCCCTCCTGCGGGGCGAGTGCGCCCTGCGGCCCGTCGCCGTTCTGGGGCGCGACGGCGGAGAGGCCGTGCCCCTGGCCCTCCTGTCCGGGCGCTCCCTGGACGAGACCGCCCCGCCCGAATGGCTCGTTGCGGTCAGGCGGCTCCACGCGTCGATCCCCGGCGGCGGCTGGGGCTCGCCGGGGAGGCCCGTGTTCGTCACCGGCAGCAACTTCGGCGTAGGCGGCCTGTATGCGCTTCGGCGCACGGGGGAAGCCGCGTTTGCGACCTGGGGGGGGCCCGCGACCTGCACCGAGCGTCTGCGCGAACTCCTGGGGTGGGGGCCGGACGTCTCGATCGTCTCCCACGCCTGCGTCTCCGCGCACCTGGGACTGCTCCTGGCCTCCCGCGCGGTGGCCGCCGGCCTCGCGCAGGAGGCCCTAGTCTTCTCGTTCGACTTCCTAAGCGCATTCGTGGCCGGCGGCTTCCACGCGCTCAAGATACTCAACTCAAGCTTTCCGTCGCCCTACCGGGTGGGAGACTCCGGCGCAATCGGCCTCGGCGACGGGGCCGCCTTCGCGGTTGTATCGCGCGGGCGGGGCTCGTGGACACTCGCGGGCCAGAGCGTCTACAACGAGATGCACCAGTTCACCTCCAACCGGAGCGACGGCGCGGGGTTCGACCGCTGCCTTGAGGGTGTCGCCGCGGCGTCGCGCGGCCGCCGGGTCTGGTTCAAGGGCCATGGAACCGGCACGCTCGAGGCCGGCCAGCTCGAGGTCTCCGCCGCGGGCCGGAGCTTCCCCGGGGCGCCGGTCGTCGGGTGGAAGGGGAGCCTGGGCCACACCCTGGGCAGCTGCGGCCTCGTCGAGCTCGCGATCGCGATCGAGTCCGTGCGCGCCGGCCGGACGCCGGGGACCATCGGGGGGGCGGGACCGGCCATGTCCGAGAGCGTGGCGCGGGAGAGCTTTGGCAACGGGGCCTTCGACGGCGTCGTCTGCGCGAGCAACGCCTTCGGCGGCGCCCACGCGGCTTTCCTCCTCTGCCATGCTTGAACGCCACATCCAGGCGCTGCACACGGACAATCCGGGAGACGAGACGCCCGCCGCTGCCCGCGAGCGGCTGAAGGGGCGCTTCCCCGCGGGCGCGACCCGGCGGATGACGACGCTCGGGCTTCTCGTGGGCAACGCCCTCGCGGAGCTCGGCCCCGGGCCGGACGATGCCATCGTCTACGCCTCCCGCTACGGCGAGAGCCGCGCCCTGGAGGGCTTCCTGGACAGCTTCCCGACGCCGAGCCCGACGCTCTTCCAGACATCGATACATCCGAGCGCGGTGCAGCAGCTGATGATCGCGCGCCAGGCGCCTGTGCGCGAGTTCCTGCCGCTCTCGGGCGGCGCCCACTTCGCCTTTCACGCACTGCGGGCCGCGCTCCTCTCGCCGGCGCCGCGCGTCCTGGTCTGCGGCGGCGAGGAGCGTGGGACGTGGCTGCTCGAGCGCGGGCTGGCGAGCGCGCGCACGTTCGCTTTCGCGGCCTCGCTGTCGCTCGAGGCCGGGGCGGGGCCGCTCGGCCGCGTCAGGCTTTCGAGGGACGGCGGGGACGGCGAGCTCAGCCTTGAGGCGCTGTTCCAGCTCCTCGAAGGCAGGATCCCGTACAACGGGGTGGTCGCCCCCGGTTGGCGCATGGAGGTCGTATGGCACTAGGCCCGCAGGCCGTAGCGCGTCGCAATCCAGGCCCCTCATGGGGCTACCGTTTCGTGCGGCTATTGGACCGCGCCCTCCCGGAGGCCATCTTCCGGCCGCTCCAGCGCGCGGGCACGTGGGTCGCCGTGGCCGCGCTGCCGCGCGAGCGCCGGTGCTCCCGCGAGTACCTGCGCGCCGTCCTGGGCCGCGAGGCCTCGCTGACCCATGTGTTCAGGCACTTCCTCGCCGTCTGCGAGGCGCTGACGCTGCGCCTGCGCGTCGCCGGCGGGCGCCCCCACAGGTGCGTCCTTGAGCACGGCGCCGACGACTTCTCCGCATGGCTCAAGTCGGAGCGGCCGGCGCTCCTGGGCACGTTCCACATCGGCGACTCGGACCTGACGGGCTTCATGCTCGCCGGCCAGGAGGGCAGGCGCGTGCACATCGTGCGCCTGCGCGTCGGTAACTCCCATGACACCGACGCCCTCGCGGCGCGCGTCGGCGACCGCCTGCGGTTCGTGTGGGTCAACGAGCCGGGCGAGCTACTCTTTGCGCTCAAGGAGGCCGGCGCCAGCGGCGACGCGGTCGCTATGCAGTGCGACCGCGTCGGCCACAGCTCCCGGACCGAGGCATTCGAGTTCCTCGGGGCGAGGCGCACATTCCCATTCACGATCTACCACCTGGCCCTTATCTTCGGCCGCCCGGTCTTCCTCTCGTTCGCGGAGGCCTCCGGGCCCGGCGAAACCCTCGTCCACGCCTCGCCGGCGTTCGAGGCGGAGGCCGGGGAGCCGCGGGAGGCGGCCCTCGGCCGCGCGAAGGGGCACTTCCAGGGCTTCCTCCGGAGGGTGGAGGCGCACCTGCGCGCGAACCCGTACCAATGGCTGAACTTCTCCCCTCTATGAGGCGCCGCATCACCCGCATCCGCTTCGCCGCCATCTACTACTTCTCATGGGGCGTCTTCGGGTCGGTGAGCCTTCTGCTGAATATCGTCTGCATGAGCCTCATGGTGCTTCCGCGCCGGGCCGAGCACGGGCGCGCGGTGCGGGCGGCGATCCGCCGGCTCTTCGGTGCGTGGCTCGCGTGGCTGCACGCCTCGCGCCTGGTGAATATCGACTGGGTGGGATTCGAGGGGCGCCCGCTTGAATCCGGCGCGGTCTACATTGCCAACCACCCCACGCTCATCGACGCGACCATCATCCTCGCGCGCCTGCCGGACGCCGTCTGCATCTTCAAGCCTGCGCTCATGCGAAATCCCGCGATCGGCCCCGCCGCCGTGATGGCCGGCTACGTGAGGGGTGACGCCGGCCTGGACCTCATCAGGGCGGCGGCGGCCCGAGTTGCGGCGGGTCAGTCGCTGCTCGTTTTCCCCGAGGGCACCCGCACGGCCCCTGGGACATCCGTGGGGCCGATGAAGCCGGGATTCGCGCTCATCGCCGACAGGGCGAAGGCCGCCGTGACGCTAATAGTTGTCAGGGCCACTCCCGGCTTCTGCGCCCGGGGGGGTTGTCCTTGGTGGCGGCTCCCGCCCAAGCTGCCGAGCTCGATAGAGGTCACCCTCGACCGCACGTGGCCGCACGAGCCCGGCAGGTCCGCGGCGGAGTTGACCCGCTCGGTCGAGGCGCGAATCTGCGAGGTGCTGGCCTGCAGCAATCCCGAATGATTTCCCCTAGGACCCACCTGGTTCTGATACCCGCCTTCAACCCCGGCGCGCTCCTCGCGCCGACGGTCGGGGCAGCCCGGTCAAACTGGGAGCACGTATGGGTCGTCGTCGACGGCAGCACGGACGCAAGCCACGAGGCCCTCGCGCAGGGCGCGGGAGCTGGGCCGGTCCCCCGGGTGATCGTGAGGGCGCGAAACGGAGGCAAGGGCGCCGCGGTCCTGACCGGAGCGCTCGAGGCCCTCGAGGCCGGATACACCCACGCGCTCGTCATGGACGCCGACGGCCAGCATCCGGCTGAGCGGATCGGCGACTTCATGGAGGCGTCGCTGCGCAATCCCCACGCCATGGTGTGCGGAAGGCCGGTCTTCGGCCCCGATGCCCCCAGGGCCCGCCTCTACGGCAGGGTCCTGAGCGTGGGGCTCGTCCATCTCGAGACATCGGGCAGGGGCGCCGCGGACCCCCTCTTCGGCTTCAGGGTCTATCCGCTTGAGCCCCTTGTGCGGGTCCTGCGGGGCACCCGGGGCGGGCGCCGCTACGACTTCGACCCCGAGGTGGCGGTCAGGCTGGCCTGGAGCGGCGTGCCGGCGATAGACCTCGCCGCCCCGTGCCGGTACGTCGCACGGGAACTGGGGGGCGTCTCCCACTTCCGCTACGTTAGGGACAACCTCGGGATGGTCGCCATGCACGCGCGGCTGGTGGCCGCGCTGCTCCTCGGGCGCACGGGGCCGCGCGCCGCATGAACCCGACCCGCTGCCTCTTGCTCTTGGTCGCGCTGGTCTCCCCGGCGCTCGCGTCCGACCCCGAGGGCGCGCTGCTCGCGCCGGGCCAAGCGGAGGCGCAGTGGAGGCCCCTCATCGACTCGATGGCGGCGAAGGGGACCGTTGTCGCCCCCTTCACGGAACGGCGCTTCTTCCCGTTCAGGCGCGAGCCGATGGTGCTTTCGGGCGTGCTGCGGATATCCCCCGAGCGGGGGCTAAGCCTCGAGTACATGCAGCCGGAGGAAAGCGTCGTGATCGCGGACTCCGCCGGACTCCTTCTCAGGGACCGGGAGGGGCGCACCCGCGAGATGCCCTCGGGGTCCCGGGGTCCGGGCGCCGTCGCCTCGCTGCTTCCGATCATGCGCTTCGACCTCGCGGCCCTGTACCCGCGCTTCGCCATCCGCGCGTACGGCTCGAGCGCGGCCTGGCGCCTCGAGTTTGAGCCAAGGGACCCCGAGGCCGCCCGCGCGCTGGGGGCGATCACCGTCGCCGTCGCCGGCACGAGCGTCGTCCACCTCGAATTCAAGCGCTCAAGCTCGCAGAGGATCGAGATCGACGTCGGCGAGGCCAGGACCGGGGCTCCCATGTCAGCGGCCGAGCTGGCGCGGTTCTTCCGGTAGAACAAGACGGTCCGCTGATGGAGCCGCACCTGCAGAAACGGCTGGCCCGCATCGCACTCCTGGCGGGAGCGGTCGCCGGCCTCGCATGCCTCGGCCGGCTCGACCTGGACCGCCGGATATCAACCGACATCCTGGATCTCGTCCCGAGGGACGAGCGCTCGCCGGAGCTGTCGCTGGTGCGCAGCCTGGCGGGAGAGGAGCAGGCCCGGGTCCTCCTTCTTGCGCTAAGGGCGCCCGCCAGGGCGGGCAAACCCGGCACGGAGCGCGCCCGGCGCCTGGCCGCGCTCTTCTCGGGAGCCCTCGCGCAGGATCCCGCCATCGCCCAGGCGATGCCGCTCTCGGACGAGGGGCCCCGCGAGGCGCTCGCGGCCGCGATCTACGCCAGGCGGTTCGACCTGCTGCTGCCTGGCTGGCTTGCGCAGCGCGAGGCCGAGTTCAGCCGGGGTGCGCCGGGAAAAGAGTGGAGCGCCTGGCTCGCGGAGAACTCCGCCTGCGCCCTGGAGGCCTACCTGTCGAGGCCTGAGGCCCTGGCGACCCAGGACATCCTCCAGTCCGACCCGCTCCTGCTCGTGCCGGGCCTCGTAGCCAGGATGAACGGGCTGGTCGGGGAGGGGCCCGCGGCCGGGCGGCCGGGCGATTTCGCGCTCGTCTGGGCGAGGACCCGGGACTCGCCGCTGGCCGCTGAGGGGCAGGGGCCCGTGTTCGCGGCCGTGGACAGGGCGCTGGCGCGCGCCCGCGAGGCCGAGCCGGGCGCGCAGCTTCAGTGGACCGGCATCGCCCGGTTCGCGGCGGCGAGCCGGGCGCGGATCGAGCACGAGATGGCTACCCTCAACCTTCTGTCGATGGCCCTGGTCCTCGCGGTGCTTGCGGCCTGCGTCAGGCGCTTCCACCGGGCGGCCAACCTTCTGCCCGTGGTCCTGGGCTCGCTGCTCGGCGCATGGGTTGCCACCGCCGCGGCGTGGGAGCGCGTGCACGTGCTCGTGTTCGTCGTGGGCTCCCTTCTCGCCGGGGTCGCGGTCGACTACGGCTTCTACATCTGCCTCCAGCCGCGCATGCGGCCGGACGAGCGCTATGCGGAGAAGGTCTCGCGCCTCATGAGGCCGCTGCTCGCCAGCGCCCTGACGACCGTGATCGGCTTCTCGTTCCTGCTGTGGAGCGAGCTGCCCCTCATACGCCAGCTCGGAGTCTTCGTGAGCGCGGGGCTCGTCTGTGCCCTGGTGACGGCCCTGCTCTGGTTTGCCCAGGTTGACGACTCCTACATCGAGACGCGCGGGTTCGTCCGGCGACGCCCGGGCGGATCAAGCGCGCGCGCGCGCAGGGCGGCCCGGATCCTCCTCGCCGCCGGCGCGGCCGTGGCCCTCCTCGGGCCCTGGCGGCTGCGCTGGAGGGACGACATCCGCGAGCTCGAGATCCCGACGCCCGAGCTCAAGAGCAATGACGCCGAGGTGAGGGCGCTCTTCGGCGAGACCGCGGGGCGCACCGTCTACCTGACGCGGGGCCCGACGCCGGCGGAGGCGCGCCGCTCGCTCCAGGCGTTCCTCGACTGGCACCGCGAGGAGTTTCCGGGCGTCCAGGTCGCGACCCTAGGCTACGCGCTGCCGACCGAGGACGAGTGGGCGCGCCTTCCCGGGCGCCTTCGCGCGCTCGGCGGCTTCGAGAGGGACCTGCGGGGCGCCCTGGAGCGCCACGGATTCGAGCCGGACGCGTTCGCGCCGTTCTTCGAGGCGTGGAATGGCGAGCTTCAGCGGAAGGAGCGCCCGTCCTACGCGGAGCTCGTCGGAGGGCTCGGCGCGGCGCTCCACGGGCCCCTGGCCTCGCTGCTCCATTTGGAGCGCGGGCTCTGCTGGATCGCCTCCATTTCTGAGCAGGCGCCCGGGGCCGACCCGCCCGCGGTGACGGTCACCATGAGTGACAGCCAGCTGCAGGACCTCAACCGGCTGTTCTCGAGGTACCGGCTGTCGGCGCTGCGGCTGAGCTCCGTGGGCCTCGCGTTCGTCGGGGCCAGCGTCTTTGTCCTGTACGGGCTGCGCCGG
>Ga0074045_10000748_pt1 | contig 31649 bp, 23 predicted proteins | sample BogForMeECP23OM2_FD_94442 | JGI IMG/M metagenome (GOLD analysis project Ga0074045, IMG submission 94442) | Bog forest soil microbial communities from Calvert Island, British Columbia, Canada - Bog Forest MetaG ECP23OM2 | ecosystem: Environmental > Terrestrial > Soil > Wetlands ...
TCGCAGGAGAACCGCGAGAAGCTAAATACCCTGGCGTTGGAGATTGACCGGGCCGCGGCGCGCCGTCATACCAATGAGGAACGCTGTGCTGAATTGGATTCCCGCTCCGCCGGAGCGCAAGCGGAAATCGCCAATACAGAAGAGCAGTCTGCGCGCTTGCAACAGGAGGCGGATGCAAACCGTGCCACGTTGGAGTCGGCCAACGCAGACGCTGCCAGTGCGCAGCAGGAGTTGCAACGGCGGCAAGAGGAAGCTTCTGTGGCTTCGGCATTGCTGGCGGATGTCGAGCGTCAGCAGGAACAGCGTCGCGATGCGATTCTTCAGGCAGTCTCGGCGGCGTCTGCTGTGCGGAACCGCATTACGCAGGCAGAAGAACGCATCGGTGCGCTCGACCGCGAAGCCCACCGCCTACAAGATGAAACGGCCTCAGCCTTGCAGCAAATCGAAAGCTTCGGGGGTCAACAGGGCCAGCTTGGATTGGAGTTCGAATCAGCTTCGCAGCGAGTGAATGCGCTCACCGCGCAGATCTCTGAAGGCCGCGAAACCTTGGAACGGAAGCGCGCTGCTGAAACCGAAGCTAAGCAGCGCATGGATTCTCTGCGTGGCGAATACGCCAGTGCGATGGGCAAGAAAGGTTCGCTGGAGGCGGTCATTACGGAGCACGGCTACGCCACTGAGTCGGTGCGGAAACTGTTCACCTCCGGCGCGATGCGAGATGGTCTCGCCCCCGTGGGCGTGCTGGCCGACTTTCTGGAAGTGGACGACCGCTACGAGCACGTGGTGGACGACTTCCTGCGCGATGAGCTGAACTACATCGTGGTGAAGTCATGGGACGCGGCCGACGAAGGCCTGCGCCTGTTGCGCAGCGATGTTGACGGACGCGCCACCTTCCTCGTGCATCCGGAAGACTCGCAGGCAAAGTTTTCTTTTCTCTTCGACGAGGCGTCGCACCAGGTTTCGCATGGCGACAGTGTCGTTCCGCTGAAGAACTGCATCCGCGTGCTCAACGGATTCGGCAAGTCCCTGGAGGTGGTCCTGCCCAAGCTGGGCAACGGCTATATCGTGCCCGACCAGGCTGCCGGCCGCAATCTGGCGTTGGAAAATCCCGACGCGTTTTTCCTCTCACAGTCCGGCGAGTGCTTCCACAATGTGACCGTCACCGGTGGCAAGCAGCGCAGCCAGGGACCGCTCTCGATGAAGCGCGAATTGCGCGAAGTGCTCCACATGATGGGCGAGTTGGAGCGCGTAATGGCGGAGAAGGAGACTGCCCTCGCCGCTCTTAGCCGCGACATTCAAGAGCTGACGGGCTTGCTGCAACGGCTGGAGGACGATAAGCGCGAGTCCGAGCGGCAGGCAATGACGTCCGGCCACACGCTTCGCCAACTGGAATCTGAGATGGCGCGCGTGCGTGAACGGCTCGCGACGTATGAGCAGGAATTGCGTCGCATCGCGGAGGAGCGTGGCGAGCGCGAGAGTTTCATCGCCGGGCAAACCGGCGAGCTGTCGGCGCAGGAAGAAAAACAGCGCGCCCTCGAAGCGGAGATGCAGGACGCACAAAGCAGCCTTGAGTCGCTCCGCCTGCGTCGCGATGAGGCGGCGCAACTGGCCAGTGAAGTTCGCGCCCAGGTTGCAACATTGGAAGAACGGCGCCGCGGCGCGGCCATTGCGGTGCAGCGTATTGAAGCCATGGTTGCCCAGGTTTCGGCGCATCTTGCCAAGCTGAAAGCACAACTGGCTTCAGCCGCGGCCGAAAAACAGCAACGGGAGGCAGAGAACCTTTGCCTGGCCGAACAAGCGATCGCTTGGACGACCGAGCGCGAGTCGGCCCAGACGCGCGACCGCGAACTACAAGAGGAATTGCAGGCAGTCCGCGTTCGCATCACGGAATTGGAAGAGACGCTGAAGTCAGCTCGCGAGTCCCTCGATGCGGCGCGTGACCGCCGTGGCGAACTCTCGGCTGCGCAGGCCAGAGTGCAGTCGGATGTGCAGCATACGAGCGAGGCCTGCCTCCAGGAGCTGGGTCTGAAGGGCGAAGAGCTTATGGGCGACGAGTCGGTGACGCTCGTCTCGTCGCAAGAGCTTGCCGGCGAAGATGAGGCGTATCGCGAGATGCGAACGCGGCTCGACAGCATGGGTCCAGTGAACATGATGGCGCTGGAAGAGTACAAGGAAACCGCGCAACGTCATGAGTTCCTGGAGACGCAGCGGCTCGACTTGCTGCAGTCCATCGAGAACACCCAGAACACCATTAAGGAGATTGAGACCATTTCGCGGCAGAAGTTCGAAGAGGCGTTCGCCATCATCAACGAAAACTTCAGCCACACATTCAGCAAACTGTTCGGCGGCGGGCAGGCCTTCATGCGGCTTACCGATCAGGAGAATTCCGCAGAAAGCGGCATCGACGTGGTGGCGTCACCGCCGGGCAAGAAACTGCAGAATGTGCTGCTCCTCTCAGGCGGCGAGAAAGCGCTCACCGCGCTCGCGTTGCTGGTCGGCATCTTCCAATATCAGCCCAGCCCATTCTGCATTCTGGACGAGGTGGACGCGCCGCTGGACGAAGCCAACATCGGCCGCTTCACCGAACTGGTGCGCGAAATGAGCTCGCAAACGCAGTTCATCATCATCACGCATAGCAAGAAGACGATGGGCATGGCCCCAGTCCTCTACGGCGTCACAATGCAGGAGCCGGGAGTGTCGAAGCTGGTGTCCGTACGTTTCCACGAAGAACCCGCGCGGCGGGCTGCGGTGCCGGCATAAATCGCGGCACACATACCGTGGGAAAGGAAAAGGGAGCCGAAAGGCTCCCTTTCGCGTTACTTGCTCTGCTGCTACTTCCCGGAAGCAGTCGTCATATTCGAATCAAACGTGATGGCGGTATTGCTGTTACTGAAATCCATCTCGCTGACTGTGGGGAGGCTGCCCGCATCATTTCGCAGCACGACCTGATCGTGCTCTGGCCTGCGGGAAAGCTGTTTTAGCTCACCGTTGGCGGTTGCCACCGTCTTGCTGCCCTTCATCACTTTGACCAGGCAGGTAGATCCATTGGCGTCGTATCTCACGGTGTACTCACCGGCGGGAATGGTTGTGCCGTTGAGTTGTGCATCGCGCAAAAGGGTCAGGGTTTCAGATTTGGAGCCTGCGAAAGCGCTAATCGACAGGGTTACTGCGAAGACGAACAAAGCCACATGGGCCAGCGTACGAGTCATTACATTCTCCTTCACCCGTTGTGGCGGCCCACTCGACAGAAAAAAGCTTGCGTTTTCCGCCAAGTCGCATAGAATGTCGCTCCGGGGCCAAACAGCAACAGGGACCTTCCAAAGCCTCCCTTGAAATTGTCTCGCCTGGGCCGCCAAACCGCTGGCGAAACATTCTGTTTGGCCCCGATAATTCTGAGGCGTCCGCTCATGGAGCGAGCGATCCCACCTCACCTCCGGTCCTTCACTTATAGTACGTCTGACGCGACACCAAAGTTCACGATGTTGGAAACTTTGGCGCGTCGGAATTTGGACGCGGCGTGCGTTGCGATGTAAGCGCAGACTGCACCATTTGCGGTTGATTGCGACTCGCATTTGAAAACAATGCACGCGTCGCCGCAGCGAATGCATTCATCCCAGCTATTCGCTTAACAGAGCGTTTCCAGGCTGGAGAGAGCGCGCTAGAGCGGGTTCCCAATTGGTGTATCCGCGAAGCTCGGGTAGAGCGGCACTTCAGCGCCGCGTCAACGCCGGTTTTTTTATTAGTGGGGCTGAATCTTGGGCGGCAGGCTAGACGCGGACCTGAAGGTCCGCTCTACCGGACACACCTACTCGGGAACCGCGCTAATTCCATCCCATGCGCTGGCGCAATGAGGTGATGTGCGCTGTATGGTGGGCAGAGTGCCAGGAATACATGGCGAGCATCTGGTCGAGAGTGAGGACGCCGCGCTCCGGATGGACGAGCGTGCGCTCAAAGTCCGACGGCTGCATAAAGCGAACCACATCGACCCAACGCGAATGCAATGCAGCCAGCAATTCAAGCGAAATATCGACCGGCGTTATGGCGACGTCGGGCAGCCTGGCCCACGCTGCTTCGTCGTAGGGCTTGATAGTCGGATTGTCTTCCGTGAGCGCCAGCTTGAAGCGCACGTAGGCGTTCATATGGCTCTCGGGCACATGATGCACAACCTGGCGCACCGTCCAGCCTTCCGGACGATAGGGCGTGTCAAGCTGCTCGGCACTCAATCCCCGGACCGCAGCGCGCATGTCCGACGGGAGCTTAGCGAGCACATCCAGGTAATGCAACCGGCGCTTTGCCATCTGCTCTTCGTTTCCGGGAGGAATCCATTCGAACTCGCCGATGGGATACCGTAAATCAGGCATACTCTGCGCGCCTCGCTTGTGACATTTTAATCCAAGGTGCGCACCGAGTCTGCGGGGCGCAATTGCAGCGTGCAAGGTCCGGCGGCGGTTTGCGGTTTTTCTGTCACAGAAACGGTTGCGGACTTTGACGCTGTCTTAACACTTTTTGTCAGGCCGACCGCCGGGCTTGTCCCGCAGCTTACAACGCCCCGGCGAGGCATACGCGCCGTTGAGCCTGGCGGAAACTTCATTCCGGTCGGGGCACTCTGCAAGAACTGCGAGAATCCTTTAATCGCGTCATCGCCTTTGATAAATTTCACCTGCTCAACCTTGGACGGAGAGATGAGCAGATTAAACTCGGCTGTACCCTGGTCTAACTGGTTAAGCGGAACCCTGCGCTGCTGTCTCAGTTCGCGACGGCCCTGCTCCACCATTTGATCTACACCTTTGGTCACGCCGAGCGCAGTCAGCCGCGCCCGCGCTTCGTCGCTGGGGGTCTCATCGGCCAGCGCGAGAACGTAGTAATGGATGGCTTTTTCACGATCACCACGCTTCTCATAGACTTCCGCCAAATGTTCGCCCATATTCCCGCTTCCGCTCGCCAGCCACGCTGCGGCAATGTACTGTTCCGCAAGGTCGAGGTTCCCGCGTTTGAATTCGACCCAACCCTTGGTGTCCCAGATGTTGTAAAGGAAGCTTGCCGTTCCCAAGTCCTGATACCGCAGTTTGTCGAGGCTGAGGTCGTGCAGTTGCGTCTCCACCGAGCTAATCGCCGCATCCGCATACTGGTCGGCGCGTTCCAGTTGGACATTCTGTTCCGCCAACGAGAAGGCGATGTTGTTCCAGGTGACAGGCACGGGAGCCAGGCTGACGGCCTTTTCAAACGCCGCCATTCCCTTCTCCGTCTGGTTGGTTGCGATGTAGCTTTGGCCTAATGAAATCTGGAGCAAAGCATTCTGCGGCTGGATTGAGACTGCCTTCTCCAACTCCGGTACGGCGTCCGCAAATTTTTTCTGCTTGACATAAACCCCGCCCAGGCCGGCATGCGCGAACGGGTCGAGAGGGTTGATCTCAACCTGTTTCTGGAACTGTTTGATGGCGTCGTCGTATTTCAGCTCCGCCTCGTAAGCCAGTCCAAGATTGTTGTAGGCGAATTCGTCGTAGGGATTCATCTCAATCTGCTTCTTGAAGGCAGCAATCGCCTGCTCGTTCTGGTTAAGTCCGAGATAAGCGCGACCCAGGCTGTTCCATGCCGACTTGTGCTTCGGCTCCTCCTGCACCACACGCTGGAACAGATCGACAGCCAGGCGCAGATTGTTGTTTTTGAGCGCCTGGATACCCGACTCGTTCAAATCTGCGACGGATTGCTTGCCACCTATTCCCGCGGTGCCGGGGGTCTTATTCACCAAAACGATGTCTTGCGCTTGATCAGCCTCAACCGCGTGGTGAAACGCAGCAAAGTCTTGGCGGCGCTCGTAGGGTAGCGCGCGCGAGAGTACTTTCAGATTGCGAACGGAGGTGAGTTGGTCGCCCTCGACTTTGTAGCTGGAATGATACACCGCGTAATCACGCCGGATGTCCACTCCCAATGGCGCCTGTAAAGTGAAGGTGTCCGGAACCTTCAAGCGAACTTCAACCTCGAGGTCCGTCGGCGCCCCCAGCCCAATCATCTTTTCCGGATTTTTCTCCCCCTCATCCAGGCCCGGGTCTCCCCCCAGGTTCATCTGCATGAAGGGCAACTTGATCTTCGATTCCCGCGCCGACCAATCGAAGAAGTTGCTGACCGTGGCGTCGAGACTCATGGTCAGAGGATTGTCGGTATCGCTGGGATCGCTGACTTGAAGATTACTGATCTCCGCCCCCTTCATTCCCGTGCGCTGTAGCATATTGACGAACAGATCGTTCCAATGATTGGCGGGCATCTGGCGCAGGGCGAAGCGGAAGGCAACTTCGCGATCGCCTCGCACCGCGGCGGAGATCTGCGTGGTCAGCTTGCCGGTTTCGTTCAGCGAGGCATTCACGTGAGTGCGATCGTAAGCCTGGAAAGGAAAGTCTGCTGGAGTCCGTACCAGGCCTGACTTTCCGGCTTGCGAAATGAGGAGCCCCTGTTTGTCACGGGTCCCGAGCATCAACATGCGAAACGGCAGCACACCGCTGGTGCTGTCGAGCCAGATGTCCTGGTCGCCGACCGGCACGCGCGTAATCACGTGATCGAATTGCGAAGGCGACGGCACATCCCGATCGAGTTTGCGCTCAACTCCGATGAGTACCGACGAGGACTCCATTCCTTGTGACTGCAGCAAAGCGGCCAGCAACGTGTTCTTGTCCTTGCAATCGCCATACCCGTTGGCCAGCACCTCGTTTGCCGCGTGCGGTTGGATGCGCCCCAATCCAAACGACAAACTGACATAGCGAATGTTTCGCGAGACGTAGTCATACAGGGCCTTGACCTTTTCCATGTCGTTGGTCTTGCCCCGAACCAGCTCCGCAGCCTTGGCCTTCACGGCATCGTCGGGTTGGCGTCGCGAACGCTCAAGAAATGCATACCAGGCCCCGACATCATCCCAGTTCTGAAAGGTCGTCAGTTGCACCGATGGCGTCTGGTCCGCGTCTTTGTGAGGCTTTTGCTCCTTGCCGCTCGCCAGGTGAGAATGCGTCCAGCGATAGATGCGCCGGTCACCTTCTTCGGTTACTTTGGGATCGTAGCCAGGCTTGGTCTTCAGGATTACGTGCCGTGCCTTGGGAACGTTGATTTCCAGTTCCTGATCCAGGACCAAGCCCTGCTCAGAGAAGTTGAAGTTGATCCAGAATTGATTGGGCGCCAGGGGATTCACGATGGTGCGCACCACCTTGTACTCCAACACATCCCCGGGGCGCAATGAAGGAACGCTGACATGCTTCTCGTGATAATCGGTATAGACCGGAGCATTGGGGGTAGTCAGGTCCTGTACGGCGGACTCCTGCGCATTGACGATTGCGCCGTCAGGTTTGCGGACGCGGACATAGACAATGTCCAGCTTGTCGCTCAGTGCGCTGAATCCGATCTTGAGCTGCCCCAGGGACTGCACACCGCTCTCGCTGATCACTCTAATCTGTACGTCGAGTTGCTCGCTGCCGGTACCGTCATTCTCGTACCGCGACGACTGGCGATAGTGCTCGACGACGTAGGGTTCCTGCGAATAATCAGGCGCAGTCGGAGCCTGTGCCGCTCCGCTCTGGCTGGCGGTAGCGGCTCCAGATTGCTGAGTATTCTTGGCCGCAGCACTTTGCGCCGTGCTGTTAGGCGATGTCGATTGCGCCTTCAGGAGGGTGAGGGTTAAGAAAAGGAGAACAAGTCCGGTGAGAACTTTATACATAAGAGACGGGAGTATCTTTCCATCCTACGCGAGCAGAGGGGAGAACTCCACCCTCCGAGGATGAACCACTATTCGTTGCGCAGGGCGACGATAGGATCGACCTTGGTTGCCCGCCGGGCGGGAAAGTATGACGCTGTGATTGCCACGAGTGTGAGCAGGAGGGCCACGAAAGCGAAGACCATCCAGGCGCTGTAGTTCAGACCATAGAGCAGACTGGCCATCACTTGTATCAATGCCAGTCCAAAAACGAGTCCAATGCCGACTCCCACCACCGCAGCCAGGACTCCTTGCCGCAGCACCAGTCGCAGGATGTCCTCCCGTTGCGCACCCAACGCCAACCGAATGCCGATTTCGCGCGTGCGCTGCAGCACCGTGTATGAGATGAGGCCATAGAGGCCGATCATCGCAAGAACCAGGGCGAGCGCACCGAACCCCCCGATCAGGTAAAAGGGATAGCGTCGCAGGAAGACCGCGGGCGAGCGGTTGACTACTTCCTCCATTGACTGCGGCTGGATTACCGCCAGTTGCGGATCGAGATCGCGAAGTGTGCTGCGGACTAAGCCCACCAGTCCCGCCGGATCGCCCGCGGTACGAACCGCGTACCTCAGGTATGTCGTGTATCCAGAGCTCTGATCCACCGGGAAATACATGACCGGCGGAGGTGGCACCGCCAGGCTGTCCTCGGCGACATCGCCGACGACACCGGCGATTTGACGAAATGGTTCGTCAGCAGAAAACGTCATCCTCACTCGCTTCCCGATGGGATCCTCGCCACGCCCCACGTAACGCCTCACCCAAGCCTGATTGACAACGGCGACGACCGGAGCATCCTTGGTATCAGCCGCCGTGAACAGGCGTCCGGCGATCAAAGGAATTTCCATGGTCGCGAAATAGCTTGCCTCCACCCGACGGGTGACACAGTCCTCATCCTGGCCTTCGACGCCAGGACGCCCTTCGATGACGAACCGGTTTCTGCTGCGGTTTTCAGTGATAGGAAGTGCGCTGGTCGCGGACGCGCTTCGCACTCCAGGCAAACTGCGAAGACGCTCAAGGAACTCATGCTCTTGCCGAAGTCCGTTCGGATTGTCAAAGGGCCACGCCTTCGCCGTGGGATAAGAGAGACCCGGCAGATTGACGTCGAAGGTCAACAGATGCTGCGGCTGGAATCCCGGGTTCTGCTGCAACAGAGTGCGGAGACTTTGTAGCATCAGGCCGCCGGCCACCAGCAACACCATGGAGAGCGCAATCTCGCCGATCACCACCATGTTGCGCAGACGCTTATGGGCGGCGCTGGTGCCGCCGCGCGATTCGTCCTTCAAGCCCTCCGTAATGGGCGCCTGCGAAACGGCAAAACCTGGGCCAATCCCAAAGAGAATTGCCGTGAGCAGTGTAATGCCGCAAACAAAAGTCAACACAGGAAGGTTGACGCCGACATCCTTAAGATATGGCATGGATTCCAGTCGCACCTCGGGAATGGCGCCGACCAGAAGCCGCACTCCGACCGCCGCTCCCAAAAGTCCAAGGACCGCGCCCATAATCGAAAGCAGCAGACTTTCGGTGAGCAACTGTAGCAACAGATGCGCGCGGACGGCGCCCAGCGCCGCCCGGATCGCAAATTCCCGCCGGCGATCGATCGCACGCGTCATCAGGAGGTTGGCAACATTTGCGCAGGCGATAAGCAGGACCAAGCTCACTGCGCCGAACAAAATCAGTAGGAGCGGCCTAATGTTCCCCACAATTTCCTCGCGTAAGCTGCCCACGGTGACAAAAATCGAAGCGTCCTGTTTGGGATACTCCTGTGCTAGCTGCCCGCTAATCGCGTCCATCTCGGCGCGAGCCTGCTCGATGCTCACGCCGGGAGCAAGCCTCCCGATGACCTCCAGCCACCGGGCGTTCCGGGCCGTAGCCATGTACGCATTGGTATGCAAGGGAACCCAGAGTGGCGCTGAGGCCGCCGGCGCGAACTCAAAACCGCGCGGCAGCACACCCACTACCGTGATCGCCTTGTTGTCCAGCCGGATGGTTCGCCCGATCACATTCGGGTCCGCCGAGAAATCACTTCGCCAGAAGTTATAGCTCAAGATGGCGACGGCGGGACCGGTGCCTTGGGGTAATTCATCGTCAGCCACGAAGTCACGGCCCAGCATGGGTCTCACCCCAAGCGTGGAAAAAAAATTCGAGGTGACCATCGCTCCGAAGATCATCCTCGGATCACCGGCTCCGCTAAGGGTAAAGGGATCGGAGGAAAACCCGGCGAGCGACTCGAAGCTCTTGGCCGACCGCTTCCAATCGAGATAATCCGGGTAGGACGAAGCGAAGGCGCAGCAATCGGACTGACGCCGGTTCTCACCGAGCGTCACTAGCTTGTCAGGCTGCCGGTAGGGCAGGGGGCGCAGCAGCGCCGGGTAGAGGACCGAGAAAATTGCGGTATTTGCGCCAATCGCCAGTGCCAGCGTGACCACGGCTACGGTGGTGAAGCCGCGGCTCTTCCGCAGCATACGCATTCCGTAGCGAAAATCCTGCGCGAGCTGTCCCATTGGCTGAACGTCTCTTATAGCCTGCCTGCCACGGTTCTGGCAATCACACTTTCAGGCCCATCCTCTTTGACTGACTCCTGCCCGCTTGGTGGCTTGATGAATTCGCTGGGAGGCCAGGGACCGCTCAGGCGTAGCCGAACACCTTCCGAAGGACCGGCACTTCGCAGCGAGGCGACAAACTGTTCACGTTTGTCTCGTGAGACCAGCGCGAACCAACAATGCGTCTTGCGCTCCTGTCGCCCTCGCCACTCACGGACCGAATCGGTGGTCACGCTCTTCAGCTTGCCGTCCACCGCCGCGATGCGGCCTGTCGACTCCTGCCGGCGCTTCAAATACTCGCGCCCACTGACCGGCGTCGCCAGATCGGCCTGCTCATCCGTTGCCCAGCTCGCGGCAATCTCGTATTGCACGCAATCACCGATTCTCGCCAAAGCCGCGCGATACAATTCCTGCTCGCCCGCAAGGTACTGCTCGAGGGCGTCGGTGGTCTCCAGCAGTGTCGGAAAACGAAACGGAAGGGGAGTGATTACCGCCAGGATTTCCCGCAGCACCTGACGAAACTGCAATGCTGCCTTCTTAAGGGACTCGGCATCGCCGAGGCACGCCTCAGGATTTGCGATCTCGCTCCAGTACACCCACAGACCCGCTGACTCTTGAGACCGGACCGCACAGTCGCACACTCCCGCCATAACGTTCACACTACTACCAAACTGAGTCGCACAGTAGAGCAGGATGGGCATTCAGCAGCTCACAGGGGCCGGCTTGAAGTGGAAACCCGCGACTCCGCAGGTGGGGTATGTGCGTTGCACGATGCTGGGGCTAGTTTGGCCAAAGCCAACAGGAGAAAGGGAGAGATCGAGCTCTCCCCGCCTAATCCAAGCAACTAAGTATCTACCGGCGTGGACCCCGACGTGGGCCGCGGTCTCCGCCTCGTCCGCCGCCGCCACCCGGGCCGCCCCGACCGCGCCCGCCGTAACCGCCGCCCTCGCGTCGGCTGCCGACCGGTTCGCGCCGTTCGCCGTCGCGGTTAAAGTTGGTCTCGGAGCTCGGCTCGTCCGCCTTCTCGTGTCCACCCTCAAAAGTAACTGCTCCGGAAGCGTCCGGCGGAGCTTCGCCGCCCATCTTCGCACGCTGCTCCTTCAGGATGGCTTTGCGCGACAACTTAATGCGGTTGCCTTCGACCGCCAGCACCTTCACCAGCACCTGGTCGCCCTCCTTGAGTTCATCGCGAACATCGTTGATCCGATGCTCGGCGACTTCACTGATATGAAGGAGTCCGTCAGTGCCAGGGAGAATCTCCACGAACGCTCCGAAATCGGCCAGCCGTGTCACCTTTCCGAGATACGTCTTGCCTACCTCGGCGGTCGCTGTGATGTCGCCAATCATCTGCAGCGCCTTGGCGGCGGCCACCTGATCACTGGACGAGACGTTCACCTTGCCGCTATCTTCCACGTCGATCTTGACGCCGGTCGCTTCGATGATCCCGCGGATCACCTTACCGCCCGGCCCGATCAGGTCGCGGATTTTATCGGTCGGAATCTGCAGGGTGTAGAAGCGGGGAGCAAATTCGCTGATCTTGGTACGCGGCTCCCCAATCACCTCGGCCATCTTGTCAAGAATGTGCAGGCGTCCGTGGCGCGCCTGTTCCAGCGCCTCGCGCATGATCTGGGCCGTGATGCCCATCACCTTGATGTCCATCTGCAGCGCGGTGATGCCATCCCGCGTGCCCGCGACTTTAAAGTCCATGTCGCCGTAGTGGTCCTCGGCGCCTGCGATGTCACTGAGGATGGCGTAAGCGTCGCCTTCCTTCACCAGTCCCATGGCAACGCCCGCGACCGAAGACTTCAGGGGAACGCCGGCATCCATCATGCTGAGCGATGCACCGCAAACTGTCGCCATCGACGACGAACCGTTCGACTCCAGGATGTCCGAGACCACGCGCATGGCGTACGGCCAGTCCGTTTCCGACGGCAACACGCCGTAGAGAGCGCGCTCGGCAAGAGCGCCGTGCCCAATCTCGCGGCGGCCTGCCCCGCGCAGGAACGCTACTTCACCCACCGAGAACGGCGGGAAATTGTAATGCAGCATGAAGCGCTTCTTGGCCTCGCCTTCGAAGGCCTCCAGACGCTGCATGTCTTCGCCGGTACCGAGCGTCGTCGTCACCAGTGCCTGCGTTTCACCGCGGGTGAAGATCGCGGATCCGTGGGTGCGCGGCAGAACGCCGACCTCGATCCAGATGTCGCGGATCTGGTCAAACTTGCGGCCGTCCGGACGCCTATGCTCCTTGATCACCTGTTCGCGGAAGATCTGCTCACGCAGAAGGTCGAAATATTTCCCTGCTTTCTTGCGTCCGTCTTCGTCCTCTTCGGAAATTGATTCTTTGAGCTCGGTCTTGAGCTGCTTGATCAGCGTGTAGCTTTCGTTCTTGGGATGCTTCTCGGTGTTGACGGCATCCAGCAAGCGATCGGTCAGCTTGGAGCGAAGCTCCTTCAAATAGGCTTCGTCAGTCACGACCGGATCAACCGCACGCTTCGGCTTGCCGACCTTCCGGGCCAGGTCGCTGATGGCGGCACAGATTTTCTTGATTTCCTGATGGCCAAATTCGATGCCCTGCACCACCGTCTCTTCCGATACTTCGCGGGCGCCAGACTCGATCATCACGATGCCCTCGGCGGTTCCGACTACCATCAAATTAAGATCGCCATCGCGTCGTTCGGCGTAAGTGGGATTGATGATAAAGTTTCCGTCCACCTGGCCGACGCGCACTGCGCCAATTGGGCCGTGGAATGGAATATCAGAAACACTCAGCGCAACTGATGCGCCGTTAATGCCGGCAACGTCGGGATCGTTTTCAGTGTCGGCCGAGAGCACCATCGCGATCACCTGGGTCTCGCAGCGGAAGCCTTCGGGGAACAGTGGCCGGATGGGCCGGTCGATCTGACGGCTGGTCAGGATTTCGCGCTCGCTGGGCCGCCCTTCGCGCTTGATAAACCCACCGGGGATGCGTCCCGCAGCATAGGTGTACTCGCGGTAATCAACCGTTAACGGGAAAAAGTCGATGCCCTCCCGCGGATCAGGATTGGCGCAGGCGGTGGCAAGTACGACATTGTCGCCAATACGCACAATGCAGGAGCCATGCGCCTGCTTCGCCAGCTTTCCAGTTTCAAAGTGGATGGATTTGCCGCCTTGCAGCTCCACACTAATTTCAAGTTTGTTGACGCCGTGCAATGTGGCAGTCATTTCTTCGTTCATTTCTTAAGTTCCTTCCGTTTCGAACACAACCAATACGCGCCGCTGCTGTCCCCTTGCGATCCCCTGCAGATTCCTTATTTTTGTCATCCCGAGCGAGGACTTTAGTCCGAGTCGAGGGATCTGCGGTTCGACCTTCAAACATAGCGACGATGGGAGATGGAGTGAAATTGTCAGCCGAGAGAGACTGAACGAACAATTCTGGGCGCACCCCGCGCCCCAAAGGGCCGTACTGCCCGAAAAGCTCATCTGCGACCGGCGCCGATGCGGCGCACGGTCAAGATTGGCGTTACGCTCGAAGCGTGGTTGTTCAGTGGCTGGCAAGCTTACTTGCGGATGCCCAGTTTCTGAATGACGGCTTTGTAGCGCTCGGTATCGGACTTCCGCAGGTAATCGAGCAGGCTGCGACGCTTGCTCACCATCATGAGAAGACCGCGCCGGGAGGCATGGTCCTTCTTATGCGTCTTAAAATGTTCCGTCAATTCACCAATCCGCGTACTCAGGATCGCAATCTGCACCTCCGGCGAACCGGTATCGGTTGCATGAGTACGGTGTTGGTCAATCAGGGCGGCTTTTTTCTCTCGGGCTAACACTGAATCGGTTGTGCTCCTAGTCTCTAATCGTATGTTGTTACGTTTTCAAGGATAACACGCACTTGCGAGAACGGCAAAAGCGGGGAGATGCAGTCAGCATAGGTTGCGCCACGGACGACGGTGAGTTACCTTGGGGTCATGCAGACAGTGAGAGTGGAAATACCTGCGGAGCTTGTTTCGGCGGCTGGATTGGACGCCGATGACGTGTCAGCGGAAACGGCTCGGCTGCTAGCGCTGGAACTATACCGCGAGGCCAGAATCTCACTGGGACGCGCTGCCGAACTATGCCGGATGCCAGTGGAGCAGTTCATGGAGTTTGCCGCCCAGCACCACGTTCCACTGCATTATGGTGCTGAGGACCTGGAAGAAGATCGCCGAACGCTAGAGCGCCTCGGTTTGTGATTGTCGTTTCGAATTCCTCTCCGCTGATCGCCTTCGCCCGGATCGGCCGACTAAATCTTCTCGTCTCCCTGTACAAGAAAATTCTTATCCCTGTCGAGGTTCACAACGAGGTGGTAACAGTCGGACGCGGTCTTCCCGGCGCCGAAGAGATCGGCAGGGCAGCCTGGATCCAAGTGGTGCCACGAAAGTTACCGGAGCATGCTGCAGTGGCACAGGCTTGTCAGCATCTCGGTGCAGGCGAACGTGGCGCTATTCTTCTTGCTAAGAGTTTGCCGGCCGATCTCGTTCTGCTCGATGAATCGAAGGCTCGTCGTGTGGCGCTCGATGCAGGTCTTTCCATCATGGGCTGTTTAGGAGCACTAGAGACGGCCGCCCAAACTGAACTGGTTTCCGATCTGCGCCAAGTTTACATTGACCTGCTGCGCCACGGAATTCGATTCGAAATCAAGCTCCTTCAGGACAGCTTGGCACGGTTCGGCTTGCCGAAGCTCTAAGATAGATCTCGCACGATGAGTGCACTCGTCTCTGGCATCCGGCGCTTATAAGCCAGCAACTCTGCATTACCGAGTTCAGTCCGAAATTATCGTGTGGCCTTCTCCAGCAGGTACATGTACGAACGGTAGACTTGGCCGGTGGCGCGGGTCATGCCGATCTCGCAGGTGCGGCTGCTGGAGTAGCACTCGTCCGGTCGCTTGGCTTTCACCTCGATCGCCTCAAGTCTGGTCGCCGACTGCGTCAGCTCAGGAAAAAGGAAGCCCCGGTCGCCGGCGAAGGCGCAGCATCCGGCGTCCAATGGAACTGTGACCTGCTCGCTGCAGGCGCGTGCAAGGCCTTCCAGCTTGGCGCCGATGCCCATCTTGGTCACCGAGCACACGGGATGCAGCGCCACTGATCCCGATTTCGCCTTAATCGCCAGCTTCGGCAAGAGTTGGTCGTGGGCGAACTCGATGCCATCCAAGAAGGTAATGCGGTCGAAGCGCTGCTGGTTCTCCTCCGTCAGGTAGCCCCGCGCGGTCTTGAAGCCATAGGCGCATGGACTGGTGTCAATTACGATCGGCAGCTTCCCTTCCTGCGACCATCGCCAGCATCGCTCCACTGCGCCGTTGATGGCGATGGCGTGGGCGCGGCTGAAACCCTTCGACGAAAACGGCGTTCCGCAGCAGACACCCATAACATCATGTGGGATGTAAACCGGGACTCCCGCTCGGCGCGCGACCTCGACGGTCACTTCCATAAGCGAGACATCCCGGGCCTCGCCCGGCAGACGGCCCATCATGCGCGAGATACAGGATGGAAAGTAAACCGCTTGTGCGCCGGCCAGCTCGGTCCTCGGAACCTGCCCTGCGGCATACGGCGTGTCGGACATCCACTGGCTGAAGTTGTCGCCGGCGACTCGCTTCATCGACCGCGTAATCGCTTTCATGCCGCCGACGCCAATGACTTTTTCCGTGGCGTGTCCTAAGCGCAATGCCCAGCGCACCGCGCGTTCGGTAAGAGCGAAATGGTTGGCGATGCGCACGGCTTGTGCCTGCTCGCCAGCCGAGGCGCGAAGGTTACGGAAGCGCTTTACCAGTTGGCCGGTGTCGATGCTAACCGGACACGCGGTCGCGCAGAGTCCGTCAGTGGCGCAGGTGTCCAGCGCCATGTAAGGAAACTCGCGGTCGAGTGCCTGGTACAGCGCCGATCCGTTCTTCCCTTCCTGCAAGCGCGCCATCTCGCGGCGCACCACGATCCGCTGCCGGGGTGTCAATGTGATCTCGCGGCTGGGGCACTTGGGCTCGCAATAGCCGCACTCGATGCACTTGTCGATCTCCGGCTCGACCGAAGGCAATTGCTTGAGGTTCGCGAGATGCGCCTGGCGATCAGGATTGATGATGACGGCGGGATTCAGCAGATTGTGAGGATCGGCCAGCTCCTTGAGGCGACGCATGATTTCATAGCCGTCGCTGCCCCACTCGGTTTCGACGAACGGCGCCATGTTGCGCCCGGTGCCGTGCTCTGCCTTCAGCGCGCCGTCGTAGCGCTTGACCACCAGCTCGACGACGTCATCTATAAAGTACTTATATTGATCAACTACTGCCTGATTATTAAAGCTTTGGGTGATAACAAAGTGCAGATTGCCGTCTTTGGCATGGCCAAAGATGATGGCGTCGTCATATCCGTGCTTGCCGAACAGCACGGTGAGATCCTGCGCTGCATCGGCGAGATGCTCAATCGGAAAGGCTACGTCTTCGATGATGACTGTGGTGCCGCTCTTGCGCACCGAACCAACGGAGGGAAACATGCCGGAGCGGATCTTCCACAGCAGGGCCTGCTCAGCGGCGACGTGGGTGAACTGCGCCGGCTCATAAAGGTGCAGTCCGCCCGCCGCCTCGGCCGCGACCTTCTCCAACGCTGAGCGTTCGCTCTCCGCAGCGGACTGAAACTCGGCAAGCAATCCTGCGGCTGCCGGAGGCAGGGTCCGGATCGACGCGGAGATGCCGCTTTGGTTCTCCACCGAACGCAGCGAAGCGCGATCCATGACCTCCAGCGCCTTGGCGCCCGCCTGCCGCAGCGGCACAATTGAGGCCGCCGCCGCATACAGGTCGGGAAACAGCAGCAACCCGGTGTATTTGACGGGGAGATCCGGAACCGTGTTCAGCACCGCCTCAGCAATGAATGCCAGCGTGCCTTCGGAGCCGATCATCACATGCTGGAAAATGTCCACCGCCTTGTCGAAATCGATAAACGCGTTCAACGAGTACCCGGTGGTGTTCTTCATCCGGTACTTGTTGCGAACCCGCTCACGAAGCGCCACATTTTGCTCCATACGAGCCTTCAACTCCAGCACGCCGCGCGCCAGCTCCGGCTCGCGCGCGTGGAACTGTTCGTCGGCATCGGGCAGCGACGTGTCAAAGACTGTCCCGGACGGTAGCATGAACTTCATCGAGTGCAGAGTGTGATACGCATTCTGGTCGACGCCACAGCACATGCCGCTGGAGTTGTTGGAGAGAATTCCGCCCAACGTGCAGGTTGCGATGGATGCGGGATCAGGACCGATCTTCGCGCCATAGGCAGCCAGCGCCTGGTTGGCACGCGCACCGATCACGCCCGGCTGTACACGAATCTTGCTGCCACCCTCTTCCACCCGTAGCTCGCGCCAGTTGCGCGCCACTTCCACCAGCAGCCCGTCGGAGATCGATTGCCCAGACAAGCTCGTCCCGGCGGCGCGGAAGGTCATGGGAATTTGCCTCTGCTGACTGAAGGCAAACAGCGCTTGGATTTCCTCGATGCTCTGCGCCTGCACTACAGCCTTGGGAATGAGCCTGTAAAAGCTGGCGTCGGAAGCGTAGGCAATGAGGTCAATCGGACGAATGAGGACGCGGTCGGCAGGAATCGTGCCGGCCAGCGAGGACTTAATTTCTTCCGGAGATATCTGTGTGGCAGCAGGAACGGTAGTAGCCATGACTTTTCCTTCAATCATCCATCGAGCCGCTCATTGACGGAAAGTTGGCGCAAGCATACCATCGCTTCCGCTACTTCGCCTCCGGCTCTCGTGTCCGTTTTCTGTAACGATGGAGGGTAAGGGAGTGCCCAGAACCCCAAGGGTGATATTCGTCACATCCTGGTGTGACCCGCGTCGCCAAGGACATTCGCCCCACTCTGGTAAACCTGTTGCATCACGGGCCCATTCTCTTTCAGGAGCTTACTGATGGCAGAGCAGCAGTTTTCCAAAGACACCAAAATGGCCATGACCTCCCAGTTTCTGGGATTCATGCTGGACGCCTATGACATGGCGATGGTCATCGTCATGGCTCCAATCCTGGGCAAGATTTTCACTTCACCCAAAGGCAGCCTGCTATGGCAATACCTCGCGGTCGTGCTGGGATACTCGATTACCATGGCCGCTCGGCCCGTCGGATCCGCATTTTTTGGCGCGTACGCCGATAAGATTGGCCGCCGCTTCCTGTTGATTTTCACCATAGGTGGCGTTGGCGTCATGTCGCTTCTTTCCGGATTCCTTCCCACCTACGCACAGGTAGGCGTCACGGCTTATGTTCTGTATTGCGTCCTGCGCTTCCTGATGGGCTGCTTCTTCGGAGGAGAGTATGCGGTAGGGCACACGTTCGCCATCGAATATGCTCCTCAACCTCGACGCGGAGCCGTCAGCGGATTTATTCAGTCTGGATTCCCGCTGGGCTATGTCCTCGCTTCCCTGGTCTTCGCGGCGATTTCGTACTTTGCCGGCAAGGCCATCCTTTATCAGTATGGGTGGCGCATTGCGTTCATGACCGGGGTCATTCCAGTATTCCTGGCGCTGTGGATCCGAGGCAATCTGCATGAGTCCCCCGAATTCGAGAAGACGAAAGCCGAGGGAAAGATCGAGAAGGCGCCTTTCTTAAGTCTGTTCCGTCCTCCTCAGTTATGGGACTTTTTGCAGGTCTTTTTCTTCATGACCGGGCTGTTCCTCACCGACTACTCCGTTTACGGATTTCTGCCCAAGATTCTTACTTTGGATGGACGCGGTTTTGACACCACAACCTACAGCCTGATTTACGGGTTTGCGCTGTTCCTGTCGTTCCTGGGATACAACTTCTACGGCTGGATCTCAGACCGGACGGGCCGCAAGATTCTGACCCAGTGGTACTGCGTATTTCTCGTGGTTTTCGGTGTGCCAGTTTATTACGTCCTATATCATGCAGCTCTGGCCCGCAATATCCGCCTCGCCATCCTGGGGACGTGTATGGCCGGCATGCTAAAACTGGCATGGGGCGTTGTTCCGGCGTATCTGTGCGAGCGATTCCCCACCAAGCGTCGCGCAGCAGGAGTGGGTTTTGGCTATTCCGCGGGTGCGATTCTAGGGGCCTGGTTCCCCATCTACGTGCTCTGGGCGCACCAGATCCCGTTTATCCATGCCATCGAAGGCCAGGACACATGGCTCTCTCCGGCGGTCGTCTTAACCACAGGCGCCATCATGACGTTCGTCAGCCTGCTCTATTCTCCTGAAACCAAGAACCTCCAGTTGAATGAGGTTGGAGAAAAGGAACGCGCCTCCGACGCCGCTAAGGCCACTCGGGCCTTGGAAGACCAGCACGTCACGGCCTAGTTGCTGAAGTTCAGTACTGCACCTCAACGCCACGGTTCGCGCCGTGGCGTTTTTCTCGGGAAAAGCAATGCCTGTTTGCTTCGCCAAAGGGAATTTTGGGGAACCTTTAAGCCGCGTAGCGGAATATTGAGTATGCAGTCAAATGAGCAATGCTGGTGCTTGTCGATGCAGTGGCGCAACTTTTGACAAAACTTAACACTCGTTTACCGAGACTTTACCGTCGAATCGGTGTCCCCAGGGTTTCTACGAATGACAGATGAACTGTCGAGAAGGAGTCGAGAAAAGTATGAAAACGAAGTTTTGGATGTTCGCGGTGGCAATGCTGGCGGTGGTACTCTGCGGCGCCGCGATGTTCAGCTACGCACAACAGGCTGACAACAGCCGCAGCCCCGAACCCGCCTGGGCCGGCCATCAGCACGGCGGTCATATGGGATACATGTTCAAGGCGCTCAACCTGACGGACGCCCAGAAAGAGCAGGTCAAGTCCATCATGCAAGCGAACCGTGCTACGAATCGCCCGCTCATGCAGCAGATGGCGCAGAACCGTCTGGCCATGCTGACGGCCACTTCCAATGGAACTTTCGATCAGGCCAAGGTGACAGCGCTCGCCAACCAGCAGGCGCAACTCATGGCCCAGATGACGGTCCAGAAGGAATCCATTCAGCACCAGATTTACACCCAGGTGCTCACGCCCGAGCAGCGTGCTACCGCTGACCAGATGCGGCAGAAGCAGATCAATCGCATCACCGAGCACCTGCAGAAGTGGTCGCAATCGGGAACGGAAACTTCAGGCCAGCAGTAACGCGAGTCGTGGTTCCAACCAAGGCGGTCCGGAAGGGCCGCCTGTACTTATGGAAGCTTTCCCAATTCCGGCTGCCCCTGTAATAGTTCTGTCATTTCGTCCGAAATGCGTCCCACATCACAGAAGTACTGTGCGCCTGCTCCTACGATGGAATCATGGTTACACAGGCCTTTGACTTGATTACTTCGCATCCTAAAGGAACTAAGGCACGCGTGCTCTTGAGCTCGGTTTTCGGTCCTTACGCGCGCGATGACGAATTCGGCAGCCGCTCCATCAATCCCATGGAGCTCTATCACAACCAGGTAACGCGCGCGCAGGGCAGCTTCTCGCTCCGCATGTTTCATCGCTCCTGGGGCCTGATGATGATCCAGCGCAACATCTCCGCGCCCAGCACGTTGCTCGACTTCCCTACCCTGGACCGCTTCGAGCGCGAACTGGCCTCGACTGAATACGACATTGTCGGCATCTCCGGCATCATTCCCAACTTTGGCAAGATGCGTGAAATGTGCCGCCGCGCGCGTCGCCTGTCGCCCAACTCAACCATCATTGTGGGCGGACACGTCGCCGCCATTCCCGGCCTCGACAAATTGATTGATGCCGACTTCATCGTGCGTGGCGAAGGCATCTCGTGGATGCGCCGCTATCTCGGCGAAGATCCTGACGCTCCCATCGAGCATCCCGAAATTCTCTCTGGTTTTGGCATGCGCGTACTGGGGATGCGGGTGCCGGACAACACTCGCGACACCGCAGCAACGATTATTCCTTCGGTCGGATGCCCCATGGGCTGCAACTTCTGCACGACCTCAGCGTTTTTCGGCGGCAAGGGTAAGAGCGTCCACTTCTTTGAATCGGGAGATCAGCTCTTCGAGGTCATGGAGCACATGGAGCACTCCATGCATGTGAGCTCGTTCTTCATGATGGACGAGAATTTCCTGCTGAATCGTCCGCGTGCCATGCAACTACTGGCCCGCATGAAACAGGCCGGCAAGGCCTGGTCGCTGTATGTGTTCTCGTCCGTCAACGCAATCAACCGGTACACCATTGAGGAACTGGTGCAGCTTGGCATCTCGTGGATCTGGATGGGCCTCGAATCGCCGAAATCCACTTACGCAAAGTTGCGCAACTCCGATACCCAAACGCTGGCCGCGGAATTGCGTCAGCACGGCATCAAGCTGCTCGGCTCGACCATCGTCGGACTCGAGCACCACACGCCGGAAAACATTCAGCAGGAGATCGAGTACGCGGTCTCGCACTGCACCGACTTTCACCAGTTCATGCTGTACACTCCGGTGCCGGGCACACCGCTTTTCCAGCAGATGCAGCAGGAAGGCCGCATGCTCGGCGGCGTTGACCTCGCCGATATCCACGGGCAGTTCAAGTTTAACTTCGAGCACGCCGCCATCTCTCGCGACGACTCGAAGCGCCTGCTCGATTGGGCCTTCCGCTTCGATCTCGAGCGCAACGGGCCCAGTCTTTTTCGGATTTGCGAAACCATCTTTCAGGGCTGGAAGCGTTACCACAACCATCCCGATCTGCGCGTGCGCGAGCGCATCGCCAACGAAGCCGTCAAGTTGCGCACTACTTACGACGCCGCTCTCTGGGTCATGGAAAAGCGGCTGAAGAAAACCAACGCGTCAGTGTCCGTCAGAATTCGCGACCTGCGGCGCGACATCGAACACGAGTTCGGGGGCGCCACGCGCCTGTTGCGCGCCATTGTCGGTCCGGTTTTGCTGTGGTCTTCAAAGCGTGAAGACAGGCGCCTCGCCAAAGGCAAGACCTATGAGCCGGAGACCTTTGTGGATCGGCGGAATTGGGCAGGCGTGTAGGAGGCGACCATCTTGACGCGCGATGCCATTTGTCGCTCTACCCCTTCCGGCAGCTACTGCAACTCTGCAGCCACCTTAGTTGCCAACCGCTTGTTGCGCAAGGTTTGATCTGACAACTGGCCACGGGCAACTGTTCTTATGCCATCTCGATCTTGGCCTCGGCTTCGAGGCCAAGTTCCCTGACCGCGATCTCGCGCATCTTGTACTTCTGCACCTTGCCAGTGATGGTGAGCGGAAAATCCTCGACGAACTTGATGTAACGGGGAATCTTGAAGTGCGCGATCTTGCCTTCGCAGAATTGGCGGATCTCCTCGGCGGTCAGCTTGGAGCCCTGCTCCAGCTTCACCCACGCTGCCACCTGCTCGCCGTACTTGCGGTCAGGCACGCCAATGACCTGCACCGCGCTGACTCCCGGTGAGGTGTAGAGAAATTCTTCAATCTCGCGCGGAGAAATGTTTTCTCCGCCGCGGATGATGACGTCCTTAGCGCGGCCGGTGATCTTGTAATAGCCGTTCTCATCCACAATGGACAGGTCACCGGTGTGCAGCCAGCCGTCGTCGTCGATGACACTGCGCGTCGCCTGAGGGTTGTTGTAGTACCCTTTCATGACGTGATAGCCGCGGGTGCACAACTCCCCTTGTTCGCCGACCGGCACAGTCTTTCCATCCAGCGGATTGATGATCTTCGCCTCGGTATGCGGTAGCACCTTGCCAACGGTGGCCACGCGCAGCTCGATAGGATCGTCGATGGTAGTCTGCGTGATGACCGGCGAAGCTTCGGTCAGCCCGTATGCGATGGTCATCTCGCAACAGTGCATCTGCTTCACCACGCGCTTCATGATCTCGATGGGACACGGCGAGCCCGCCATGATTCCCGTGCGCAGCGAGCTGAGATCGAACTCCGCGAACTTCGGATGCTGCAGCTCGGCGATGAACATGGTCGGAACACCGTGCAGCGCCGTGCAGCGTTCTTCAGAAACCGCTCGCAGAGTGGCCTCGGGTTCGAAATATGGTGCGGGAATGACCATGGTCGCGCCTGTCACCACGCACGCCATGTTGGCCAGCACCATGCCAAAGCAGTGATAGAACGGAACCGGAATGCATAGCCGGTCGCGATGGGTGAAGCGCATGGCGTTGGCGATGAGCATCCCGTTGTTCACGATGTTGTGATGGGAAAGTGTGGAGCCCTTCGGCAGGCCGGTGGTGCCCGACGTGTATTGGATGTTGATGGCATCGTCGAAGTCGAGACTGGCTTCGCGCTCGCGCAGTTGCTCGATCGCAACGCCGTCGCCCATCTGCAGCAACTCGCTCCAAGCGAGCATCCCTCGCGGGACATCGACCGGCTCCTGATCGGCGGGGTCGGGCGAGTTTGCGCCCATGAAGATGAGCCGTCGCAACTCCGGCAGTTTAGCGGCCTGCATCTCGCCGAACCGCGACTGCTCGCTCTCCGGACATACCTCGCGGACGACTTGCACGTAGTCCACGTCGCGGAAACCCTGGATCAACAGCAGCGCCTGACACTCTGACTGGTGCAGTGCGTATTCCAGCTCCATCGAACGGTTTGCGGGATTGATGTTGACGAGTATTGCCCCGATCTTTGCGGTGGCGAACTGGGTCACAACCCACTCGGCGCAGTTGGTCGCCCAAATGCCAATTCGGTCACCTTTCTTGATGCCAAGTGCCAATAAGCCGCGGGCTGCGCGCTCCACTTCGTCTCGCAATTGCGCGTAGCTGTACCGCTTCTGCTGATGACGCACGATAAGCGCGTCGTTGCCAGGCTGCGCAGAGGCGGAGTCATCGAGCACTCCGCCGATGCACTTGCCGAGCAGCGGAATTGCGGCGGCCCCAGACGAGTAGCTCAGGTTTCGCGCGCTGCGCGTTGCAGTCTGCATGTGGGTTACGGCTCGTAGCCGCAGTAGAACCATACGCCAATTCTGTGGCCGAAGGAATGGAAATCGTTCGGGACTACAACCTTAGCGGTATGCAGCCCCGAACGATTTCAACGAATGAACGCGCCTAGAGCGCGGCGCAGACGGCCTTCACTTCGGTGTACATCTCGAGCACTTCGTGGCCCATCTCGCGGCCCCAGCCTGACTGCTTGTATCCGCCGAAGGGCAGTGACGCGTCGAAGACGTTGTAGCAGTTAATCCACACTGTACCCGCGCGCAGCTTCTCGGCGATGCGATGCGCCTTGCTGATGTCGCGAGTCCACACCGCGGCTGCCAGGCCGTATTCGCTCTGATTGGCCTCAGCCACCAGCTTGTCCACATCGTCAAACGGCATGGCGCAAACCACCGGGCCGAAGATTTCCTCGCGGATGACCTTCATCTTGGTGTTGGTCTTCACCATCACCGTAGGCTCGACGAAGTACCCGGCGCCCGGCTTCTTGCGGCCACCGACCACCGCCTCCGCGCCTTCGCTCAATCCGCTCTCCAGGTAGCCGCAGACGCGATTCAACTGCTCCTCTGAGACCAGCGGCCCCATGTCCGTTTCCGGATCAAAACCCGGACCGACCTTGATCTTCTTCGCGTGGTCCGCAACGCCGCTTACCACTTCATCGAACATCTTCTTCTCGACATACAGGCGCGAGCCCGCGCAGCAACATTGGCCGTGGTTAAAGAAGATGGCGCTCGCCGCTCCGGAAATCGTGGGCTTCATGTCCGCATCGGCAAATACGATATTCGGCGACTTACCGCCCAGCTCCAGTGACACTTTCTTCAGATTTCCCGCCGAGGCGTGCACAATCAGTTTGCCGACCTCAGTCGAGCCCGTGAACGCGATCTTGTCCACGTCAGGATGCGCCGCCAGCGCAGCTCCTGCCGTCTCGCCATAACCGGGAACGACGTTGACCACTCCGTCCGGGAACCCGGCTTCTGCGACCAATTCGGCCAGCAACAGTGCGCTCAGAGGCGTCTGCTCCGCCGGCTTCAGCACTACGGTGCAACCCGTCGCCAGCGCCGGACCGAGTTTCCATGCCGCCATCAGCAAAGGGAAATTCCACGGAATGATCTGTCCAACCACGCCCACCGGTTCGCGCCGCGTGTAGGCTAAATATTTCGGCGAGAAAGGAATGGTGTTGCCTTCGATCTTGGTTGCCCAGCCCGCCATGTAGTGAAAGAGGTCAGCCGCCAGCGGCACGTCAGCCACTCGCGCCACGGCCAGCGGTTTACCGTTGTCGAGACTCTCCAACTGCGCAAATTCCTCGAGGTGCTCTTCGATCAGGTCCCCTAGCTTCCAGATGAGCCGTCCTCGGTCCGACGCGCTCATCGCCGGCCACGATCCACTCTCGAAGGCCCTGCGCGCGGACTTCACCGCGCGATCAATGTCCTCGTGATCGCCTTCGGCAACCTGCGCCATCACTTCGCCTGTTGCGGGGTTGTACGAGGGAAAAGTTTTTCCGGAAACCGCCTCCACCCACTTACCGCCGATGAACATCTTGCGCGGCTTACCAACGAACTCCTGCACCCGGCTGTGCATTTCGGGCGTGCTTACTGCTGTAGCCATCATGGACCTCCTTACGCAGGGCCCTCTTTAGCGAGTTCCCCACGCCCTCTTAAGATTATGAACTTGACGAACGATCAGACGTGAGTTGACCTCGTGAACTTTCGCGCCATACGTCGTTCGACCCCGCCAATCCTCGGGCAGAAGTTTATCAGACGGAACAACCGCGTGCGCACAAATCAGCAGTAACGGACGGAAGCGCCACGGCTATAGCAAAGGCCTGGCCGGTGGGCGTAACATCAGCACGACATGACTGTGCACACCATTGACGACGTAGTCTCCGCGCTGGACGAAATTGTGCAGCAGTCCTACGACAACGCCAGCCGCCTCGGCTATTTCGCGGCGCTGTACCGGCGCGTCACTTGTGCGGTGCGCGACGGCCTCAATCGCGGCCAGTTTCAGAATGGCCCGTTGCTGGAAAAGCTCGATGTGGTTTTCGCGTCACGCTACCTGGATGCCCTTGCCGCCTATCAGGCCGGTGGAACAGCGACCCGAAGCTGGATGCTGGCCTTCCACGGCTGCGACGATGCCAGCCTGCTCATCTTGCAGCAACTGTTGACGGGCATGAACGCGCACATCAATCTTGACCTCGGCATCGCGGCCGCTCAGGTCAGCCCGGGCGTGCAGCTTCCTCAGATCAAAACGGATTTCGATCAGATCAATGCGCTGCTGGCGGGCCTAGTCGGCTCGGTGGAGGCTGAAATTGCCTCCCTTTCGCCTCTCATTGGCGATTTAGAAAAGCTGGGTCTGCGGACCGAAACTTCGGTCGTCAACTTCAGCATGCAGGCGGCCCGCGATCATGCATGGATCGTGGCCCAGCATCTGGCCCGTGAACCTGCAAACCTGCACGATGCTACAGTTGGCGCCCTGGATGTGGCAGTTTACGTTGGAGGAGAGGCGATTCTTCACCCGCTGGTCAGCGGAGTCGGCCTGCAGCTTATCCAGCAAGCCGAGGTCAAAGACGTTCGTCGCGTGATCGAGGTTCTATCTCAGCCCGCAACCTCCGCGGCCCAGGCAGCCAGCGCAACCTGATCTACCTTTGCAGATGGACTCGCGAACGAGACCGCCTCTAAGCACCCTTGGCTCGTGCTTGGGCCTCTTCTACATTGGGAGCGAACGAGAAGAGATTGTCAACCTTGGTCACTTTCAGCGAGGTTAGCAAGCGTTCATGAGCCCCCGCGATGATCAGCCTGCGGCCCGAGCCTTGGCGCGAAATATGTGCGCCCACCAGGCAGCCGATTCCGGCTGAGTCAATGTACGGCATGTCGGCCACGTCGATGATCAGCAGGTCGGAACTGTCCGCGCGGACCATCGTCTGCAGCGGAAAGAAGTTGCCTAACAACAGCGGCCCGTGAAGGCGAATCACCGTTCCACCTTCGGCACCTTCAACCTTTTCTATCTCCAATGGCTTTTCTTGCATAGTTTTTCATTTTATAACGGCATAGCGATGGTGAACTATTAATTTCCAGTAACGGGACCGATTGTCGAAGGGCTACTGAGGCTGCCGGTCACTGGCGGCGGGCGGCGTCACTGCAGCCGCCTTAGAACTTGACGAAGCGCTATGGGATGGGACATTTTGCTCGCTGGTCGGGCTTACAATATGTCCTATGTTGACGGCCGTAGTGGAAGCCGTCGGATGCGCGCGTGTCGCTTGAGGAGCCTGGTGTTTGCTCTGGGCGGGAGCATGATAAACGTGATGGTCACGCCCATAGTTGTGCTGCCCAGGGAGCGATATCGCGCAAAACACAATCGCCGTCGCGACTAACCACTTAGCTGGGGACCGAGAAAGCATATTTGGCAGGAGTCTCAAAACCAGCACCATTTTACGACATAGCTGGCTTCTGACCAGCGAAAAGTTGCGATTCGTCACTGCTACTTCCGTGGTACCCGCTGCTTACGGGCCGCTTTGGCTGGGGATTTTCCGCTGGCGCAGGCGCGCCCAAATATGTGCTCATAGGCCTTCATGTCAGCGCGACGCCCCCTGAAGCGCACACCCTCGGCTTCCAGCAGGAAACGCTGCTCCATCGCCAGCTCACCGCGCAGTGAAATCCGGCCCCCGGATCCCAGTACGCGTTGCCAGGGTAGGCCGTCAACCAACTTCAGAATACGCGCCACATGGCGCGCGCAGCGCGGATAGCCGGCAGCCTTCGCAACCGCGCCGTAGGTGCTAACGCGCCCTCGCGGTATCTGCCGGATGGCCTGGCTGATCGCGCAAACCAGCGCCGAGATCCCCGACCGAGGCGGGTTATGCATCAGTTCGGGCAGAATCGGCAGCCTACGATTGCGTTCTGGCGTCATCGGTCACGTTAAGATAGCACCTATGACGGAAGCAATTCGCGATCCCGCCGCGCGCTTCTCCGACCGCGCAGAGGACTACGTTAAGTATCGCCCGCATTACTCACCCGAAGTCGCGCACGCTCTACAGGAAGCCTGCGATCTGCAGTCCGACCACCTCATCGCCGACGTCGGCTGCGGCACGGGACTATTGGCAAAAATCTTTCTCGACATCGGCAATCGCGTGATTGGCGTCGAACCCAATCCGGAAATGCGCCGCGCCGGCGAGGAATACCTCGCCTCCTATCCTAACTTCAACATGGCGGATGGCTGCGCCGAAGCCACCACATTGCCCGGCGCCAGCGTTGATTTCGTCCTGGCAGGCCAGGCCTTCCACTGGTTTCAGCCCCTCGCGACGCGCGCGGAGTTCGCGCGCATTCTGAAGCCCGGCGGATGGGCGGCCCTTATCTGGCACGACCGCAACGTTGACTCCACACCGTTTCTGCGCGCCTACGAGGACTTCGTGCGCCGCCATTCCATCGACTACGAGCAAGTCGCCCACAAGTACGTCGCCACCTACGCCGCGCTGGAGCACTTCTTTGCGCCCAACAAGATGATGCTGATCCAGCAACACAACCAGCAGCAACTCGACTTTGACGGACTGCGCGGCCGCCTGCTGTCTTCGTCCTACATTCCCAAGTCCGGCGAACCATACGAGGCCATGTCGCGCGAACTACCGCAACTGTTCTCGTCTCACGCCGCCGACGGCCACATCGTCTTGCAGTACGACACCAAGATTTACTTCGGGCATCTCGACCAATGACCACAACGCCCGCCCCGCCGGACGCCGCCATTCTGCGCGCCGAGCATCTCAGCCGGCTGGTGGGCGATGTCGTGATCGTCAACGATGTCTCGCTGGACGTGCAGCGTGCGGAACTAATGGGCATCGTGGGCCCCAGCGGCTCCGGCAAAAGTTCTTTCCTGCGATTGCTGAATCGCCTCGACGAACCAACCAGCGGGACCGTCTTTCTCGCAGGCCAGGACTACCGCCAGCTTGCGCCGCGCGAGCTGCGCCGCCGCGTCGGCATGGTTACGCAGCGCCCGTTTCTGTTTCCCGGCAACGTGGCGTCCAACCTGCGATTCGGGCCGTTGCAACGTGGAGAAACACTCTCCGACGCCGACGTCTCCGAACTCCTGGAGCGCGTCGGCCTGCCCGGCTTCGCCGCCCGCGACGTTGTCAATCTTTCCGGCGGAGAGCAGCAGCGCGTCTCGCTGGCGCGCGCGTTGGCCAACCGGCCGGAGGTGTTACTGCTCGATGAGCCAACATCGGCGCTCGACGAGGCGGCAAAGGCCGGCGTCGAGGAGCTCATCTGCAAGCTCGCTCGCGAGACTTCGCTCACCTGCGTGCTCGTCACGCACGACCGCGATCAGGCGCGCCGAATGTGCCAACGTATCGCGATCATGGAAAAAGGACGCCTCATTCAAACTGGAACTCCCGCGGAGGTGCTGCATGCTTAAGTCGCTCTTCCCTTCACAAATCGCGCTCGGCTTTGCGCAGGCGGCCATCGCTTCCCTGCTGGCGCTGGCGGTCATACTTTTGGCGCGCCGCCGCAACATTCATCTCGAGAGCGACACCGCCATCGCGCTGCTGCGCGGCATCGTGCAGATCGTCGCCGTCGGCTCCATCCTGATGCTGTTGCTGAAAGGCCCGCGCTGGACCAGCGTCTTCCTGCTCACTGGCATGATCATCGCTGCCGGCTCCATCTCCGCTCGGCGCGCGAAAAACATTCCCGGCGCGCAGAAGGTCTCGACTTATTCCATCGCAGCCGGCGCCGGACTGGTGACCGCCATCATGACCTGGGCCGGCGTCATTGACACCGCCATCACTACGCTCATTCCTGTGGGAAGCATGATCATCGCCAACGCCATGAACACCAACGGACTGGCGCTAAACCGTTTCCGCTCCGAGGTCTTGTCGCACGCCGGCGAGATCGAGACCGCGCTGGCTCTCGGGGCCGCGCCGCCCGAAACCGTGGCGCGCTATGCCGAATCCAGCATTCACGCCTCGCTGATCCCCGCCATCGACAATCTGCGCTCGCTGGGCATCGTCTGGATTCCCGGCCTGATGACCGGCATGCTGCTGTCCGGCGCCAGCCCACTGTACGCTGCTATCTATCAGTTTGTGGTGATCGCCATGATCCTGGCATCGTCGGGACTCACTTCCCTGCTCAGCACCATGATGATCCGCAACCACGCGTTTTCGCCGGCAGAGCAGTTGGTGCTGAGGGGGGACGCATAGTTGGGCATAGGGCAAACGCGCTTGGGCGAGAGAGAGAGAATACATGGGTGCCCCGTTCTAGCCTTCTTTTGGCTAGGGCGGGGCAGTCACACGCCCCAAGTTGCAGGCCCGGTAATCTTCACCCGCGGCATGATTCCCATGCGCTCACGTTTTCTGCCAGTCCGCGGTCGGATGCCCCACACATTCGCGGTTTTCGAATGTGTGGGAGACCACGAATCAATTGGAGACAACCTCGCTGCGACTGGTCGTTACGACAATTCATTCCCACTCATTCCAACGTCGGGAATGAGTGGGGCACCCGGCACTGCCCTTGTCGCCGTCTTTTGGCGACAGGGTGGGCACAATCTTGACTCGGAGTGCTAGTCCCATGCGCTCCCGCCGTCGCCCGGTCCATTCGGACTCGATTGCAACCACACCTTCGATCATGACGACCTCGCGCCTTGAAGGGGCACGGCTTCAGCCGTGCCGTAGGCCGCTCTCATTGTGCTGGCTTTAGCCACTGAGGGGTTTCGATGGTTGAAACTAAGTGCGAGTTCCCCCAGGGGGTGAAGCCCAACTGCCCAACACACGTAACGGCACGGCTGAAGCCATGCCCCTTCAAAACGTCACATCGAAGCGTGATCTGTGGGCGGGTGGCTTGGCGGGTGGCCAGCCGAGCAAGTTCTTGACCGAAATTGTCCCCGTTGGGTGCCCGTTCTAGCCTTCTATTGGCTAGGGTGAGCCGATCGCGTCACACTCTTATCAGCGCGAGATTGGGAAAAGCAGCACGGTAGAGAGGGTCGTCGAGCGTAAGCAGGCGATAGCCGCGCCCCAAAGCATGAGCGCCGATCAGGAAGTCGGCCAGAATGCGGCGAGGCCCGGAGGCATGTTTCTGTCGGCGCCGGACGGCATACTTTTGAAAGGCCTGTCCGGCGGCGCGCCAAATGGCTTCTTGCAGATTCCACTCGATGGCGATACGTGTGTCTTGAAAAAATGAATTCAGAAAGGTCTCGCTGCGGCCGGGCGCGGCCATGAGTTCAGCGAAGACCGGCGCGCTGACCACCAGGCCGCCATGGGTCAGAGCTGCCTCCAAAGCGGATTGGGCCGCCAGGCTAAGAGCCGGATCACGGTCCCAAAGGGCAACGATGACAGTGGTGTCGATGGAGGTGATCATCGCCCGCGGGTCTCCCGGACCCAACGGCGGATGGCGCTCCGGCCGGACGGGATTCCCGGGTTCCCGATGCCACGGTATTTTGCAAACGGGCTCTTGGACCTTACGGGCCGTACTCGTACGCCCGCTTCGTCGCTCTCAAACATCAGCCGGTCGCCGGATTGAACCCCCAGCAGACGACGGACCTCGTGCGGCACCGTGATCTGTCCCTTGCTCGTGATTTTGGCTTCCTTTTGCA
>Ga0074045_10000749_pt1 | contig 31644 bp, 25 predicted proteins | sample BogForMeECP23OM2_FD_94442 | JGI IMG/M metagenome (GOLD analysis project Ga0074045, IMG submission 94442) | Bog forest soil microbial communities from Calvert Island, British Columbia, Canada - Bog Forest MetaG ECP23OM2 | ecosystem: Environmental > Terrestrial > Soil > Wetlands ...
GAGGCGCGGGCCTGCCTGCCGGCGCAGCTCGGCCATGGACAGGAGGACCGCCGCGCCGGCGAAGACGCATGTCGGGCGCGAGCCGAGCATCAGCGCGACGGCGGCCCCGGCCGCGAGCGCCCACCGCGCTCCCGCGCCGGATTCGAGCGAGCGCCACAGGAAGTAGAGAGCCCACCACAGGCAGGCGCACGCGGCCACGAGCGGGAGCTCCCAGACGTCCGGCCGGCGGATCGTGACCGGCAGCCAGGAGGCGCACATCGCTACGATGAGGATCCCGGCGGCCGCGCAGGGCCCCAGCCCGGGGAAGTGCCGGCGGCGCACGCCCGCGATCAGCAGCGCAAGCGCGGCCATTCCGGCGGCGCCGAAGGCCGCCACGGCGAGCCGCTGCGGCAGGTGGTGGCCGGTCGCGACCCGCCACGGCAGCATGACGAGGGCGGGCGTCGGCCCGAAGTAGAGGTAGAACCTTCCCCGGTACAGGCTCGCGTCCCACAGGCGCCATGGGCCGTTCCGCGCCGGGTCGTACGGGTCGCGCAGCCTCAGGAGCTCGGGCGCGGGCTCGACGGACAGGCTCGTCTGGCCCTTGAGGAAACCGTCGACCAGGTACTCGTAGTGGTGCCAGGCGTCCGTCCTGTCGCCCTCGAGGGCGGCCGCGCCGTTCGCGATCCAGGCGAGGAGGAGGGCGCAGGCCGCCAGCGCCGCCCAGAGCGGGGCCAGGCTCCTTCGGGTGGCGACGGCGGCGGGGGGATTCATGGGGCGGGGGGGGCCGGGGCCTCCGACTCGACGCAGGGAGAACCGGGAGCCGCCTGCGCCGGGCCCAGGACCGCCGGCTCAAACGCCACGGCGTCGACGGAGCGGGCCGAGCGCACGCGCACCGCGCCCGAGTCCCACGCGATGGAGAAGAGCGTCTGGCGCTCGAGCGCGGCGGCCGGGTCGAGGCCGTCCCAGTACGGATGCGCGCCCGGCGGATAGAGCCAGGGGGCCTCCAGGCGGACCTTCATCCGGCCCCCCCTGACCGCGAGCCCGGGGGTCTCGAGGACGCGGTGGTCGTTCTGGACGAGGGCGAGCCGGACGTGGCCGCCGTCCACGCGCTCGAGTAGGAGCTGGTTCACCCGCTGGGGCCGCCCGCTCGCCATGAGGACGGTGCTCGCGCCTGCCGGCTCCCCTGGAACGCGAAGGACCAGGTCGACGGGCCCGAACCGGACCCCCCTTTCCCGGGCCCACCACAGGCTGGGATAGTCCAGCGCGTGGGCCAGGGCGCGGTAGGTGCGCGGATTCGTCTCCTGCATGAAGCCCCGGAATTCCGCCGACGCGAGCCATGCCCCCGCCACGGTCCAGCACGAAGCGCACACGGCGAGGGCGCGCACGAGCCGGCCCGGCCGCAGCGCCCCCTCCGCGCCGAACACCACCATGAGGCCGACGGAGGTGGCGACCGTCCATCCGGCGAGGAACTCGGCGGTGTAGCGCGAGCACGCCCACGCCCAGCAGAAGAGGAGGAGGCCCGTCAGGGCCGTTGCCGCGGCCGCGGCGGCGACGGTGAGCGCGGCCGCGGCCATCCCCCGGGAGGCGCGGCCGGCCCAGGCCCAGCCCAGCGCGAGGAATCCGGCCAGGTGGACGGGAAGCATGAAGATCACCCCGTAGATCTCCTCGTAGCCCACGAATCCCGCCGGGCGGCTGTCCGTCCAGAACGGGTGCAGGAAGGGGAAGTACGGCCCCGGATGCGGCAGCGAGAACAGGTAGATCCAGGCGTTGAACGGGATGAAGGCCGGGTTGAAGAACCTGATGCCGCGGTAGTCCTCCCCGAAGAGCATGTAGCTCATCCCGAACTCGGTCCAGCTGCCGAACCTTGCCCGGTTGTAGGCCAGCAGGCCGATGCCGCCGATGGCGGCGAGGCCCGCGGCCGCCAGCGGCGCCCCCCACCTGCGCCCCCTGCCGGGGACCGGCCCCCCGACCGGGGCGAACAGGAGAAGCGCGACCGCGACCGCCCCGGGGACGCAGGTCACCCGGGAGCCCATGAGGAGCGCCAGCGCGATCCCGGCCGCGACGGCCCAGCGCGCCCTCCCCCCGGAATCGTGGAACTTCCACAGGAAGTAGAGCGCCCACCAGAGGCAGGCCACGCCGGAGACGACCGGAAGCTCCCACAGGGCGGACCGGCGAAGGACGACCGGCAGCCACGAGGCGTGGAAGGCGACGATGAGGACGGCGCCCAGTGCGGCGGGCGCCAACCGCGGGAAATGGCGGTCGCGCACCTCCAGGATGAGAAGGGCGAGCCCAGCGAGCCCGAGGGCCGCGAAGGCCGCGACCGCCAGGCGCTGCGGGAGGACGCGGCCGGTCGCGGCCCGCCAGGGCAGCATGAGGGCGAGCGCCGGCGTGGGGCCGTGGTAGAGGTAGTACCTGCCGCGGTAGAGGCTCGCGTCCCAGAGCCTGTAGGGGGCGTTCGCCTCCGGGTCGTAGGGATCCCCGAGCCTGAGGAGCTCCGGGGCGGGCTCGACGGACAGGTACGCGTGGCCGCGCAGGAAGCCCTCGGCGAGGTACTCGTACTGGTGCCAGGCGTTGCGCAGGTCCCCGTCCCAGGGCGCGACGCCCTCCGAGGTCCAGAAGGCCGCCGCGGCGCAGGCGCCGAGCGAGAGCCAGAGGGCGGTCCGCGCCCGGATGCCGCCCGGGGTCATGGGGCCGGCGCCTTACGCCCGAGGCCGGCGGCCGCGGCGTCGCGGATGGCGGCCGCGTCGGGGTGCCAGGGCTGCATCCTCAAGGCCTCCGTCGCCTCGCGCAGCGCGGTCTCGTCGTCGCCGACGGTCAGCGCGGCCCTGGCGAGGAGCGCGTGGTCCTGGACGAAGGTCGAGCGGTCCCGGACCCCGCCGAAGTCCGAGAATGCCGCGAATCCGGCGGCGGCGGCGCAGCAGGCGAGCGCCGCGCGCCTGGCCGGCGACCAGCCCCTCCAGAATCCCGGCGAGCCGACGGCGCCCCCGGCGAGGACGGCGAGGACCGCCGCCAGGGGCAGCCGGAAGCGGGCGCTGGCGAAGAAGAGGAGTATGGAGGCGGCGCAGGCGGCCGACACCGCCCCGAGCGCCGCCGCGTCGCGCGGGGCCCCGGAGGCGAGCCGGGCGGCGCCGGCGACGCCGAGCACGAGGAGGGCCCCCCAGCAGATCGGGTTCCACCGCAGCCAGGGCGAGCGCGCCTTGTGGAACGCGAAGGTCTCGTTGTTGTACTGCTCCCAGTCGTTCAGGAGCGCGTAGGCCTTGCGCGCCTCGAGCGCGGCCCAGCGCGCCGGGTGGGCCGAGACCTCGGCGAGGAAGCGCCCGCGCCAGTACGCGTTCATCGAGGCGATGTCCTCCGGGCGGCCCCCGGTGTCCCTGACGAAAAGGTAGACCGACTCGGCCCGCGCGGGATTCGCCCGGGCCAGGCCGGGCGCGACGCTGACCTGCTGGGTGTAGTATCGGCCGTTTGCGCCCGGACGGTTGGCCGCCCAGAGGTTGTACGCCCCCTGCCACGGCAGGAAGCCGGTCACGCCGCTCACCCTCCACTGCCAGGCGGACTGCGCGCCGAAGAGGAGCACGCCGGCCAGCGCCGCGGCGACGGCGGGGGCGCGACGCCCGGAGCGGAACGCCGCTAGGGCGGGCACCAGGGCCCAGGCCAGGAGGTAGTTGGGCCTCGCCAGGGCGGCCGCCGCCCAGCAGATCCCGGCCCCCGCCCAGGGCCAGGCCCGTTCCGGGTCGCGCAGCGCCGCCGCCAGGCGGTCCAGGCCGGCCAGGAAGAGCGCGAGGGCGAGCGCGGCGTCGAGGGCCTGCGTCGAGTAGTGGACCATGACGGGATCGAGCGCGAAAAGGAGGCCCGCGGCCAGCGCCGCCCGGTTGCCGAACCAGCGCCCGGCGATGCGGGCGACCAGCGCCGCGCTGAAAGCGTGGAGGGCCGCCCCGAGGAGCAGGGCCGCGGGGAAGAGGGCGCCGGCCGAGACGCCGGCCGCGCGCAGGCCCGCGAGCGCGAGCGCGTAGCCCGGCGCCCGGTAGAACGGCGCCCAGGGGAGCGTGCCACCGAAGATGGCCTCCGCCAGGTCGATGTTCTCGCGCTCGTCGAGCACGGGGACGCGGCCAAGCGGCGTCCCAAGGTACCAGTTGAGGTGGCCAAGGGCGTAGGCGAGCGCCGCGGCCGCCGGCAGTGCGACCGCGACGGCCCGCCGGGCCGAGCCGGGTCTCTGGGGGAAGTCCTTGATCGGGGCGATGCTCGACACCGCGGGCCATGACAACGCACGGCGCCGCCCCTTGCGAGCCGATACAAGTCCCCGGCCGCGCGCGAGTTCTTGACGGTGGATCGATGGGGAGGGCAGGCTGTCCCCATGCCGACCGAGGAGCCCCTCAAGAAGCGGAAACTGCCGCTGTTCACGCTTTGCATCCTGGCGTTCGCGGCGGTGGCGGCCTCGCTGCTCCTGCTCCGCGGGGTCAACGTGCGCGGCCTTGCGGCGCAGGGGATGAACATGATCCGCGACGCCGGGCCGTGGGTCTACTTCTCCGCGACGGCGTTCCTGCCGGCCGTCGGGGCCCCGCTCTCCGCCTTCACGATCGTGGCCGGGGAGGCCTTCGCGGGGCAGATGACGCTCGCGGGCGTGATCGTCGCCACCATGGCGGCGATCGCCGCGAACCTCGCGCTCACCTACTGGCTCGCCCGCCGCGCGCTGCGCCCGCTCCTCTCGAGGTTCACGGAGCACTACGGCTACAGGATCCCGCGCGTGACCCGGCAGAACGCGCTCAACGTCGCTCTCTTCATCCGCCTGACCCCGGGGCCGCCGTTCTTCATGCAGTCCTACATGCTCGGGCTGGCGGAGGTGCCGTTCCGCCTCTACATGATCGTCTCCTGGCTGTGCATCCTCCCCTGGGCGGTCGCGTTCGTCGTCCTGGGCAAGGGGGTCTTCAACGGCAACTTCAAGCTGGTGCTGACCGGCGTCGGCGTCCTCGTGGCCGCGACGGCCCTGGTCCACTGGATACGCAAGCGCTATGCCGCCCGCGTCGATTGAGCTGGGGGGCGCGGCCCCGGAGGCCCGGCCGCTGACCGTCACGGAGTTCACCCGCCGGGTCAAGGCGGTCCTCGAGGGGGCGATCGGCCCCTGCTGGGTCCGGGGCGAGGTGTCCAACCTGCGCGTCCAGCCGAGCGGGCACGCCTATTTCTCGCTCAAGGACGCCGGGGCCCAGCTCTCGGCGGTGATGTTCAGGGCGCAGGCTGCGCGCCAGGCGGTGAAGCTGAGGGACGGCCTGCAGGTCGTGGCCTACGGCGAGGTCGGCGTCTACGAGCCCCAGGGGAAGTACCAGCTCGTCGTCAAGACGCTCGTCGCCGACGGGGTGGGCGAGCTCCAGCGGGAGTACGAGGCGCTCAAGCGCCGGCTCTCGGACGAGGGCCTGTTCGATCCGGGGAGGAAGAAGCCGATCCCGAGGATGCCCGGGACCGTGGGGTTCGTCACCTCGCCGGCGGGCGCGGCCGTCCACGACTTCATGAGGATACTGATCCGGCGCGGCTGGCGGGGCCGGGTCGTCGTCATCCCGGCAAGGGTCCAGGGGGAGGGCGCCGCGGCGGAGATGGTCGAGATGCTGCGGCTGGCGCAGGAGCTCGGCATCTTCGACCTGATCGTGATCGGGCGCGGGGGCGGGAGCATCGAGGACCTCTGGGCGTTCAACGAGGAGGCGCTCGTCCGGGCGGTGGCGGCCTGCCGCGTGCCGACGATTTCCGCGGTGGGCCACGAGATCGACTTCACCCTGTGCGACTTCGCCGCCGACCTCCGGGCCGAGACGCCGAGCGCCGCCGCCGAGCTCATCTCGAGCGAGTTCGTGCGTCTTGCGCAGAGGACCGAGACGGCGAGAGTGGCGTCGCTCGGCGCCGTCTGCGAGGCCATGAACCGGGCCCGGGAGCGCGTCGCCCACGGGCGGTCGCGCCTGCGCCTGCTTTCGCCGGCGGCGCTCGTCGAGAGGGGCTACCTGCGCCTCGACGACATGTCGAACAGGCTCGCTTCGGCGCTGCGCTCCTCGGTGCAGCTGCGCGTCCATGCGCTCTCGGGCGCGGCCTCCCGCCTCGAGCGGGCCTCCCCCGCGACCCGCGTGCTCCTGCTTCGCCAGCGCCTGCTCTCGCTCGGCAAGCGGATCCGGGGCGCCAGCCCGGCCTCGGTGCTCAACCGCGGCTTCGCGATCGTGCGGGACGAGGGGGGAGTCCCCGTCATCCGGCGCGCCGCCATCAGGCCGGGCCAGCGCCTCGAGGCCGAGTTCTCCGACGGCAGGGCCCCGCTGCGCGCGGAACGGGGTTGAATTTTCCGGGAAGCGGGGAGACGTTTGGCCCCCCATGACCACGCGCGCCCGTCCACCCGGCATCTCGGCGCAGGCGCCGGGCGCCGCCGGGCGAGCATGCGGGGCGCCCTGAGCCGATGCCCCCCGCAGCCAGGCTGATCCGCGACCTCCTCGTCTCCCTCAGGCTGACGGTGGTGCTGCTCGCCCTGTCGATCGTCCTCGTCTTCTGGGCGACCCTGGACCAGGTGCACCTCGGCGTCTGGGCGGTGCAGCAGAAGTTCTTCCACTCGGTCTTCGTCTTCGAGAGGCTGGGCGAGATGCGGGTGCCGGTGTACCCCGGGGGGTACCTGATCGGCGGGCTCCTCCTCGCCAACCTCGTGTGCGCGCACGCGTACCGGTTCAGGCGCGGCTGGGCGAAGGCCGGCATCTGGACAGCGCACGCCGGGCTCATCCTGCTGCTCGTCGGCGAGCTCGTCTCCGGGCTCGTGCAGCAGGATTTCCAGATGCGCCTGGACCAGGGTGGGACCAGGAACTACTCGGAGAGCACCCTGTACAACGAGCTCGCGGTCACCGACGCGACCGACCCGAAGTTCGACGAGGTGGTGGCGATCCCCGAGTCCGTGATCGCCGACGGGGCCACCGTCCAGGACCCCAGGCTTCCCTTCAAGATGGTGCCCAGGGGCTACTACCCCAACTCGGCGCTCCAGCTGCGCTCCCAGGCGCCCGGGGCGCCGCAGTCGCCGGCGACCCAGGGCATGGGACCCCAGGTCGTCGCCACCCCCCTCGAGGTCACCTACAGGCAGGACGAGCGCAACACGCCGACCGCGTACGTGGAGCTCGTCGGGCCGGAGGGATCCCTCGGGGTCTGGACCGTCTCGACCCTCCTCGGCAATCCCCAGCGGTTCGACTACGCCGGCCGCTCCTGGAAGATGGTCATGAGGCCGCAGCGCCACTACGAGCCGTACTCGCTGACGCTCGAGAAGTTCACCCACGACATCTATCCCGGCACCGACATCCCCAGGAACTTCTCGAGCAGGGTCCGGATCAACCCGCCGGGGGGCGGGGAGGGGCGCGAGGCCCTGATCTACATGAACAACCCGCTTCGGTACGGGGGCCTCACGTACTACCAGGCGGGCTACGAAAACAATGACACGACGACGATCCTGCAGGTCGTGCGCAACCCGAGCTGGCTCGCCCCCTACGTCGCGTGCTCGGCGATCGCGCTCGGCCTCGCGATCCAGTTCCTGATCCACCTGGCGGCGTTCGTGCGCGCGAGGATGCGCCCGTGAGGAAGAGGATACCCATCTATGTCGTCGCGGTCGCGGCGGTCTGCGTCCTCCTGGGCCCGGTGGCCCACCCCCCGGGCGAGCCGGAGGCGGTGCGGGCCTTCGGGAGGCTCCCCGTGCTGGCCGAGGGCCGCATCAAGCCGCTCGACTCGGTCGCGCGCAGCACGCTCCTCGTCATCCAGGGCAGGCAGAGGGTCATGACGCCCGACAACGCCGAGCTGACGCCCGACGAGTGGCTCCTCGACGTCCTGTTCGTGCCGGAGAGGGCGGACACCTACCGGGTCTTCGTCGTCGACAACCCCGACCTGCTCTCGCTCATCGGCAAGAGCGACGAGAGCCTCGCGATCCGCTACCAGGGGGCGGCGAAGCAGGCGATGGCGCTCGTCGGGTTCCTTCCGAGCCGCCAGCGCAGGATGTCGTTCGACGAGGTCGCGCCCTACCTGGCGCAGATCGAGGCGCAGGAGAAGCTCGCGGAGCCGGTCGAGGCCCAGGCGAGGACCCGGTTCCAGTCGGCCGTCATCCAGCTCTACGGGAGCCTCGCCCGCTACGTGCGGCTCAGGCGCTGCCTCGAGCCGGAGGGCACCCGGGACTTCCTCGGGGAGCTGCTCCGGCTCCAGGAGACGCTTGCCGACGGGGTCGAGGCGGTGCGGGCCAAGGAGGCGGGCAGGCCCCACGACGAGGCCAGAGCCGCCGCGGTCATCGCGGAGGGGCAGAGGTTCATCGGCATGTCCGAGACGACCGACATCCTCGCGATCCCGCCCGAGGACGCCGGCGCGGATCCCAGCGCCTGGAACAACGCGGGCCAGGCCCTCCTCGAGACCTTTGGGCAGGGCTACGTCAACCCCTCGGTCCTCGCCTACGCGGGCATGGGCTACGCCTGGCGCAACAACGAGCCGGAGAAGTTCGCGCAGATCGTCAAGATATACGGGTCGACCCTCGAGAGGCGCTTCGGGCGCCAGCTGCGCAAGGCCAGGGTCGAGGCCCTCTTCAACGCGGCCGAGCCGTTCTATGCGGGAATGCTGATCTACCTGGCCGCCTTCCTCTGCGCCGTCCTGTCCTGGCTCAGGTGGCCCGGGCCGGCGCGGGCCGCGGCGTGGGGCCTCGTGGCCCTGGGATGGGCGGTGGCGACGGCGGGCATCGCGACCCGGATGTGGCTCGAGGGCCGCCCCCCCGTGACGAACCTCTACTCCTCGGCGCTCTTCATCGGCTGGGGATCGGTGGCGCTCTGCCTCGTCCTCGAGGCGGCCTACAGGAACGCGATCGGCACCGCGGCCGCGGGGCTGATCGGCTTCGCGACGCTCGTCATCGCGCACTATCTCGCGCTGACGGGCGACACGCTCGAGATGATGCGGGCCGTCCTCGACTCGAACTTCTGGCTCGCGACCCACGTGGTCGTCGTGACGACCGGCTACGCGTCCACCTTCCTGGCGGGGATCCTTGCGTCGATCTACATCTTCCGCGGTGTGTTCACGCGCACCCTCGACAAGGCCACGGCCGACGCACTCGCCCGGATGGTCTACGGGATCGTCTGCTTCGCGACGCTCTTCAGCTTTGTCGGGACGACCCTCGGGGGGATCTGGGCCGACCAGTCATGGGGGCGGTTCTGGGGCTGGGACCCGAAGGAGAACGGGGCGCTGATCATCGTCATCTGGAACGCCCTGATCCTGCACGCCCGCTGGGGCGGCCTCGTCCGGCAGCGCGGGCTTATGTGCCTCGCCGTCTTCGGCAACATCGTGACCAGCTGGAGCTGGTTCGGGACCAACATGCTCGGGATAGGGCTGCACAGCTACGGCTTCACGGAGGCCGCTTTCTGGTGGCTGAGCGTCTTTGTCGCGAGCCAGCTCGCGCTCATCGGGGTCGCCAGCCTGCCGCTCGGCAGGTGGCGCAGCTTCAGGGCCTGACCGCCTGCCCCCCCCGGCGGCTGTTCCTTTTCCGCCGGGGCGCGTCCCGCCCCGCCGGCTGCCAGAGCGCTATGGGGTTGCCCTCGGGGTCCTTCAGGCGGGCGAACCGCCCGTTCGGGTACCGCTTGGGGTCGACCCTGACCCTGATGCCCGCGGAGCGCAGCTGCGCGACCATCCTGTCGAGGTCCGGCACCCGGAAATTGAGCATCCAGCTCTTCGCCGCGTCGCCGAAATAGCGGGTCTTCGCCGGGAAAGGCTCAAACACGGTTGTCCCCGCCTTCTGCCGCCAGCATGGCGAGTCGTAGTCGCCGGGCGTCCGCCTGACGCCGAGGTGGCTGTCGTACCACGCCTTCAGCGCCTCCGGGTCCCTGGCCCGGAAGAAGAAGCCGCCTATGCCCGCGACCCTCTCCATGGCCCGCCTCGGGCGAGCGGAGGGCGCGGCGCGTCCGGCTCCTCGTCCCTCTCCTGGACGTCCCTGGCGTGCTGAAGGAGAGTGCCGTCGTCCTCCATCTTCAGGAGGGTCTCCATCGCCGGGCTGCGGAAGGGCGCCTTCGTGCGCAGCCGCTTGTACGCGTCGATCGCGAACACCCAGCCCGAGTAGGTGTCGTCCTCAGCCTTGTCGTTCTTGATCTGCGAGCGGATGTTGCCCGCGACGAAGGCCGCCAGGAGAAGCGACTGGTTGGACTGCTCGCGCGCGCGGTCGAGCCCCCACCTCTCGCCGATCCACGGGAGCTGGTCCTGGCCGATGTCGACCATCACGTCGTCGCTCTCCTGCGCGTAGACGACGACGGTCTTGGCGGCGTCGGCCGCCTCCGGGCCCGTGATGTTCTTCTCAAGCACCGAGATCGCCAGGAGCACGTCCTGCTTGGACGGGGGCGCGGCCGCGCAGGCGCCCGCGAGGGCCGCCACGGCGGCCGCGGCCAGAGATAGCCTGAAGATCGGCATGGAGATGGTCAGTCTGTCGTCTATTCTCGCCCAAAACGGATTTTCGCGCAACAAAGATTGGTCCGGCGCCCGAGCCCCGGACCCCGAAGCACGATGGCCCAAGACCCCAACGCACAGTTTGACCAGGCAGTCCTGGAGCTGATCGAGCACAGCCCGACGGGCGCCGTGCCGGTCACCCCGACCTACCAGGACGCATTGAGCAGGCTCTATGCCACGCACCAGGTCTACGCCCACGCGGACCACAGGGACGGGCATGTCACGGCGCGGTCGCTGGCGGGGCGGCCGAGCTTCCACGCGGAGAACCTTTGGGGCCTCGCGGCCGCCGGGGCGGACGCTGCGGCCCTGGAGCCCAACTCCGGCGTCTTCGACCGCTATGTCCGGTCCCTCGCGGCCGAGCTTCGAGGAAGGGCCGAGGGATACCGGGCCCGCGTGCTGGGCCGCCCCATCCTCCACAGGGCGAAGCACGCCGGGGCGGAGCACCAGCCGCTCGCGCACGACCCCGTGCACGCCCTGTTCCTCGTGCCGGGCGCGGGACCGCACCCGGGGCTGCCGGGCAACTACCTGCACGGGGCCCTGCTTCAGGTGGGCGCCGACGCCGTCTCGGGCGCCTGGGCGATCCAGCTCCACGACCGCGACGACGGCGTCTCGGTGTTCGACGCCCCGACGGCGCAGGCGGCGCTGGAAAGGCTCCGGGAGGTGCTAGGCTGCGCGCCCTTCAGCATGAGCGAGCTCGGGGCGCTCGGCTTCCGTTCGGCCTAGCACTACTCCGTCAAGTAGTGCTAGGGGGCGGTCTAGGAGCGTCGAAATCGCGACGGCCCTCGCCGGACCCTTGGTCCGAGCGGATGAGGGGTGCCACAAGAGCCTCACCGGGGCCGTGCCGATCCGCCATCCCACGGCGGCACGACTGGTATTGCGTGCGCGCCGCCCCCTCTGAATGATCGCGGCCCGTGAATCCCCTCGCTCGGCTCAAGATCAGCCGGCTCGTGCGGACGGCTCTGTCCGGCGGATCTCGGTTTGACAGGCTTCAGGCGGTGGCGGGGCTCGGCCGCATGCCCCCGTGCCCGGCCTCGATCGGCTGCCTGGCGCGGCTCGCGCGGGAGGACAATGGGGTGGCGCCGAAGGCTGTGGAATCGCTCGGCTTCCTCGCCGATCCGGAAGCGACTCGCGAACTGCTTGCGCTGGCCGGCGGATCCGACCTCTCCGTCGGGGACCTCGCCAAGACAGCGCTCGGGCACCCCCGCCACGCGGCCGCCGCGCCCGGATTGGGAGACCTTCTGGCGGCGGCGATCCGGAGGGGAAAGCTCGACCTGGCGTGCGTGGCGGCTCTTGGCCGGATGGGGGAGGCCGGCCGGCGCCAGCTCGCCGAGATGGCGCCTCTTGTGCTGGCATGCGGCCTAAAGGCCGCTTCGGCAGGCCGGCTCGATGACGCCGCTGGCTGCCTGGAATTCCTGGACGGAAGGCCGGGCGACGCGAATCCGGCCGCGCGCTCGGAGCTCGCGCGGGCCATGGTTCCCCTCAGGTTGTCCGGCGCCATCACGAGCGGCGATTTCGACCGAATTTCGGAAGCCCTTGATTGGCTCAGGCGGTGCGACCTGCCCGAGGCGAAGGCGGCCCTCGAATCGTTCGCCCGCGCCCCGTCGCGGAGGATCACCCGGATCCTTCACGGCGTGTATGAGGACGATCCGACCCACCCCCTCTTCGGCAAGGCATGGGAGCGGACCGAGACCCTCTACAGCAGTGCGCTCGGCCAAGCCCCTGGCCCCGAGGAGTTGGGAGAGGCCCGCCGCCGGGACGAAGCCCAGCGGGAGGCCAGGCAATTCCACGAGGAGGAAGCGGCGCGCAAGAGGGAGCGAGAGCGCAGGGAGCGAGCGTTCCTCAATCTTCTGGCCGAGGGCAGCGACGAGGACGTGGCGGATTTTGCCCGCTCGTGCCTCGAGGAGCCCGCATCTACACCGGGCATCCATCGGCTGGGGGACTATCTGGGCGCCGCCGAGGCGGACCCCAGGGCGGCCGAGCTCCGCAGGCGTCTGGCGGCGGGCGATCCATCGAAGCTGGCGGATCGCCTTCTCAAGTGCGGCTCCCGCGACGGTCCTGCGATCCTCGAGGCATTGGGGTCCGCCTCGGCCTGGGAGTGGTCCCTCGAGTCCGAACGGGCGTACTGGCACGCGACGGCGGAAGGGCCGCGCGGAGTTACGGACGCCCTGTGCCGGAGATACCCCGAAGCCATGGCCGGAATCCTGGCCGAGGCCGCCCGCCGGCAGCCCCATCGATCGCCCGGGCTGCTTGCCGCGTGCCGGGCGCTTGCCGAGTGCGACGATCCCGGAGTGCGCGCCCTCGAGGGTCTGCTCTCAGAGCCCGCCTGGACCCTGCGGCGCGAGGCCGTGGAGACGCTTCTGCGCCTGGGAACGCCCCAGGCGCGAGGGACGCTCGCGGCCTACGTCGGTCGCGAGACTGACCACGAACTCAAGAGCCTGGTGACCGAGCGCCTCGGATCCGCGCATTAATCATAAAGCGGCTTGAGGGAACTATTGACGGCATCCCTCAGAAATTGGTCGAGGTCGCCCTTGGGCCGGAGCGAAAGGACTTCCTCGTTTCCGAGGTCCTTGAATTCCTTGACCAGGGCCGTCGTGTCTGACTCGACCTGCACCATCACCATCGAGCGCTCGCGATCGGCGACATAGATTTCCGTCAGATGGGTGAGGCGTTGATAGGTCTCCATATCGACCTTCGAAGACTGCGAGCTCATGAACTCGAGGGCCCGGGGCAGGTCCCCGCCGAGGAACCGGTCGTAGCTCTTTACCAGCCAGATGAAGTGGGCGCTCAGCTGCCCGGCGTAGGTCAGGCCGCCGGCGTGGAGCGCCCCCTCAAGCCCCTTGTTCGCCGTCTCCCAGAAGAGCTCCTCGGCGAACTGTCCGACGGCCTCCCCCAACCGGGCAGCGGTATCCCGATGCACGTCGACAAGCCGGGCGGCGCGGTCGTTGAGTTCTTCCGCCATCCTGGCGACGTCAGACTGAAGGCCGGCATTGGCACCGCGCAGGCGCGCGATCTCCGCCGTCCGCTCGGCGACGGAGGCCTGGCCGTCGGCCACCGCGTCGCACAGCCGGTCGGCCTCGCGCTGCGCGTCGTCGGCCGCCCGCGCGGACTGGCTCCAGGCGTTCACGGCCTCGGCGAGGCCCAACGGGGGCGCGGCGGGCGCGGCCGGTTCCGCTGCGGCGGCCAGGGGAAGGACGCAGGCCGCTGCGGTCGCGTACGGGGCGGCCGCCGCCGGAGCCGCGGCGGGCAGCGCCAGCATCGGCTCAAGCGAGACATCCTGCACCCGGCGCATAGTGGTCGGCGCTTGCGGCGTGATTTGCGGCAGGAAGTCCCTGGGAGTGCCGACGCCAAGGCGGGCGAAGCCCCCGCCGAGCGCCGTCCAGTAGGCCTGCCGCTTTCGGTTGCGCTCCTTGGCGATCGAATCGAGCAGCGATCGAGCCTCGGCGAGCACGGCACCCTGCGCCGCGAGGCGGGAGTCCGCCTCCTGAATCAGGCCGCGCAGGTGCTCCGCGCCAGCCTTCATCAACTCGCGGGACTCGCGCAGCTGGAGCGCATCGCCCCCGAGCTCCGCAAGGCGCAACTGGAGGCGGGCCGCCTCGCGGCTCAAGTCCGCGCGGCGCGCCTCGAGTTCCCGGTAACGCGCAAGCGCCTCGTTCTGGGCAAGGCCGACGGTCCGCATGAGGGCGGCCAGGGAGCTGCGCTCCGCGGGAGAGGTGTGGTCCTGGAGATAAGCCCGCCCGGCGTCATCGAGTTGCGCGATGGTGCGGCTGACTTCGGCCAGCCTCGCCTGGGCCTCATCGACGGCTGCGCGCTCCCGGTTTGCGTAGCCCGCGCAACCGTCCAGCGTGCGAACTCGAGGGAGGGGCGGCAGCCCGTAGCGCACCCGGGCGTCGCTCATCATCTGCTGCGCCTGGATGAAGGCGGGGGAGAGCCATTCGTCGGCCCGCAGACCGGGCGCGAGCGCGAGTGCGGCTTCGACCGCGAGGCAGGCTCCGAGGGATCCCAGGCGCATTGTGGCGTCGCTCTTGGATGCGCCTCCTAGGGGCGCGGCAGACTCCCCGCCCACCGTGTCTGGTTCTCGAGCCTCATGGTCGCATCGATCATGCCCTGCAGCTGCCGGCCGTCCCGCAGCATCTGCTCCATCTGCTGCTCCGGACTCTCCTTGACCACGTTGACCGCGCCGCCGTCCGAGATCCTCGACGGGACCGTACAGGACAGGGCTCCTTCGGCAAAGGCCGTCTCAAGCGTCCACCGATAATTCCCCTCCCCGGCCAGCTTACCGTCCGCGTCCCGGCCGTCCCAGGCCACGCGGTAATCCCTTCGCTCCGCGGGCTCCATGGGCGGCCGTCCGCTCTCGTCGAGATCCCACGCCCGCACGAGGCGTCCCTGCCCGTCCTCGAGCGAGAGCTTCCACCGAAGGGGAACCGGGGCGGTCTCGCTGCCCTCCCGGGCAGGCGAGAATGTGTCGTTCAGGAGCGTGATCGAGACCGGCACCGATCGTTCGGCCCTGTCGCCGAGCTCCCGCTCCCAGGCCGCATCGACCTCGACGACCGGGGCGACGGCGAGCCACATCCGGACGCTGCCGCGGACCGCCTCGTCGACGCCCAAGGCAGGATCGGCCTTCCAGTTCCCCCGACGCAGGCCTTGCAGGGCTTCGGCTGTCCGCTTGTCGGCCTCCTCCCTGCGCCAACGGTCGATTCGGAGGGCCGCCAACCGGTGGTGGTTGGCCGCCAGCGCCACCACGGACGCGGCCAGCGCCGCGGCATAGAGGACCCAGAACCTGGCGACCGAGCGGCGCCTCCGCGCGTGTTCCCGGATAGCGAACGTGACGAGGCCTCCGGCAAGCACGGGCAGAAGGAAAAGAAAACCCGGCCAGATCCGGACCAAGACGGCGTACGCCGCCGCCAGGACTCCAAGGAACACCTTGATTGCGAGCGAGGGCGGCTGCCGTTGGCCGCGGCTTTCCCGCGCCCGAGGACTGTCCGCCTCCTGGAACGCGATTGCGATGACAAGCCCAACGATAAGGCAGCCGAGGCCCCACTCCAACAGCCCGGCGACGTGCTCCGTCATGGGGCCGGCGCCCATGGCGGCCTGGTGCGGGAGCCGGCGTCGCGCGGGTCACGGTTTCGACACGTTCTCACCGAGAGCCGATTTGAAGGTCCGCGTCGCCGATTGGCAATCGCAACTGCGCTCTCACAGCGGCTCGACTACTCCGGTCGTTCGGCAGGCAACTTGGCGCATCCCACTCGCGATCATCGCCTTTCACGTTCCGTGAGGTTTGAAAACATGCCCTTGGCCCGGTGGCGGCTGGGCCTGCCGTCGGGGCGGTCACGGCCGCGGGCGCCGCCGCGCCCCGGGGCGCCCAACTCGGGCCTCCCCCGACGGGCGACCGGAACACCCGTCACTGCGCGTCCTGCGCCCGGATGTAGTTGGGCTCCTCGTTGGTGTTCCTTCTCCTTGCGATTCCGCTGGGCACCTTCTGGTCCGCCTTGCTCGCGCTCAGCACCTTGTCCATGCTCCCCAGCAGCAGCTTCTCGAGGCCCTTTTGCGCGGCCTTCTTGGCGTCAGCGGACAGGTCCTCGTCCCTCAGCACCTTTCTGACGAGCTCCACGTTCATCTCGTCACGCTCCCGCTGGCGAGCCTCCTCCTTGTCCTCCCTCCACTGGTCAAACCGGTCGTGGCAGAGGACGGAGATTCCCCCGATGCCAACCGACATCGCCGGCACCAGGTAGAGCAGAAACTGCTTCAGCCCGCCGCTGTCCGGCAGGAACGTCTGGATGGCGTACGTGAGCACCGTGCCGCTGCCGACGCCGGCGACGCCGATGGTCGCGGCATTCTTGCCCCGCCGACTCTGCTGCGGCTCCGTCATGTCGCCTTGGCCGGGGCCTCCACCTCGGCCAATCGCTCAACAAAATTCTTCACGCCGTTCTGGATGGAGGAGATCGCGCGCTCGAATATCGGCTTATACGCATCGCGGTCCCCCATGAACATCTCGACGCTTGCGACGACGTTGGGGGCGTTCGTGAACGCGCTTATCTTGACCGCCTTCGACTTCAGGTTCGAGAAGTTGCAGGCCTCCTGGATCCTCGAGCGCCTCTCCCCCTCATCGAACGGGAAGAAGCTCGGGTAGATGAGGCAGAAATACGTCGGGTCCTTTTCGTCGACGATCACGTAGTAGATGCCTCCCTCCACCTTGAATCTCACGTCCCCGTCCTTGTCGATTTCCGGACGGAAACCCTCCTTGGCGAGGTGCTCGATGTACGTTTCGGCGATTTGCTGTTTAGTGTCCATAGATATTGGGAGGTCCTGGGATCCCCATTGGGGCCCGTCAGAATCGCGGTTCACAGGCCACGCGCTTGCCTGCAAGCGGCCTTTGAACCGATCCGCATTTTCAAGTCGAGCAAAAAGGCCGCCGCGCTTGGCATGGGCGAGCACGCAGCCGGCTGCATTTTCAACATTGGGGCTGCCCCGATGGATGCTGGCCGGCCGGCCGCCCTTGGGCCGACATGAGCGGGCCGGTACTCCGATCGATCGAATGAAACCCGCGGGAGCCGCCACCCTGGGGCGCGGCGCTCACCTCGGGGCGGCCGGCCCGGCGGCGGAGAGGGGGACCGGGATCCCGCGCTCCAGGGCGTCTCCCGGCCAGGCCCCGAGATCCGCGCCGTTCGCGACGACCCGGTAGCGGCGCAGGGGGTCGCACCGGTGGAACGCGAAGACCGGGGGGCGCCTCCAGGCGAAGGGGCTCGTGAAGGCGAGGCGGATCTCCCCGTCCCTGACGGCGCATTCGGCCACGTCGAGGCCGTTTACGCCCACGGCGCGGCCCGCGGCGACGTCGACCGCGGCGTCGCGCAGGTAGTCCTCGTCGATCTCGATCCCGGCCATCCCGCTGCCCGTCCCCCAGTGGAAGCTGCTGATCCCGGACTTTGTCCCGTAGCCCTCGTGCGCCCAGTTCTCGGAAGGGGAGACGGGGAACTGGGCCCTGAGGGCGGCGACCCCGCGCTCCAGGTACTCGGGCCTGCCGGTCGCGCGGTAGTAGTCGATCAGGATGTTCCCAAACTGGCTCTGCCGGGCGTCGGACCACTCGGCGTCGGAATTCTGGGTCGTGAAGCCGCCGAGGAGCATCGCCGGACCGGTCAGGTCCCCGAGCAGCGGGTTCGTCCAGCACTGCTGGTACAGGAGCAGGTAGTCCAGGAGGCGCTCGCCGCGGTCAAGGTAGGCGCGCTCGCCCGTGGCCCTGAAAGCCGAGAGGTGCGCGGCCACGGCCTGGCCGAGGGCCAGGTCGTTCGCCGGCCACTGCGCGCTGCGCCGGTCGAGGTCCGGCCCGCGCGGGCTGCAGCTCCAGAACGTCTCGTAGTCGAACCACTGCCGCCCCGGGATCACGCTCTCCCCTAGGAACGCGAGGCCCCGCCTGGCCGCCCCGAGCCAGCGCGGGTCGGCGTCCTGGGAGTACAGCTCGAGGAGGAACAGGGCGACCGGGCCCGTCTCGGCCTTCACGGCGCGCGACAGGTCCATGACGACCGAGCCGTCCTCGGCGAACCGGGTCGGAAGCATGCCGTCCGACGACTGCCGCTCGACGAGGAACCGGGCCAGCGCGCGGCACCGCGGCAGGATGGGGCCGCTCTCCGGCAGGCCGGCCGCCCGCCACCGAAGCAGCCAGTACGCGGTCCAGCTCATGTCGTAGCCGAGGTAGCCCCCCTCTGTGCTGGCGCCGCTCCCGTCGCCCGCGGCCCAGAGCGCCGGCCAGCCGCGTCCGGCCGGCACCGCGATGCACTTGAAGGCGCCGTCCCGGCCCGGCGCCCCCAGGGCCACCTCCACCGTCCGCCGGGCCATCCGGAGAAGGTCGTCCTCGCCCATGCGCCGCGCGTACAGCCCCATTCCGAACGAGGTCCGCAGCGTGTTGAACCAGGACGAGAGGTACACCGACGGCCCCGGCCCCCACCGGAACGTGGGCACGCCGCCGCCGACCGCCCCCCCGGGGAGCGGCACCGCGAGCCACTCCTGCCTCGACTGCGCCTCCCACACCTCGCTTCGCCAGTCGTCCCACAGGGCGAGCCCCCTTATGCGCCGGTCCGCGGCTATCTGCAGGTCGACGGGGCAGGTCTTCTGGAGCCAGCGGTAGGCGCCGGCGCCCGTACCGGTGCCCACCTGCTGCGCGGCTGCCGATCGCTGGGCGGGCCCGCCGAACCGGCTCCAGTGCATGCGCACGGCCTCCCTGTAGGCCCCGCCGGGCTCTGCGGTCGCCGTGACCAGCAGGTAATAGGCGTTCTCCAGCGGCGCATCGGCCGGCCAGGAACGGCCCGGGTCCTCCGAGTAGACCGAGTGATATTTGAAGCGCGCCGGGATGAACCCGACGGCGAGCGCCGGGCCGCCGGGCACGTCGAGATCCAGCGCGTGGCTGCACCGGCGCAGCGCCCCCGCGTCCAGGGCGGCGACATCGGGAACGATGCCGAACGCCGTGCGCCCCGTCTGGACGAGGATGAGCGGCGCCTTGTACTGGGCGTCCGGGACGAATCCCCCGACCGAGGGGGCGAAGCTCCAGTCCGGCCGGAGCGCGAACCTGTACCTGTCGGCGAACGCGTGGAGCGTCGCGCCCGGAGCCGCCTGGAGCCGCGTCGTCACCCGGAGCCACGGGCCCTCCGGGCATAGGCTCACCGTGCGCAGCGCGCGCCGCCCCGCGGCCGTCCACTCCTCGACCAGCGCCCCGGCGTCGAGCGCGATCCTCAGCGCCGCTCCCGGAACGATGCTCCCGTCCGCGCCGACCGCGGCGCTCGGGCCGGCCGTCCCTGAGTCCGCGGCGGCGGCCACCGGGATCCACCGGCCGGCGCCGCGTGCGAGGTAGGTCTCGCGCAGGCGCCCGTCCGAGATCGACGCCTCCACGCGGATGCGCCCGTTGTCCAGGGCAACGGGGCTTCCCGGGTCATCCTGCGCACCGGAAGCGGCCACTAAGGTGGCAGAGCAGAACAGCGAGGCGGCGAGGGCAAGGGCGAATGGCGGGCGGGGGCGGCCGGGTTTCACTTGGGCGGGGGCTGTGGCGCCTTCGGGGAGGCGCGGGGTTGCCGCGGACAATGTTCCTCGCGCGTGAGTTTTCCAATCCATTTGCCCGGCGCCAGGGCGCGCTCCGCCGCTGCATCCGGATCGCGCCCCGGGTCCGCTGGGCCGGATCCGGCTGCGAGGAAACGCCGACAGATCCTGTTCGTTCAGGAATGGATCAAGGCGTTCTTATGTCTTAATATATTTGACAACAAATAGTTGGGTAGATCTGTTGACATGGTTAAGGAACATGACTGACTGGTCAGTCATATTTCATGGATCCCGACAAGAAACAGCGGATCATGCAGGCGGCCGAGCGGCTCTTCAGGATGCGCCGCGTCCACGAGATAACCCTGGACGAGATCGCCCGGGAGGCGGACGTGGGCAAGGGGACGCTCTACCTCTACTTCACGGACAAGGAGGACCTGATCTTCCAGGCCGCGGTGGCGGGCTTCGACCGGATGTGCCAGCTGGTGCGCGACAACGCGGCTCCGGGGGTGGCGTTCCGCCAGACGCTGCTCGGGACCTGCGAGACCATAAGCGGCTTCTTCCAGGAGAGGCGCCCGCTCTTCCGCATCATCCTCTCCGAGGGCGACCGCGACATGGAGGGCGGCGGGATCGGCCTGCGCCAGCGCTGGCGGCAGCGGCGCAAATCGATGACCGAGGCCGTGGCGGCGATCCTCGCCCAGGGCATGGAGTCCGGGGAGGTCCGCCCGGACATGCCCGCGGAGGTCCTCGCGGAGTACCTCCTCGGGATCCTGCGCACCCGGTCCTGGGAGCTGCAGGACCGGCCGGAGGAGGAGCGCAGCCTCGCCGGGGTGGCCGACATCTTCATGAACGGCGCCGCCCCGGCCGCCGGGAAACCGAAAACAATATGAGCACCGCCGAAGCGCCAGACATTGAGACCGGAGCCGCCGGGCGCGAAGCCAAGGACGCCCTCGATTCGGTCCGCCCGCCCAACGGGGAGCTCCGCCGAAGGCGGATCCTGATCGGGATCTGCGCCGTGGCGTCCATGGCCGCGTGCGTGCTCGCGTACTGGTTCGTCTTCATGAAGGGGATCGTCTACACGGACGACGCCCGCTTCGCCGGCCACATGGTGGATGTCGCCTCGGAGATCAACGGCCGGGTGACCGACGTCACCGTGCACGAGGGGATGTTCGCCCGCAGGGGCGAGGTCATCTTCCGGCTCGACCCGGCGATCCCCCAGGCGAGGCTGGACCAGGCGGAGGCGCTGCTTGCCTCCTCCAGGGCCAACCTCGCGTCGGGCGAGGCGTTCTACGAGAGGGCGCTCAACGGCAGCAGGCCGGAGGAGATAAAGGCGGCCGAGGCGACCGTGAGGCGCCTGGGCGACGAGGAGGCCATGGCGCGCCTGGACTTCGACCGGGCCCAGGCGCTCTTCAAGGGGAGCGCCGTATCGCAGGACGAGCTCGACCGGGCCCGCACCGCCTGCGAGTCCGCCGTGCAGAGCCGGGAAAGCGCCGCGCAGGGCCTGATCCTCCTGCAGAAGGGGCCCCGCAAGGAGGACGTCGCGGCCGCGAAGGCGGCCGCGGAGCTGGCTCGGAGCAGGGTGAGGGAGGCGCAGGCGGCCGCCGACAACGCGCGCAGCGACCTGGAGCGGTGCACCGTCAGGGCGCCCTTCGACGGGTGGGTCGTGCGCCGCTGGCTCGATCCGGGCGCCATGCCGCTCGCCGCCCAGCCGGTGATCAGCATGTTCGACCCGGCCTCGCTGCGCGTGGACGCGAACATCGAGGAGAAGGACCTCCACGACGTGGCGGTGGGCGACAGGGCGGACGTCTCCGTCGACGCCTTCCCGGCGCTGCGCCTGCACGGCCGTGTCACCGAGATCCTGCGCGCGGCCAACTCGGAGTTCAGCCTCATCCCCGCCGAGGGCGTCTCGGGCACCTTCATCAAGGTCACCCAGCGGGTGCCCCTGCGCATCGCGGTGGCGGCGCCGCCCGAGCTGGCGATCGGGCCGGGCCTCTCCGTGGAGGTGCGGATACATTCGGGCACCGCCGCGGGGCATGAGTAGCGACGCCGGCCTGCGGGCGAACCGCTGGGGCGTCCTGGGCATAATCATGCTCGGCACGTTCATGGCGGTGCTCGACTCGAGCATCGTCAACGTGGCCCTGCCGCACATGATGGGGACCTTCGGCGTCGACCGGGAGCAGATCGAGTGGGTGGCGACCGGCTTCATGCTCACGTCGGCGGTCGTCATGCCGCTCGTCGGCTGGCTCACCAACCGGATCAACTACAAGGCCCTCTACCTGGGGAGCCTGCTGGTCTTCACGCTGGCGAGCGCGGCCTGCGCCATGGCGTGGAGCTACGAGTCGCTGATCGCCGCGCGCATCCTGCAGGCCATCGGCGGCGGCGCCATCCAGCCCATCGGCATGGCCATCGTGGCCGAGCTCTTCGAGCCGCACGAGAGGGGGAAGGCGCTGGGCATCTGGGGGATGGGCATCATGGCGGGCCCGGCGATCGGGCCGACCCTCGGCGGCTACCTCACCGACGCCTTCAGCTGGCGCACCATCTTCTCGGTCAACCTGCCGGTCGGGGCGCTGACGCTGCTCGTCGGCATGGTGGTCATGCGCCCGCTGCGCGCGCGCGGGCCCCGCAGGGCCTTCGACCTCTACGGCTTCATCTTCCTCTCCATGGCGCTCATCGCCGGGCTGACCGCCCTGTCCAACGGCCAGGTCAAGGGCTGGGAGTCCCAGTACATCCGCGTGTGCGAGGCCGTGGCCGCCTTCGGCTCGGTGATGTTCGTCGCCGTCGAGCTGGCCGTGGAGCACCCGCTCCTCGACCTGCGCCTCTTCCTCATCAGGAACTACCTGCTGAGCATACTGCTGGCCGTCTTCCGCGCGATAGGGCTCTTCGGCAGCATCTTCCTGCTGCCGATATTCCTGCAGAACCTGATGGGCTACACGCCCGTGCAGGCCGGCATCTGGATGCTGCCGAACGCGGTGGCCGTGGGCCTGACCATGCCCCTGGCCGGGCGGCTCGCCGACCGCTATCCGCCGGCCCTGCTGACGGCCGTGGGATGCGTGCTCGTGGGCAGCTCGCTGCTCGTGTTCGGCCTCCTCGATCCGATGTCGGACTGGACCATGCTCGTGCTGCCGCAGATCGGCCGGGGCGCCGGCCTCGCCCTCATGATGGCCCCGCTCATGGCGGCGGCGCTCAACTCGGTGCCGCGGCGCGAGCTCCCGATGGCCAGCAGCTTCCTCAACGTCTTCCAGAACGTGGGCGGCTCGCTCGGCATCGCGCTCCTGAACACCTTCGTGACCGACTCCATCCACTGGCACGCGGTGCGCCTGGGAGAGGCGTTCCCGGTCCAGTCGCAGCGCTTCGTGGTGCGCTTCGGGTACCGGGTGGCGCAGATGGTCGTCCGCCACGAGCCGGGCCTTGTCGCCAATCCCCGCAGCAAGGTCGCCTTCGCCGCCGTCCAGGCCATCGGCCGGCGCGCCCAGGTGCTCGGCTTCGACAACGGGTTCGTCCTCGGCGGGCTGATCGTGACCGCCGCGATCCCGCTCTGCCTCCTGCTCAAGCCCTCGGCCCACCACCTGGAGGAGGAGGAGAAGGAGGGCGGCTCGGTGACGGCCGAGTACGTCGCGGAGTAGGGGGGCCGCGGCGCCACCTACGTCACCCAGGTCGCGGCGGCCTGCGCCCTCAGGCAGATCTCGGCGGCCTTGAAAGCGTGGGCCTGGGTCATGGCGTTCTCCGTGCGGTTGATGCAGTCCAGTATGAACGCGCCGAAGAAGGGGTAGCCGACCTTCCCCGCGACGCTCAGGTGGCGCTCGCCCTTCGAGTCGACGATGTACACGTGGTCGCCCGAGGCGTCGCGGGCGACGTCGAGGTACTTGCGCAGCTCGATCGTCCCGCCGGTGCCAACGATGAACGTGCGCCCGTCGCCCCAGGAGCTGAGGCCGTCGGGAGTGAACCAGTCGACGCGGGTGTAGCTCAGGGCGCCGGAGTCGCCCCGGACGCAGGCCTCCCCGAAGTCCTCGAGCTCCGGGTGGTCCCTGTTCGCGAAGTTCCCGACGGCGGCGTGGGTGACGGTCGCGTCGCCCGAGCCGCTGTAGGCCAGGAACTGCTCGAACTGGTGGCTGCCGAGGTCGCAGAGGATGCCGCCGTACTTCTGCCGCTGGAAGAACCAGTCGGGGCGGGAGGGCTTGTTCAGCCTGTGGGGCGCGAGGCACGTGACGTGGATCACCCGGCCGATCGCGCCCCTCTTGAGGAGGTCCGTCGCGAACATGGCCGACTCGTTGTGGAGCCTCTCGCTGTAGTAGACCATGTACTTGCGGCCGGTGCGCGCGGCCACGGCCCGGGCCTCGTCCAGCTGCCCAAGCGTCGTGAACGGGGCCTTGTCGCTGAAGTAGTCCTTGCCCGCCCCCATGACCCGGCAGCCGATGGGGCCCCTCTCGGAGGTCACCGCCGCGCAGGCGACTAGGCGCACCTGCGGGTCGGCGAGGACCTCGTCCATGGAGCGCGCGACCCGGGCCTGGGGAAACCTGGCCCTGAAGGCGGAGACCCTCGCTGGATCCGGATCGTAGACCCACCCGAGCGTGGCGCCCGCCTCGAGGAGGCCGTTGCACATGCCCTGGATGTGGCCGTGGTCGAGGCGCACGGCTGCGAAGCTGAACTCGCCCGGCCCGACGACGGGGCTGGGCTTAGCCTGCGGGGCGTAGTTCATCCCGTCGGACTTCTGGGGCGGCGTGTCGGAGAGGGCCCGGGGGACCAGGGTGCCCGCGGCCATGGTGGCTGCGGTGGCGGAGAGGAATTCGCGGCGGTTCATTGGAGGGGAGCGTTCGGGGGAAGCGAGGGGGCGCGCCGGCGGGCGTCAGGCCGGGGCCGGAAGCCGGGGGCCCCCGACCCGGTGCCCCTTCCATCCGTAGAAGCCGACGTAGGCATATGCCACGAGGGGGACGATATACGAGACCTGCAGGCCTGCAATGTCGGCGATGTGGCCCTGCAGCGGCGGCAGAATCGCCCCGCCGAGGATCGCCATGACGAGCAGCGATGAGACCTGGCTCTTGTAGACGCCCATGCCGTCGAGCGCCAGGGAGAAGATGTTCGGCCAGCCGATGGAGGTGAAGAGGCCCACGGCGACGACGCACCACATCGCGAGCCTGCCGCCGAACACCATCGCGACCAGGAGCAGGAGCGTGATCGTGGCCGAGAAGATGAGGAGCGTCCGGGCCGCCAGCGCCCTGCTGAACTGGAAGAGCAGCCAGCAGAGCGCGATGAACGGCAGGTAGAGCCTCGCTATGTCCCAGCCGCGCCAGAAGAGGAGGATGGCGAAGGCGGCGGCGGGGATCGCCGCCAGGAGGGCCCGCTTCAGCCCCGTGCGGATCTCGCTCAGCTCCACCGCGCCCATGAAGCGGCCGATCAGCATGCCGCCCCAGAAGAGCGCGACGTACTTGCTCGCCTCCACGGGGCTCAGGCCCGCGACCGCCTTCTGCCCGAGGAAGTTGATGATGGAGCTGCCGATCGACACCTCGCCCCCGACGTACATGAAGATCGCCAGGACGCCCAGGATCACGTGGGGGTACCTGAGGGCCCCGGCCCCGGGCTCTATCCTGCCCTCGCCGACGTGGGGCAGGTGGGTGAAGTGGAAGACCGCCGCCAGCAGCAGGAAGACGGCGCAGAACGCGATGTAGGGGACCTTGACGGAGTCGGCCCCGTGCGCGCCGGTCTTGGCGAAGTACTGGAAGATCAGGTAACCGCCGACAAGCGGGCCGGTGGTGGTCCCGACCGAGTTGAACGCCTGCGCGAGGTTGAGCCGGCTCGACGCCGTCCGCTCCGGGCCGAGGATGGTCACGTAGGGGTTGGCGGCGATCTGAAGCATGGCGAAGCCGAGCCCCACGACGAAGAGCGCGACGAGGAAGAGCGGGTACGAGATGATCGCGGCCGCCGGCCAGAAGAGGGCGCTGCCGGCCGCGGAGATCAGCAGCCCCAGGACGACGCCGCTCTTGTAGCCGATGCGCGCGATGGGGTCGCCCGCCGTGGCCGAGACGAGGAAATAGAGCAGCGAGCCGATGAAGTAGGCCCCGAAGAAGGCGAACTGCACGAGCATCGCCTGGAAGAAGTTGAGGGTGAAGGCCTCCTTGAACCGCGGGATCAGGATGTCGTTGAAGACGGTCATGAACCCCCACATGAAGAACAGGATCGTCATCATGGTGAAGGGGCCCCGATAGGTCCGGGCGGGCGCGGGCTGCGCCTGTCCGATGGGTCCGCTTGTGCCTTGCATGGTGTTTGCCATTGGAGGGGTGTCCGTCGCCGGGGGGGCCGTGCGGCAGGGCCCGAAATCGAATCACACAACGTAACCCGCTCAAAGAAGAAACGTCACCCTGCTCGGAAGCCGGCGCAAGCCGGCATGCCGCAACAAAAGGACGACACCCATGATCGCGTTCATCCCAGTCATAATCCCGCTGCTCCCGGTCCTGCTGATATTCGGCGCAGGCGCGGCCACCGTCGCCGCCTGCAAGTCGGGCGGCAAGAGGAAGGCCAAGATCGCGGAGCTCAAGGCGAGGATCGAGGCCCTCGAGAGGAAGGGCTGAGCCCGCGCGGGCCCCGGCCGGGCGCGGCGCCGTTTGTCTCGCCACGCGGCCGCGCGCGCGTCTCCATGGCGCGCATCACCATGCGGGCCCTCGCCTCCACGCTCCGCCGCCTCGGCGCCGCCGGCGCGATTGCCTGCGCCGGCTGCGCCTCCTCCGACCTTGCCGGCGACGCGAAGGTCGCGGGCGAGGTGGCGGAGTGCCTGCCCACCGACGCGCCGGCCCCGTCGATGGTGGTGAGGGCAATCTGGTTCCCCAATGCGAGCGGCTTCGGGTCGACCCAGATGGGCCATGTCCCGGGCGTGCTCGCCCTGGCCGGAGGCAATCTCTTCTTCATGGCCTGGAACGGCCCGGAGCGCCATTTCGACATGGTCCACGTCGTCTCCGTCCTGACGGCGGCGAGGGTCGGCGTCGCGCGCCTCGGGCCTTCCGCGATGCTGGCCGTCCAGTCGCGCAACCTGTCGAACGACTCGTTCCAGCCCATGAGCGCGTCCGGGATCGGGTCGGACCCGAGGGCGACGCAGGAGCTCTACGAGAGGATCCAGGACCTTCGATCGAGGAGCCCCCGGCCGGATCCCTAGACGGCCAGCGGGCCGGTCAGTTGTTCGGCGTCTGCGCGACCGTCTGGCTGAAAGAGGCGTCCCGCGTCACCACCTGGCCGTTGGGCAGGGTGGTCGTGACCGTCCGGGTGCCCTTGCCGTCGACAACCGAGGTGTCGACGCTGCGGTCGATGGTCTTGCCGCTCGCCGTCGTGATCACCTGCTGCTTGTCCCAGGTTCCGGGCGCGACCCTCGTGTCCGTGGACGTGAACGTGTCCTGCTTGCCGCTCGCCGTGGTGATGGTCCCGCTCGCCGAGATGGAGCCGGGCGCTGTGCGCACCGCGGTCCCCTGGTACGTGCTCGTCGCCCCGTTGGGCCTCGTCACCGAGCCGCTGAAGTTCGCCGAGTGCGTGGCCGGGTTGCAGGTGCGCTGCGACTGCACGGTGCCGGTCCCGCCGCTCGCGTTCGTCCAGGTGCCCCTCGTCTGCGAGGTGCCGTTGGAGCGGGTCGTGACGGACGAGGTAGTGCCCGAGCCGCCCTTGCTCGTCGTGTACGTGCCCGCGCGGGTCACCGTGGTGGTCTTGTCCTTGTTCTCGTCCGCGGCCCGCGCGGAGTTGGCGGGGACCAGGGCGGAGCCCGCGACGGCTGCCAGGGCGATGAGGCTGAAAAGGGGGGAGCGGTTCATGTGAGTCAGGGGCCTTTGATGATATGCGTGTCAGTTGCATGAGACGCTAGGAGGTCCCCCGCGGGTTACAAACAATCCAAATCCGGGTGGGTATTTGTACGGACAGATGTCGCAACACATTTGGGCAAAATGGATTGCGACAAACTTGTCCGCGGGCGCGGAACGGCCCGCCGCGGCCTCAGTCGGCGACGGGCGCCGAGATGTCGTCCAGCTGTCGCATCACCGGCGGGGTCAGCTTTTCCAGCAGGTCGAGGGCGCCGAGGTTCTCCTTCAGCTGCTCGACGCGCGAGGCGCCAAGGATGACGGTGCTCACGTTCGGGTTCTTGAGGCACCAGGCTATCGACAGGCAGGGCAGGCTGGTCCCCAGGCCCTTCGCCACGGCCGCCAGCCGGGGCACAGCCTCGATCCTATTCTCCACCCCGGGCTTGTTCAGCAGCTCGTCGCGCAGCCACTCGAGGCCTTTTACGTTGAGCCGGGAGCCCTTCGGGACGCCCTTTGAGTACTTCCCGGTCAGGAGGCCCGAGGCCAGGGGGGACCAGGTCGTCGTCCCCATCCCCGGGGTCCGGTAGAGCTGGGCGTACTCGCCCTCCACGCGGGAGCGGTGGAGGAGGTTGTACTGGGGCTGCTCCATCTGCGGGTGATGCAGGCCCAGGCGGTCGCAGACCGCGTGGGCCGCCTCGATCTGCGACGCGCTCCACTCGCTCGTGCCCCAGTAGAGCACCTTGCCCTGCGCGATCAGGTCGTGCATCGCCCGGCACGACTCCTCGATCGGGACGCTCGGGTCCGGGCGGTGGCAGAAATAGAGGTCGAGATAGTCTACCTGGAGCCGGCGCATGGCGGCGTGGCACGCCTCGAAGATGTGCTTCCTCGACAGCCCCTCCTCGTTGGGCCGGTCGCCCTCGGCGCCGAAGAACACCTTGCTCGAGACCAGGTAGCTGCCGCGCCGCCACCCGGCCTTCTTGATGATCGACCCCATCACGGTCTCGGCCTTGCCGTCCGCGTACGCCTCGGCGTTGTCGAAGAAGTTGACCCCCGCGTCGTAGGCCGCGTGCAGGAGGGCCCCGGCGACAGGGTCGCCGACCTGTTTTCCGAAGGTGATCCAGGTCCCGAAGGACAGCGCGCTCACCTTGATGCCTGACTTGCCTAGCTGGCGATACAGCATGCTCATGGTTGGAAGAATCCTGGCTGGCGATCACAGGGTGGATTGGATCGCCCCAATGCGCAAGGTTCGGCGTCGCCCCGGTCCCGGCAGGCGGGGAATTCAAGCAGCGGCCCCGTCGCGGCTTCCGTTGTCAACGGCCTTTGACCGGACTGAACCGGGACGCCGCCCGGGGGGCTTGACTCCACGGTGCGGTGCGGGCACCTGTTTGCCGATGACGCCGCGGACGGGCGCGGACCGGTTTCCGCTCGGATGAAAAACCTCTGGAACAGCGCCGAGGCCGCGGGATTCCCGGGAGATCTTGGCCAGAGGGTGTACGCGTCCCGGCTCATCGGGAGGGATCCGTCGCTCGTCCTGCACGGCGGCGGTAACACGTCAGTCAAGATGCTGGAGAAGAATATCTTCGGCGAGGGCGAGCCCATACTCTACGTGAAGGGAAGCGGCGGTGACCTGGCGGCGATCGAGCCCGGGGGATTCTCGCCGTGCCGGATGGCGCACCTGCTGCGGCTCGCCGGCCTGGACTCGCTCTCCGACCTGCGGATGGTCGCCGAGCTCAGGGGCTGCATGACGAACCCGTCCGCCCCGACGCCGTCGGTCGAGGCCATCCTGCACGCGGTCCTGCCGGCCAGGTTCGTCGACCACACCCACGCGGACGCGCTCATATCGGTGATGAACACCCCCGGGGGAAGGGACCGCGTCCGCGAGATCTACGGCGACACGGTTGTAATCATCCCGTACGTGATGCCCGGCTTCAAGCTGGCGCGGCTTTGCGCCACCCTGCTCCCGCAGGAGACGTCGCCCCGCACGGTCGGCGTCGCCCTGATGGGCCACGGCGTCCTGACGTTCGGCGACACCGCCGAGGCCTCATACGGGCGGATGATCGAATGCGTGGGCCTGGCGGAGGCGTACCTTTCGAGGCACAAGGCCTGGAACATCGGGTGGCCGGCCGCCGGGGTGCCCGCGGGCCCGCTCCGAGCCGGGCTCGCGGCGTTCCGGCGCGAGCTCTCCGCGGTGATGGGCGCCCCGGCCATCCTCTCGGTGTGCGCCGACGACCGGTGCCTCGGCTTCGCCCGCAGGCCCGACGTGGCCGCGCTCTCCCAGCAGGGACCCGCGACGCCCGACCACGTCGTTCGCACGAAGCGCGTCCCCATGGTCGGGCGCGACCTCGCGGCCTTCCGCCGCGACTACGAGGCCTACTTCGAGGCGTGCGCCGCGGGGGCCGGGCCGAGGCCCGCGATGCTGGACCCGGCGCCGCGCGTCATCCTCGACCCGGAATGGGGCCTGGTGGCCGCGGGCCGCTCCGCCCGGGAGGCGGCGGTCGCCGGCGAGATCTACGGGCGCACGATCGACGTCATCATGCGCGCCTCGGCCCTCGGTGGCTGGAAGGCCCTGCCCGCGGGCGACGTCTTCGAGGTCGAGTACTGGGACCTTGAGCAGGCCAAGCTGCGCCGCGCCGGCCCGGCGCCCCTGTTCGACGGGGAGGTTGCGCTGGTGACGGGTGCCGCCTCCGGGATCGGGCGGGCCTGCGTCGAGTCGTTCCTGAGGCGGGGCGCCGCCGTGGCCGGGCTGGACGTGAACCCGGCGATCGTCGGCCAGCACGCGCGGCCCGACTTCCGGGGGATCGTTTGCGACGTGACCGACGAGGCGGCCGTCGCGGCCGCCCTCGAGGAGGCGGTGAGGGCGTTCGGGGGCGTGGACATGCTCGTCCTCAACGCCGGGATATTCACCCCGGGCAAGGGGATCGGCGAGCTCGGCACGGAGGCCTGGCGCAGGGTGATGTCCGTCAACCTGGACGCCAGCTTCGTCATGCTGCGCGAATGCCACCCGCTCCTCAGGGCCGCGCCGAGGGGCGGGCGCGTCGCGGTCATCGGCTCGAAGAACGTGCCGGCGCCCGGCCCGGGGGCCGCGGCCTACTCTGCCTCGAAGGCGGCGGTCAACCAGCTCGCCCGGGTTGCCGCGCTCGAGTGGGGCGCCGACGCCATCCGCATCAACTCCCTCCACCCCAACATGGTCTTCGACACCGCGCTCTGGACGCCCGAGGTCCTGGAGTCGCGGGCGCGCCACTACGGCCTCAGCGTCGCGGCCTACCGGACGAACAACGTGCTCAGGGTCGAGGTCGCGAGCCGGGACGTCGGGGAGCTCGCGGCCGAGCTCTGCGGCCCGCTGTTCGCGAAGACGACCGGGGCCCAGATCCCCGTCGATGGCGGGAACGATCGGGTGATATGAACGTCAACGGCAGGCCCTACCGGACGCTGTGGCCCACGGACGACGGGGCCGCGGTCGAGATCATCGACCAGACGCGCCTGCCCCACGAGTTCGCGGTCGTGCGGCTGGAATCGATGGGCGACGCGGCCCGCGCGATCCGCTCGATGCAGGTGCGCGGCGCGCCGCTCATCGGGGCCGCCGCGGCCTACGGCCTCTGGCTCGCGCTGCGCGCGGACCCCTCGGACCGGGGGCTGCGGGAGGCCGGGGCCGCGCTCGTCGCCACCCGCCCCACTGCCGTCAACCTTCGCTGGGCCATCGAGAGGATGACCGCGTGGCTGAGGCCGCTGGCGCCCGCGGGGCGCGCGGCCGCCGCGTTCATTCACGCCGCGGAGATCTGCGACGAGGACGTCGCGATCAACCACGGGATCGGGGACGCGGGCCTGCCGATCATCCGCGCGCTCGGGTCGCGCAGGCGGGACGGCGCGCCCGTGAACGTCCTCACCCACTGCAACGCTGGCTGGCTCGCGACGGTCGACGTCGGCACCGCGACGGCGCCGATCTACGCCGCGCACGACGCGGGCCTGCCGATCCACGTCTGGGTGGACGAGACCCGCCCGCGCAACCAGGGGGCGAGCCTGACGGCCTGGGAGCTCCTCAACCACGGCGTCGCTCACACCGTGATAGCCGACAACGCCGGGGGCCACCTGATGCAGCACGGGCAGGTGGACATGGTCATCGTCGGCACCGACCGCACCACCGCGACCGGCGACGTGTGCAACAAGATCGGCACGTACCTGAAGGCCCTGGCGGCGCGCGACAACGGCGTGCCGTTCTACGTGGCGGTGCCGTCGCCGTCGATCGACTGGACGGTGCGCGACGGCGTGCTCGAGATCCCGATAGAGAACCGGCCCGCCAGGGAGGTGACCCATATCTCGGGCCGGCTGGCCGACGGGAGCGTCGGCACGGTGGCGATCGTTCCCGAGGGAAGCGCCGCGGCCAACCCCGCGTTTGACGTGACTCCTGCGCGCCTGGTCACCGGCCTCATCACCGAGC
>Ga0074045_10000750_pt1 | contig 31625 bp, 39 predicted proteins | sample BogForMeECP23OM2_FD_94442 | JGI IMG/M metagenome (GOLD analysis project Ga0074045, IMG submission 94442) | Bog forest soil microbial communities from Calvert Island, British Columbia, Canada - Bog Forest MetaG ECP23OM2 | ecosystem: Environmental > Terrestrial > Soil > Wetlands ...
AGATCGGCATGACGCAGTTGTTTGACTCGAAGGGCGACGTTCACCCGGTCACGGTGCTGCAGGCTGGTCCCTGCGTAATTACGCAGCACAAGTCGGCGACCCGCGATGGTTACGAAGCGGCCCAGATCGGCCTGGTGGAGTTTGTGAAAGAGTCGCGCTTGACTAAGCCAGCGCGCGGACATCTGGCGAAAAACAATCTTCCGCCGGTGAAGTTTATGCGCGAAGTGCCGCTTGAAACCGACGGCGATGGCGAAGGCGGGGTAAAAGTCGGAGACCGGGTGCTGGTCGAGATTTTCGATGGCGAAAAGTTCGTCGACATCGTGGGAGTCAGCAAGGGCAAAGGCTTCCAGGGCGTGGTGAAGCGGCATCATTTTGGGGGTGGTCCCAAGTCGCACGGTTCGATGTTTCAAATAACAGGTTCGATCGGTTCCTCTGCGTTTCCTTCGCGCGTGTTCAAAGGCATGCGCATGTCGGGACACATGGGCCACGAGCGCGTGACCCAGCGCAACTTAAGAGTTTTGGGTGTGGATAAGGAAGAGAATTTGCTGGTGGTCGAAGGCAGCGTGCCCGGACCTCAGGGCGGTTACATCGTTATCGTCAAAGCGAAGAAGCCACCCAGAGAGCGTCGCGGATTCGCGGGTTCGGCCACGGTCGATCCGTTAAAGGCGGCAAAGCGCGCGGCGAAGAAGGCATAGGTGTAGCGCGGGCGCCCTCGCCCGCGTGTGTGCAGCAAGAGAGTCGCGGACGAGGGCGTCCGCGCTACACGAGAAGCAATATGGCAACGATTGACATTCACGATTTGAGCGGCAAAAAGGTCGGAACCTTCGATCTCGCCGATGAGATTTTCGGCGCGGTCAACGAAGACCTGCTTTGGGAGGCGGTGAAGCACTACCGCGCCGGGCAGCATCGCGGCACGCACGCCACCAAGGCCCGCTGGGAGGTTTCCGGCTCGGGCAAGAAACTGTGGAAGCAAAAGGGCACCGGACGCGCCCGCATCGGCTCGATTCGCTCGCCTCTTTGGCGCCATGGCGGCACGGTGCACGGACCGCAGCCCCGCTCCTACGACTACGCTTTCCCGCGCAAAAAGCTTCTGGGCGCGTTGCGCTCGGCGCTGGCGGCGAAATTTGCCGATGGCAAGCTCACCATCGTCAATGCGTTTGATGTGAAAGAAGTCAAAACCAAAGAGTTCCGGACGGCCTTGGAAGCCCTGAAAGTCGAATCGACCGTGCTGCTCGTAGAAGCTCCGAACGCGGCGAATCGCAACCTCGAGTTGAGTTCGCGAAACATTAAGGGGCTCGAGTTGATCGCGGGTAACGAGGTTCATCCTTATCATCTGCTGCGCTACGATCGCGTGATTTTCTCGCATCCCGCCATCGAGAAGCTGCAACTGACTCTAAAAGACAGTTTGCCCAAGCGGCAGCGCAAGGCGGAAAAAGAAGGCGACGAAGGCGCCAAGAAAACGTCGGTGGCTCCGCGCAAGCGCACGCGGCATGAAAAAGCGGCGGAGGTGGCATAGGAATGAAATCCGCATACCAGATTATTCGCCGTCCCGTGATCACCGAAAAGGGTCTGGCGATCAAGGAAAACCAGAACACGCTGGTCTTCCAGGTCGCGCCCGGAGCGACCAAGACGGAAGTAAAGCAGGCGGTGCAGACGATTTTCAAAGTCAAAGTTCTTTCCGTACGGACCGCTATGTATCCCGGAAAAGAGCGGCGGCGGGGAAAGTTTGCCGGCTATCGCCCGGACTGGAAAAAAGCGTATGTGCGGTTGCGCGCAGGCGAGAAGATGCCGGAGTACGCGCAGAATTTGTAAGGCGGTCTTTGGTCGTTGGTCTTTGGTCCTTGGTCGTTAGTCGTTGGCAAGAACGAGAAGGAATTAGGAGAATTGCGAACGACCAACGACAAACGGCCAACGACGGAATTACGAGCTGATTATGCCGATTAAGACATACCGACCGACGACGCAGACGTTGCGCTATCGCACGACCATCGTCAACGACGATATTACGACGCGGCAGCCGCACAAGCCGCTGCTCGAGCCCAAGCCGCGCACCGGCGGCCGCCGCAACTCCGGCGACACGACCATGCGCTTCATTGGCGGCGGGCACAAGCGCAAGTTGCGCATCATCGATTTCAAGCGCGACAAGACCGGGATTCCGGCGACCGTGGTAAGTATCGAATACGATCCCAACCGCTCGCCCCGCATCGCGCTGCTGGCCTACGCCGACGGCGAGAAGCGTTACATTCTGCAGCCCGAAGGGCTGAAGGTGGGGCAGAAAGTTGTGAGTGGTCCCGAAGCCGATATTTTGGTAGGCAACGCGTTGCCGTTGCGCAACATTCCCCCTGGCACGCAGATTCACAATCTCGAACTGAAGCCGGGCAAAGGCGGCCAGATGGTGCGCTCGGCGGGCGGAGCGGCGCAGTTGGTCGCCAAAGAAGCGGAATACGCGCTGGTCAAGCTGCCTTCGGGTGAGACCCGCAAAATCTCGCAGGATTGCATGGCGACCATCGGGCAGGTGGGAAACCTCGATCACGAGAACGTTACCATCGGCAAGGCGGGGCGCTCGCGCTGGCTGGGCAAGCGTCCGCATAACCGTGGTGTTTCGATGAATCCGGTCGATCACCCGCACGGCGGCGGCGAAGGCAAAACTTCAGGCGGAAGGCATCCGGTGACGCCGTGGGGCCAGCCGACGCGCGGTTACAAGACGCGGAATAACAAGCGCACGGACAAGTTCATTGTGAACCGGCGAAGTAAGTAGCGCCGCCGGCGACAGCAGATTCCTCTGGTCGCTTCGCGACCTTCGGAATGACAGAGTCTGATTTTGAGGTCGAGACAAATTTATGGCACGTTCAACCAAAAAGGGCGCGTTCGTCGACGGCTTCCTGATGTCGCGGGTCGAGGGCATGAATTCGCGCAACGAAAAGAAAGTTCTGCGCACCTGGTCGCGGCGTTCGACCGTGGTTCCGGAGATGGTGGGTCACACCATCGCGGTGCACAACGGCAAGAAATTTATTCCCGTGTACCTCACCGAGAACATGGTGGGGCACAAGCTGGGCGAGTTCAGCTTCACGCGCAACTTCAAGGGCCACTCCATGCGGGCGGCGACGGAAGCGGCGGCCAAGCCGGCGGGTATTCCGGGCGGTCCGGGTGCGATTACTCCGTCCGCGCCGGCGGCGCCGAAGGCATAAGAAGCGGCTTCTGGCTACTAGCTGCTGGCTACTAGCTGGAACGATTTGAAGTGGATGTAGATCGGCAGGTTTTGGCTTCTGGTTTTAGCCAGGAGCCAGCAGCTAGGAGCTGGTAGCTACCATGGAATTCCGAGCGGAAATGCGTTACTTGCGAGTCTCGCCGCAGAAGGCGCGCCTGGTGCTGGAGTTGATTAAAGGGCGCAAGGTGGAGGATGCGCGCAACACCTTGCTGTTCACCAAGAAGCGGGTGGCGGCGCACGTGGGCAAGCTGCTGCAGTCGGCGCTGGATAACGCGAACTTTCTCAGCACCGAAAAAGGGCTGGATGTCGAGCTCGACAATTTGTATGTGAAGAGCGCGATCGCGAACGACGGGCCGCGCATGAAGCGCATTCGTCCGGCGCCGCAGGGACGCGCCTTCCGCTACCAGCGGCGCATCGCGCACATTACGCTGGTGCTGGCTGAGCGCGGAGAGAATTCGGCTCGGGTTTCTGGCGAGGCGCGGACGGGTTCCGCTCCGGCTCCCGCTAAGCGGCGCGCGCCGGTGGCGAAAAAGAGTGCGGCGGCTGGGAAGAAAAAGAAGGTGGCTACGAAGTGACCGCGGGTTGCGGGCGTGAGCGAAGCGGTAGCCCGCAGCGGTCATCCTGAGAGTTCTTTGCGAAGGATCGGCAGAGAAGCAGGTTCCTCACCCGCGCCTGGCGCGAGTTCGGAATGACAAAGAGTTTGTTTGAGCAACGGTTTTCGGGATTGATTTAGGAGAAGCAATGGGACAAAAAGTCCATCCTTATGGTTTTCGCCTCGGCTATACCAAGCCGTGGAAGTCGCGCTGGTTTGTCGAGCGCGACTACGACAAGCTGCTGTTTGAAGACATCAAGCTGAAGAATGAGCTCAAAGACAAGCTCAAGTCGGCGGGCGTGAGTTCGATCGAGATCGAGCGGCCGGGCAACAAGCTGCGCATCATTATCAAGACCGCGCGGCCGGGAATCATCATCGGGCGCAAGGGCGCAGAAATCGACAAGCTGAAAGCCGACTTGCAAAAGCGCACGTCGCGCGAGGTGTTTGTCGACATCCAGGAAGTACACAAGCCCGAACTCGACGCGCAACTCGTCTCCGAAGCGATCGCGCTGCAACTGGAAAAACGCGTCGGCTTCCGCCGCGCCATGCGCAAGGCCGTCGACTCGGCGCTGCGCTTCGGTTGCAAAGGAATCAAAGTGCGGGTAAGCGGGCGGCTGAATGGAAATGAAATCGCGCGCTCGGAGTGGTATTTGCAGGGACGCTTGCCCTTGCACACGCTGCGCGCCGACATCGAATACGGATTCTCCGAAGCCAGGACCACGTACGGTGTGATCGGCGTGAAGTGCTGGGTGTACAAGGGAGAGATTCTCCCGACGAAGAAGCGCGAGCAGCAGACGGGCGTAGGAGCGTTTTAGGGAAGCGCGCTTTGGCCACGGCAGGTCCCGTGGAGTCCGAGATCCTTCGCGAGACAAAAGGCGTCTCGCTCAGGATGACAAAGCGAACGGATGACGGCAAAAGAGAGCTGACTTATGTTGATGCCTAAGAAAGTGAAGTACCGCAAGCAGCAGCGCGGGCGCATGACCGGCAAAGCCTGGCGCGGCAGCACGCTGGCTTTCGGCGATTTCGGACTGAAAGTGCTCGAGCCGGGGTGGATCACCGACCGGCAGATCGAAGCCAGCCGCGTGGCCATGACTCGCTTTGTGAAGCGCGGCGGCAAGATCTGGATTCGTGTTTTCCCCGATAAGCCGGTCACCAAAAAGCCCGCCGAAACCCGTATGGGCAAAGGCAAGGGCGCGCCCGATCACTGGGTCGCAGTGGTTCGGCCGGGAAAGATTCTGTTCGAGATGGAAGGGGTCACGATCGCGGATGCGACCGAGGCCATGCGCCTGGCTTCACACAAGCTGCCGCTGCGGACGACTTTGGTCAAGCGCGAGACAGCGCATTAGTAATGCGGCTATCAGCTTTCAGCCGTCAGCGGTCAGGAAAAGCGGCGGCGAAGAAAGCTGAAGGCTGAGAGCAGAGAGCTATTTATGAAAGCAGACAAGATCAGAAACTTAACCGAAGACGAACTGCAGCACCAGGAGCGCGATCTCGCCGACCAGCTGTTCAAGCTGAAGTTTCAGCTGAACATGGGCCAGACCGAGAGCCTGAAGAAGATGCGCGGCCTGCGCAAAGATATTGCCCGGGTCAAAACAATTTTAGGCGAGCGCACACGCGCCGCCGTAACGGAGAAACGCTGATGGTGGAAACCGCAAGCGGAAAGTCCGCCACCCCGCCGGCTGAGCAGGTGCAGGGCCGGCGCAAAGAAGTGGTGGGAGAAGTGGTCGCCAACCGCATGTCGAAGACGATCGTGGTGAAGGTGACGCGCAAGAAGGCGCATCCTTTCTACGGCCGCGTGGTGGCGCGCAACAAAAAGTTTTACGCGCACGACGAGAAGAATGAAGCGCACGTGGGTGACGTGGTGCGCCTCGAAGAGACTCGTCCGCTGTCGAAGTTGAAGCGCTGGAAGCTGAAGGACATCGTGCGCAAGACAGCGCTGGTGCCCGAGATTGTGCTGGACCAGGCCAGCAAGTAAGGAAGCGATCGGGCCGCCTTTCGAGGGATGGGTCCGGGGAGCCTGAGATCCTTCGCGAGACAAAAAGCGTCTCGCTCAGGATGACAAAGCTTAGGATGACAAACCGAGATGGGAACGCTTCGCTCGGGATGAGAAGAGCAACGGGAGATTCTCCATGGCTGTGATGATGAGAAGCATGCTGGAGGTAGCCGACAACTCCGGCGCCCGCAAGCTGCAGATGATTCTGCCGCTCGGCGGCTCGACCGGACTGAATGCCAACCTCGGCGACATAATCACGGCCGCGGTGAAGGAAGCCGCTCCCGACGGCCAGGTGCAGAAGGGCAAAGTGGTGAAAGCGGTGATCGTGCGGACGCGCAAAGAGCATCGCCGGCGCGACGGCACCTACATCCGCTTCGATCAGAATGCGGCGGTGCTGATCAACGATGCCGGTGAACCGGTGGGAACGCGTGTCTTCGGTCCCGTAGCCCGCGAGTTGCGCGAGAAAAAGTTTTTGAAGATAGTGTCGTTGGCGCCGGAAGTTATTTAGAGCAGGTTTCAGGTTTCAGAGTTTCAAGGTTTCAAGGTGCCTTGAACAATCGAAAATCTTGGAGAGCGGTGATTTGTTGAAACGTTGAAACCTTGAAACTTAGACTTTATGCGAACTGTCAGCACAGTACATAAGCGAGTCGATATCCGCCGCAACGACAACGTGAAGGTAATCACGGGGCGGGACAAGGGCAAGGAAGGGCGCGTGCTGCGCGTGTTTCCCGACGATGCCAAGCTGTTGGTCGAGCACGTCATGATCGTGAAGAAGCACGTGCGCCCCAACCCGCAGCGCAACATCAAGGGCGGCATCGCCGAGCAGGAGAGCCGCATAGCGATTTCGAACGTACAGTTGGTCTGTCCGGCCTGCGGGCCGGTTCGAATCGGCCACGAAGTGCGCGGCGATCGCAAAGTGCGGGTATGCAAGAAGTGCGGAACCACGCTCGATAAGTGATTGACGCCTCAGAGGCGCGATGAATTGAGTCTCACGAACCGGTAACCACTCCGAAACCGTGGGAGGAAGTTGAAGAGACGAGATGGCGAAAGATAAAGACAAGAAGTCCTCGAAAGATTCGGCGCAGGAGCAGAAGGCTCCCGCGCAGGCGCACCACAGCGCCAAAGAGCGGCCGCGACTGCGGTTGCGCTTTGAAAAAGAAGTCGCGCCGGCGTTGCTCAAAGAGCTTGAGCTCAAAAATGCGATGGCCGTGCCGCGCCTCAATAAGATAGTGGTCAACATGGGCATGGGCGAGGCCACGCAGAATTCGAAGATTCTCGATCCCGCGGTGAACGAACTGGGACAGATCACGGGCCAGAAGCCGATCGTTACCAAGGCCAAGAAGTCGATTGCAGCTTTTAAGGTGCGCGAGGGCCAGGCCATCGGCACCATGGTGACGCTGCGCGGCGACCGGATGTATGAATTTCTCGACCGACTGCTGAACATCGTGCTGCCCCGGGTGCGTGATTTCAAGGGAGTATCGACCAAGTCGTTCGATGGCCGCGGCAATTACACGCTCGGGCTGCACGATCAGTTGATCTTCCCGGAGATTTCTTACGAAAAGGTAGACAAGCTGAAGGGCATGAACGTCACCATCGTGACCACGGCTGCCAACGACAACCAGGCGCGCAGTCTGTTGAAGCATCTGGGCATGCCGTTCCGCGCGTAACGCGATTATAGAGTTTTGGAGTGTGAAGAAGTTTTGTTTTAGAGATCAACGTTCGACGGCAAAATTTTAAGGATGGCATGACTACAGCGAAGCGAGTCAAAGACGCGAAGATCGAAAAGAAGTTTGAGGTGGCGCGCGGCAAAGGCGAGAAGAGACCGAAATTTTCCACGCGCCGGCACAACCGCTGCAAGCGCTGCGGACGGCCGCGGGCTTATCTGCGCAAGTTTGGCCTGTGCCGCCTGTGCTTCCGCCAGTTAGCGCTGCTCGGGGAAATTCCCGGAGTCGCGAAGTCGTCCTGGTAGGAAAGGGCGTCCGTCGGGCCCGTGGAGAGGGAGATCCTTCGCGAGACAAAAAACGTCTCGCTCGGGATGACAAGCTGTGAACACGCCGCCGCAGGTTCTCCGGAATCGCGGAGCGAACGGGTGGCGAGAGGAGAAGCAAACGATGAGGTTGACCGATCCGGTCGCAGATATGCTGACGAGAGTGCGCAACGCGCTGCAGGCGCGGCACCAGAAGGTGGATATCCCGGCTTCGCGGTTGAAGGTGGAGATTGCCCGCATCTTGAAGGAAGAAGGGTATATCTCGAACTTCAAGGCTACGGAAGAGGAAGGCCACAAGGTCATCCGGATTTACCTGAAGTACGGAGCGCACAACGAAGCCGCGATCTCCAAAGCGGAGCGCGTCTCGCGCCCCGGCTGCCGCGTCTATGTGCGCCGCAGCGAAATTCCGCGCGTGCTGGGCGGCATGGGCATCAACATCCTGACCACGCCCCGCGGCGTGATGACCGGCCGCCAGGCCCGCAAAGAAGGCGTGGGCGGTGAATTGTTGTGCGAGATTTGGTAAAGAAGCAGCTATCAGCGGTCAGCCGTCAGCCTTCAGCAGGGGCGCGACGGATGAAGCTGAGAGCCGAAGGCTGAGAGCTGAAAGCTTATGTCACGAATTGGAAAAAAACCGATCCCGATCCCTAAAGGGGTGACGGTCAAAGTCGAAGGCAACACCGTGTTGGTGCAGGGTCCGAAGGGCAAGCTGGATACGGCTCTGCCCGCCGGCATCAAGGTGGAACAGAAGGACGGAACCCTCGTCGCGGTGCGCGAGAACGATTCGCAGGCCGCTGTACACGGGCTGGCGCGCGCGCTGGTCAACAACGCCGTCGAGGGTGTCACCAAGGGCTGGACGCGTGACCTGGAAATCGTCGGCATCGGCTACCGCGCCGAGATGAAGGGCAAGGGCATGGTCGTCTTCAACCTGGGATACTCGCATCCGATTGAATACCCGTTGCCGACCGGCGTCGATGCCGCGGTCGATCCCAAGCAGACGAAGATCTCACTCACCGGAATCGACCGGCAGCAGGTGGGCCAGGTCGCGGCCGAGATGCGATCGTTGCGTCCGCCCGATCCTTACAAGAATAAAGGTGTGCGGTACGCGGGCGAGAGACTGAAGAAGAAGGTCGGTAAGACCGGAGCGAAGTAAAACCGTCGTTCGTTGTTGGCCGCTGATCGTTGGCCAAAACAAGCGATGCGGCAGTTGCGAAAATGTAGAGTCTTTGGCTAACCACCAACGACGAACGACCAAGGACGATTTTTATGCTGACGAAGATTTCGAAGAATCAGAAACGCGGGCACGTGCACGACCGCATCCGTAAGAAGATGCAGGGAACGGCCGAGCGTCCGCGGTTGAACGTCTACCGCTCGCTGAATCATATCTACGTGCAGGTCATCGACGACCTGCATGGCCAAACCCTGGTGTCGGCGAGCTCCGCCGAAGGCAAGAAGGAAGAGCGGCGCAGCGGCGGCAACGTGGCGGCGGCGAAGACGGTCGGCAAGGTCATCGCCGAGCGCCTCAAGGCCAAGGGTGTGAACAAAGTCGTGTTTGACCGCGGCGGTTACATTTATCACGGTCGCGTAAAGGCGCTGGCCGACGCGGCTCGCGAAGCGGGACTACAATTTTAAGGGCGGCTCTCAGCTGTCAGCTCTCAGCCATCAGCTGGGGCGGCATGCTGATGGCTGAAAGCTGATCGCTGAAAGCTGGGTTCAAAGAATGCCAACAGTCGTTAAGAAGCTCGACGCCAATTCGTTTCAGTTGAAAGACCAGGTCGTGGCCATCAATCGCGTCACCAAGGTGGTTAAGGGCGGCAAGAACCTTTCCTTCGCCGCGCTGGTGGTGGTGGGAGATCCTTCGGCGGCCGTTGTCGGCCATGGCTCAGGCAAGGCGAAGGAAGTTCCGCAGGCGATTCGCAAGGCCATCGAGTCGGCGAAGAAGAATCTGATCAAGGTCAACCTGACGCAGACTTCGATTCCGCATCTGGTGCTGGGACGCTACGGTTCGGGCAAGGTGCTGCTCAAGCCTGCTCCGGAAGGCACGGGTGTGATTGCCGGCGGGGCAGTGCGGGCGGTAATGACTTCGGTGGGAGTGCAGAACGTGCTGACGAAATCCATCGGCACCACCAACCCGCACAACGTAATCAAGGCTACGTTCGACGCGCTCCGGCACCTGAAGAACCGGGAGAGCGTTGCTGCTATGCGCGGTAAGTCGGTGCAGGAACTTTAATCCCTAGCACCGGGATACGGGATCGAGGAATTAGCGATGACGACGAAAAAACCGAAAGCGGTAGCCGGCAAGATACACCTGAAGTGGGTGGTTTCGGCCATTTGCGCTCCGGTGAAACAGAAGCTGGTGGTCAAGGGATTGGGATTCACGCGCTTGAATCAGGTGATCGAGCGACCGGACAATGCTGCGATTCGAGGCATGGTCGCGAAGGTTCCGCACCTGGTCGAGATATTGAAGTAGAAATGTTCCAAGGTTTCAAAGTTTCAGGGTTTCAAGGTTTCAAAGTGGATTCGTTGCTCGAAACTTTGAAACTTTGAAATTTTGAAACCCTGAAACTTTGAAGTCTGGTTCACTTATGAATTTATCCAACATTCGAGCACCGAAGAAGGCATCGGAGAAGCGCAAGCGCGTGGGCCGTGGCATGGGCTCCGGCATGGGCAAGACCTCCACTCGCGGACACAAGGGCCAGCGATCACGTACCGGCATGCGCCTGATCCGCGGCTTTGAAGGCGGCCAGATGCCGCTGCACCGCCGGATGCCGAAGCGCGGCTTCACCAACATCTTCCGCAAGGAATTCAATATCGTCAGCCTGGAACGGCTCGTCGAGTTAGGCGCTGAGCTGCACGCTGCGCCCATCACGCCCGACGTGCTGCGCAAAGCGGGCGTGATCAAAGCCAAGCATCCGGTGAAGATTCTCGGCGATGGAGAACTCACCGTCGCCCTCACCGTGCATGCGCACAAGTTCTCCAAGTCGGCGCAGGAAAAGATCACCAGCGCAGGCGGCAAGTTTGAGGTCTTGCAGTAATGTTTGAAAAGCTGGCGAACATCTTTCGCATTCCCGACCTGCGCAAGCGCGTGCTGTTCACGCTGGCCATGCTCGCGGTCTACCGGCTGGGCGGCCATCTCCCCACGCCGGGCGTGAACTTCCTCAAGCTGGAGCAATACTTCAACCAGAATGCGGGATCGTTTCTCGGCTTCGTCGATCTGTTTTCCGGCGGCAACCTGCGCCGCCTTACCATCTTCGCCCTGGGAATCATGCCGTACATCACGGCATCGATTATCTTGCAGCTGTTGACCGTGGTCTATGAGCCGCTGGCCAAGCTGCAAAAAGAAGGCGAGATGGGCCGCAAGAAAATCACCCAGTGGACTCGCTACATCACGGTGATCCTGAGCGCGGTGCAGTCGTTCGGCATCGCCATCGGCCTCGAAAAAGCGGGAGACTTCGTGCTTCACCCCGGCCCCGGCTTCATCTTGATGACCATGCTGACCCTGACCACGGGCAGCGCGTTCATCATGTGGCTGGGCGAGCAGATCACCGATCGCGGCATCGGCAACGGCATGTCGCTGCTGATTTTTGCCGGCATTGTCGTGGGCCTGCCGCGCGGGGTGCAGGATCTTTTCGAAAAGGCGAAGAACGGAACCTGGGGAGCGATCACTCCGGTTCTGATGGCAGGGTTGATTGTCTTTATGATCGCCGTGGTGGCGTTCATTGTCTACGTGGAGCGCTGCGAGCGCCGCATCCCTGTCCAGTACGCCAAGCGCGTGGTGGGACGCAAGGTGATGGGCGGCCAGTCCACGCACCTGCCGTTGCGCGTCAACGCCGGCGGCGTGATGCCGGTAATTTTCGCCTCCTCTATTCTTACTTTGCCGCAAACCCTCGGCTACGGCCTGCGCAATCATCGCTACCTCGGAAGTCTTTTTGACGCATTGAAGTGGGGCGAACCGCTCTACACCGTGCTTTATGCAGTCGGCATCATTTTCTTCGCGTATTTCTACGTGTCGATCGTTTTCAACCCCAGTGAAGTCGCCGACAACATGCGGAAGTACGGCGGTTTCATTCCCGGCATTCGTCCGGGCAAGCGCACCGCCGACTACATCAACGAAGTTTTGACCCGGATTACGCTGGTGGGGGCGCTCTACCTGATCATCATCTCTTTCATTCCGGAGTGGATGATCACCGGTATTCATCTCAATCACTTGCCCTTCTGGTTGGGCGGGTCTATGTTTGAGCGGCTTCCGGTGTGGGTGACGAACGGCCTGGGAGTGAATTTTTATTTTGGTGGAACGTCGCTGCTGATCGTAGTCGGCGTGGCCATGGATACGGTGACGCAGATCGAGGCGCAACTGATCATGCGCCACTACGATGGCTTCACCCCGCGCAGCGGACGCATTCGCGGCCGCCGCAACTGGTCGTAGGGAGATTTGGTAATTTCGCAATCGGGTAATTTTGTAATTTGAAACGCGCCGCAGTAGGGTTTCAAATTACAAAATTACCCGATTGCGAAATTACGAATTGTGCTGGGGTTGCCGCATCCGGAAGGCCTTGTGGGAGGCTGACCTGGAACAAGGTTCGGGAGACTTTGGCCAAATCGATGGCGCAGGAAGCCTTACGAGATGTAGGTCCTGTGGTCCTGCTTGGTCCTCCGGGCGCCGGGAAAGGCACCCAGGCCAGGCGCATCATGGAGCGGTATTCGATCCCGCAAGTCTCTACCGGAGACATCTTGCGGCTCAATGTCGCTGAGGATACGGAACTCGGGCGGGTGGCTAAAGCCGTGATGGCTCGCGGCGAGCTGGTCTCCGACGATTTGGTTTGTGAGATGGTCCGGCAGAGGTTGATTCAGCCGGATTGCAGGCGAGGCTACATTTTGGATGGCTTTCCCCGGACCGCGGCTCAGGCCGGATGGCTGGACGCTTTGCTCGATGACAGGCTCTTTGAAAACTCGCGGCCCAGCCGGTTGTGGCCAATTGTGATCCAGCTGAACGTGGATTATAATCAATTGTTGCTCCGGATTACTGGACGCCGTTCTTGTCCCACCTGTGGGCGGATATATAACGTCCACTTCCAGCCGCCCCGCATCGATGAACTTTGTGACTGCGACGGGAGCAAGCTGGTAACCCGCAATGACGACCGGTTGGAAGTAATTCAGCCCCGTATCGCGGCTTATCAGGAGCAGACTACTCCGGTGGCGGAGTATTACCGGCGCTCCGGAAGATTGATCGGAGTGAACGGCGACCTGCCGATGGATGACGTCACGGAACAAATTTTCCGGATTATCGAGCATCATCGCGCAGAGGATCATCCAGCATAGCTTTTTCTCGATAGAGCATGGCGATTGTTTGCAAATCAGCGGCGGAAATTGAACGGATGCGGCAGAGCGGCCACATCGTCCGCGAAGTTCTCGATCATGTGCGTTCGCTGGTCGCTCCGGGAGTCACCACGATGGATTTAGAACGCGCCGCCGAGAAGAAGATTGCGGAGTTGGGAGCGAAGCCGGCGTTCAAGGGATACTACGATTACCCTTGCGTGTTGTGCACCTCGGTGAATGAAGAGATCGTGCACGGCATCCCGTCGGAAAAGCGCGGGTTGAAGGAAGGCGACATCGTTTCCATCGACTGCGGTGTGGTGCTCGAAGGCTACTACGGCGACGCCGCGATCACAGTCCCGGTCGGCAAAGCGGTGAAGCCGGAGTTGCAAAAGCTGTTGACCGTGACCGAAGAGTCTCTTTATCGCGGCATCGAGCAGGCGCGTATTGGCAACTCAGTAGGCGATGTAGGTTCGGCGGTGCAGGAGCACGTAGAAGCGGCCGGTTTCAGCGTGGTGCGCGACTTCGTGGGACACGGCATCGGAACGCGGCTGCACGAAGAGCCGCAGATTCCGAACTTCGGAGCTCCCGGACACGGCGCCAAGTTGCGCGAAGGCATGGTGCTGGCGATTGAGCCGATGGTAAATTTTGGCAAGCCGCAGGCCAGAGTGCTCGAAGATAAGTGGACGGCTGTCACGGTAGACGGAAGTTGCAGCGCGCACTTCGAGCACTGCGTCGCCGTCACCAAAGATGGGCCGGTGATTTTGACCAAGTGAAAAAGCTCTCAGCCGTCAGCTTTCAGCAAGCGCTGAAAGCTGAAAGCTGAAAGCTGAAAGCCCTTGAGAGGTGCATGAGTAAAGAAGACGCGATTGAAGTGATGGCCGTGGTCCTGGAACCGCTGCCCAATGCCATGTTCAAAGTCGAACTGGAGAACAAACACCAGGTGCTGGCGCACGTTTCCGGCAAGATGCGTAAGAATTTTATTCGCATCCTGCCCGGCGACAAAGTAGCAGTCGAGCTTTCGCCCTACGACCTGAATCGCGGAAGAATTGTGTATCGTTATAAATGACGCCGTTCAGCGGGCGTGAGCGAAGCGGGAGTCCGCTGGCGTCATCCTGAGCGTTCTTTGCGAAGGATCTCACGAGGGTCGAATAGGCTGGGAAAATTATGAAAGTACGAGCATCGGTAAAGAAAATTTGTGATAAGTGCAAGGTCATCCACCGCAAGGGTGTGGTGCGGGTGATCTGCGTCAACACCAAACACAAGCAGCGTCAGGGCTAAGGACAAACTATGGCACGTATTGCAGGCGTCGACTTACCGCGCCAGAAGCACATCAGCATCGCGCTGACATACATCTACGGCATCGGGCATCCGCGCGCCGGTACCATTCTTGACGAGGCCAAAGTGGACCCCATGAAGAAGGTCCAGGACCTCAGCGAAGAAGAAGTCAACCGCATCCGCACCGTGATCGAGCAGCAAGGGATGGTGGAGGGCGATCTGCGCAAGGAAGTTTCGATGAACATCAAGCGGCTCATCGAAATCGGCTCCTATCGCGGCTTCCGCCACCGTCGCAACCTGCCGGTCCGCGGACAGCGCACGCACACCAACGCGCGTACCCGCAAAGGTCCGCGCAAAGGCACGATAGCGCAGAAGAAGAAGGCGACGGCAAAAACGTAGAAACCAGTTTTCAGTTCTCAGTTCCCGGTTCTCAGTTAGGACCGGGTTGAACTGAGAACTGGGAACTGAGAACTGAGAACTGGAAAATGGCTAAACCAGCAGCAGCCGGCGGCACCGCCGCACCGGAGAAAAAAGGCAAGAAGAAGACGTTCAAGAAGAAGGAGCGCAAGCACGTTCCCCATGGACTGTGCTACGTGCAGGCGTCTTTCAACAACACCATCGTGACCATCACCGACATGAACGGCAACGTTCTGTCGTGGAAGAGTTCGGGATCGCTGGGCTTTCGCGGGTCGCGCAAAGGCACGCCCTTCGCCGCGCAGCAGGCTGCGTCAAACGCCGCCAACATGGCGCGCGATCATGGTGTGCGCAGCGTAGACGTGCGCGTCAGCGGCCCGGGTTCCGGCCGCGAATCCGCGGTGCGCGCCCTGGCCTCGTCCGGCATTGAAGTGCGTTCCATTCGCGACGTGACGCCCATCCCGCATAATGGATGCCGTCCGCCGAAGCGAAGAAGAGTTTAAGCGGCAGTTCTCAGTTCTCAGTTCCCAGTTCTCAGTTCTCAGCAAAGCGAGAGCCAAAGGATTTTGGGTTTAACTGGGAACTGACAACTGGGAACTGAGAACTGAACGGGACGAAGGGTGAAGCCAAACCCGTAAACCGATCATCTAAAAGGAGAACAACTTGGCTCGTTATACCGATGCAGTCTGCCGTCTATGCCGCCGTGAGGGCATGAAGCTTTTCCTCAAAGGCGCAAAGTGTTTCAGCGATAAGTGTCCCATCGAGAAGCGCAACTTCGCTCCCGGACAACATGGCAAGGACCGTAAAGCCAAGATCGTTGGCTACGGTCTGCAGTTGCGCGAGAAGCAGAAAGCCAAGCGCATCTACTTCACCCTCGAAGGCCAGTTCCGAAACTATTTCGAGAAGGCGGCACGCACTCGCGGTGTAACCGGCGAACTGCTTTTGCAGCAACTCGAGCGGCGTCTGGACAACGTTGTATTCCGGCTGGGCTTTGCGCAATCGCGGCGGCAGGCGCGCCAGTTGGTGCGCCACGGACACGTTGCCGTCAACAATCGCAAGGTCAACATTCCTTCCTACGAAGTGAGCGCGGGCGAGGAAATTTCGATCCGCGAGAAGAGCAAGAAGCTTACGGTGCTGGAACTGGCCAAGGAATTCGCCAGCCACGGCACACTGCCTAACTGGCTGGAAGTGAATCGCGACAATTACACGGCGCGAGTGCTCTCGCTGCCGAAGCGCGAAGATATTCAGCTGCCAGTGAATGAGCAGTTGATTGTTGAGTTGTACAGTAAGTAAGGTTTCAAAGTTTCGAAGGTTTCAATGTTTCAGTGATCTTGAGGCTTGTGTTTTGAAACCTTGCAACTTTGAAACATTGAAACTTGGTCCTCTAAACATTTCGAGCCAGACCAGCCTTTCCCGGCATTGACCTGAGTTGGACCACTCAGCGAGCCAGGATTGAGCCAAACGGCCGAAGGAGAAACAAATGCTTTGGAAGGGTTTTCAAAAACCGAAACGTCTCGCAGTTGACACCTCCACCCTCACCGACAAGTACGGAATTTTCTGGGCGCAGCCCTTTGAGCGCGGCTTTGGCACCACCGTGGGCAACGCTCTGCGGCGCGTGCTGTTGAGTTCGATCGAAGGCGCAGCCGTCACCGCCGTGAAGATGGAAGGCGTGCTGCACGAATTCCAGTCGATCCCCGGCGTAGTCGAAGATGCGACCGACATCATCCTCAACTTGAAGCAGATTCCCTTCAAGCTCGCGGGCGACGCGCCAAAGGCGATTTATCTGCGCGCCGATCAGCCTGGAGTTGTAACCAGTGGCATGATCGAAGCGGATGGCGACGTCGAAGTTCTCGACAAAGACGTCTACATCGCCACCGTCAGCGAAGGCGGCAAGCTCGACATGGAAATGCGCCTGAAGCGCGGCCGCGGCTACACCTCCGCCGACAAGAATTTCGACGAGGATCTCGGCATCGGCTTCATTCCCATCGATTCCGTACACTCGCCGGTACGCAAGTGCAACTACACGGTCGAAGCCGCGCGTCTCGGCCAGATCACCGACTACGACAAGCTGACCCTCGAAGTCTGGACCAACGGGTCGATTACTCCGGCCGACGCGATCGGCCTCTCCGCGAAATTGATGAAGGACCACATGAACATCTTCATCAACTTCGAGGAGGAAATCGAAACCGGCACGTCGTCCTCGGACGATCGCAAGCCCGAGATTCACAACGAGAATCTGAACCGCTCGGTCGAAGAACTCGAACTCTCGGTGCGCAGCTACAACTGCCTGAAGAATGCGAACATTCAGACCATCGGCGAGCTGGTGCAGAAGACAGAGTCGGAAATGCTCAAGACCAAGAACTTCGGCCGCAAGTCGCTGAACGAAATCAAGGAGATACTTTCCTCGATGGGCTTGAGCCTGGGCATGAAGATCGACGAGCATGGCAACGCCGTGCCCGGCCCCACGTCGAACATGGTTCTTCCGGCTTCGGCCTACGGACCAGACGACCAGCTGTAAGAGTCAGGTTTCAAGGCTTCAGAGTTTCAATGTTGCAAGGAAATTGAGCTTTGAAAGGGCGCGGCTTCAGCCGCGCCGCCCTGAGCTTAGAAAAATACGGGGCTTTAGCCCCTGAGGTTCACCATGCGTCACAAAGTAGCAGGCTACAAACTCGGACGGAACACAGCGCACCGGCGCTCGCTGCTGCGCAACCTGGTCACCTCGGTGATCGTCGAAGAGCGCGTCGAGACCACCGTTCCCAAGGCCAAGGCCGCGAAACCCATCGTCGAAAAAATGATCACGCTCGGCAAGCGCGGTGATCTCGCCGCTCGCCGCCTGGCATCGTCTTACCTGATGACCGACGAAGCCGTCGTGAAACTCTTCGACACGGTCGGCCCCCGCTTCGGCGACCGCAACGGCGGCTACACCCGCGTGATCCGCACCGGCTGGAACAAAGGCGACGGCGCCGACAAAGCTTTCCTCGAACTGCTGGGCAGCGAAAAGGTGCTCGACGAAAAGCGCGAAAAGCGCGCCGAAGCCCGCGCCAAAAAGGCCGCCGAAGCCCGCAAAGCCATGGAAGACGCCGAAGCCCAGGCCCAACACGACGGCGGCGTAGAGCCGGTGAAGGAAGAAGACAAAAAAGAATAAGTCTGGGATTGATTGTCTGAAATTGATTGTCGAAAAAAGGCACGGCTTAGGCCGTGCCTTTTTTGTGGCATGAGCATGTGGCATGAACATGTTCAACCAGTCAAGCCGCTCAATGGTGCTACGCCGAACTCCACGGATGACCCGGTTTGCGAACTGATGGGGCGGTCCAAGGGACCTACGACCACGGAGACCTACACCGGCGATGCAGCGGGCAATAGGCTCATGGATGTTACTCGCCGCGAGTCTTACTGACTTACAAATGCAACCCAACGACCCAACCTCGACTCCGCTATCGGCAATTGGGATTACGCATGGACTCCACTAACTCGCTCTGCAGAAAAGGACTCAGCCCCCAGGGAATCAAGCCTTCAGGAAGGGATCTGTATCTTTACGGGCTGGTCCTTATCCCAATTCTGTTTGTCTGTGCCGGACTAGCGGGTTGCGGGGTTTCGTCGAGCTCTACCTCTGGACACGGCTCCGCGCCGACGATCGCTTCCTTTACCGCGGATCCGACCAGCGTAACCTCCGGCACAAGCAGCACATTGAGTTGGGCGGCATCAGGGGCGACGAGTATTGCCATCACGCCGGGGACATTCACCTCCACATCGGCGAGCGGTTCAACCAGCATGAGTCCAACGGCGACGACCACCTACACGCTGACAGCGACCAATGCTGCGGGCTCGACCACTTCCACGCTAACCATTACCGTAAACACGGCAGGCAATCCTGGAAGCAAACCGACGATCACCTCCTTCACCGCCAGCCCCGCGGCTGTCGCTGCGGGTTCGAGCAGCACATTGAGTTGGGCGACGACCGGGGCGACCAGTCTTGCCATCGCTCCGGGAGCATTCACGCCCGCATCCGCAAGTGGTTCGTTGAGCGTGAGCCCAACTGCGACGACCACCTACACGCTAACGGCGACAAATGCCAATGGCTCGACCACGTCCACCGCAACAGTCACGCTAACAGCGCCCGGTGGTCCATTGACGATAGCAACCACTTCCTGCCCAAGCGGAACTCAAGGCGCGGCGTATCCAGGCTGCACAATAGTTGCCAGCGGCGGCTCTCCCCCTTACACCTATTCAGTTAGCACGAGTGCCAACTTTCCTCCATTGCCCGAGGGGATGTCTCTCAATGCGGCTACGGGGAACATCAGCAGCTCGCTGATCGGGGGGCAAGGCACCTACACGCCCGAATTTGAAGTTACGGACTCGGCAGGTACGCAGGCGACTCAAAACATCAGCATCTCACTCAACGGCAACAACGCGTTCCTGGCAAACGTTTTTCCTTCAACTTCTATTTTTCACCACCGGGTGGACGCAGCCACGACCGGTTTACCCGTGGATACTTCCCCCGCTGCGCCGATGTACAGCGGCTATTTGTCAGCGACGGTCAAGCCATTCTTCGGGAACAATTCAAATGCTCCCTTCCCCAATGGAATACCAAGTATTGAAGTTCCGTATAACCAGGCGGACGTATCGGTTACGACTACCGTATATCAGTCCTACTTCACCTCGGGCCCGATTCCAGCGAACGCTCCGGTGGAAGGCACCAGCAACTCGACGGGAGACAGGCACGTTCTGGTCTACCTGGAGGCCGGCGGTGGAAACGTCCCTGCCCTTTACGAGATGTGGCAGGGAATATACGAGGGCGGTCCCTGGACCGATTCCTCCAACGCGCTTTGGCCGGACGTAACTTCGAATAACCTGACGCCGCAAGGCATGGGAACTTCCGATGCCGCGGGACTTCCAGTAGCCCCGCTGCTTGCCAATGCCGACGAGGTAATCGGCGCGGGCTCACCCAGCGCGCCGAGCGGTACGATTCAGCATCCCATCCGATTCACGCTCAACCATATGTTGAACTACTGGGTCTGGCCTGCCACGGAAACAGCCGGCGTGGGGAGTTGCACCGCTACGGGAGGGAGTTCCATCCCCGTGGAATCGTTAATTTCGCAATCTTCTCCTCCCGCAAGCTGCACAATGTCCGGAGCTGCGGGCGAGATTTATCGGCTGAAGGCTTCCGTGGCGACTCCTACTTGTGCCTCCAGCAGCCCACAAGCGGCCATCATCATCACCGGATTCCGAAATTATGGAATCATCCTGGCCGACAACGGAGACAGCGGAGGCCTAATCGGCACGCCAGACGCTCGCTGGAACGATAACGACCTGTCGTGCCTCACGAGTCTCACCTTATCGGACTTCGAGCCTGTGAACGTCTCGAGCCTCATGGTCAGCAATGACAGCGGGGCCACCAGCCATTAGCCAAACGTACATGTCCTCCCGCTGCTTCCGCTCGTAATCTTGCCGTAAGTTGCCATCCCTATAAAATCTCACTCAGAATGGATTTTTCCCGCACAGGCTTCACCCGTAACCAGCTCGCCATCGCCGCCGGGGCAGGCGCGCTGCTGGTCCTGGTGTTTCTCGGCTACATCTGGTGGTTGAGTAATCAGGGACCGGTGCTGGCGCGCTCCGAAGATCACGACCCCCTGACCGGACTGCCGGTCAGCATCAAGATGAATCCGCTGCGCGACCGCACCATCGAGCACAGCGCCAACAAATTCCTGCGCGAGTTGCGCGATGGACGCTGCGACGACGTGCTCTCCACCTGGGAGCACGACTACCGCAAAAAGTACGCCCACTTTATCTGCGACTCGGAGAAACAGCATCCGCTGCTCTCATGGGAGTTGGCCGAGTGGGAGAGCGCGCCGCCTCTGACCATTCTTCACTACCGCGGCAATCGCCTCTACGGCTCCGGCAAACCCGGCTCCTACACAGAACTCGTCACCGTCACGACGGAGAATAAAAACGGCGAGTGGGTGGTGACTAAGTACGACGCGATGTACTGAGCTCTGCAACCGGGGCGATGGAGCGGGACACGTGGGAACAATCGGAGACTGGGGCGAAATCGTTGTGATTGCGGTATTCGTGGGCCTTTACGAGTGGGCCCGCGATATGGGCCGCAAACCCTACCCAAACAAGCTGGGCAGATCGTTGGCTGGCTGGGTTCTGATAAGCACTGCAATCTGTATTTGGTTGACTTTCCATTCGCGGGCTTTTCGAGTTCCGCTTGTATTCATCACCGCTCCTGCTGCCGTTGGCGGCGTGATCCTACACTATTTTTCCCGGCCCAGAGACAGCCGACAGGCCGCAGCAGGACCATCAGCGCACACCCAACACTAGCGTGCTTGGCTCCGTGGTAAAACCTATTCATGCCCGTTTCACCTGCCGTGCGTGAGCCTGCAGCTCCTCGCAACATCTACGTCTTCGGCATCACATCGTTTCTGAACGACACGGCCTCCGAGATGGCGTACTGGGTGCTGCCGGCGTTTCTGGCGTCGCTGGGCGCGGGGCCGGCGCAGTTGGGATTGATCGAGGGCGTTGCTGAGAGCGTGGCGTCGTTCGCCAAACTTTTCTCCGGATATCTCACTGACCATATCCATCGGCGCAAGCCGGTCGTGGTTGCAGGATACGCTGTCGCGAACGCGGTCAAGCCACTTCTGGCGATCGTAACGGCGTGGCCGCAGATCCTGCTCATTCGCTTCAGCGATCGCCTGGCGAAAGGCGTGCGCGGAGCGCCGCGCGACGTGATGGTCGCCGAGTCCGTGCCAAGTCACCGTCTCGGTTCTGCCTACGGCCTGATTCAATCGATGGATTCCGCCGGAGCGATTGCCGGGCCCTTGGCCGCACTGGTCCTGCTCCGACATTCCGGAATTCGCAGCGTGTTCTGGGCCGCGGCGATCCCCGGAGCATTGTGCGTGCTGGTGGCGATGCTCGGAATTCGCGAGACCAAGCGCCGGGCTGCGCCCGGCGGACAGCCCCTTCGGCTTCGCCCAGGGCAGGCTCGGGGGGCTGTCCCCACACCGGAGAAAGGCGAGCCGAGTGCTGCCTCGTCTTCAGTAGGGCGGATCGTCCTGCCCGCGAGCTTTTATCTCGTGCTCGTCGCAGTTACACTTTTTTCTCTCGGTAACTCCAGCGACATGTTTCTCGTGCTGCGCGCGCAAAATGTCGGCATCCCGGTGGCTTTGGCGCCGTTGCTCGGGCTGGTCTTCAACATTACTTACACGCTGGCTTCCTGGCCCGCTGGATGGTTCAGCGATCACGTCTCGCGCCGTCTGGTCGCCTCCGTCGGCTATGTGATTTTCGCGGCAGTTTACTTTGTTTTCGGGCGCGCACCCTCCACGCTTGCCATCTGGATGGCGATGGCAATATACGGTTTCTACTACGCTCTTACCCAACCGGTGCTGAAAGCTCTGGTGGTGGAGTCAGTCGCGACGGAGGTGCGCGGCCGGGCTCTGGGAATTTATTTTTTCGTGACCAGCGCGGCAACTCTGGCTGCAAGCTTGATTACAGGTGAGCTTTGGAAGCACTACGGGGCAACCATTCCGTTTTACTTCTCGGTTGCCATGGCGCTGTTCGCCGCTGCTCTTTTGCAGTTCGCCGGGGGCGATAAGGAATTGCACGCCTAGCCGGAAATCGACTGGATCGAACGGCGGTTCAGCCCGCCTCTCTTCCGGCTCAGCCAGAGGAAAACCAGCAGTTGCGCGGTGATGCCGGCGCAGGTATCCAGAAGCACATCCCAAATCGTGCCGGTGCGCGAAGGGATGAAGCTCTGATGCCACTCATCAAGGCTGGCAACGAAAGTGGTTCCTAGAATCGCAATGTTCGCCCAGCGCAGCGTCCAATTCGCATTGGTCATGGCTGGCAGCGTGGCCCGCCAGGCTCGGAAGAGCAGAATGCTTAAAATGCCATAGCCTACGACGTGGCCAGTCTTACGAATGATGTTGTGCCAGAATATGAAGCGCACCGCGTCCATGCCGAAGAGAAAATGCAGCAGGGGATAAAGAATGCGGCTGGTGTTCGCGGAGGAAAGCATCGCCGTAGATTCAATGGCAATAAGAATCAGCCAAAGCACCGCGGCGATCCACGCCATCAAAAGGTTGTGCTGTTCGGTGTTCAAATGCGCGGGCTACTCGATGGCATAGTTGGGAGCCTCGCGGGTAATCATGACGTCGTGAACGTGGCTCTCGCGCAGTCCGGCGCCGCTGATGCGCACGAAGCGGGTTTTCTGCAGGAGTTCGGCGATGGTGGCGCAACCGCAGTAGCCCATGCCCGATTTCAACCCCCCGACCATTTGATGCACGATCATGGCCACCGAACCGCGATAGGGGACGCGTCCCTCAATCCCTTCGGGGACGAGTTTGTCGAGGCGGTTGGACTCACCGTCCCTGGCGGAAACGGCCGCGGAGGAGTCGCCCTCCGTACTCTGAAAGTAGCGTTCACTGGAGCCTTGCGCCATGGCTCCGAGCGATCCCATCCCGCGATACGATTTGAAAGAGCGGCCTTGATACAGAATCAGCTCGCCCGGACTCTCGTCGGTGCCGGCGAAGAGTGAACCGATCATCACTGCGCTTGCGCCCGCTGCCAGCGCCTTGGTGATGTCGCCGGAATATTTGATGCCGCCATCGGCGATGATGGGAACTCCGGAGTCTTTCACTGCGCGGAAAGCCTCGGCGATCGCGGTAATCTGCGGCACGCCCGCGCCCGTAACCACGCGTGTAGTACAGATCGAACCGGGTCCAATGCCGACCTTGATGCCATCGGCACCCGCGCGCGCCAACTCGCACGCGCCATCGAAAGTAGCCACGTTACCAGCCAGAAGTTCCACGCCGGGCAGCTTCGACTTCACCAGCTTCACCGCATCCAGCACCTTGCTCGAGTGACCGTGGGCGCTGTCGATCGCCAGCACATCCACCTTGGCCTCGGCTAATTCCTGGGCGCGTTCCAGAAAATCGCCGGTCGCGCCGATGGCCGCGCCCACGCGCAACCGTCCCTGCGGATCCTTTGCGGCGTTGGGATACTTCAGCTTCTTCTGAATATCTTTTACAGTGATCAATCCTTTGAGGTTGTACTTGTCGTCGACCACCAGCAATTTTTCCACCCGATGCTCGTGGAGAATTTGTTCCGCATCTTCGAGCGTAGTGCCCACGGGTACGGTGATTAAATTCTTCTTGGTCATCACACGATCGATGGGAATGTCGAAGCGGCTTTCGAAGCGCAGATCGCGGTTGGTAAGAATGCCGACGAGCCGTCCATGCTCGGTGATGGGGACGCCGGAAATTTTGTATTTGCGCATCACCTCGAGCGCATCGCTGACTTTATCCATGGGCGACATGGTGACCGGATCGACGATCATGCCGCTCTCCGAGCGCTTCACTTTGTCCACTTCATTCGCCTGCTGCTCGATGCTCAGGTTGCGGTGAATAATGCCGAGACCGCCCTGCTGCGCCAGCGCGATCGCCATGTGCGATTCGGTGACGGTATCCATGGCAGCGCTGACAATGGGGATGTTCAGCACGATGTTACGGGTGAGTTGAGTCTGAGTACTGGCGGTCGCAGGAATTACATCGGAGCGCGCGGGCAGAAGGAGAACGTCGTCGAAGGTAAGAGCTTCGGGTACGGGAAAGTGAATCATAAATTTCTCGGGAATTCTTCCAGCCGTGCGCGTCAATCTTTATTCTAGAGAGAGGCAGGGATTCAGGCAAATCGACTTGCTTTCGCGGTTGGACTCAGGGAGCGAGGGAACGAGGGAAGGGCGCGATAAAATCGTTCCTCGCTGACGATATCCCTCTAGTTCACCGTAAGCGGCGCGGTGACGCTGCCGATCTTGCCGGTCACGTTGTCGCGAATGACCACGCGGACCACGTAGTTTCCCGGACCAAGTTCCAGCGTATTCTTCATGTCGATGCCGGCGGAGCGTAGAGATGCCATCTGTGCATCGGGCACTGAAGTGTTGATCTCTCTGCCAATGGTTTTGACCGGCTTGCCTGCCTTGCCGTTGTTTACATAAGCCGCCGCTGCGAAGTCGAAGCTGAGGTGGTTCTGTCCATTGCCCGCTTCAATCGAGATACCGTCGGCGGGCATATGAATCATGAACTCGGTCTTCTTATTTGCACCTTCGCCGGAGGATCCCAACCACTTCACACTTACCGGCACGCCCGTGCCTTCAATCGGCGAACTCAAGGCATAGGTCAAATCGGCGGTGCGCGTCTCATCCAGGTTCATGCTCGCGTTGGTGACGAAGAAACCCTGCCGCGCGCGCACTTGCGTGTCCGGCTTATTGACCTTCACTTTAATCTGTCGCCAGCCGGCGTTGTTGTTATGAGTATCGAGGTAGTAGCTGGCGAGGTAATACGATGATGCATCGTCGGCTGCGCGCTTGAAGCTCGAGGCAAGATCGTTGGTGTTGTAGAAAGCTTTTCCGCCGGTCATATCCGCGAACTCGTCGAGGGTGAGAAGAGTCGTCTGCAAGTACCAATCCCGGTTTCTTTGCACGGTTCCGCGACCAACGGTGCCACCGGTTCTTCCCGCCACGGCCACTGCGCTGCCGTTGGCGGAGTTGGCCACCAGGCCGCGAATGTCGACCGGATAAACCGAGATTTGCCCGGTCGTCAGGGCTTGCATTGTCCGCTCATAGAGCGGAGAGAGATTCCCACCGGGAAGCTGTTCCGGAGTAGAGATTTCGAAGGGAAATCCGCCAGTCGCCCAAATCAGAGACTTACGTCCAGGAACGCCAGAGAGAGACCAGGCGATCGAGAGGAACGAGTTCAGCGTGTCTCTAACGGCTTCCTGCTGGGCATAACCCGCGTAGAGTACATCAGGGTATGCAATAAAGGCATTCACGGCAGTTTGGGGGTTCGTGTCGCCGGTAGGTATCACACCAAGGTCAGGCAGACGTCCCTCCGCGGCGGCTTCCTGCGCGTCGGTACCGAGGCCCTCGTCTTGACCTTGCCCCTGCATAACAGGAATTTCTCCACTTGCCTGTTTCAAGATCTTTATCAGTTGCTCGGTATCACCGGTTAGGTTCTGCACCACCCTCACGCCACGACTCGTCATGATCATCAGGGCAAGCACCTGGCCGGAGTTGATATTGTCGGCCAGAAACTTGATCAGTTCGCGGCGGCCGTTAGCCTGATCCAAAAAAGGAGTGTTGATGGTGTCGAGAGCGATCACCGTTACGGTTCGTGGTTGCTGATCGGACAGAGCCAGGTTGGCGAATTCGCCCGGCTTGGAAGGCGCCGCGGGGAGTTTTGTGTTCGCCGCAACTATCTCTTCAAAGGTGGAGATCTTTTGTTCCTTGCCGTTTTCAAGCACATGGACGTCGTCTTTGGTCAACCCATGAATGTGATTACCGGCCTTGTCGGTGACGACGATGGGAACCTGAATCAGAATGGATTGAGCGTGGAACTTGACCTTGCCTTCCCGATCAGCTGTCGGGACCGAGACTTCGCCCGGTCCGAAACTGGCATTGGATCTCGCGACCGAAGAATTGACGTTTGGACTTATGCTGCCGCCAGGTGCACCCGGGTTGGTGCCAGGGCGCTGTGCGAGAGCCGAAACAGAAAACAAAGCCAGGCAGACAAAAAGGAAGGAGAAACCACGGGAAGACATAAACTACCTCCAACTCTGAGAAACGATTATATGCCTAACTCAATTTGAAGGCGGAAGTTGCGCCGGCGAACACAAGAATGCAGACTTAATCGAACACACCGGCCCGCCATTCGACGGCATCTCTTCTCTTCCTGGAGGAGCGTTTGTCTTTTATGGTTGCCCGGCGTATATTAGAGAACTGAGAACTGTTGTGTAGTACCGGCATTTGGCGAAGCACACCAGTGGGCGCAAGCCCACTTTTTCGTTGCGGGGCATTCTGTTTCGCCGGTGCGTGGGCGTAAGTTATTGGATGCATGGCACTTGATCTCGATCGTGTGCGGGAAATCGCGGAGCGGGTAGCAGCCTCCAGCGGGCTTGAGGTAGTTGAAGTTGAGTTTCGCGGCAGCGGCAATGCTCGCATGTTGCGTGTGTTCCTGGACAAGCCGGGAGCGGCGAGTGGCGATCCGCTCGCCGGAGTGACGCACGGCGACTGTGCCAACTTCAGCCGCGAGTTCGGCACGATCCTCGATGTTGAGGACGCCATGCCGGGCAGCTATACGCTCGAAGTCTCGTCGCCGGGGTTGGATCGAAAGCTGACGAAGGCGGCGGAATTTGATCGTTTCGTTGGCAGCAGGATGAAAATTACGACGAGGCATCCGGTCAACAACAATCGCTACTTCGAGGGACGGCTGGAAAGTTTTCGCGGCGGTCGCCTGACGCTGGATCTGAGCGTGGCCAGCAAGAAGTCACGCAAAAAAATGGGCGCGGCGGCGGCGGAGCAAGGCCAGAAGATCGAAATCGAGTTCGCCAACGTAGAGAAGGCGAATCTAGTGCCAGAGATATAGGTTTCAAGGTTTCAAAGTTTCAAGGTTTCAAAGTCGAAGATCGTCGGCGTCACGGTTTTGAAACCTTGAAACCTTGAAACTTTGAAACCTGGTACGTAGCAGTCTTCATAACGGAACACGTCCTATGGCTAGTGAGCTCTACAACACGATTGACGCGTTGAGCCGCGAGAAGGGCATCGATCCGCGGATCGTAGTCAGCGCCGTGGAAGACGCCATTGTCATGGCCACGCGCAAGTACTACAAGACCCAGGAAAACCTGCGCGCCGAACTGGATAAAGAAACCGGCAAGATCAATGCCTACGCGGTGAAGACCGTAGTCGAAACCCCGGAGCAGGTGGAGGACCCGCTTCTCCAGATCACAGTGGAAGATGCGCGCAAGTCCGATCCTAGTCTGGAAGTGGGAGGAGAGTTGCGGATTCCGAAAGTCACGGAAGGAATCCTGGGCCGCATCGCGGCGCAACTCGCCAAGCAGGTGATCTTCCAGAAAGTGCGCGAAGCCGAACGCGACACGGTCTACAACGAATACATCGGACGCGTCGGCGAAGTGGTAAACGCAACGGTGAAGCGGGTCGAAGGTCCGGATGTGATCTTCGACATCGGCAAGGCAGAAGCGCGCATGCCGCGCAAAGAACAGTCGCGCCTGGAGTCGTTTGCCATCGGCGAGCGTGTGCGTGTAGTGATTGCGCGCGTGGAAAAAGCTTCGAAGGGGCCGGGCGTAGTCGTGTCCCGCGCCGTGCCCGACCTGGTGCAGCACTTGTTCCAAACCGAGGTGCCTGAAATTTATGATGGCACGGTGGTGATCCGCGCCATCGCGCGTGAGGCCGGCGAGCGCACCAAGATTGCGGTCATGTCGAAAGATAAAGATGTGGACGCGGTCGGCGCCTGCGTGGGAATGAAAGGTATGCGGGTGCAGTCGATCATCCGCGAACTGCACGGAGAGAAGATCGACATCATCGAGTATCACGAAGATGCGGTCACCTTCGCCGAAAAAGCTTTGCAGCCCGCGAAGGTCAGCAAAGTAACTGTTGTCGATTCCGGAGGCAAACACCTCGAAGTGGTAGTCGACGACAGTCAGCTTTCTCTTGCCATCGGCAAGAAAGGGCAGAATGTGCGCCTGGCCGCGAAACTGCTGGGCTGGAAGATCGACATCAAGAGCGAAGAAGAGAAGCGGCAGGAAGTCGAACAGCAAATGTCGGCTATGGTTCCGCAAAGCGCCACGCCGCTCGAAAGCGTCCCGGGCCTGGGCGAAGGATTGGTCGAGAAGCTGAATTCCGCGGGAGTAAGTACGGTGGAAGCCTTGGCCGATATGACCCCCGAGCAGCTTGAGGCCATCGAGGGCATCGGGCCGAAGACGGTGGAAAAAATCAGTCTGGCGGTGAATAATTACTTTGCCAGCCTGGAGCCGGGGGCGGCGATCGAGGGCGCAGTCGAAGGTGAAGCTGCGGTCGAAGGCGTGGCTGCTGGCGCCGGGCCCGAGCCGGGTGCGGAAGACATCACCGCAGAAGTTCCTGTGGCAACGGAAGGAGCGGAGTCCGTCGACGAAATTGCCGCGAGTGCGGAAGTTGCCTCAAGCGATGAAGGCACCGTCGAAGCAGATACGCTTGCCGGGGACGGGAACGAAGAGCAGGTGGAGCACTCCCCGGAGCACGGCGCTCCCGAAGCCGGTTCCGCTTCCGAGAATACAGAATAATCATGACACGCTGGCATAAGTTCGAGGGCGTGGCACCGAAGAAATTGACTCCGTGAGGTCGCAATGAAGACCTAACTACAACGCGGAGAAACGAAAGGCCGGATGAGTAAGGTTCGCATCAACGATCTTGCACGAGAGCTGGAAGTCAAGAGCAGAGCTATTCTGGATACGCTGCCGCTGGTTGGGGTGACCGAGAAGAAGACGCACTCCAGCTCTCTGGAAGAGCACGAGGCGGAAAAAGTACGGGTGTACATCCGCTCTTCGGGAGAAGGTTCGTCTCAGGCTGGAAAATCCACTTCGCGTGGAGCTCGCGGCGAAGAGGAAATCAAGACCAAGATTGATTTGTCGCACATCTCCCGCCCGGGCGATGTACTGAAGGCGATTACGCAGCGGAAAGAAACTGCGGCGCCTGCTCCCTCTCCGCGTCCGGTAGCATCTCCTCCGGCGCAGATTCCCGTTGGGCATGCTCCTGCGGAAAAATCTGCGACACCTCCGGTTCCAATCAACCGCCCTGTGGTTGCGCCTTCGGCAGCGCCTGTTTCTCCGCGCCCGGTCATCGCCCCTCCCCTCGAGAAAGAGAGGCCGGTTGCGGCTGCACCTCCGTCGACCGCAGCGCCGGTTACAGCATCTCCGGTTGCGTCGGCGCCAGTGTTTACGCCGGCGGCGCGTCCAGTGCCGCCCCCGGCCGTAAATATCCCTTCAACAACTGTGCCTCCGCCTTCCATGAGCGCAGCGCCGGTAACTCCCGTCGCGCCGCGTCCGGTCGCTGCTCCACCTCCGCCGCCACCGGCGCCCCGCATGATCGTGCCGCAGACAGGGCCGCGACCCGTATATAAGGCGCCGGTGCGGCCTTCGGCGCCGCCGCCGGTGCAGCCCGGAGTTCCAATCGCCAGCGCGCCTCGACCGGCGCCCGGCCGTCCTGTTCCCGGCCAGCCGATTTTTCAGCGTCGTCCGCCCCTTGCGGGCGGAGCTCCAGGTGCGCCCCGTCCGCCGCTTCGCCCCGGTGAGCGCCGTCCCATGCATCCCACGCGGCAAGCTCCAGCTGGAGCGCGTCCCCTCGGGGTCGGTCCCGCTCTTCCTCCCCCAGGAACCACCCGGCCGGGAAGCCGCCCGGGTGCCCCCTCGCGACGTCCTGGCCAGCGCTACGTTCCTCGCGGCGTGAAGGAAGGCCCGATGAAGGGCTATACGCCACCGCCCCGCATGGTGGTGTCGAATGAGCCTCAGCCGATCACCCGCAGCATCACCATTGCGGAGGGCATCAGTGTTAAGGATCTCGCGGAAAAGCTCGGCATTCGCGCCAAAGATTTGATTTCGCGACTCCTTGTGCGCGGCGTTTTTGCCACCATCAATCAGACGCTTGATGCCGAACTGGCCAGCGAAATGGCGCGCTTCTTCGGCGCCGATACGAACGTAATCACCTTCGAAGAGCAGACTGCGAAGGATATCGACGCGGCTGCCGCCGCGGAAGAAGCCGCCCCGGAAACCGGAGTGCGCCCGCCCGTGGTCACGATCATGGGCCACGTCGATCACGGCAAAACCACGCTGCTCGATTCCATTCGAGTCACCAATGTTGCCGAAGGGGAAGCCGGAGGCATCACCCAGCACATCGGCGCCTACAAAGTTCGCATCACCGACAAAGAGTCGCCGGCCTTCGGACGCGAAATCGTTTTCCTCGACACCCCCGGCCACGAAGCCTTCACCCGCATGCGTTCACGCGGCGCAAAGGCGACCGACATTGTCGTGCTGGTAGTGGCCGCGGATGACGGCGTGATGCCACAGACGCTCGAAGCCATCGACCATGCTCACGCCGCCGAAGTCCCCATCATCGTAGCGGTAAACAAAATCGACAAGGAAAACGCCCTGCCTGACCGGGTGAAAAAGCAGTTGGCCGATCGAGGCCTGGTTCCCGAAGAGTGGGGCGGCAAAACCGTTTTCGTCGATGTTTCCGCGAAGAAGAAAACCAACCTCAATCTGCTGATGGAAATGATCTGCCTGGTCGCCGATCTCGGCGAATTGAAAGCAACGCCCGAGCGAGCTGCAACCGGCGTGGTCCTCGAAGCCAAACTCGACCGCGGCCGCGGTCCGGTAGCGACGGTGCTGGTGCAGAACGGAACGCTGAATGCCGGCGACAATTTTGTGGTCGGGAACGTCTACGGAAAAGTTCGCGCCATGTTCGACGATCGCGGCGCGCAGCTTAAAATCGCTCCGCCTTCCACCCCGGTTGAAATTATCGGTATGGAGTCTTTGCCTCAGGCTGGCGATCAGTTTGTGGTCGTAGCCGATCGCGACAAAGCGCGCGGCATCTCCGAATATCGCGAGCAGAAATCCCGCGAGGCTGCGCTGGCCAAGAGTTCTCGCGTGTCGCTCGAAGGCCTGGCCGAGCAGATCAAGGCCGCGGGCACCAAGGAACTCAACGTTATTCTCAAGGGCGACGTGCAAGGTTCGGTGGAAGTGATCACCGACTTGCTGACCAAGCTCTCAAACGACAAAGTACGCCTGAAGCTGCTGCGCTCCGGCGTGGGCGCAATCACCGAAACCGATGTGCTGCTGGCCTCGGCCTCAAACGCCATCATCATCGGCTTCAATGTGCGCCCAGAGCGCAAAGCCCAGGAAATCGCCGAGCAGGAAAAAGTAGACATCCGCCTGCACTCGATCATTTACGAACTGCAGGATGAGATCAAGCGCGCCATGAGCGGCCTCCTCGAGCCCACGTTCAAGGAGCACTACCAGGGCCGCG
>Ga0074045_10000751_pt1 | contig 31597 bp, 30 predicted proteins | sample BogForMeECP23OM2_FD_94442 | JGI IMG/M metagenome (GOLD analysis project Ga0074045, IMG submission 94442) | Bog forest soil microbial communities from Calvert Island, British Columbia, Canada - Bog Forest MetaG ECP23OM2 | ecosystem: Environmental > Terrestrial > Soil > Wetlands ...
ATGCTTCCCGGTATCAGCCACCGCCGGGCGCACTTCTCCCGTATCAGGCGCTCAGTCTCTCCCCTTTCCAACTGCCTGCCCCCTACAAAATCGGCAATTGCCCCAAATCTGAACACTGCCACCCGTTGCTTCATCTCTTCTGTCATCAAAAACCTCCTTCGTTGTTGATGATGAAGTTTTATCACAGCGAATATACCTATATCGCCGCAATTATTGGGTGGACTCTCAATAATCTCAAAATCCTTGCGGGTTATCCTGCCCTCGCAACCGGTATCCTGCTTCGATGTAGCAGTTCATAAAATCCCTCCAAGTTATCGCCTTCAAAATCCATCCCCAGGTGGGCTTTAATGTTTCTGGTTAAGGCACGCAACCAATGCTGTCGGCGCTGTCGGCTCAATAGCCCATTCATCCGCCATACGCCATTGTATCGCCTTTGCGGCAATGCCGAGGAATACCCATCATAATATGAATCCTTGAAACCGTGACCCCATATTCTTGTGCTTCTGCAGCGCAAACAAGTAGGCGGGCGGGGAAAGGGATACTTCTTGCCGAGCTCAAATAATTGCTTGATACAAACCATGAAAAAAAGTGACAATAGACCGTACCATCCCGAAGCGGTGGAGGCCACTGCCGTCCTGTAAAACGTAGTAACTCCCCGCTTTGGGTCCTTTCCTCAGTTGTTGATCCGGTTATTTTAATATGAAAAGCTAAAACGATGGGTTGGCTTATTGCGCTTAAACCGCGGCTAATTGGACTGGCTTAATTCGGAAAACAACAAGCTGACCGAACTATTTCAGAATACGTGAGCAATAACCAACCGAACTGAATCGGAATAGTGACCGAAGTATTTCGGACTGACTGACCGAAATTAGCGGAATATCCATGACCTATCGTAGTCAGTCAATGTTAGGTCGAGTGTTTAGTTCCCACTCGTACCCCGTACGGTTTTTGCCTGTGAGAATATTTTCTATTCCTGCACACCGCACCTTTAATATCTGATATAATTTTGTGTAGTATGAGCGGAAATCATTAAGCATGACCGATAATATTATCCCTTTCAAATGCTCCACCTGCAATGTTCAGTTCTCCCCTGGAGAGGGAGGGAAATGTCACAAGTGCAACAGAATTTTCTGCACTAACCATCTGTTCAGAGTCAAAGATGGACGTGAACTTATTCTTTTATGCGACCAGTGTGACAGCACTGGAAGAGGGAAGAAAAAGAAAAACTATATTTTAAAGCTTAAGGAAAAGCTTGGAAAGTTGAGGAAGTGAAAAGAATATTTTGTCATATCGCTTCCTGTAATCCTCGTCTCGACTCTAATTGCAAATATTGTTGAATATTCCTGAAAATCGTCAAAAAGTCTCTTGACTGTCCGTCTAAAATATTTTAGAGTGATTCTATCCTTACTCTCCTACTGCTATAATATACAATCTATGCGTGGATGATTTTTACATAGAGAAGTATGATGTAACGCAGGGGCAGTGGCAGGCGATCATGGTAAACAACCCTTCATACTTCAAGAATTGCGGAGAAAATTGTCCTGTGGACCAAGTGAGTTGGAATGACGTTCAGGAGTTTATAAGCAAATTGAACAGCCGTACAGGGGGGAACAAATATCGCCTGCCGACAGAGGCCGAATGGGAGTATGCGGCCAGGAGCGGGGGCAAGGCAGAGAAGTATGCAGGCGCTAATGACGTTGACAGAGTAGCATGGTACGGTTCAAACTCAGGAGGCAAAACACATCAGGTTGGGACTAAAGAGGCAAATGGGTTGGGGTTATACGACATGAGCGGCAATGTATCGCAATGGGTGCAGGACTGGTATGGGCATAATTACTACGGCGGTAGCCTACGAAACAACCCTCGAGGTCAGAGTTATAGCGATGCCATCATTTTGAGCTCTGGCCTTATGGGTGTTGCTCATGTGTGTCGCGGCGGCAGCTGGTACAATCTGCCCGATAAAGTCCGGGCGTCTGCTCGCGGCGCGATCCTGTCCGATAACCCTTCTTCTGACAAGCTCGGTTTTCGTCTCTTGAGGATCCCGTAGTCTAAACTTTTCGTTTCTCGCATAGCATGGAGGCGATAATGAAGCGGAAAAAGCAATATGAGAAAGAATTTGCATATTGGTTCGAAAAGTTAAACGACATTTGTGGAGACAAACAAAAAGAAAGTATAGAGAAGGATATACTATGCGATATATATGTGTCCTGCGAAAAAGCCTGGGAATATAACCTGCAGCGACTAAATAATCGTAAGATCAAATATTTGTTAATCGGAGAAGCAGCTCCATGGGTAAAGAGTGAAGGTGTGTCTTACTTTTATCAGACCTTTGATAACAGTGGTGAGGATATTCAACCTATAACATGGATTCGTGGGCTTTGGAATGTTTTTTGTTCATCACAGCCTCCCAAAAATAGTGAGAGGAAAATTGATATTCAAGAAAGTCTCAATATTCTGGCTAATCATAATTTCCTACTTGTTGACTCACTGCCTTTTGCACTTAAATCCGATGAATACAAGGCGCTTAAACGAAAAACCAAAAACGGAAAAAGTAAATACGAAGAATTAGTCTGTGCATGTTCAGACTTTTTGGAGAGGAAACTGAAAAACACGAAAATACAATGGAGTAAAATCCCAAAAATAGCTTTTGCTTTCAAGCGTAATGGGGAGGCTGTGATAAAAGCTCATAGGGCTGGGATACGCTTGCCTTCTGGACAGCTTTTGAAGTTTAACTATAATCAGATAGCTGCAACTGGTAACGGGTTTCCATCAAAGAAAAGTTTGTGTAAGGGATGGAGTTGCGGAAATTCGAGGAATAGAAATAACTGTTCGGGGAGTATGGACAGAAGGCAAAAGAGTTTATAAGCTGAGGGACGGTGGTAATAATAACGTCGTGTTGGTTATATTTAAGAAATAAACTATTGTTTTGAGAGGAGGACGCAATGCCTATTGTCAAGGAACAAGCAATAAACCTTATTAAAACATTGTCTGAGGATTGCACGTATGAAGATATTCAGTATCATCTCTATGTGCTTGAAAAGGTCGAAAAGGGTATTAAAGCAGTTGACGAAGGGAAGATTGTATCACAGGACGAGGCAGAGGAAAGGGTGAGGACATGGCTCGCGTCACATGGACAGACCCTGCATTAGACAGTCTTAAGGTTCTCTTCGAATATATTGCAGTGGATTCGCTTGTTTATGCTGTACGTGTTGTAACGCATATCTTAAACGCCCCGAAGAAGCTGTGTGCTTTCCCTTTATGCGGAAGGGTTGTCCCTGAATTTCAGGATGAAAACATCAGGGAACTAATTTACGGGTCATACCGGATTATCTATCAGATACGGCAGGACACATGCCATGTGGTTGCGGTAATACATGGAAGCAGAGATATTTTGATACACTTAAAACCGGGGGAATGGGATGTTGCGTAAGTTGTTTCTTCTGATAATAATTCTGATATTTTCAGTTGCTCCCCTTAACGCCGCCGAGGTTAAAAACGAAAACGTCCGACAAGTTGGCAACCGCATACTATTTGAGTTCGACGTGGAAGACAACCCAGGTGAAGATACTGAAGTGACTCTTGTCCTCACTATAAATGGGCAGAAGTACACTTGGGTGTGGACGTCGGAGTTGGATGGTCTGTACGCGTGGGCTTTCGATTTTGGGCTTGATTATGAGGACAGTCACGTTCGCGACTCTAACATCTTCCACACTCGCGTCCTGGCAGTGCGGTCCAAACGGTGATGTGGGTTATTTGAGAAAAAACAATGAAAAGCCATAAGAAAAAAGTCGAGATAAAATCATTTGGTACCACATAATGACCAATTAGCCATTAGATATGAATATGAAAGTAAATGTTCACAATAAATTAATCAGCTCCTCACGAGAGCGATGAAGCTGATCCATCACAGTTTAGAAATCGAACTTCTGGAAGAATGGTGGGATGAGGCGGGTATGGCGGGCTTCGTGAGGAGGGGAACAATGTACCCGGTAGATACTAACGGTTGCCAAGGGGAACAAGTCTTTGAGGTTCGAATCGGAGACGTGGCACCAGTGCGTCGGGCTCCAGGAGTGGCAATCTTCAATAACGACAAAGCGCGCGGACTTACTGCCCGCCAACGCGTTGTATCCATTTTTATAGGCGTCCAATCGTGTGCGACGTTTCCACCGGTAAAGATCGTACCGTTGCCCGTCGGCGACGCTCACAAGTACAAACTTGTTGAGGGTGTGCATCGCTTTTACTGTTCTCTCTCGGCTGGATTCACTTCGGTACCAGCCGTTAAAGGTTTCGATTGGGTTTCGCTTGATACATGAGCCCTAACCCTACAATCAACCGGACCTGGGCAAAAAGTCGCGCAGGCCGTTTATTTTGAAGTTTGCCACAGATTTCGTAAATCTTCACTGCTACAACATGTTGAATCGCGAGGACTTGTCGGTGGAAGAAACTCCGCTTGGATCCTCTTCATTAAGCGCATTTCCGAATGAAACTTGTAGGGTCGGGAACCGGACATTACTGTGCACTGTCTGTCAGGTCACCCATTAAAGGGGCAGGTACAGAGAAATATTCACGAAGATATAATGCCCGATTAAGAACTTCGGGGATGACAGATTAAGATATACGTGCCCTGACTTGTGACCTTATTAGTATGTCTTTTTAAATCCATGAGTTTCTCTGTGTCATCTGTGGTTTGATGGTGGATTATGGTTTCCTCTGAGACAGCGTACTTGATAAAAAATGAAGAATTCCGGTATATAATAAAGAAAGTCAGAAGAAGAATTCAATATGCAATAAGCAAGGGAGCGGGTATGCTTATCAAGAGTATTGTTGTAGGGCCACTTCAGGCAAGCTGACGGCCCTGGAATTCCTGTAGTGAAGATAAAGACAAGGCTAAGGGCAAAAGGCGAAAAGCAAAAGGGTAAAGACCAAAACAGGGGCAGATTAGTCTTTGGCCTTTTGCCCTTAGCCTTTTGCCTTCTCTTTTCGCTTTTAGCCTGTTCCAAGCAGGATACTGCGGCAAGTTCAAGCCAGAATTTGAAAAACTCGCTGCCGATGGGTCCGCCTGCCGAACGCTCCGCACAGCCGATAATACTTTCCATACTTCCCGTGGAGAGCGCCGCTGCCATGTATACTAGTTTCCTGCCCCTCAAGTACCACCTGGAAAAGATACTGAACGCGCCTATAATAATAAGGATTGCCAAGGATTATGAATCAGCCATCGATGATATTGGCACTGGACAGGTGCATATGGCTTATCTTGACCCTGCCGCGTACTGCGAGGTCAGGGCGAGGTATGGGGACAAAGTAACGCCGCTTGTCAGGGCCATAGGGAAACAGGGGACGTCACGCAGCGTTCTGGTCGCGAAGAGAGGGGGCAGTGTGAATAAGCTGGTGGATGTCTTCGGGAAAAGGCTTGCGTTGGGCAACCGTCACTCCTCTTTCAGCTATCTCATCCCCCTTGCCATGCTGAATGATGTGGGAGTGGGAATAAAGGATCTTGCTTCTGTCGACTACCTTCAGCAGGAAGACACGGTGGCGCTGTCCGTTCTCATAGGCAATTATGATGTCGGGGCCATGAGCGAGCCTGTGGCTGCCAAGTATTCGGAGGACGGTCTTGAAATCATAAAGAGATCGGAAATGGTCCCGCAATTTGTTCTATGCGCTTCCAGCATTCTTCCTGCGGAAAAGAGGAATGCCGTTATAAGAGGTCTTGTCTCGCAAGAGGGAAGAGAAACTCTTTTGAGCATTGACAGGGACATGGATAAATTCATAACTGCCGAAGACAGGGATTTCGATATGGTAAGGGTGATGATAAAGAATCTTACCGGAAGGGATTTAATAGAATACGGACCGCGGACAATAAAGGTTGCGGTGCTTCCCCTTTACTCGGCAATAACCATGTATGAAAGGTATGAACCCCTTATGAGATACCTTTCACAGAAGACGGGATATGAGTTCAAGCTGGTCATACCCAGGGATTTTAAGGATTTTATAAAAATGGTCAAGGGAGGCAAGGTCGATTTCTCTTACCAGAACCCGTATATCTTTGCGCTGATCGAGAGGGACAAGGATATAACTCCGCTGGTGACGACCATAGGGGAGGACAGCCTTTCCACCGGCGGCGTGGAGGGCGGAGACAGTTTCAGGGGAGTGATCATAACGAGGACCGACAGCCCGATCAGGGAAGTCACTGAACTTAGAAATAAAAAGGTCCTTATAACTTCGCCGAAATCGGCAGGAGGCTATCTCTCTCAAAGACTGTTCCTTCTGAATAGGGGCATCGATACGGAAAAGGACCTGAAGATTATCGACGCAAAGAGGCAGGAGAATGTGATTTTGGGCGTTTACAGGGGAGAGGCGGACGCAGGCTTTGTGAGAGAATCGGCGCTCGTTGTATTGAAGGACGCGGTTGATATGAAAAAAATAAGAGTCCTTTCAAGGACAAAACCTCTGCCGAACTGGCCTTTTGCATTGTGCGGTAAGGTCTCCCCGCCCCTTGCTGATAAAGTGATGCGTCTTCTATCAGCCCTGAAAGACAGGGAAATACTGAAGGTCGCACGAATAAAGGGATTCAAGACAGCATCCGCTGCGGAGTTTCAAGCACTTAAAAAATATTGATTATGAAAAGCGACATCGCTGCGCATTTCAAAAACAGATTCAGGAAAATGGGGCTGGTCCGGCAGTTTTCCGCGGTCGTAGTGTTTTTGATTTTTATTGTGATGGTTATGGTCAATGGCCTGATAATTACTCATCAGAAGAGAGCCTTGAGGTCGGAGATCAATAGTAATGATCTTGTGCTTGCGAAAAAGCTTGCAAAGGATGTTATAGCGCCGCTGATATTCATGGATCCCCTCAATCTCGATGAACTCGTAAGGACGACAGCCCAAACACCTGCATGCGTATATGCCTGTGTTATCGACAAGAACAAAAGGATCGTAGCGCATACAAACAGGAAATTGCTCGGGCAGTTCCCCGCTGCCGAAGAGCTGCAGCAGTTCGCCGGGGTAATGAGCGGGGGACGTGGACATATCCATGATATAAACGGCAGCGACATAACCGAGATAATAATACCGGTGAAGGCCGGCTACGATGTGGTCGGAGCCGTTGCCGTAGGTTTTTCGGGAGAGGAGATAGATGCCGTCATCGGGGACCATTTGAGTGGTCTCAAAAAATATGTATTCCTGATATCTTTTATTGTTATGGCTGCGGGAATATGGAGCGCTTACGGCCTTGCACGCTGGCTTACAACTCCGATGAAAAAACTGAAGGACAGTATGGAACTGGTACAGGCAGGGAGCCTTGATGTGGAGTTGCCGAACGTCAACTCATTGGACTGCTCGAAAGTTCTTGGGTGCAAAACAACGGATTGCCCTGCTTACGGCAGGCCCAGGTGCTGGAACATACCCGGCACAAGGTGTTTCGGGTATGTCCAGGCAGATATAGATGAAAAGCTATGCGACTGCAGGAAGTGCCGGGTTTACATGGAATCATGCGGTGATGAAATCGGTGAGCTTGTGGAAGGCTTTAATCAAATGGTCAGGAAACTCAGGGAAAGTATCAAGCAACTTGAGGAGAGCAATAAGGAGAAGGCAAGGCTCGAAAAATTTTCTGCGCTCGGAGAGATGGCCATGACCGTGGCGCACGAGATAAAGAACCCGCTGAATGCCATCCTTGGGGCCGCGTCATACCTTCAGGATAATTTTGAGGGAGAAGTGCTCAAGGAGTTCCTTTCGATTATTGAAGAAGAGACAAAGAGGCTGAATGAAATTGTGACGAGCATACTCAGGTACTCCAGGCCTGTTCCTTTAAAGCTGCAGGTTTCGGACATAAATAAAGTAGTCTGTGACACCACCGAACTTATCAGGCAGGAGGCCACGGAAAATAATATAGATGTGGTTACGAAGACCGACGAAAGGATTCCCATGTTTAAGTTCGATGCCCAGCAGATGAAACAGGCTTTTTTGAATATCCTGGTCAACTCTCTGGACGCGACAAAGGCAGGAGACGTCATAAAGATAACCACAGGTACCGCTGACTCGAACGTCATTGTTAAGATACATGATACGGGAATGGGCATGAGCAACGACGCAGTATGCGAGATATTCAAGCCGTTTTATACCACGAAGACCAGGGGGTCAGGGCTTGGCCTTGCCTGTGTCGAAAGGATTGTTAAAGACCACAAGGGCAATATCACTGTCAGGAGCGGGATCGGAAGCGGCACCGAATTGACGATTACCCTGCCGCTCTGGAGTTAGATATGGAAAATAACAGAGGGAAAGTACTGCTTGTCGATGACGAAGCCAACATCCTGAAAGTTCTGTCCGCGATCCTAAGGAAGAACGGCTATGATGTTTACATTTCCTCTAGTGCCGAAGAAGCGATCGACAAGATATCCAGGCTGGCGCCGGACACCATAATAACGGACTTCAAGCTGCCCGGGAAGAACGGGATTGAACTTCTGGATGAATTGAAAGTAAACGGGAACAGGATACCGGTGATAATGCTTACCGCGTACGGGACAATAGAAAAGGCCGTGGATGCAATGAGAAAAGGGGCGTTTAATTATCTCGTAAAACCTGTCAATCCTGATGAACTGCTGACAGTTGTCCGTGAGGCAGTGGAAAAGCAGCGGCTGCTTGTCGAAAATATCAACCTTAAGTCTCAATTAAGGGACCGCCACAACTTCAAGAACATAATAGGCAGGAGCCGTGTCATGCAGGATGTCTTCGATCTTATAGAAACGGTATCCGGGAGCAGTTCAAATGTCCTTGTCACAGGGGAGAGCGGCACCGGGAAAGAGCTCGTTGCAAAGGCCATCCATTATGAATCCGGCAGATCCGACTGCCCTTTTGTTCCTATAGATTGCGCTGCCCTGCCCGAAGATATTATGGAAAGCGGGCTTTTCGGACATGAGAGGGGCTCATTTACCGGAGCGTACGAGCGAAAGACAGGCCAGCTCGAACTTGCTGACAAGGGGACAGTATTTTTGGATGAAATAGGAGAGCTTTCGATAAATTTGCAGAAGAAACTGCTGAGGTTCCTCCAGGAAAGGGAGATATTGAGGGTGGGAGGAAAGGACAGGATAAAGGTTGATGTAAGAATAATTGCCGCTACAAACCGTGATCTGGAGGCCGAAGTCAAAAAGGGTAATTTCAGGAAAGACCTTTTTTACCGGCTCGACGTGGTGACTACCCGAATTCCATCTTTGAGAGAGAGAAAGGAGGACATCCCGCTGCTTACCGATTTTTTTATGCACAAGTTCAATACCGCAAATAACAAAACCATAACCGCTCTCGACAACGATGCTGAAAGGGTTTTTATGGAATACGACTGGCCCGGCAACGTGAGGGAACTGGAAAACGTTATCGAACGGTCGGTCGTTCTATGCCCTTCGGATACTATTTCAGTCAAATACCTGTCGAGATCTCTTCGGGAGATGCGCGCACCAGACAGTGGGCAAACAGGGGAGTTCAGTCTTGTAGAAACGGAAAAGAGGCTTCTTCTCAGGGCACTCGAAAAGACTTCCTGGAACCAGACCAAATCCTCGGAACTTCTTGGGATATCCAGAAAACAGCTCAGGACAAAAATGAAGAACCACGGCCTTCTTTCTGACGAAGATAGAGACGGTTAAGTGTCCCTTTTGGGACAAATTAACCGTCTCTCTGTCCCAAAAGGGACAATGTATTCCATTCAGCGCATCCTGCTCCATTACTGATATACCATTTGTTACAATTAGTTAAATTAATTCAAGCTTTGTTTGCAGCTCACGGCATAGTTATTGCTTATAAACAGTAATGAGCAAAAAGGAGGAAAACATAATGAAACGTTTGTCGTTCTTTACAGTATTGATTGCTGCATTATTTGCCTGCCATAGCGGCGTATTTGCTTCCGAACCCGGGAGCGGAATCACTTTGCAGGCTGATAAAACATCACTGAATAATGGAGGGAATATTACGATTACGGGGACGGCTCCTGCTGGTAAGCCGGTTTATATTGAGGTCTGGTCAGAAAAACAGGTGCGGGCCTCACGTTTTGATTCGGACGTGGACAAAAAAACCGGGAAAAGACCTTATATACTGTACATGACCAGTGAGATGCCCGCCTACTACAAGCTATTTGTTCCGAAGGACCAGAAGGACAATCTGGACAAAATAAAGAAAGAGGGGAGTAAGTGGAGTCTTTCAAAGGCCCTTAAGGATATGGGCGCTGAAGAGGTTTATTCCGGGCCGGCAAAGGCCAAAATAGAGCGGTATCAGGCAACCCTTATGGGAAGCATTATCGGGTCAAGGGGAGATTTGCTGCCTCAGATGGATGAAAAGGAAAACAAGATGCGCTCTATGCAGCTGACAAAGGTACGTTTCAGGTCTCCCGATAAAGTAATTGGAGCAGAAGTGGAAGTAAACCCTGACGGCACTTACAGGGCGGTGCTGAGGATCAGGAATGGGCTGGCCCCGGGCAAATATAATATTGTGGCGGCGGTTGATAAGGATACGAAGAGCCTGCCGGCGGCATTTCAAAACAATATTACATTTCCGGACGTTTATCTCGGCAACGCGGGAACAAGCCTGAATTTATTCGGGCCATTTTTCCTGTCATTGTTCATCTCCATATTCGGCGTGCTGATGGGAGCAGGCGGTGGGTTTATCATGAACCCGCTTCTGGTTTCTCTTTGGCCTCTTCCTCACGCGGTTGTGGCAGGGACCGTTATGCCGACCGTTCTGTTTTCACAGGGCAGCGGCATCTATAATTATTCCAGGATAAAGTTCATAAGCTGGAAGCTGGGCGTTACCATAGGGCTGGTGATGGTCATAGGCGCCTTTATAGGGCCGAAATTGACGGAGTTGATCACACTCGATCAGTTCAAATTTGTCTTTGGATGGATTTTGCTTTTGCTCGCCGGCCTTATGTTTTGGCAGACTACGCCGGGATATCTGGCAAAGAACAAAAAAGAGCAGTCGATCCTGAAGGAATTCAAGAAAAGAGCCGAAGAATGTGCAAAGACAAAAGATGCTGCATGTGCTTCGCCTCAACACAAATAGGAGGTCATCATGACAGTAGAGTTCTGGGGACATGAATTTAAAGTTAATATAGTATTGGGATGCATCGGGGGATTTCTCATATCGATAATATCGTCGATGTTCGGTTTCGGAGGCGGGCCTTTTATGGTCCCGCTGATGACCGTGGGTCTCGGGTTGCCCATGTACATAGTAGTGGGCAGTTCGCTTCTGGCTATCTTTTTTAATACGTTGATGGGGAGTATACGCCATTACCAGTTCGGGCACTTTGACCTTATTTTCTTTGTTATAATGTTTCCCGCCGCGATAATGGGCGGCTTTATCGCCCCCCAGATCGCTAAAAGGGTAAGTCCGCTAATAGTAAAGAGAATAGCTGTTGCCGGGTTATTTATTCTTGCCCTGAACCTGCTGGGAGTGTACTAAGGTTTATAAAAACGATTAATAGAGATGATGCAGTCAATAAGATTTCGGAGGCAATAATGGGAGAAGTTACATCAGTCTACAGCATGTGCGGTATGTGCGCCGTACGCTGCCCGATAAGAGTTGAAACAGAAGACGGCGTGGTGAAATGGATAGAGGGCAATCAGAATGTCCCGGGCATAGAGGGCAGCCTTTGTGCAAAAGGCTCTGCAGGACTTGCCTTCGAATACGATAGCGAGAGGCCGCAGCACCCGATGATCAGGACAGGTCCGAGGGGTTCCGGGCAGTGGAAGAAGGCAACATGGGATGAGGCCATTGATTACATAGCAGAAAGGCTTAAAGCAGTGACGGAGCAGTACGGAAGCAGGGCGATTTCTCTTGCCGACAGGAGCGGCCCCTTTACCGATCTGACTAAAAGTTTTCTCAAGGCCATGGGCTCTCCCAACTACTTTGACCATGACGACACATGCGCAAAGAATGTGAACCTGGCATGCCAGTCTGTTTTCGGATATGGACGCGGCGACCTCTCTTACGATTTTGCGAATACCTCCCATATAGTTCTGTACGGAAGGAATGTCTTTGAATCGCTGCAGGTCAAAGAAGTAAACAATATTCTGGATGCCCTCGATGCAGGCGCGAAAATGACCTATATAGATATCAGGGCCACGGTAACGGCTTCTAAAGCGGACAAGTTTCTCATGATCAGGCCCGGCACGGATTACGCCTTTAACCTGGCCCTGATCCATGTGATTTTGAAAGAACGGCTTTACGATGCCGATTTTGTTAATAAGTGGATAGACGGGCTTGTCGAGCTTGAAACATTTACAGCGCCCTATACGCCCGAATGGGCCGAAAAAGAGACCGGCATACCCGCCCGTGAGATTATTAACCTTGCCAGGGAAGTGAGCGCCGTTAAACCAAAAGTGATATTCCACGGCGGCTGGATGCTCGCGCGCTACATCGATTCGTTCTACAGCAGCAGATCGATTTATATCCTTAACGCTCTGATGGGTAACATTGAAACCAAAGGCGGGTTGATCGTCGCAAAAGGCGCAAAGGACGCCGGAGCAAAAGGACTGAACTCTCTCGGAGATACCATTCCTGAGGTAAAAGACAAGATCGTGGATGCCGGAATGGCGGGCAAGTCTATGGGCACCGGACATATAGTCAATCTTTACAAGGCGATTAAAACTGGAGTGCCTTACCCGGTAAAGGCTTTTATTGCATATCGCTATGATCCTGTGGCATCCCTGCCTGACCCCGAAGCCCAGAAGAAAGTTCTGGATAATCTGGACCTGCTCGTTTCGATCGATGTGAATTACAGTGAAACAGGGTGGTATTCGGATGTCATCCTTCCCGAGGCCACCTATCTCGAGCGATCAAATATATTGGCAATGCAGAAAGGCCCTAAACCTGGCTTTGTCATGAGAAGACGCGCGGTACTTCCGCGGTACGACAGCAAGCCCGCATGGGAAATATTTAAGCTTATTGCCAAGAGGAGGGGAGCAGGTCAGTATTTCCCCTATAACAGCATCGAGGACATCTGGACCTATCAGCTCGGGGGAAGCGGTATCAAGATCGAGGACTTTAACGAGAAAGGATCCGTGGCCCTTGCAAAGAAACCGATTATGCTGGACAGGAATAATTTGATATTCAAGACCCCCTCTGGGAAGATAGAGCTGAACTCACAGTCACTTGCCAAGAACGGTTTTGTGTCGTTTGCGCCTTACGTAAGCCCCAGGAAGCCGGAGAAAGGATCGTTCCGTCTGACCTTCGGCAGGACAGCGGTGCATGCCCATGCACAGTCGCAGAACAATATCTATCTGAACGAGATTGTTCCTGAGAATGTCCTCTGGATCAACGATGAACAAGCAGAGGCGCTGGGAATCAAGGACTGCGATATTGCAGAGGTGATAGCCGACGGCTACAGCGGCCAAATCAGGGCCAGGGTGACGCCCTTTATTCATCCTGAAGCAGTGTTCATGCTGCATGGCTTCGGTAGTGAAATACCCCTTAAAACGAGATCTTTCAAAAAGGGGCTCAGGGATACCATGTTTGCAAAAGGGATTCTCGAGACGGTTGATCCCGTAGGCGGCGGGGTAGCTTATCTCGAATCCATGGTAAAAGTGAAAAAGGCCAAGTAAGGAGTAAGGAGGAACGGGAATGAGTCAGTACTACATATATCAGGACCAGAGACGATGCATCGGCTGTTATGCCTGCGAAGTGCACTGCAAGACCAAGAATAATCTTCCTGTAGGACCCCGGTTCTGCAGGATTATTCCTGTGGGACCCAGGATTGCGCGGGGTATTCCAAAAATGCAGTTCGTCTTTATGCCCTGTTTTCACTGTGAAAAGCCATGGTGCGTGTCGGCGTGCCCGACCGGCGCGATGCAGAAGCGGGCAAAAGACGGGATTGTTTTTGTTGACCAGTCGCTTTGCGTAGGTTGCAAGGCCTGTATTACCGCGTGCCCTTGGGGCGTCCCTCAGTGGGAGCCGGAAATAGGAAAGGTAGCCAAGTGCGATTACTGCAGGGACCGGATCGATAAGGGGCTCAAGCCGGCATGTGTCACTAAGTGCACGGCCCATGCGCTCCATTGGGTCTCTGCTGCCGAGGCTTCGGCTATGAAGCGTGAAAAATTCGCAAAGGAGACGGTGGAATTTGGTGCTGCATATTGAGACTGATGCAGTGATTCAGCTATAAAGAGAGATGGACGAGTATGGGTATGGTTGAGGGGCAACTCGCAAGAAAGGAACTGACAATCAGCATGGGGCCTCAGCATCCGGCTACCCATGGGGTGTTGAGGCTTGAACTCGATCTCAACGGCGAAACAGTTGTCGGATGCAGACCCCATATCGGCTATCTCCACAGGGGCGTGGAGAAACTAGCTGAAAACAGGACTTACCTTTCAGCGCTGCCGCTGACTGACAGACTCGATTATATCTCCAGTATGTCCAATAATATCGGCTACTGCCTGGCGGTTGAAAGGCTTTTGGGTATCGAGGCGCCTGAGCGGGCAAAATACATTCGAACTATGATGGCGGAAATGACAAGAATAAGCAGCCATATAGTTGGCATTGCTACGCATGCTCTGGATATTGGGGCTATGTCCCTCTTCCTATACTCTTTCAGGGACAGGGAAACTTTACTCGATCTGTTCGAGATGACCAGCGGGGCACGGCTGACCGTAAGTTTTGGGAGGATCGGAGGGGTCCGGAGTGATGTAAGCCGGGAGTTTCTGGAAAAATTATACGCCTTTACCGAGCATTTCCCGAAGACCATCGAACGTGAATATGAAACCCTGCTTACCGAAAACAGGATATGGTTGAAGAGGACGAAGGGCATAGGCGTTATCAACGCGCAGGATGCCGTGAACTGGGGGTTGACAGGCCCTACATTGAGAGGCTCAGGAGTTACGTATGATTTAAGAAAGTTTGCCCCGTATGATGCATATGACAAAGTGGAGTTCGAAGTTCCTGTCGGAGAGAACGGCGATGTGTATGACAGGTACAGATGCAGGATGGAAGAGTTAAAGCAGTCGAACCGGATCATCAGGCAATGCATCGATAATATTCCGGACGGACCAGTCCTGTCCGAAGACGCGCCCGAACTGGATATGTCTGCGAAGGGCCGCGAGGGACTGACGCCTTATATGTCGCTCGGACATGCTTTTATCGGCTTCGGTAGGGAACATGAGGCTATTGTCCCGGAAGGAGAAATCTATTCGGCTATTGAAGCCCCGAAGGGTGAACTCGGTTTTTATATTATCAGCGACGGCAGCGGAAGTCCTTACAGGATGAGAATCAGGGCGCCTTCTTTTGTTCATTTGTCGGTCCTGCCAAAGTTGTCCCTGGGGCATCTCGTTGCAGATGTAATCGCGAATATAGGGACAATAGATATCGTACTTGGTGAATGCGACAGGTGATCAGCGCTGAAAACTCGCTTTTAAAAAGAATTAAACACACTTTTCTCGTGGACATACTGAAAGGGATGGCCTTGACGCTGAGGATGATGTTTACACGTCCGGTAACAAGGCAATATCCTGAGGAAAAGAGAGATCCCTTCCCGGGCTCCAGGGGGAGGCATGCCTTTGTTAGAGACACTGAAACGGGCAGGGAAAAATGCGTTGCATGTCTTAAATGCGCAAACGTATGCCCGTCCCGGTGCATAAAAATAGAATATAAAGAGCTCGAAGACGGCAGCAGAATTCTGGAAAAATATGAAATAGAAGCAGCCAGATGCGTTTACTGCGGTTATTGCGCCGAGGTATGTCCTGTTTGTGCCCTTGTACTCACTGAATTTTATGAATATGCCGCGTATTCACGTGACAGCCTTTATTTCGACAGGGAGCGTCTTTTGAAAAACTGGGACGAATTTGTTTCAGGTCAGAAGACCGATAACTATTTCAATAAATTCTGGAGACTTCCGGGGGTAGATATTAGAAAAATGCCTGTCGGCAAGAGATTGCAGTGCCCGGTACCCACGCTTGTCCAGAATAAGTTTAAAATTGAACGCTGATTTGGTATAATATTTTTGTGAAAAACCAAAAAGGGGAAGAAATATGAATATCAAAAAACTTCTACTCACAGTGGTGGCAGCCAATGCAATAGTTCTTGGGCTCATTATGACTCTTTTTGTAGTCCACAATGGAGGGGTGAAGGAAAGAACGGAAAGAATGATAAACGTTGACCAGGCATTATTACTGGACTTGAACGACATGTACGCCAATGGGCTTCAGACGGGACAGGCGACAAGAAATGTCCTTATAAATCCGGCTGACGAAAAGGCGAAGGGAAATTACAGGGATGCGAGTGAAGCTTTTGCGCAGGAAAACGATGAAGCGCTCAAACTGTCTTCCGGCAGGATGCAGGAGGAATTCAGAAATATCAAAACTGTATGGGAAGAAGACGACAAACTGAAGGCAGAGGTGCAGGAGCTTGCTGTTTCGGGGAAAAAGGATGAAGCCGTAACTTTGTTGAACGGGAAGGAGACCCCGAAGTGGAGAGTCGTGAGAGCGTCTCTGCTGGATATGATGAAAGAACAAAAGGGCAAGTTCAGCAACAGCCTTCAGGAAAATGAAAAGGCCATGCGCAAAGGCACAATATTGCTCATAGTGATTATTCTGCTGTCATTCATTGTTTTTTCGGCATTTCTCTATTTCATCAATAGGACGATACAGAAAAATATGGCAAGCGCGCTGGACTGTTTCACTACCATCGAAAAGGGAGAACTGAAAGAGGAAGGCAGGATAACCGACGAGAGCAATTTCCTGAAAGAGATCTATAACAAGATACTCATGACGCTGAGGGAAACCGTGGTGAACATAACCGGTGTTGCAAAGGGCGTAACGCAGGACGTCGGTTTGCTTTCCGAAGGGGTAAATAATATAGATGGCCGTGCTAAAGATCAACTGGCGCAAATTGATCAAATAGCATCGGCGACAGCCGAGATGTCGCAGACCATAGTGGATGTTGCAAAGAACGCGTCATACGCCTCTGAAATGGCAAAAGGGGCGACAGATATTGCAGACAAGGGAAAGGACACGGTAAAGAAGGCGGTTGATGCGATAATGAGCATTTCTGATTCTGTCAGGGAATCGTCCAATACAATCGGGGAACTCGGCAGGAGTTCTCAGGAGATCGGCGAGATAGTGGCTGTGATAAACGACATAGCTGACCAGACGAATCTGCTGGCGCTGAACGCAGCGATAGAGGCGGCGAGGGCGGGAGAGCAGGGCAGGGGGTTTGCGGTCGTGGCTGATGAGGTGAGGAAGCTGGCGGAAAGGTCGTCAAAGGCAACGGGCCAGATAGCGGAAAAGATAAAGGCGATACAGGTGAAGTCCGAAGCGTCTGTGGAGTCCATGGTAAAGAGCACTAAGAATGCCGAGGGAGGGGTGACCCTTGCGGGCGAGGCGGCAAGCGCCCTTGATGAGATAGTGGTAGCAACACAAAAGGCAATGGATATGATACAGAGGATTGCGGCGGCAACAGAAGAGCAGTCATCCGCTTCGGAAGAGATATCACAGAACATGGAGAATATAACAGCAAATTTGAACGGTACGGTTGCGATGATCAATGATGCCAAGGCAATTATGGACAGACTTCATTCTCAGGCCGGAGATCTTGACCGGAGCATAAGCTGGTTCAAAGTATAATTGCATGGCGGAAGGACTTCAGGAAACAGGTCTTAGAATTCTGGGTGCCTGTGAGGTTTTCTTGCAAATGAGGAAAGTAATAGATTTTACCGGGAGTTGCTGAAATGAAGACAATGGCTGAAACAGGCGACAGGGCTGATTTCGAGATGCTCCTGCTGGAATCAGTAAGGATTCATGGGCACCTCTGCCCCGGACAGGTGCTTGGGGTAAGAATGTCGATGCTCGGACTCAGAGAGATAGGAATTGCGGATCCGAAGGGAAAGGACAGAAGAAGCGTTATTGTCTTTGTCGAAATGGACAGGTGCGCGACCGACGCGGTACAGTCTGTCACAGGATGCAGCCTTGGCCGCAGGACGATGAAGTTCATGGACTACGGGAAAATGGCGGCAACATTCCTGAACCTCGATACAGGCAGGGCAGTAAGAGTCCTTGCGAAAGAGGAGTCACGGCAGAATGCAAAGGAATATTTACCGGAACTCGGGAACAGGTATGAGGCCCAGCTCGAGGCATACAAAATCATGCCGGACGATGAGCTCTTTGACGTGATGGAAGTGCATGTGAAGATAAATCCGGAGGACATGCCGGGAAGACCATTACGCAGGATTAAGTGCGACTCCTGCGGTGAGTACGTTCAAGACTTGAGGGAAATTTGCAGGGACGGGAAGTTCTTGTGCAGACCCTGTGCAGATTCCGGATATTATGAGTATCCCGGGCAGGATATTTTTTGATATGCGTTATGCGAATATTCCATAACGGATGAATGATGGATATGGAGATTAAATCAAAACTCTGGATCGAGGTCGACGGAAAGCCTGTCTTCGGCAGAGGCAGAAGGTTTCTGTTAGAGGCCATTGATAAATACGGCTCTATAAATCGGGCTGCCAGGGAGATTAACATATCTTACAGAAAGGCCTGGGGATACATAAAGGCGATGGAAGAAAGGCTTGGCTTCAGTCTTATTGAGCGGCAGACCGGCGGCAGAAATGGCGGAGGCGCTGTTCTCACCGAAGACGCAAGAGAATTCTTAATCAAGTATGAATCGTTGGACAAAGGCATACAGGAACTAGTTGATGAACGTTTCTCCAATATATTTAAAACGAACAGCTGATCGTGGAGGTTATAATGTGTGAGACTTCCCATGAAAGCCCTGGCCCCGTACTAAAGAAGTTAACCGTTAAAGAGGCTGTGGGTACTGTCCTGGCCCATGACATTACCGAAATAAGGGCCGGGGAGTTCAAAGGACGGGCTTTCAAAAAAGGGCATATCGTCAGGAAAGAAGATGTTTGCCATCTTCAGAGACTGGGCAAAGAACATCTGTTTGTGCTGAATATTGCTGATGACGAGATGCACGAGGACGACGCGGCCTATGCCCTTGCGAAGGCCCTCATGGGAGAAGGGGTAGAGATTAAAGGCGGACCGAAAGAGGGCAAGATAAATATCATTGCCGGGACTGATGGCCTCCTTAAAGTCAATAAAGACGCACTCCATGCCTTCAACATGATTGGTGATGTCATGTGCGCAACGCTCCACAGCAATACGGTAGTAAAAAGGGGTCAGAGCGTTGCAGGGACGAAGCCCATTCCATTGATTGTCAAGAAAGATATTGTGCATGCAGCAGTGAGGATTGGAGAGCAGGCCGGAAAAATCATTCGGGTTAAAGAGATCAGAAAGCCGAGGGCCGGAGTTGTCATCACTGGGAATGAGGTCTATTACGGCAGGATTAAGGATGCCTTTTCCCAGATCATAAAAAACAAGATAGAGGCCCTCGGCGGCGAGATGATCGGTACCTACTATGCGCCTGACGATGAATCATTTATCGAAGCCAGGCTGAGAGCTCTGATTAATGCAGGTGCTGACCTGCTCATCACCACAGGCGGCATGTCTGTTGATCCTGACGATGTAACGCGCTTCGCAATAATGAATCTTGGGGTTGAGGACCTCACTTATGGCTCGGCAGTGCTTCCAGGCGCCATGTTCCTTGTTGCATATCTGGGCGCTATTCCCATGTTGGGCATCCCTGCCTGCGGCATGTATGCGAAGACAACGATTTTGGACCTTATTCTTCCGAGGGTACTTGCAGGGGAGAAAATCGGAAGAAGAGAACTTGCGGAACTCGGGCATGGCGGACTCTGCATGAAATGTGAGACGTGCAATTATCCGGGCTGTCCGTTTGGAAAATAGAAGTTGAATGACCCTGTAACACTTGACCACAACAACCTGCACGAAAAGCCGGGATAACTCCGCCACCCGGAAGAGACTTTTGTCAAAGGCTGATCTAAGAGGTGGAACTCCTTAGAGCAGGGGGATTAGCCCTGATATTGAAATTCTTGATATGTTCGATATCGCCCATGACAACCACCGTGTGATGAGGGGTGAGTACCGTGGTTTTTACAGGATTGAAAACATAGCTGTCCTTAAGCGCATCCTTGAGGGCCACTACAGTCATACCCTCTTTATCAGTCATGCCGGTGTCCTGGAGCGTTTTTCCAGCAAAGGGCGAGTGTTCCGTAATGGCGATATCCTCAACGCGGATGGTCCGGTCCCTGGATCTGAGCATTATATCCAGGAAAGTCACGACAGATGGCCGGATCATCTCAGAAACCATTCGCATACCTCCGATGAAGTTGGGCATTACTACACCGTCGGCCCCAGCCATCCTGATCTTCTGTTCCGACTCTTCCTCGACTGCTTTTGATATTACCCTGATGGACGCCTTTAACTGTTTTGCGGTCAGGACCACAAGAAGGTTTTCCGCATCGGTATGCAGGGCAGCGATGAGTCCTTTTGCTTTATCTATACCGGCAGCCTGCAGTATCGCGTTATGCATCGCGTCACCCTCGACAAACAGGATATCCTGGCGATCGAGATCTTTGATCTTCCCGGTATCTTTTTCTATAACGACAAAATTCCGCTTTGTTTTCATCAATTCCTCGATAACATACCTTCCCGTCTGGTCTGCGCCGCACACAATATAGTGCTCGCTGAGCTTGTTGATCTTATTCTGCATTTTTCTCCTCCTTAACACGTCGCTGAATTCACCTCCAACAACGAACGCTGTAATGGTTGATACGCCGTAAACGAGTACGCCTGTTCCTCCGAGGATGAGGACCATGGTGAATATCCTGCCGTACGTAGATAGGGGGTGTACCTCATTAAAGCCCACAGATGAAAGCGTGATCACAGTCATGTAAAGGGCATCCAGCGTTGACCACCCTTCGATGAGTTCGTAGCCGCTCACGCCCGTAAAAAAAACGATGAGCAGAGCTAACATTAGTGCTTTAAGTCGTTTGTATATCATAATAAACCAGTTCCGCAACAATCATACCATGGGAAGGCAGGTAGAGGTAAAGGTAAAGGTCAAGAAAAGACAAGAGAAGAAATCATTGTTTATTTTTTACGTTACCTCTACCTTTACCTGCTTTTACGTATTGCTTGCAGAAATTGTATCCAGTTGTTAGTATAAAAGACATGGTCGGATTTTTGAAAAAAATATTTGGTACGAAGAACGAGCGGGTACTAAAAAGGTTTTTTGCCGTAGTTGATCAAATCAACGCACTTGAACCCTCTGTCGCCGCATTAAATGACAATGAACTTGCGGCAAGAACAGACGAGTTCAAGCAGCGGCTGGAGAGCGGCCAATCCCTTGACGATATCCTGAAGGATGCCTTTGCAACCGTTCGTGAGGCGTCTCGCCGCGTTTTGAAAATGAGGCACTTCGATGTCCAGCTTATAGGCGGGATGGTGCTGCACGAGGGCATGATTTCCGAGATGAAGACTGGGGAAGGTAAGACCCTTGTAGCCACGTTGCCGGTATATTTAAATGCTCTCGGCGGCAGAGGCGTGCATGTGATAACGGTGAACGATTATCTTGCGAAAAGAGATGCCCAGTGGATGGGGAATATTTATCATTTCCTCGGCCTTTCCTTAGGTGTTATTCAGAATGACAGTTCTTTCCTCTTTGACCCGGAATACCTCTCTCATGACAAGCGACTTAACAACCTGAGGCCCTGCACACGGAAAGAAGCCTATCTGGCAGATATTACTTACGGTACGAACAATGAATTCGGTTTTGATTATCTCAGAGATAACATGAAATACGATTTTATGGAATACAGCCAGCGGGAATTAAACTTCGCAATCGTTGACGAGGTGGACAGCATCCTGATCGATGAGGCGAGGACGCCGCTTATTATATCGGGACCCTCTGAGGAGTCGACCAATAAGTATTATAAGGTTAACCGCATTGTCCCGGGACTTAAGGCAGAGGATGATTTTAAAATCGACGAAAAGCTGAAGACGGTTATTCTTAGCGAGGCGGGCAATTCGAAAGTGGAGAAGCTGCTCGGTGTAAACAACCTCTATGAGCCGGCCAATATTGAACTGGTCCATCACGTACTTCAGGGCCTCAGGGCGCACCACCTTTACAAGAGAGACGTTGAATATGTGGTCAAAGACGGTGAGGTTATCATAGTCGACGAGTTTACCGGAAGGATTATGCCGGGCAGGCGGTGGAGTGACGGGCTGCACCAGGCCATTGAGGCAAAAGAGGGTGTGAAGATAGCCAGCGAAAACCAGACGCTTGCTACTATCACTTTCCAGAATTTCTTCAGAATGTATAACAAACTTGCAGGCATGACCGGTACTGCTGACACAGAGGCGGCAGAATTTGCCGAGATATATAATCTCGAAGTGGTGGTAATACCCACAAACCAGCCCCTGATAAGACCGGACTTCCCGGACATGATTTACAAGACTCACAGGGCAAAATTCGATGCTGTTATACTGGAGATCGAGGAGTGCCATAAGAAAGGCCAACCGGTGCTCGTCGGTACTACCTCGATAGAGAAATCTGAGCTGCTGAGCAGTTTACTGAAGAAGAAAGGCGTTAAACATTCTGTACTCAACGCCAAATACCATGAGAATGAAGCGGAGATTGTTGCACAGGCCGGTCGGCTTGGGGCGGTGACTATTGCGACTAACATGGCGGGCAGGGGTACCGATATTGTCCTTGGCGGCAATCCCGATGGCCTTGCGAGGGAACTCCTGAAGGACAAAGCTGATTACAGTGAAGAAGATTTCGCCGCGGCCACGCAAAAGGCAAAAGGTATTTGCGAACAGGAAAAACAGCAGGTCCTCGGCGCAGGCGGGCTCCATATAATCGGAACTGAACGCCATGAGGCACGGCGTATAGACAATCAGCTTAGAGGCCGGTCGGGAAGACAGGGAGACCCGGGCTCCTCGCGGTTTTATTTGTCCCTTGAGGACGACCTCATGCGCATTTTCGGCTCCGACAGGATAAGCGGTCTGATGAATCTCCTGAAAATGGAGGAGGACGTTCCCATTGAGAACAAGATGGTATCCAGGGCCATAGAGAATTCTCAGAAAAGAGTGGAAGCTCACAATTTTGACATCAGAAAGCACTTGCTGGAATATGATGATGTAATGAACAAGCAGCGGAAGGAAATATACTCGTTCAGGCTGGAGGTATTGCAGCGGGAATCCCTGAAGGACAGGGTACTGGACATGATTGATGATGAGGTGGATGGGTTCCTCTCTGTTTTCTGCCCTGAGAATGCCGACAGCGGGGAATGGGACCGGAACGGTCTGAAGGACGCGCTCTACGGGACCTTTTCCATAAACATGCAGCCTGACCTGCCGCTGACCCGGAATGAACTGTTTGATACGATTTCGGCAGCGGTTATGGAGCAGTATGATCGGAAGGAAAAGGATACCGGCGCTGAGATCATTCGCTATATGGAGAAGGTGATTCTCCTCCAGGTGATCGACACCCAGTGGAAAGACCACCTTCTTGGTATCGACCACCTTAAAGAGGGTATCGGGCTGCGAGGGTATGCTCAAAAAGACCCGCTTGTTGAATATAAGAAAGAGGCCTTTGATTTGTTCGCGGATATGTCTGGCCGTATAACGAACGAGGTGCTGATGCGGCTCTTCAGGATTCAGGTCAAGCATGAGGGAGAAGCAGAGATCAAAGAGCTGCCCCGGCAGCAGCTTGTGTATAACCGGGGAACAGGGGATGAGCCACGGCAGCCGGTGCATAAGGACAGGAAGGTAGGAAGGAATGATCCCTGCCCTTGCGGGAGCGGCAAGAAGTACAAGAAATGTTGCGGAGCGGCGTAAATTAAAGGCAGGTAAAGGTAAAGGTTAAGAAAAAAATAAATCACTGTTTATCTTTTACCTTAACCTTGACCTCTGCCTGCCTTTATTATTTCTTGCAAAACTGAAGTTTAAATTATATAATCAGTTCGCAACATATTGATGCCGTGAGGATAACGGAGGGTGTTATGGCTCAGAGTATAGGTGGTTTACCGGAGGTCTTAAAGGTTGGAACGAATGAGATGGAGCTTGTTGTCTTCAGAATGTTCAATTCTCACCCTGATGGAACTCCGGAAATCCTTGATTACGGGGTCAATGTTGCAAAGGTAAGAGAAATAATTCCGATGCCGACCTTGACAAAAGTCCCGGATATGCCTGTATATGCTGAGGCGTTGGCAGAAGTGCGCGGGGAAGTGATCCCTGTTGTTGACCTTGGCAAATGGATGAAAGTGAGTCCACCTGCAAGTATGGACATTCGTCTCAAGGTTATTGTGCTCGAAATGCTTGGTACCACCGTGGGGATGATTGTTCACGAGGTGGAGCGTATACGCCGGATTAATTGGGACCAAATAAAGCCGCCTCCGGCACTTTTGCAGGCAAAGCACGGCGGCAGGGTGACTGGAGTGACAAAGATAGATGATGAGAGCGACTCGCTGCTGCTGATCCTCGATCTTGAGAGCGTTATTTCGGAAATGGGAGGGCTTATCCAAACTAGTGAGGTAGCCTTGGGAGAGATCGAGAGAGTAGGGAAGAAAAAGATGAAGGGTACCGTGCTTATCGTTGATGATTCCTCTGTTGCCAGGAAAATACTCAAAGACACGCTTGAAAACACGGGTCTTCATGTTCTGGAGGCGGTTGACGGAAAGAAGGCGCTTGAGATACTGGAAGACTTTCTGGCCAGAATAGGTCAGCAGCCGATTACCGATTTTATCCAGTTGGTTATCTCCGATGTCGAAATGCCCGAGATGGACGGCCTTACTTTCACCAGGAAAATGAAGAACAACCCTAAATTGGCAATGTTACCAGTTATGATAAATACTTCCCTTAGCGGCGAGGAGAACAAAGAAAAGGCGAGCAGGGTGGGGGCGGACGGTTACATGGTCAAGTTTGATGTGGCCAAGCTTCTGCACGAGGTCGCAAGATTTTTGAAGTAGTTCATCCTTTTTCAGTGCAGGTTTATCTTTCCGCCGCATACCTGTCCTGCAACTGATATAAGAATAAAAACAGGTATAAAACGATAATCAGTGTGAGTTGTGATCCTGGCGATAATGATCATGGGGACCGGAGCATGAATGCATAAGAGCCATTTGCGTGAATACTTTTTGGCGCTCTTTCTGATATAGCCGAAAGGAAGGTTCAGTGTAAAGGCAAATACTGATATAATGAGTGCAATCAACATAAACTATTAGTATAATGAAAACACAGGCAATAGGCAAGGGGCTACAGGGCCATGGATGTTATTTTTAATTGCCTGTACCCCCCGGTATTTAGTATGCTCTTTATATCATGATAACTCTTTATAGGAGAATGTCGCCGATCGGACAGGGGTTTATTAATACTGTTTCACTCATCTCTCTCGCTTTGCAGCTTTTTCTTCTTGCCTGGCCTGCCGGAGTGGTGAAGACGTATGCAGCTGATAAGGCGCTGGCTGCCGCCGGGAACCGGGCAGTCAAGGCGTCGACGGCAACGCTGCGTGTAGGCAAGCACACACACTACATCAGGCTTGTTTTTGAGACTACGGAAAGCCTTGTGCAAAAAGCATCTGTCAGTCTGAGCGGAGCTAATGCCATTAAAATCGATTTTCAGTCTCCGATATCTTTTAGTGTTCCTGGGAGAGATGCTCCCAAGACCTTCGTAAAACTGGAAACTGGAGCCTCAAAAGGCGCGGCTTACGAGATCGATAAGGGCCTTACAATTACCGCCGACATCAGCAGTTGTCTTATTACCGTTGATAATCTGGACGACATAAATATTACCAAATTATCTTTGCCGTCACGTCTCGTAATCGACGCATATATAAGTCAGGGACCGTCCGGCAACGTCGAAAATAGCCCGCCTGAGGTCCCCGTGGCCGTTCCCGACGCATCGGAAATCAAGGTTGAATCTTTTGTAATCGATCCCGGCCATGGGGGTTATGAGAGCGGCGTCCACTTTGGAAAGACCGTCGAGAAAGACCTCGTACTATCTATTGCAAAAGAGCTTGCAGGGGTGCTGGCCGGAAAGGGGAAAAAAGTTACCCTTTCGCGCAAGGGGGACCAGATGGTCTCGCTCAGGGACAGGTGCAGAATTGTAAACAAAAAATCGCCTGAACTGCTGGTGAGCATTCATGTCTCGTCGAAAAACGAATTCGTGGTATACACCGCGGTCAAGCCATACGTGAAGGCGGCCGGCGCTGATGAAAAGGTTTCTGAAAAATCAGCCGGCGGGGACAGGAGCGACGCTGTTGCGCAGGCCATTGCTCAGAGCGCCCGGAACACGCTTAAAGTAAAGGTGAGGATTGAAAAAATGCCGCTGTTATTGCTATCCTGTATACATGTGCCTGCTGTGTTAATCGAACTGCCCAATCCTGATAAGTTCAGCTATGATGTCAAGTCCAGGGAACGCATGGTTGCCGTAATTTTACTGGGCATTGCGAACTCGTTGGCATCCGGGTTACAGGCATAGCCCCGATGGGGAATAAAAAATATATTCTGATAGCATTGTTTTTCCTCCTTGTGGCTGCAGTAGCTGGGTGGTTTGTAACTCAGCACTTTCAATCAGCGGCTGTGCAGTTTAAACAGCCCTTGATTGAACTAAAGGGAGGAGAACCGGCTCTTAACGCCGGTGTGCCGGCGGCGATAAGCGATGACGCCGTTGTTGTAAAAGTATTTCTGCCATCTGATGAGGGGATAACTGTTGTGGAGAGGAAAATCCAGAATAACCCTATCCCGGTTAAAATGGCTGAAGCGGTGGCGGCGGAGTACCTGAAAGGGTTGAGGGAAGGATTAAATGACTCGAAACTGATCGGGGTTTACCGGGACAAGAGGGGTATTATTTATATTGATCTATCTGATGAGTTCAGGAAAAACTTTTCGGGTGATATAAGACAGGAGTTTGAGCTTTTGAAGTCCCTTTATCAAACCATAACAGTGAATATCCCGGATACGGAGGATGTGCGGTTGCTTATAGATGGAAAAGAGGTCGAAAGCGTAGGAGGTCACTTTAATGCATTATATCCTTTGGGTGACACCGTGAGAGAATATCCCGAGCAACCTGCAGCCAAAAGTCCTCCAACAAGCTGACCGCGATAACGGCAGTGAAGGGAAAAGCAAGGTAAAGGTAAAGGTAAAGGTTAAGGGGAAAAGGTAAACAATGATTTTTTGTATCTTCTTTACCGCTCCCTTTACCTTGCTTTCATATTGAATGAATAGCGATGAGCGCCCCATAGGCATATTTGATTCCGGAATCGGCGGGCTTACGGTTTTTAAAGAGTTGAGCATCAGATTGCCGCGCGAAAATATTATCTATCTTGGTGATACTGCGCGTGTACCTTACGGCATCAGGTCACCTGAAACGGTGATACGTTATTCTTTTGAATGCACTGGGTTCCTGCTTAAACAGGATATAAAACTTCTTGTCATTGCCTGTAACACTGTTTCCGCAATAAGTCTGCAGGAAATTTGCAAGAGGGTCCCTATTCCGGTAATCGGAGTCATAGATCCTGGCGCCAGGGCCGCTGTCAGTGCTACAAAAAATAAAAAAATAGGTATAATAGGGACAGAGGCAACGATCAAAAGCAGCGCCTATTCAAAAGCCATAAACGAGATGGAGCATAATATTGAAGTTTATGGCTTTGCATGTCCTCTATTTGTGCCGCTGGTAGAAGAGGGATGGACTGACGGCGCTGTCGCACGCATGGTTGCGGAGCGGTACTTGACTGAGGTAAGAGACAAAGGTGTGGACACCCTTGTGCTCGGATGTACGCATTATCCACTTTTGAAAGATGTGATTCAAGAGGTAATGGGCACTGTCCGCCTAGTCGATTCCGCTGTCGAGACGGCTGTGGCAGTGGAGCAGTTGCTGGTTAAGAAGGGGATGCAGGCCCAAAACGAAACGGCTGAAACGAAAAGATTTTTTGTTACCGATTCCCCGGAGAAATTCATATCGGTGGGCGAACGTTTCCTGGAAACAAAGATTGATGCTATCGAAAAGATACAAATATAAAACGTCGAGCGTACAGCGCTAAAAAAGAAAAGGCAGTTTTTTTTGTTTTGTCTTTTGCTTTTGACGCTTCACGCAAACGGAGGTTTAATGCGGCCTGACGGAAGGACAAGAAGTGAGTTGAGAAAAGTAAAGATCACGAAGAATTATATTTCCGCTGCCGAGGGGTCGGTGCTTATAGAAGTCGGCAACACTAAAGTTATTTGCACTGCGTCAATTGAAGAAAAGGTCCCGGCATTTCTCCGCGATCAGAAAAAAGGGTGGGTTACCGCCGAATACGGCATGCTCCCCAGGTCTACACATTCGCGCATGACCAGAGAGTCCTCTGCCGGACGTGTTGGAGGCAGGACACAGGAAATACAGCGTCTGATCGGAAGGTCGTTGAGGGCGGTGGTGGCCCTGGAACTTCTCGGTGAGAGGACGGTGTGGATTGACTGTGATGTTATACAGGCTGACGGAGGAACAAGGACGGCTTCGATTACCGGAGCCTATGTAGCCTTCAAGGATGCTATTGAATACGGACTGAAAAATAAAATCATATCTAAAAATCCTCTCAAGGATTATCTCGCGGCGATCAGCGTCGGCATCGTCGATAACGAACCGCGTCTTGATCTCTGTTATGCAGAGGATGCTTTGGCCGAGGTGGATATGAATGTTGTCATGACAGGAAGCGGCAAAATAGTCGAAATACAGGGGACCGCTGAAGCGGGAGCTTTTTCGAGGGAAATGCTTGATGCTATGCTCTCGCTGGCGGAGGGAGGCATTGCAGAGTTGATAAAGATACAGAAAGAAACAGAACCACTACCGAAAAATAAAAATATGGTAGAATAAAAGAATGCAGGGAAAGGACATGTATAAAAGTTTGTTTGTTTGGCTGCTCATCGGGATGGCGATGATTCTTCTTTTCAACCTGTTCAATGTGCCGCCCAAAACCGAAAAGGAAATGATATTTTCTGATTTTATCAGCAAGGTTGAGGCAGGGGATGTTGATGAAGTCACTATCAAGGAGAGCCATATAACCGGACGGCTGAAGGACGGCAGTAAGTTCAAAACGTATGCTGCCGAGTATCCTGATCTGGTAAAAGAATTAAGGCAAAAAGATGTCAAGATAGCGGCAAAGCCGCCTGATCAGAGCCCGTGGTATGTCAACTTCTTCTTCTCCTGGGGACCGATCCTGTTCCTGGTCCTTGTCTGGATAGTTTTTATGAGGCAGATGCAAATGGGCGGCAATAAGGCCATGTCTTTCGGAAAAGCCAAGGCAAAGCTGGTTTCCGAGAAGGCGGTAAAAATTACCTTTGCCGATGTGGCGGGTGTGGAGGAAGCCAAAGCCGAGGTTGAGGAAATCATCGAGTTTCTCAAGGACCCGCAGAAATTCTCGAAACTTGGCGGAAAGATCCCCAAAGGCGTACTATTGGTTGGTTCTCCAGGCACCGGCAAGACGCTTCTTGCTAAAGCGATAGCCGGTGAGGCGGCAGTTCCCTTTTTTTCCATTTCAGGCTCGGATTTTGTTGAAATGTTTGTTGGTGTAGGCGCCTCCCGCGTACGTGACCTTTTTGAGCAGGCGAAGAAGAGTGCGCCATGTATTATATTCATTGACGAAATCGATGCCGTGGGCCGACACAGGGGAGCTGGTCTCGGAGGCGGTCATGACGAGCGGGAACAGACCCTGAACCAATTGCTCGTTGAAATGGACGGTTTTGAGGGGAACGAGGGAGTTATCATTATTGCGGCTACTAACAGGCCTGACGTCCTCGATCCCGCGTTGTTGAGGCCCGGGAGATTCGACCGGCAAATAGTGGTGCCTACCCCCGATGTGAAAGGGCGGAATGAAATACTCAAAGTCCATACAAAGAATATCCCTATAGCCGAGGACGTCAATCTTGATAAGATAGCAAGGGGGACGCCCGGTTTTTCCGGGGCCGACCTCGCCAATCTTGTGAACGAGGCAGCGCTTATTGCTGCACGCAAAGTCAAAGAGAAAGTCGATATGATTGATTTTGAGTTTGCTAAAGACAAGGTATTGATGGGCGTCGAAAGGCGGAGTATGGTGATAAGCGACGAAGAAAAAAAGAACACGGCCTATCATGAGGCAGGACATGCACTGGTTGCTAAATTAACGCCTGGCACAGACCCCATACACAAGGTGAGCATCATTCCAAGGGGAAGAGCGCTTGGAGTGACCCAGCAGCTTCCTATTGATGACCGTTACACTTATTCAAAAGAATATCTTGAGAAAGCCCTGAATGTGCTGATGGGCGGCAGGGCTGCCGAGGAACTCATATTGCACCATATGACCACGGGAGCCGGCAACGACATTGAGCGTGCTACTGAACTGGCAAGAAAGATGGTCACCGAGTGGGGCATGAGCAAGAAGCTCGGCCCCCTGACCTTCGGCAAAAAGGAAGAGCAGATATTCCTTGGGCGCGAGATAGCCAGGCATAAGGATTACAGTGAAAAAACGGCAGAGGATATAGACGAAGAAATACGCGGGATCGTTACAAATGCCTATGTGAATGCAAGGAAAATACTGGAAGAGAATCTTGATCTGGTTGAGGCCCTTGCGCAGGCGCTCCTTGAGCGTGAAACGGTCGACGCTCAGGATATCGATGCTATTATCGAAGAGGCCAGATCAGGAAGCGCTGATGTGAAGAGCGCTGTAAGTCTTCCACTGGAGATTGCTGCCGGTAACGCGTGATCCTTTCCTGGAACGGTTTTAACCTGGATTTTACCTGTAAAACCCATATTATGGGCGTGCTTAATGTTACCCCCGATTCTTTTTCCGATGGCGGCTTTTTTTTTGATGAGCAAAGTGCAGTCCGGCAGGCCCATTACCTAATTGAGAACGGCGCCGATTTACTTGATATTGGCGGAGAGTCCACGAGGCCCGGCGCTGCGGCGCTGCCGCTGGAAGAAGAGCTGCGCAGGACTATCCCAGTTATACAGGTTGTTGCAAGGTCAGTGCATATTCCTGTTTCCATTGACACCTGCAAAGCTGAAGTTGCCCGCCGCGCTCTCGACGCCGGTGCATCTCTGGTGAACGATATAAGCGGCTTGAGGTTCGATCCGGCGCTGCCGCAGGTCGTGGCTGAATATGGCGTGCCTGTCATCGTAATGCACATAAAAGGGACCCCGAAAGATATGCAGACCCATCCGGTATACGAGGCGCTCATTCCCGAGATTATGGACTATCTTCGTTGCAGTATCAGGCTTGCCGTCGATTCCGGCATTCCCGAAGACCGGGTCATTATAGATCCCGGGATAGGGTTCGGGAAAACTGTCGATCATAACCTGGAGATCATAAAGAGCCTGAAAGAGTTCACGCTGCTCGGCAGGCCCGTCGCAATCGGCGTATCACGAAAGTCGTTTATCGGAAAACTGCTGGGTGGCGCGCCTCCTTCCGCGCGTCTGGAGGGCACTGCGGCTGCTGCAGCCATCTCTATCTTCAACGGCGCGCATATTGTCCGGGTCCACGATGTAAAGGAGATCGTAAAGGTTGCCAGGGTTGCGGACGCAATAAAACTGGCAATGTGAAAAAGGTACTATAGCCTTTAATAGTATTCCCAATAACTATCTTCTTAAGATTTATTTTGTTCATCATTCGCGAGCCCTTTAAGGAAAGGGAATGCAGACCGTACACGGTCTGTCTCGCCGGGATCGAACTCGCAGGTTATGAATTCTTCGGTAGCATCGCCGGAACAG
>Ga0074045_10000752_pt1 | contig 31596 bp, 22 predicted proteins | sample BogForMeECP23OM2_FD_94442 | JGI IMG/M metagenome (GOLD analysis project Ga0074045, IMG submission 94442) | Bog forest soil microbial communities from Calvert Island, British Columbia, Canada - Bog Forest MetaG ECP23OM2 | ecosystem: Environmental > Terrestrial > Soil > Wetlands ...
CCGCTCTTCTTGGCCATGACTTCAAATTCACGCTTGATCATCGTCTGGTAGCGCACGAACGACCAATAGAGATCGTGAGACAACGACATGTCGCGGCCCGCTTCCCAATAGCTGATGGCTTGGGCTTTTTTGAATTCGCGGGCGAAGGCAGTTTCCGGGCGAACGTTGAGCCAAAAGGTTAGATGAGGACGCAAGGCCATGGCGTAAAGGCCGGTCATGTAATCGCGATTGATACCGCGCACAACGCCGCGGGCGATAAGGGTGAAGATAAAACGGTCAGCGAGGACGACGGCGCCCGAACGAAGGGCGGGCACGATGCGATGCTCGAGTTGGTCGAAGAAATCGGTGGCGTACATGAGCGCCAAGGTGAGGCGAGTAACGGCGTTCTTGGCGAGGAGTTGATCGATGTCGCGGCCAACAAGATTCGAACGACGCAAGCCGCTGGTTTGCACCGAGAAGCCTTCCGACTCAAGCCATTCCTGGAGGAGTGCGATTTGGGTGGAGCGACCAGAACCGTCCATGCCTTCAATGACGACCAAAGTGCCGTTGAGATCGCTGGGATCGAGGCCGACAAGTGATTCGCCAAAAAAAGATTGCGAGTATTCAGCATCCGCACTAGGTGCCGCAGACTTTGTAGGCGGCGTGACCGACGAGGCATTTGCCTCAGCGATCGTCGGAGGAACGGTCTTATCCTTTTCCTGGTCGGGCATATTATTCCGACTCCGCCACGCGAGGTGCGAATCGCTTGAGATCAATTTTGGAGGCGACAATATCGCGCATCTGTTTTTGAAGCTTGTTGACGGGAAGCGTGCCGTCCAGTACCACAAAATTATCGGAGTCGACCATTTTGTCGTACTCCTCGAGAATGCGAGCCTGGAAAAGGCGGAAACTTTCGGAACGATCGTAGGAAAGCCCTAGGTCCATGCCCGCTTCGTAATACTTTAGTTTCGGACGACCACTAAGGATGCGATGCACGGCGACATCAAGAGGCGCGCGGAAATAAAAGGTGATGTCGGGGACCGGAGCAAAACGATAGAGATTGCGAAGCCAGCGATGGGAACAGCCACGGGCCGCGTCGCGCGCGAACGCCGTATAAACGTAGCGGTCGGCAAGAACAAGATAATCGCCCTGGAGAAGCGGCATGATCTGGCGCTCGCAACGATCGGCGAAATCGGACGCGTGCAGTAAGGAGAAAGTAGTCGGCGTAAGCAGGCGCTTTTGTTTGCCTCGACGTGTGGCGGACTTCACCAGAGGAGAAGAATTCCATTCCGTAAAGTGGAGGCGATAACCGCCAATTTCGAGCCAACGCTTCAGGAGATAGAGTTGGGTGCTTTTTCCCGAGCCGTCGGTGCCTTCCACAACAATCAGTGCGCCGGGATAGGCGCGGCTCGGAACAGGTCGACCCGGTTGGGGCAGCGTAGTTTTGGTGGCTTCCGCGCGGAGCGGCCTGGATGTGGATTCTTGGGTATCCATTACGGGGCTAATGTGGTCCAGTTCGGAATGTTGAGAGTAGTCTGTCATTTTTACAGAAACATTACAACACGTGGAGAGCAAGGAAGCAAAGCGCCGAGGCCGAGCGGACGGAGTCTGAGAATACGATTGGGAACAACCACATTTGTCTTCCGGCGGTTCCCCGGGTATAACCGTGCTCATGCTGCTGTGCACCCGGCTTTCCGCGCTGGCAACTCCGTCATTCTCCTTGGCCGACCTGCGATCGCAAACGATGATGATCGTCGTCGGATTAGTCCTCTTCGTAGTGGGTCTCGGAGCGGCGGTGCTTTTTTTCATTCGGAGTAAGAGTCGCGATCTCACCCTGATTTATTTCAGTCTCTTTTCGATTCTGTATGCGGTACGGCTTCTCTTGGGTATTCCGGTCGTGCTGTCTCTCTCCACTGTTTCCGATGTACTCCGCCGGCACATCAACCTCTGGATTACCGTTGTTCTTGTCATTCCCTTTTTACTGTTTCTGCGCCAGGTCACCGAACCACGGATCAAACCACTAGTAAGAATCTTTTTGATTGCGGAGGTGATTTTCGCAACAGTCGCTATAACCCTCGACGCCTTCGGCGTGGGCGAGAAACTAGCATATTCCGTCAACAACTACCTTGTCCTTGCCATTGTCGTCGGTCTGATGGCGAACAATGTTGTTCTGCGGTTTCGCGGCCTGGGACAGCCATGGAACCTCGAGCTCCGCGTCCTCACCATCGGCCTTGCAGTCTTTAGTGCATTTGTGTTCCACGCCAACCTCCGCGGCCTCCGTGTGTTGCGAGGGCCCGACGTCGAAGCACTCGGTTTTTTATTCTTCGTCGGCTGCCTAGGCTATGTCGCCGCCCACCGCGCGACGCTCATTGGAGAACGTCTGCTCACCATCAACAAAGAACTAGAAATTGCCCGTCAGATCCAATCCTCGATTCTCCCTCGCGAAGCGCCCAGTATCCCTGGCCTGGAGATCGCTGCTCGCTATCTCCCCATGAGTGCGGTCGCCGGAGATTTTTACGATTTCCTCACACTCGAAAACAACCAACTCGGAATTCTCGTCGCTGACGTGACTGGCCACGGCGTTCCAGCTGCATTGATCGCTTCCATGCTGAAGGGCGCTTTTCTTGGTCAAAAGGCCCGCGCGCAGAATCCTGAACTGGTTCTTGCCGGTCTAAATGAGGCTCTATGTGGAAAATTCGAAGAGCACTTTGTCACTGCCGCTTATCTTTATGTTGACGTTACTCGGAAAATTGTCCGTTACGCCGGAGCGGGACACCCTCCGCTTCTGGTCGGTAGCCGTTCGAACGACAAAGCACGGTCGATCGAACAAAATGGGCTCTTGCTAGGGATCTTCCCCGAAGCTCGGTATTCCTCGATCGAACTCCCTCTCCTAGACGGCGACCGCTATGTACTTTACACAGATGGCCTCCCCGAATGTGCAAACGCCAGGGAAGAAGAGTTTGGCGTATCGCGTTGCACGCAATTTCTGGAATCTCATTTTCGTCTTCCTCCAGCCGCATTGGCAGACGAACTAGTGAGCGAAATCGCCCGGTGGTCCGGCCGCTCTTCTGGCCGCCTGCAGGAAGATGACATGACTCTCATCGTTGTTGACTGCCAAGGACAATCTTGATTGGTTGGTGGCCTCCGCGTAACAGGAGACAGCGTATGGGATAAAAACTTCAAGAAGGATTACCGATTTGAATTGACCGCCAGACGTTCACGTGAGATTGCATTTCCATGGACCCAAACCGTGGTGATAGTGTCGTAAGCGTCCAAGCTTTCCAACGGCGATTGTTTCAGCATCACTAGATTAGCAATTTTCCCCGGCTCGATGCTTCCAATCTGCGAATCCATCTTGAATTCTCGAGCGTTATTGATTGTGGCAGCATTGAAAATCTGTGTGAGAGACAGACCGGCCTTTTGCAGTTGCAGCATTTCGAGATAGCCATTCAAGCCCGGAAGATTCCCGTAGGTCGGACTGGACGGAGTGTCGGTGCCAAAGACAAAGTTGGCATCCTTGCTGGCCAGGTATCTAACCACCTGTCGCACCCGCCGCAGAGGTCCACGCTCGTAGAGTTCGAGAAAAGCTGCGTCGGACAGATTGTCTTCATTCAATTCTTTCTTGAACCAATTACCCTCCGGAGACCTAAACCACGCCAGGAGTTCCTTTGGAGTGACCTTAGCGACGGCATCTATCTTCAGGTATTGGGGTTCAAAATACGCCAACTCTCCGTACAAAACTTGGATCGTCGGTTGATAGCCGATTTTATTTTCGGCAATTCGATCGAGCAGGTATCTAATCTCGACGGGCAACTCCGTGCTCTTGTCCAGCTCTCCCCAGTGCCACATGCCATGTGCGATAACATCAGCGTTTCCGTCAACGGCAAATTTTTGCGCTTCAAACGTGTTGGCGTGAACCATCAGCACAAGGCCATTCTCGGTGGCGGCTTTGCGGATCTCTGCCATAACAGCAGGGCCCATTACCGGCAAATTCTTGTCGTCGGCAAAACCCCGTTCAAAGTAGGTCTTAACGCAAACCGCGCCGGAACTTTTCACTCTGGCTACGTCAGTACCCGGCGTGTGATCTTCGGCCGTATATTCCGGCGGAATACTCCCCGCTTGGTTGGGATCATAGATAAAATTCGGAAAGGGTTTGAAGCGTGTCGACGGCGGCCAAAACGACATGGGATATCCATTGGCAAAGACCAAAGATCGGCCACAATCCAATAAATCCGGATGCAGAGGGGCCTGCCTGAAGTCTTTCAATACTTGCGGACGGACCACCGCTAAATCCACGACGGTGGTGTAACCGAAATAAAGGTAAGAACGGGGGAGCTGTTTGAAATACTCTTTGACCATCTCGGGCCTTTCTGCGCTCTGATCGGAGCTCATTCCCGGAACAGCAGCCAGGTGGACGTGCGAATCGATCAGTCCAGGAATCAGAAACTGCCCTTCTCCGGAAACCACAGTTGCGCCGTCGGGCGTCTTCACCCCATTTTTTCGCTCGACGCTCACGATTCGGCCGTTTTCGATCAGTACGCTGCCCTTCCCAATGTGATCGAGGTTCTCTGGGGAAATGATGGTGACGTTGCTGATCCACGTCCGGCTTGCCGCTTGCTTCGGGGCGGGATCAGCGGTGGCCACGACGGAGAAAATGGGAGCCAAAATGAGGGCGAAGAATTTCACCCCGTCCTTGTTCAGAAGAGCCGTCACAGCCACCAGTCTTTCCAGCCCACGTGCCCAACATTCACGTTGAGTCTACCTGTTCTTTCTCGAATCTCTTTCCGCGGGGCAAACAAAGGCCTGATAGTGAGAGATCTGTCTCAGTCGGCCTGGACAACTGCTGGGGGCTTCCAAGTCCCTCGGCCAGCCGGAAGGATGGACGGGGGCGTTTCCTTTGGCCAGTACAGGCGCATTACCAGGTAGCTCGGTCCGTTCGGTGCCGGCAGCCAGTTTGCTTTCTTCTCCGCCGAGGGGACGTCTTTCTGAATGTAAATCGTCAGCGAGCCATCCGGATTTTTTTTCAGGTTTGCTAGCATCGGGGAGTTGATGAGATATCTGCCGATCGGATTCTCAACCAGCAGTTGGGACTTGCCGTCGTACATCGTGACGGACCAAAACGCATTTACAGGAGGATATTGGCCAGCCGCAAAGGTCAACGTGTAGTTGTGTTTGCTGGCATCGACTCGCTCTCCGCCGGCTGTAACTCTGGTCTGAGGATACATGGCCTCAATCGAGTCGTTGCCGTAGATTCCAGCTTTTGCGGCTGCGGCGCGCTTCAGCCAATCGCCGTTGTAGAAGGCACGATCGCCGAAATAGTCGCCCACTTGCCAGCCGTTTACGTTCGTGGCTCCGCTGGAGATATACTTGTCGACTTTCTCTTCTCCAGCCTTCATCCCCAGCAGAATGGCGGCCTTGTGCTCGAGAGAGAGATCCTTCGTTGTGAACTTCTTGCCTGGACCGATGCCAATCCTCGCCAGCTTCGCGCGGATGTCTGCTTCTTCCGGTCCCGGTGGGTTGAACTGCAAGGCAAAATCGAGGTAGTCGAAGAAGTTTTTCTTCACAAGCTCGTCGTTGGCCTTGAGGAAATCAATGGTAGGTGCGGCGAGCGGCGCGGGTTGCTTCAAATAGGCAGAGAGTGGCTGAGCCTTGTAGCCGGCCTGGACCTTAATCACGTTGGGCATGTCTGCGGGAGTAAAGAGCTGGGTGCGGAAGACCGCGATTGCAAACTGGGTGGTGGAATGAAATACCTTTTTAATCTTAGGGGGCGTGTCACCCTTCCAGTCCGGTCCAACAACCAGGTAATCGCCCGGTTGCGTACCAGTCGCGCGACTTCCGATGTAACCGAAATTGAAGGTATTGCCATCGGTGAGCTGGACTGCGTAATAACGAGACTTCTCTACCGCCGGAACGGAGAGCACGTAGGGCTCGGCGCGCAGGTCCATGCTAAGCAACGAGTATGGCGTGTCGCTGTTAGGGGTGATGATGGCGGTATCCTGGGGCGTGAAAACACGAGCTTCGTTGAAGATAACGCCGAAAGGCGCCTTATACTGCGACGAGGTCTTGTCCAGATTGAATTGATAGAGGACGGCATAGTTCATTACGATCGGCAAACCGTAGATGAACCCTTCCTCGGCAATGATTTTTGTTTCGGCAATACTAGGGCGGTCCTTCTCGCTTTTCTCAGCCTGTTTGATGGCATCGTTGTTCGAGCCGCATGAGGCAACGAGAAACATGCCGAAGGCAACGATTGCTTTTCTGAGTTTTTGCATGGGGTTCTCACTTTTGGATTTAGAGCGACTCGATGGTAGCTCAAAACTAGATCTCGTCAAAGCACAGCAAGAGCAAGGACGCACCCGGCCGCCCATGGTCGCTCAAATCAGGGTGCTGCATCGGCCACAGGCGAGGGTTGCGTATTGCCGGAGGAAACGTTTTTGGGAGCGGCAATCTTGTTTTCGCTGTCGACGGAAAATAAATAATAGTTTGTCAGATAGTGTTTGTGATGGTAGCGATTGCCGTGCAATTCCATGAACATCTCCGCGGCCCACGGCAACCAGAGTTTTACCTTACCGTTTTCGAAATTTACAGGTCCATAATCAACAACCAGATGATCCAAGGTCAGTTCAAGCTGCGGTAGAGGTTTGATCAAATCAGTTTCTACTCGCAGGAGGTCATAGTTGTTGGCGGTCAGCCAGAAGCGACCCTTCAGCGGCACATCTACGATCTGTCCGTTTTTCCGCCACTCGCGGATGGAATTCGCAGCAGCTTTTCGCTGTTCAAAACGGATTTGCCAGGTGGCTTCGCCCCGCAGACTTGTCAGCCCCTCGCAGCGATATTCATAGCTCTCGCCGGAAGAGACTTGCAGTACGGAAACACCCAAGGAATTCAGGCCGGTGGTTGCCAAGGAAGTCGGAAACGTGGAAAGGTCGTTGCCTTCCAAACGGTCTTCCTCGAGATAGACGGATTCAGCTGGCGTCTTGCGGACAAAGACAATGTAAGAAAATTCCCTGCTCCGCACTGGTCCTGGAACACCGTAACGATTCAGCTGCTGATGCTCAATGCGTTCGGTAGCCGAAAATTTCTCAAAATTCATCAACTGCGATTTCAAACGAAGCTCTGCGCGAGTGAGGACATCATCGAGGTTGCAAGCGGCATTGTTGGCCACCCGGTAGTCCCTGCTATCGATGTCTTGCGGTGCCCAAGAGAGCTCCTCGGCGGAAATGAGTCCAACGGGGATGACCAGAGGCAATGGAAGATTGGCAATTCCGTCGGCAGATTGTTCGGTAATCGATGGAGCTCGCGCCAGGCTTTCCAGTTTGCTTTTTGTTTTCTGAACAATAGGATCGTTGGGAAATGCAACGAGGATTCGTTCCCAGGTTTCCTTGGCTTCCGCAGTTTGATGCTCCTCATCCTGAATTTCGCCAAGAAGATAAACGACAGCAGCGCCCTTTTCCTTTGCCAGGCTTGCGCCACGCAGGACGTGTGTTTTGGCTTCCTCGAGACGCCCGGCGCGTGCATAGGCAGTCGCCAACAGGTAGTGAATGCGCCAATCCGCACCATTCAAATCAAACGCCTTTTCCAAAACGAGAATCGCTGATGAAACATCACCCGTTTGTAAGTCAATTTCTCCCAAAGCCAGGAGAGTTCTTTGATTGGTAGGTTCAATTTTCAGTGAATTGGCAAAGCAAGCCCTGGCTGCGTCTGCATTCTTCAATCCGAGCTCAGCCGTTCCCAGGAGATAAAGTACATCCGGGTTCCCTGAAGCCATTTGAGAAGCTTTGCTGAAACGGGCGCGCGCGGTAGTGTAATCCATTCTCTGCATGGCCACGAGTCCCTTCTCGATTTCATTTCGCAGTTTGGGGGCCATAACCACTTTTTGGGGCGGGGCGTTCGCACCGGGATCGGTTGACTCATTTTGCAGATACACATAGACAGTGAAATCACCGCCAAAGCTGATGACGCTGACCGGTTCCGTGGCAGTCTTATAGCCCGTGGCGCGAACTTCAACTTCATATTCGCCCGGTGGAACGTTCGGGAAGTTCGCGGTGCCACCCTCGCCTGTGGCACTTTTCACGTCGTAACTTCGCACTAGAGCATGAAGGCGGACAAAAGCAGCAAATTCGAGAGGAAGTCCCCGCGCGTCACGAACGCAGATTTTTACGGTGATGGGGTTCGTTTTCATGCTTGGAATACTAGGGCCTTGGACGGGAGGGCGCTGAGCAAAGGCAGAGGGAAGCAGGATGATCAGCAAAAGGCTTGCCGAAACTATCTTTGCTGCCCTCGAGGCTGGAGATGATGCCATACCGATGAACCTGGCGGCGTGAGGAGGTTAGAGTACGAATCTTGGGGGTTTAGGTCAAGGATAGGGTTTAAACCGCCAGCTCGAGGTTCGATGGCCGGCCTCGCAGTGCATGATCATCGGGCCCTCGACCATCCATGAAAGCGGACATTTCTATTTTGCACAAACAGGACATTCTCACTTTGCAGCGACACGGGAATGGGGCGAAAATGGGGCGAATTGACTTGGATTAGGGAGCAAATTAAGATGACACATGCATGGTGAACGCACAGCCCTTCATTGGTAGGACGATCTCCCATTATCGCGTGGTCGAAAAGCTCGGCGGGGGCGGTATGGGAGTGGTGTACAAGGCGGAAGACACGCGTCTGGGGCGCAACGTCGCGCTGAAATTCCTGCCAGACAATATGGGCGAGGACCGCTCGACGCTTGAAAGATTTCAGCGCGAAGCGCGGGCCGCCTCCGCACTGAATCATCCCAACATCTGCACAATCTACGATATCGGCGAGCATGAAGGACGCCCGTTTATTTGCATGGAACTGCTCGAGGGCGTGACGTTGAAACACCGGATTGATAATAAACCGATGGAAAACGAGGAGATGCTGGAGCTGGCCGTGCAGATTGCCGACGCTCTGGAAGTGGCGCATGCCAAGCGGATCGTGCACCGCGACATCAAGCCCGGGAACATTTTCATCACCCAATCCGGACGCGCGAAGATTCTGGACTTCGGTCTGGCCAAGCTGGCACCGCAACTCCAACGATTCGGCAGCAATTCTGACGATTCGCCGGAAATTACCGTGGGAACCTCGAGCGCCAACCTAACAAGTCCTGGTTCGGCGATTGGCACGATTGCCTATATGTCTCCGGAGCAGGCCCGTGGGGACGAAATCGATCACCGTACAGATCTTTTTTCCTTTGGCACGGTGCTGTACGAAATGGCAACCGGTCGGCAGACATTCTCTGGGAATACCTCCGCGGTAATCTTCGAGGCAATTTTAAACCGGGCGCCCACGCCACCGGCTCGACTGAATCCGAAGGTTCCCACGGAACTTTCTGCCATCATAACGAAGGCGATGGAAAAGAATCCTGATGCACGGTATCAGACCGCGGCCAGCATGCGGAGCGAGTTGGTAAAATTGAAACATGACTCGGATACCGGGCGGACCGCGGCGCCGGCAGCTCGGGTGCAGAAATCGCTGGCTGTTCTCTACTTTGAAAACCTGAGCGGCGCGAAAGAAGACGAGTACTTCCGCGACGGAATGACCGAAGACATCATCACGGAACTACTGAAAATCAAGGGACTCCAGGTATTCCCGCGAGCGACGATACTTCCCTACCGCGATAAGGCGGCCACGGCCAAGCAGATCGGCCAGGAATTGAATGCCGGGTACGTTTTGGGTGGAAGTTTGCGTCGCGCGGGAAACCGGCTGCGGATTAACGCGCAACTCGTCGACTCGGACACCGATTTCCCGATGTGGGCCGAGCGCTACGACCGCGAATTGAAGGATGTGTTTGACGTGCAAGAAGAGATTGCCCGTAGCATTGCGCAGGCGTTGCGCATCACCCTTTCTCAGCAAGAAGAAAAGACAATGGCCCGCAAGCCAACGGAGAATTTGCAAGCATACGATTATTTGCTGCGCGGACGCAACTATGCGAGACGCGAGAATCTTGAGTTTGCGATGCAGATGTTTGAACATGCCATCCGCCTCGACCCGGAGTTTGCGCTGGCGCACGCAGGAATTGCGCAAGTCTGTGGCATGCAATACGAACTGCATGGAAAAGATCCGAAGACACTAGAGAAGGGCAAACAAGCGGCGGACCATGCAGTTGCTTTAGGGCCGCAATTGGCGGAGGCACTGGCTGGGCGGGCGCGAATTTGCTATGCGCAGAATAAGTATGAAGATGCGATTGAGTGGGCGAAGAAAGCAGTCGATCGCAAACAGGATTGCGAAGGGGCGTACAGCGTGCTGCTTCGCGCCTACTTTGCCTCTGGGAGATACCAGGAAGTTGCAGACTTGAGCGATCGTGCGGTGGAAGCTGTGGGGGATGATTACAACGTATACCCGCCGCTAGTGAACAGCTTCGAGGCGTTGGGGGTTCCCGACGCGTCGCGGAAGATGAGAGAAAAGGCGGTCGTCGCGCTGCAGCAACAAGTGGAACTGGTGCCAGAGGACGTACGAGCGCGAAGTTTGCTTGCGGTGCAATTTGGAGCGCTCAACCGCGTCAAGGAAGCGGTCGCCGAGCTGGAAAAAACCGTCGCAATGCGGCCTAAGGATCCGAACACGCTCTACAACGCCGCGTGTACCTACGGGATAGTAAAAATGAAAGAGGAAGCGTTGCTAATGTTCCGGCGCGCGGTGGAATCGGGATTCAGTAACCCGGATTGGGCGGCCAGGGATAACGACCTTGCGTGCATACACGGCGATCCGGAATTTAAGAGGATTATCAGTCAGGATTTGCATAGAGGGTAGACAGAAAAGAAATAGGGTCAGAAACGCGCAGAGCCCCTCCCTTTGCTGATCAAGTGTCTGCAAACCAACTGGCGGCAGGCTTCCTCGGCGAGCTAAGGATCGCCAAGTGCACTCCGGCAAGCCCCGGCCTCCATCTTCAACACGAATGGAGCGAGGCTCCGTTAATTCGGGGAGACCACGCGGAGTAATAGAGCAGTGGCAGCATCGAGCTTCATGCTCGCTTTTTCGAAGCGGAGAGTCATCACGGCGATCGGAGCCGTGCGCCCGCTGTGGGTGATATGGACTTCTGGCAAATCGTAGACACCGCAGGCATCCGAAGAAAAAACCCACATGGCTTGTAAGCGGTCGTCGCCGTTGATCGGGCCTTCGCAATCCGAATCGGGTGCGGCGCGAACGTGCACGAGGACGCCGCCAAACACACCTTTACCAACGACGTGCCTGTGCAGGTCGCGTACCTGGCCCCCGTCACCGTAGCGAATATCTCCGCCGATTTGGGTGGTGTCCGCCCAACCAGTAGGCGTGCCAGTGTCGGCGCCGGTGAGAGGAATTTGTGCGTGGCGAACGGCTTCGTAGGATGCCACGGCGCGGAGGCTTGTGACCATGGAAATCATTTGCTTGTGGTATTCAATTTTGTCAAAGCGCAAGGACAGATCAACATAACTGCCGTCCGCAGATTTCACAATCGAAACGATCGAGCCAGTGACGCTTGATTTGCGAGGGATTTTGTCGTGGCTCGCTATCGGGACATCCTGGGCGATGCGAGCTTCAATCGGTTGACCCTCGTGCGCCTGGTCCAGAGAGATGGACTGATCTGTGGTGACCGGAAGAATCAGTCCTACGGGAAGTGGCGAATAAGCCACCGCAGGCATGCTCGCTGTCGCCATGGTTGCCGGGAAGACGATTGCGTAGGCCAAGGCCGTTACAGCCATGAGGAAAGCGGTGGATCGATGAGATACGCGGAAATTACGATTCACGAGGTACACGGAAGCTCCTGAAGGCCGGTTTGCGGCAGAGATAATGCCAGAAAAGAAGTTACATGGAGAGCGGCGGGTAGACAAGGAGGAAGGTCGGAGGAAGGTCACCGCTCGCGAAAAGGGATCCCAAACCGGATCTAAACGCAAGTAAGGACGGTACAGGGGGTGGACCAATCGCGGACTCTATGGTGGAATTGGCATGAAATTGCCACTCTGAAGCAAGGGAGTAAATTTGTAGTACTTCCTTTTGGGCGAGCATCCAAAACAGGTGGGACAACTCTGGAGGGAAATAGGCATGCGTGAAGCAACGGGACAAGTGACAGCACAAAAAAGCTCGACACCGGCAACTTTTCCAGCGAAAGCATTCGCGGCACGTGGTCCGCACACACCTTTGGCCGCGCACACCATTTCGCGGCGCGAACCCCGGCCGCAGGATGTGCAGATTGCTATTTTGTATTGCGGAGTGTGCCATTCGGATTTGCACCTGGTGCGCAACGAATGGAAAGACATGATGCCAGCGGTATATCCCCTCGTGCCCGGACACGAAATCGTTGGCCGAGTGACCAAGGTGGGGGGCGCAGTCAAGAAATTCAAGGAAGGTGACACTGCGGCAGTCGGCTGCATGGTCGATTCCTGCCGAGTGTGCGAAAGTTGCCGCGCCGGGGAAGAACAGTACTGCGAAAACGGAATGACCCTAACCTATAACGGAGAGGACAAGATTCTCGGAGGCGTCACGTACGGCGGCTATTCGGAAAGCATTGTTGTGGATGAATCCTATGTGTTGCGGGTGCCCAATAAATTAGACCCCGCGGCCACAGCACCGCTTTTGTGCGCTGGAATTACAACGTACTCGCCATTGCGGCACTGGAAGGTCGGGAAAGGTCAGAAGGTCGGCATCGTCGGGCTTGGCGGTCTGGGCCACATGGGCTTGAAATTTGCTCATGCGTTCGGAGCGCACACCGTGCTGTTCACGACTTCGGCAAATAAAACGCAGGACGCAAAGCGCTTGGGAGCGGATGAAGTCGTTCTTTCCAAAAATCCGGAAGAAATGCAAAAACATGCCGGCAGCTTCAATTTCATTCTCGATGCAGTGTCGGCGGACCACGACCTCAACACCTATCTCGGGTTGCTGAAGCGCGACGGGACACTTGCTCTGGTTGGAGCACCGGAGAAACCAATGCCGGTCGCGGCATTCAATTTTCTGATGGGCAGGCGCAGTCTGGCTGGCTCAGCGATCGGGGGAATCCGCGAAACGCAAGAGATGCTGAATTTCTGCGGCGAGCACGGCATCACAGCAGACATCGAGAAAATCAAAATTCAAGAGATTGATAACGCGTATGAGCGGTTGTTGAAAAGCGACGTAAAGTATCGGTTTGTGATCGATATGGCGTCGCTGAAGAGTTGAAGCTGGGCGTAGTATTTTTCGGGATTGCCCCGGATACCGGGCTGGCCTAATTCTTAGAAGGCGCTAAAGCCCCAGGTGTCGGCCGACGGGATTAGAAGAAGGAGAGTTTGATGCTGAGGTACTTTTTGGGATTTTTCCGGAACTCTTCGAGGAACTTGCGCATGTCGGCGGTGAGAGCGGTGACGTTGTCGTAGAGTTGCGGGTCATTGAAGAGCTTGCCTACGGTGTTGTCGGATTTGTTGAGCTTGGCCGAAGCGGTGTCGATATTGGTGCTGGCGTCGCGAAGTTTGTTGTATAGAGTTTCGTCGGTGACCAGTTTGCCGAGCGTTCCCTTCCCGGCCTTAATGTCACTCATCAGCGTGTTGCCATTATCGAGAGCCTTTTTCGCTTCATCGTAGAGACTGGGATCGTAGAGAAGCCTGCCAATGGTGCCCTTTTGTTCGCGAACGTCCGAGAGGATGTCGTTGATCTGATTCACACCCTTATCGACCTTCGCGTAGAGATCCTCACTGTTGAGCATTTTGCCGAGAGTGCCTTTGCCGGCTTGCACACTTGAAACAATCTGGTTGCCTTTAACCAGCATGGTGTTGAGGTTGTTGTAAGCCTGATCGTCGGTAATGAGTTTGCCAAGGGTCCCCTTGCCCGCTTTGAGGTCGTCGATGATCTCAGAGACTTGGCCGCTTAGAACTTTGAAGTTGGCCATGAGGTCGGTGATCTCGCCAGCCGTGACGGTCTGGCCATCCTGAATGGGAGTGCCGGTGAAACCGCGCTGAATATTGACATAACGATTGCCGAGAAGACCTTCGGTGACTAGAGATGCAGTGGAATCAGTCAGAATTTCGTCCTGAAATTTTTTGTCGAGACGCATGTCAACCATAATGTTGTGCTTGGGGTCAGGAGGCTTACCGTTATTGCGCGGGACAAGTTCGATGTCATCGACATTGCCGATGACGACGCCGTCAAGCTTCACTGGGGCGCCGGGAGCGAGGCCGGACACTTCAGGAAGGTAGGTCCTGATCCGGTATTTGGGACCGAGAAAACCCGCGCCAGTAACGTAGAAGATGGCAACAGCGAGAACGACGAGTCCGATGATGACGAATAAACCAACGCGCAGTTCTGTCCAGGTCAATTGTTTGCGCTGCGCCATCCCGGCGGTCCCTCCGCGAATCCCTTTGTGGTAAATCTTCTGCGACAACTATACAAGATTCAAATCAAAAAACGTTGTAGATAAGGATCCTTGGTCGCCAAAAGTTCTTCAGGAAATCCTTCAAAGTAGACTTTGCCGTCCCGCAGCACCAAAAACCTGGTCACCACGGGGTTGAGGTCTTCGCAAGTGGAATCGCGACGGACACTTTTTGTTTTCGGATCGAATCGAAAATTGGCCAGGGCGAAACCGTCTTGCAGTCGATGAGTGGCGAGAAGTGCGGTGACGCCAAAAACATCACGCAGGCGAAGAATCAAAGTAATGATGGTTTGCGAAGTGACGGGATCTAGGCCCGCGGTGGGTGAGTCGTAGAGAACAATTTTGGGGCGATTGATGAGGGCCCGGGCGATAGAAACGCGGCGGCGCATGCCTCCGGAAAGCTCCGAAGGCAGCATGTCGATGGTGTGCTCGAGTTCGACGAAGCGGAGAATCTCTTCGACCTTTGGCTGGAATGTGTCTTGCGTTTCACCGTCTTCGATCAGCCGATAGGCGACATTCTCGCCAACGGTGAGTGAATCGAAGAGAGCACCTTCCTGGAAGACGAACCCGAGGTTGCGGCGAAAGTCGAGAAGGTCGCGTTCCGGAGTCCCGGAGACACGTTGACCGAGCACGTCAATCTCGCCACTATCGGCGTCCATGAGGCCAACAGCAAGTTTGAGAGTGAGAGTTTTGCCAGTACCCGTTTCGCCGAGAAGTACCAGGGTTTCGCGGGGCTTAGCGGAGAATGAGATGCCGCGCAGGACGTCGCCCTCCGGAAAACCGAGATAAACGTCGCGGAAATCGATGACGGGCGTGTTGGGGTCTGGCGAAGAAGGAGCAAGAGGTTGTGTGGACGAGGGCATGGAAGATAGAAACGCCAGGGTAACTGGGGAGGGGCTAGAGGTCAAGCGCTCGGCGCATGCGGGTGTCAGCCGCCGAGAGCCCAGAACAAAATCAGGAAATACGGCGCAACGTGCGGGGCGTGCGGGGCAAGATTGCTGGACGGAAGCGGCGGGGATCGATACACTCAACGATTATGCTGAAATTTTATACCGCGGGGGAATCGCACGGAGAGGCGCTGCTTGCGTTTGTGTCTGGGTTGCCCGCGGGGATGCCGGTGGATTTTCAGTTGATACAGCGGGAGTTGCACCGGCGGCAGTTGGGATATGGGCGCGGCGGTCGGCAGAAGATTGAGAAAGATCAGGCGGAGATTTTTGCGGGAGTGCATCACGGGCAGACCATCGGAGCGCCGGTCGCGCTGCGGATCGCAAATAAGGATTGGACGAACTGGGAAAAGATTTTGTCTGTCGAAGCATCGGATGCGCCGGAAGCAAACTCTCGAAAATTGCTAGCGCCCAGGCCGGGACACGCCGACCTGGCAGGATCACAGAAATTTAATTTTCATGATGCGCGGTACGTGCTTGAAAGGGCCTCGGCGCGGGAAACGGCGGCACGGGTGGCGGCAGGAGCATTTGCCAAGTTGCTGCTGCGGGAATTTGGGACAGAGATCGCGAGCCACACGATTCAGGTGGGGCACCTGCGGCTAGAGCACGCGGCGAATTGGGAAGAGATATCGGCGACTTGTGCGGATCTCGATTCTCCGTTGCGGTGCGTCGATAGAAAGCTGCAAGAAAAAATGATGGGGGAAGTGGATGCGGCGCTGAAGGCGGGGGATACGGTTGGCGGCGTGTTTGAGATTGTGGTGCATAACGTGCCTGTAGGACTGGGCTCGCACGCACAATGGGACGAAAAGCTGGATGGTAAATTGGCGCAAGCATTGATGAGCGTGCAAGCGGTGAAGGCCGTGGAAATTGGGTCGGGGATTTTGGCGGCAGGATCGTATGGAAGTGAAGTGCAGGACGAAATTTCTTATGATAAAGGCGCGAAGAAATTCCGGCGGTCGACAAATCGAGCGGGGGGACTGGAAGGCGGAATCAGCAACGGCGAAGATCTGGTGATTCGCGGATTCTTGAAACCGATCTCGACATTACGCAAGGCTTTGGGGACCGCGGATATGGTTACAAAAGAACCCGTGCAGGCCGCCTACGAACGATCGGACTGGTGCGTGGTGCCGGCGGGGGGTGTGGCCGGAGAGGCAATGGTTGCCCTTGTGCTCGCCGATGCTTTTCTGCAAAAATTTGGAGGAGACTCGCTGGTAGAAATGCGGCGAAATTTCGAGGGATATGGCAGACAAATCGACAACTTCTGAAGCGGCGGCAACGGCGTCTGAAACAACTTCGGTCGCTGCGCCGGATACCGCTCCTGCACGCAAACTGTACAAGATCGTGAAGTACGGCGATCCGGTGCTTGAGAAACCCGCCAGCGCGATCAAGAAATTTGACGCGGAGTTGGAAGAACTCGCAGAGGATATGTTTCTGTCGATGTACGCGGCGCAAGGAATCGGGTTGGCGGCACCGCAGATTGGGAAGAGCGTGCGGCTGGCCGTGGTAGATGTCACGACAGGGAAAAATCCGGAAGCGAAGATCGTACTGATCAACCCCGAAATTATTCACGCGGAAGGCGAAGCGCGGGAAGAAGAAGGTTGCCTGTCGATTCCGGGATTCCGCGGGTATGTGATTCGGCCGCAATTTGTGACGGTGCGGGCGCAGAACGCCAAAGGCGAATCGTTTGAAATTCGCGGCGAGAATTTGCTGGCACGGGCGTTTTGCCATGAGATCGATCATTTGAATGGCGTTCTGTTTCTGCAACACCTGAGCATGCTGAAGCGCGACCTGATCAGGCGCAAGATCAAGAAGCTGCGCAAAGAGGGCGAGTGGTAGATTCATCACCTGCGCGGGTGAATGGATAATGCGGCGAGTACGAGTTGTATTCTGTGGCACGCCGAAATTTGCAGTTCCTTCCCTGAGTCAATTACTCCAAGTACCTGAATTTGAGATTGTGGCGGTGTATACCCAGCCGGATCGGCCCCGCGGACGCGGACAGGAGATTTCCTTTACGCCGGTCAAGGAAGTGGCCCTGACCGCAAAGATTCCGGTACTGCAACCGGCGAAGATTCGCGCGCCGGAAGTTGAAGCGGAACTACGCGCACTGAAACCCAACGTGATTGTGATCATTGCCTACGGGCAGATTATCCCGGCACGGCTGCTCTCGATACCTCACTATGGCTGGATCAATTTGCACGCTTCCCTGCTGCCAAAATATCGCGGCGCCGCGCCGATCAACTGGGCGATCGTGAAGGGAGAGACCAAAACAGGAAATACGACCATGCGAATTGATGCGGGAATGGATACGGGAGAGATTCTGCTGCAGCAGGAATTGCCGATTGCAGCACATGAGACCGCGCCGGAGTTGCAGGCGCGATTGGCCGAAGCAGGTGGGCCGTTGATGGTGGAGACGCTGCTCGGCATCGTGAGCGGAACGCTGGTAGGTCGGGCGCAGAACAATGCGGAAGCGACGATGGCGCCAATCTTGAAGCGCGCGGATGGATGGATCGACTGGTCATTCGAGGCTGGCGAAATTTACAATCGGATGCGAGGATTTGCGCCGTGGCCAGGTGCGTTTACCCAGTTCCGAGGCCAGGCATGCCACCTTCGCGGAATACCGGTGTCGAATGAACAGTCGGACGAAGAACCAGGGACGATATTGAGTGGCGGGGGAAAGATGCGGGTGATTTGCGGGCAAGGCAGCCTATTGGAGCTGCAGACCGTCAAACTGGAAGGACGCAAACAAGTATCCGCCGCAGAATTTGCAAACGGAGCACGATTGCAAGTCAAGGAACATTTTGGGAAACGTTGATTTGCGGTGCATCCCTGGGTCAGGCATACTCACCCTTTGCGCACCCACTGAGCAAGCCGTCCGGAAGTACCGGAGTCAAACTTAGATGAAGAGCCAGAGCAAGATCGAGGACGCAATGAAAGTTTCTCTGTACAGAAATGCGTTGCGAAGAGTTGGAAATTGCGTGTTGGCAGTGCAATTGGCTTGCTTGCCGATACCGGCTGCGGAAAAAGACGCGAAGCCTGCGGCGACGAAGGCGAGCTCGACGGCAACAGACCCCATTCTGGGGGTGATGCAATCCGAGTTGAACCGCGCGAAGACGGATCTGTCGAAAAGCGATCCCGCGCCGTATTTCTTGAGCTACACGGTGAACGATCAAGACGTGATTGTGATCGCGGGAGCGTACGGCGGATTGTTGTCGGATTCGGTGATGAGGCGGCGCTCGGCGGATGTGGTGATGCGGGTGGGAACCCCGGAGCTGGATAATACCCACGGACAAAGCCGGTCGAGTGGGATGACGTCAGGCACGTTGCCGCTCAATGATGATACGGATGCAACAGCGCGGCTGTTGTGGGAATTGACAGATCACGGTTACAAGAAGGCTGCACCTGCCTATCTAAACGTCAAGACAAACACGGCAGTGCGCGCAGAAGAAGAGGATAGGTCACCGGATTTTTCAAAGGAAGTACCCAAAGTTCACGTAGGGGAAAAGTTGACGCAGCCGGCCTTCGACAAATCTGCGTGGGAAGCGGAGATACGGCGGATATCGGCAGGATTCTCGAAATATCCAGACGTTTATTATTCGACAGTGGTGTTGCAGGTTTCCGTGGCCAATTCGCGAATGGTGACAAGCGACGGGTCATCGCTGGCAACCCCGGGAGCTTCGGCGCGACTGGTGATGGAGGCGCAAACGCGCGCCGATGACGGCATGGATTTGCTGCGGGTGGAAACATTCCAGGCGCCAACGGCAGCGGGGTTGCCGAAAGAAGCGGAGCTGATGGCGAAGATTGAAAAGATGGCGGCGGACCTCGAAGCACTCCGGAAAGCTCCCGTGGCGGAGCCCTACGACGGCCCAGCCATGCTGAGTGGTAGAGCGGCAGCGGTTTTTTTCCACGAAGTGCTGGGGCACAGATTAGAAGGACACCGGCAAAAGGATGAGGATGAAGGACAGACATTCACGAAAAAAGTTGGGCAGGAAATACTGCCTACTTTTTTGAGTGTCGCAGACGATCCGACGCTGAAGGAACTGGATGGTGTGAAATTGTCGGGCACGTATGAGTACGACAATGAAGGAGTGCCCGCACAGCGTGTAGAAGTGATCAAGAACGGCGTGTTGCAGAGTTTCCTGATGTCGCGGATGCCGATCAAAGGATTCGACGTGTCCAATGGGCATGGACGAAATCAACCGGGACTGATGCCCACGGGAAGACAAGGAAATCTGATTGTGTCTTCCAGCCAGACCATGCCCGAATCGCAAATGAAGGAAAGGTTGCGCCAGGAAGCCAAGAAGCAGGGCAAGCCCTACGGCCTGTATTTCGATGATATTCAGGGCGGGTTCACGTTGACGACGCGGTCGTTGCCGCAATCGTTCCAGGTGCTGCCAGTGATCGTTTACAAGGTGTATGCGGACGGCCGGCCGGACGAACTCGTGCGTGGAGTGGATATCGTCGGTACGCCGCTCGCGTCGCTTACGCGAATCATCACTACCGGAGACAAGCAACACGTGTTCAACGGCGTGTGCGGAGCGGAAAGCGGAAGTGTGCCGGTATCGGCTGCTGCACCTGCAATGCTGTTCAGCGAGATGGAAGTGCAGAAGCAGGCGCATGGGCGCGACCGGCCACCGATATTGCCGCCGCCGGGATTTGAGACCGCCACGTCGGGCGCCGGCAAGGACGTAGTCACGCAAGCGGAGGTGAAGCCATGAGTACGACGCATCCCTCCTTGCTGAAAGTGGCGCTCCTCATTTTGCTAGTTGTTCTGTGGATTCCGGGAACACCCACGTTAGGAAAGAGTGATTCCGGAAAGCCAAATGCCAAGGCAGTTCCACCAAATGCAACGGAAGCGGCCCATGCCGCGGCAAAGGGAGATCCGTTGCTTGAAGCGTTATTGACAGAGCTGGATCGATCGACTTCAACGCTCAAGATGGATCAGGTGCAGCGTCCTTATTACCTGGAATATCGAGTGCATGATGTCGAGGAGTACAACACCGAAGCTGCCTTCGGAGCGTTACGGGAAGATCAAAGGAATCATGTGCGGGTTTTGCGCGTGGTGGTGCGGCTCGGAGATTACAAGCAGGACAGTTTTTATAACCAGGGAGTGGGCACCGCTTCGATTCTGACAACCGATAACGATAGCGTCGCCTTGCGCCGGCAAATCTGGTTGTTGACCGACGAAGCGTATAAACAAGCAGCGGATGCGTATGCGGAGAAGCTGTCGAGTTTGAAACAATTCAGCGCGGACCCAAATCCGGTGGACGACTTTGCCCATGCGCCGGTAATCAGCGCGGTAGGCGAAACGGTAAAGCTGAAGGTGGATGAAGACTCATGGAAGAAAACCGTATCGGATTTGACGAACCTTTACCGGAAATACCCTGAACTGCAATCACTGACGGCCGCGGCGCGGTTCAACGCGACAAATGAGTATCTAGTAAATTCGGAAGGCAGCATCGTGCGAGATGGACGGACAACCGCCTCGGTGTCAGTGAGCGGAACAACGCAGGCCGAAGATGGAATGCGCCTCAGCCGAAGCCCGTATTGGGCCGAAGCACTGCCCGGCGATCTGCCGGGTCGTGAGGCGCTATTGAAAGAAGCGACAAACATGCTGGACACGCTCGAAGCGCTGCGAAAGGCGCCGATCGTCGAAGAATCGTATCGCGGGCCAGTACTGTTTACTCCGGATGCAGCAGATGATGTGGTGGCGGGAATGATTGGCGGAAATATTCTGGGGCGAAAGCCCCCCCTCGGAAGGCCAAATCGCACCACGGGTGCATTTGCGACAAGTTACAAAACGCGGATACTGCCGAAGTTTGTCTCTGTGGTGGATGACCCGACGCTGAAGGAATTTCAAGGCAAGAAATTGCTGGGATATTACACTGTCGATAGCGAGGGCGTAAAGGCACAGGAAGTAACGGTCGTAGATGCGGGCGTGTTAGAGAGCTACCTGGTGAACCGGCAACCGATCCGCGACTTCCCTGCTTCAAATGGGCATGGGCGGTCATCACCGGGGACGAATCCGGGGCCTGCAATCGGAACGTTGATTGTGAAAAGTTCAGAGCCCGAATCAGTCGAGGCGTTGAAGAAGAAGGCACTGCAGATGGCCGGGGAGCAATCGAAGCCCTATGCCTATCGCGTGGATACCCTAGGGCCCGGAAATTCGCCACGATTGTTGTATCGCGTCTACGTGAGCGACGGACATGAGGAGTTAGTACGCGGCGCTGTGTTTAACGAGCTCGATATTCGGGCGCTGCGAAATGATCTGATTGCGCTCGGGAATGATCCGCTGGTGAGCAATCGAACAAACGGTATTGGTCAGACGGTGATTGCCCCATCGCTGCTGTTTGACGAGTTGGAAGTAAAACGTGCGGATACAACCAAGGAGAAGCTTCCGGAGTATCCGGCACCGCAATTGAAGAACTAGCCGGTAGATAGATCGCGGGAAAGCTAGCACCAGGAGCACGGAAGGCAAGCTAGCCTTTTTGACTGCGGGACTCGTCAGCAACTAGGTTGACCGGCGATCGGAAAACATGACCCTCCGAGGGTTAACGAGAGGGCGGTGGTCGAAATGGATTGGGATTGGTTTGGTGCGAAACGGCGGAGCGAAAAGAATTGACCTGGATGGCGTGAGGTTTGACACTGGCGAGTATGACGCTGCGAGAACGATTGGAATGGCTGACCCGGATGGCGTTCCTGGTATTTATCCTGGCGTCGGCGGCCTTTTTAAGCGCTATTACAGCGATGCGAATCGCGATTCACGGGCGAGAAACGACGATGCCCAATCTCGTTGGAAAAAATGTTGGGGAAGCGGCGCAAGCGTTGCGGTCGAAGGGATTGCTGCTAAACGTGGCGGATCGCGTCTATAGCGACGTGCCCATCAACCAAGTCGTGCGGCAGACTCCACCGCCCGGAATGTTGATGAAAGTATCGCAGCAGGCGCACGTCGTCCTGAGCCTCGGACAAAGACAGTTGGAGATTCCGTCACTTGAAGGAAATACGTTGCGTGTCTCGCGGATTCAACTGCTTAGGGCCGGGCTACAGGTGGGCGAGGTGTCGAGCGTCGTGCTTCCCGATGCGCCCCCGGATACGGTCGTGATCCAGAATCCCAAGCCGGGCAAAGGCGCGGGAACTCCACGAGTTGATTTTCTGGTAGCGGGAATGCCGCGGGAGGCTTCCTACGTGATGCCCTACGTAGTAGGGCTGAATGAATTGGACGTCGAACGGCGGATGGATCATGCGCACTTGCGAACAAAGATACATTATGTCGATGCGTCGCAATGGCCACATGGAACGGTGATTGATCAGGCGCCGCTCGGCGGATCGCAAATCGCCGTATCGTCGGAAGTCGATTTGACGGTGGCGAATTAGAAATGAACCTTTCCGTTCTACGTACTAGGTGCGGACGGAGCGGGGAGTTCGCACAGAGGACGTAGAGCCGAGCGGAACCGCAAGAATATTCCCGGAACAAAATGGCCGACGAATGCGTTCATCACGCAGGCGAGGTGGTGTGTATGCGGACGATAATGGCGATGGTGTCTGTGGCATTGTGCACGGTGCTGGCGGAGGATATTGGGGGGCAGCAGCCGATCCGGGTGGATGTAAATTTGGTGAACGTGGCGTTCACGGCCAGGGATTCGCGCGGAGGGCTGGTAAAGAATCTCACGAAGGATGATGTGCAGTTGTTTGAGGATGGGGTGCCAGAGAAGATTGAATTTTTTGCAAAGAGTACGGATCTGCCGTTGACGTTGGCATTGCTTGTGGACGTGAGCGGGAGCCAGGATCATTTTGGAAAGCAGCATGAGAAAGATTTACAGGTATTTTTGAAAGAAGTGTTGGGGCCGAAGGATCGGGTATTTCTGGTTTGCTTTGGGAATCACATTCGATTGGTGACCGATTACACGAATTCGGCGGAAGAGATTATTGAGAGTTACAAACTGTTTGATAAGGGGAAGAGGCATTTTCCGGAGTTGGGGCCAGATGACACCCGAGAAGCTGGCACGGCGTTTTACGATTCGATTTATTACAGCGTGACGGAGAAATTGGAGCAGGCCGGTGGACGGCAAGCAATTTTGATGTTCAGCGATGGGGAAGATAACTCAAGTTCGCACAACATGATGACCACAGTCGAAGCGGCCCAGACGGCGAATGTGGTGTTCTACGCGATTCGGTACACGGAGGAAAAGCATGGAAGGCTCAATTCTCGAAACAAATATGGAATCAGCGTGATGGGCCGGATTGCGAAGGAAACAGGCGGCATGCATGTGGATGCGAGGGAGACGGACCCGCACGAATACTTTCGACAGATAGCCGAAGAGCTAAGGACCTCCTATGAGGTTGGATATTACCCGTCAAGCAAGAGTAAGGAAGAAGGTTTTCGGAAGATTACCGTGAAGGCCAAGGAGGATGGCGTGAAAATTCGGACGAAGACTGGGTACTTCGTGCGGTAGCGAATTCGCGACTACTTCGTATCTGCTTTGTTGTGCAATTTGGTGCACATGGTCAGGGCGTTGTTCGGATCGACCGCGCTGTCACCTTCTTCGATGTGTTGAATGATACCGTTTTTGTCGATCACGATGTTAGCGCGCTGCGCCCACTCATAGGTTTGGTTCTGCTGATCGTAGCCTTTGAGAATCCCATAGGCGGTAAGCATTTTCTTGTTCATGTCGCTTAGCAGTGGGAATGTAACGCCAATCTGTTTGGCGAATGCGGCATTGGCAGCAGGTGAATCGATGCTGACTCCGAATACTTCCGTATCTGAGGTAGAAATCCTTCCCGAAGCAATTCCAGACTGGACCGCCTGGAGTTGCTTGGTTCAGCCACCGGTAAAGGCCAGAACGTAAACGGCGAGAAAGACGTTCTTCTTCCCGCGATAATCGCTGAGCTTGACCGATTTCCACTGATCGCTCAAAAGAGTGAACTCTGGGGCCGGGTCGCCGACTTTGAGGGTAGTTTTGGCGACCTCATCCCTTTTCTGCGACGAGGAAGGCAAAGGGGCGAAGAGCGGGGTCATGCCTAGAATCAACAAGCCGGCTAGAAAACGTTTCATAAAAGCTCCGAGACAGAGCAACCGGCAAGAAGTTTACCTCAGCGGGGGCGGGGCGCGAAGGGAAAAGATGGCATCACGCAAGTTTTAGGGCCACGGGCACTGCGGCCGAAATCGCGCTTAACGCAAATAACCCCAATTGTGGAGTTTGTCAGAGTCTTCTACCCAGCGGTCGCCAATGTCGGTGCGGTAGTACATGTTGGGGATGAGAATGTTTTTGATGCGGGAGTAGACCTGGGCCTGAGTCTGTTTCATGGTTTGCCCCGTACCTACGACGATCAGGACCACTCCAGAAGTGCCTGCCACGAGCCACTGGCCATTGAGCTGTTTCACATCTTCGATGTGGATGCCTTCCGTGGTGGGGCGCTTGAAAACGATGGCGGCGTTTTTCGAGAAAGAGTTGAAGGTCTCTTCATCGTCGAATGGAAATGGCGGAACGACGATGCGGACGCCAATCTGAAAGCCGCTCTTGGTGCGCCACTTGGGCTCAAGGCCGTTGGCTAATTCCCAGAAAAAATCGCTGATCGGCGTAAGCATACCTTCTTGCTGAATGCTGATCGTCGGGTAACCGAAGCGCGAAGTGAATTCGAGCGGGTAGATACCGTTGTTGTTGACGATGCAGTTGACGTCGATGTAGCCGACATAGCCCTCTTCGGCTAGTTTCGTTTCCATTTTTAACAGAGTGCGATTGAAGAGCGCGTTGGGCTCGCTCCAGAACATGGCTGTGCCCATCTCGCCAGTGGGAGGTCCAACTTCTCCGGGGAAAAGTTTCTTGTGCTCGAAATTGATGTTGATGGGCGTAACGAACTTTTTGCCGTTGAAGAAACCACCGACCGCGACTTCCACGCCCGAGACCCGGCGCTGCAATTGGAAAACTTTTATTTCATCGGAGAAGGCTCGCTTGTAGGCTTCGAGCATGCCGACAACGTCGTCGCCATCTTCTTCTTCGCCCACAAATAGGCGGCGCTTGACGTTTTGCGCTTCCCCGCTGGGCTTGATGACATAGCGATCGGGATTCTTCTTGACGAAATCTATGGCATTGTCGAAGTTGTCGAATTCCTGGTAGGGAATAATCGTGACACCGGCCTTCTTCAGTTCTTCCTGGCCGAAAGAGCGATCGTCTTCAAGATTGTCCGTATACGCTGTGCCGCCGATCACGGGCTTTCCTGCGGCGCGGAGAGCTTGGGCGCGAGCGCCCTGGCCGAGGGTATCGTCAAAAACGACGATGTCGGCCCAGTTGTGCGCGTCCTTTTCCCAGTCTTTGGACTTAGGGACAAATCCGTCAGCGATGTCGCGTTCCTTCTCGTTGTCGATGAAATAGCGTACGTCGTGACCTTCTTTGAGAACCTGCCAGGCAATGTCACCGACAAGGCCAGAGAGCGAAGCAAAAAGGAATTTTCGTTTTTCCATGAGTTGGGCCTTCGCGTTCGGGAAGGCGATAACTCATTGTAAAGAGAGAGAGAAGCAGTGTGTATTACAAAATAGAAATAATTGCTGAGGGAGTGAATGGGTGCGCGGGATCAGAGAGAAGAGGCAGCGCCAAACGGAGATCTGGTATAAAGCGAGCGCTACACCCGATGACCAGGAGGGCTAGGTGAGGAGGTCGCGGCACGGCCAGGCACGGAAAACCCGTAGAGGTGCCGGAGGCATCCCATGGGCGACTGTACGAAAGGGCAAGTTATAGGGTTGGCTGGTCTTTCGTTCAGGTTATACTGGCATAGTGCGAACCGGTTAGGGAGACCAGCCCAAACTGGATTCCGGAGCGCACCGAGACCAAGAGAGCACTAGAGAGAGGTGAAGGGTGAGGCGTTTCGCGCTTCTTCTGTTTTGTGCGCTGATGCTGGTTGGTGCCAGCGTGTGCACTGCGCAAATTCCGATTATTGGAAAGAAGAAACCGGTCGATAAGTCGACCGACACCGCCAATACAGCGGAACCGGACAAGATTCTCTACGACCGCGCGGCCGATGACATCAAGCGCGGCAGGTATGAAGCGGGCCGGTTGGGAATGCAGACGTTAATCAACACTTACCCGGACAGCGAGTACCTGGCAAAGGCCAAGCTCGCGGTCGCAGATTCCTATTACAAAGAAGGCGGATCTTCGAACATCACCCAGGCGATCGCGGGCTATAAGGACTTCATCGTGTTCTTCCCTTTCCTGCCCGAAGCGGCGTACGCTCAAATGCAGGTGGCGATGTGCAATTACAACGAAATGCCGAAAGCGGATCGAGACAATACCCACGCGAAAGCTGCCGAGGATGAATTTCAGATTTTCCTGTCGAAATACCCCAAGGATCCCCTAGCTCCAGAGGCTCAACAACGATTACGCGAAGTACAGGAAGTGCTGGCGGAAGCGCAATTTCGAATCTCCTACTACTACTACATCAAGGGTGATAAGCGCGCGGCTGCGGGGCGGCTAATTCCCCTGGTAAATCGTTATCCGCTCTATAGCAAGACGGACCAAGCTTTGTGGATGCTCGGGGATATTTTCGAGAAAAGTGAGCGGAAAGATATCGCCGGCGGATACTATGCGGCGATCGTGAGGAATTATCCTCTTTCGAAATACGATGCGGATGCGAAGGCAAAACTGGTGGCGCTCGGCGTGCCGGTGCCGCAACCCGATCCGAAAGCCGTGGCTTGGATGACGGCGGAGCAGAATACGCCGCGGCCGAAGGAAGGCCTTTTGCACCGGGGCATCGGAGCTTTGCATTCCGGCCCAGACGTAGATACCGCAGCGCACAATGGAATGCCGCAGATGGAGCCCGAGAGCGAAACCGCATCGGCGACAGACATCTTGTCGGGCAAGAATGTCGTCGGAACGGGACCGGGCAAAGGCGCCAGCAGCATCGTCGGAACGGTTTCGCCTGGACAGTCTGCTCCAGCGGCATCGACAGCCGGGAGTGTGGAAGATGTGAATACTGGCCCGGCGCCAACAACGGAGACACCTGCCAGCACCGATGGCAGCACAGCTTCGCCTGCCCCCGTGGCAACCGCTCCCCCCGCCACCGGAGATGGAGGGGCAGCACCGGCAAGTGGCACGACCAGCTCAACGGATGCGGCAAAGACAGACGGGACGACAGCAGCTCCGGCGACAGACGCGGCGAAGACCAATAATGCTGCTCCAGCAACGGATTCGACCAATACGAAAGAGTCGAGTAGTAAGAAAAAGGGACTTAAAAAACTCTTTCCCTGGTAGTCGTGGGATGACCGAAGATGAGGCATTGTTCGGAAGGCTCGGTGAAGATTGCCGGGCTTTTTGTTTTATGTAGAAGAGGCACGTGGCAGGCGAGGTGGCGAGTACGACATTGTGGATGGCCGTTGGTACAGGTTGCGGTTTAGCTACGGAACCATGTCTACTTCCGACACACCTGCCGCTGTATCGATTGACGGGTGCATGTCCGGATGCTCCAATACATTTTGTAGCATCTCCCCTCTGTGATTGCGTGGGATGTTCGGAGGACGTTCCGGTGGCCAAGATACTGGTTGCGGACGACAACAGTAATATTCAGAAAATGGTTGGGCTAGCCCTGAAAGATCAGGGCATTGATGTCGTCGCCGTGGGCAACGGTGAAGCCGCCGTTCGGAAGATTTCCGATTTAAAACCAGACCTGGTTCTCGCCGACGTGTTCATGCCGGTTCGGAACGGGTATGAAGTATGCAAGTATGTAAAAGACGATCCTGGGCTGCAACACATTCCGGTGATTTTGTTGGTTGGAGCGTTTGATCCACTCGATGAACAAGAAGCCCAGCGAGTTGGCGCGGATGGCGTATTAAAAAAACCCTTTGTCCCCCCCGATCCACTGATCTCGATGGTGAAGTCAGCGTTGGCACGTGCCGGCGTGGCGCTTGGCAATGCTCCGGTAGCAGATAAGACCCCGGAACCGGCCAAGCGGAGCGGTGCGGAGTTGCTGACTCCTGCGGCTGCGAAACTGGCGGCGCTGAGAGAGGCGACGAAACCTGCCGAAGCTGAAGCTGAAACAGATGTTGAAAATTTTGCGACCCGCCCGGAGCAAGTCAAGATACCGGCAGGCAATGAACCATTGGCCTTCGGAAGTCTGCTGGAAACACCGGAACCGGAAGATGACGCCGCGTTCATTCCCGCGAAGCCTCCAACGGAATTGGCAAGCGGAACGAACGACTGGGCAAAAGAGGCTGAGGACGAAGAGATTGAGGAAGAGGAAGAAGAATCCAGCGGGAATAGCTGGCGGCCCGGAGGTGATCTGGATGGAAATTCCTTGCCGGCGGCTGAGGCAGCAGACGTGGAAAACCGCGTGGTAGATTGGCGCGAAGCCGCGTTTCATGGAAATTCTCCCTCGAAACCGAGCAAATCACGTGGATGGGCGCCGGCAATCGATGAACCAGTTCATGCCGAAGCAGCGAGCTCCGTGGGTGTGACGACGCTCGAGGCTGTGAAGCCCGTGGAAGAGCCGGCGTTCTCTGGCGACGCGTGGGCTGCGGCAATGGCTGCGGGTGTGGAAGAGAAAGCGGCGGAATCCCAGGAGGCAGTTGCGGAAGCGGCTCCGGCGGCTGAAGCGCAAGTTTCCGAGCAATCGCAGAGGAAGGAACTTTCATCAGAGGTTGCTGGTCTGCCCGCCGCAGACAATGGCTGGTATTCGGTAACCGCGAGTCCGTGGGAAGTAGAAGCAAAGAAGGCAACGCTGCTCGCAGCGACCTGGGACAGCGGTGCAGCGGAAGCGCGTGCGGCCGATAGTGCGGTCGATGCAACGGCGGGCACGGCAGTAGAAGCGGCCGCTCGCCACATCCAGGAAGAGATTCGCGAAGTTGTCCAGGAAGTCGTTGCCGAGCCCCGGAGCGAAGAATCTGCGTCTACAGCTGCGCAGAGTGTTGAAGTGGCCGGAATCCAAGAGGAGACTTCCGCAGAGCCCGCAGTATCGTCAGGGGCAGAAAATGTGAGTGGCACCCAGGCCTACGTAGGGACGAACGTGAACGATACGCAGGAGATTGAGTCGATTCTGCCTGTCGAAACAAAAAGCTGGGAAAGTACTTGGGTGACAGCACCTGCGGAAGCCGTGAACCAGTTTGCGGAAACGCCGGAACAGGGGCTTGCGGAAGCGGAACACGGGGTAGAGCATGTGGAAGCCCCCGCGCACGAAACTTCTCACCGAGACGTGGTGACAGAGCCTGTTGTTGAGGAAGTTGCCTACCTGCCCGCTACAGAAACGGCAGCAGAGACTGCTGGCGCTCGAGAACCAGCAGCGAATATGGATGAAGTGGTGGCGCGAGTCCTGGCGCGGATGAATCCAGATATGCTGCAAAAAATGACCAGAGAGCTGTTGAAACCGATGATTGAAGCCATCGTCCAGGACGAGCTGAATTCAAAGAAGCAGTAAAACACCCGCGCAGTTAGTTGGAAACAATTTCATAGACAAGCCATTGACGCTGCTCAGGCAAACGCGTGAGGCAGGCGCTTCAATTCCCCTTGTGTGGAGGCGAATTAGTCGAAGCTGCTTTTCTGGCCGCCGCAAAGCTGGCTTGCATCTCCTGCATTACCTTTGGCAGGTTCTCCGGATGGCGAGTGAGTTCGACGAACATGCCGCGCGGGTCGATGGGAAATCCTCCAAAATTTCGGTAGGCAGAAGGAATCGGAGGACCACCAGGATCGCCAGGCTGCGGGATCACCTCTGGTAGATGGATCGCGTACATGCCGCCGGCGGCCAGCGACTCGTGCGGGTAGTTCATGAGCCAGACGCAGTTGTGGCCATCGACAATCATGCTCGCGGAAACTACCACCCATTGGCCAGCATCAGCGGGTGTGGGCTGCTGGCAATTCCACAAGTTTGCCTGCGGCACGACAAAAGCAGGATCGCTCATGCTGTAAGGATCGACGTTAATCTTTTCAAGATGATGTTCGGCCGCGAACTTGCTCACCTCGGGGAGAGCTTGGTTCCAATCGAGATTGGAATCATTGACGAGCGTGTATGCGGGCCGACCAAAACAAAACGGGTTCAGGTAGGGCATAAAGAACGGATAGGAATGGATCGCGGTGTAGAGACAGGAGAGCGCCAGCAAGGTGGTGCACGCTAGGGTCAGTCGGAATGCAGCGAGCGAATAGGCTTTTAGTGCACGGATACGCGAAGGCAGCGCGGACAATAGAAGAATGAGTAGGACCAGGGGAATGCTGAAATGCCGGATGCTGAGATCTAGTCGACTTACCAGACAGAATGCGGTGAAGACGAGCAGCGAAATCCACAAGACGCGCCACTGAAACACAACGGTTTCTGGGATGACTTCGGGTCTAATTGCACGTTTAGGTGTCTCGCGCTGCGCAAAGGCTAAAGCTAGTGTCACAAGCAATAGGCCCAAGAAGCCAAAGGACGATTTCAAAAGGAAGAGAACAGGGAAATAGAACCAGACACCGTGCGTATAGCCGCGTCCCAGGATGTATGTTGCTCGGCTACTGGTAAAAAGAACCACCAAAACACCACGAAGATAGAGCCAAACTGGCATCAATAAGCGACGAAGAGGCTCCGTCAGCGGGCCGTGGCCGAGCGCACTGAGCGCTTCGGTAGATTGATGCAGAGAAAAAATAAAATAGAAGAGATAGACAAAGATCGAGGCGTAAAGAATTCCTCGGAAGCTGGCGTGCCTGCGCAAGCGGCTCCAGTTCTTAAATTCAGATTTGTCGGCAGGCTGGCCGTGAACGGCTCGCCACCGAAGGCTCAGCACAAAGCCCAAGAAGGCGAACAGCAGAATTCCTGCGGTGAATTTTGAAAGAAGTGCGCCAGCAAAACAGAGAGCGAAGAGCAAAACATTTTTCGCACTCGGCAATTGCCAAACTTCCGCAAAACGCCACAGCGTAAGCAAAGAAAATAGCGTAACGGCAATATCGGTATGGACCAGCGGACCAAACGTGAGGAAGGTCGAGCTGGAAATATAGACCGTGAGGCAGAGTAGCCCAGCCCAGTCGCCGCCGAGCCGGCATGCATAAAAAAAGATCGTCCAGCCAAGGACGAGCGTGAGGAGCAGCATAGGAAGACGCGCGTACGCCAAGGTCCGCACGGGATCATTCCATTTGTTCAGAAACCATTCGCCGAAAACCCATTGGCCCATATACGCAGTGAAAAACTCAGCGCTGGCGGTCCATGAGATGTGGGAATAGTCGGCGTGCGCGCCACGCAAGACCAACGGCAGCGCGGCCAAAACCTTGGGAAGCGGAGGATGTTCTTCGTTGAACCGGAGATCGAGTTTTTGGATGTAGGTCACGCCGGAGGCGATGTGAGCGATTTCGTCGATGGTGACCGATTCGCGCAGCGCGGCGCCGCCCGCCAACATGGCCATAG
>Ga0074045_10000753_pt1 | contig 31582 bp, 30 predicted proteins | sample BogForMeECP23OM2_FD_94442 | JGI IMG/M metagenome (GOLD analysis project Ga0074045, IMG submission 94442) | Bog forest soil microbial communities from Calvert Island, British Columbia, Canada - Bog Forest MetaG ECP23OM2 | ecosystem: Environmental > Terrestrial > Soil > Wetlands ...
CGCATCGATCGCAAGGGCGAATACAATCCGGCCTGGGTGGATCGGCGCGTGTTGGTCGGCGTGCCGTCCGATCTGCCGATCGCGGGATTCGGCGGACGCACCGTGAACTTTGTCCGCCTGTATTCAGCCGGCGCGTCGGATGAATTCGATATGCAGATCTTCAACGCCGGCGATTACATGAAAGCCGTCGAGCAGAAGATGCTTTCCGAGACCATCTCGAAAGTGCTGTACCCATCCGATGCGGTGGCGGCGGGCCGCGAGCTCAGGCTATTGCAGGAATATTTCTTCGTGGCCTGCGCGGTGCACGATATAGTAAGGGGATTTGTCGCTCGTGGTGAAGACTTCAGTGCTTTCTCATCGCAAGTGGCTATTCAGCTCAATGACACTCATCCCGCATTGACTATTGCGGAGTTGATGCGCGTTTTCATCGACGAGTACGATCTGGAGTGGGCGGTTGCGTGGGAGATTACCCGCGCCACGGTCGCATATACTAATCACACGCTTCTGCCTGAAGCGCTGGAACGATGGCCGGTGAGCCTGCTTGAACGAGTCGTGCCGCGCCATCTGCAGATCATTTACGAGATCAATCGGCGTTTTCTGGCGGACGCGGAGTCGGTCTGGCGCGACGATCCGGAACGCCTCAAGCGCGTATCGATCGTTCAGGACGGCTACGAAGTCCAGGTCCGCATGGCGCATCTGGCGATCGTCGGCAGCCATTCGGTCAACGGCGTGTCAAAGTTGCACACGGAACTTCTCAAGACGCGGCTGGTGCCCGATTTTTATCAACTCTGGCCCGAGCGGTTCAGCAACAAGACCAACGGCGTCACGCAGCGGCGATGGCTGTCGATGGCGAATCCGGCTCTTGCCAGCCTGCTCGACGCGACGATCGGTGCGGGATGGTCGACCGACCTCGCGCAGTTGAGCGCGGTCGAGAAATTCGCGGACGACGTCGAGTTTCAGCGCCGCTTCAGGGCGATCAAGCGCGCCAATAAAGAGCGGCTGGCCAGAATCGTGAATCGGCTCGCCGCCGTGGACGCCGATCCTGCCGCAATGTTCGACATACAGGCCAAACGTATCCACGAATACAAACGCCAGCTCCTGATGGCGCTGGGAATCGTGCATCAGTACCTGCGGCTGGTGGATGACGGCATCGAACCGCCGGTGGCGCGCACCTACTTGCTCGCGGGCAAGGCGGCGCCGGGCTATTGGGCGGCGAAAATGATCATCAAGTTGATCAACAGCCTCGGTCGAGTGATCAACGACGATCCGAAAACCCGCGAATTGATCAAGGTCGCCTTCCTGCCGGATTATCGGGTCTCGCTCGCGGAAAAAATCATTCCGGCTGCCGACCTTTCCGAACAGATTTCCACCGCCGGCCGCGAAGCATCCGGCACCGGCAACATGAAGTTCGCGATGAACGGCGCACTGACGGTGGGGACTCTCGACGGCGCGAATATCGAGATTCGCGAAGCCGTCGGCGCGGAAAATATATTCATCTTTGGCCTGACCTCCGATCAGATCGAGGAACTCGCGTTGAACGGTGGATACCAGCCGCGCGCCTATTACGAGGCTGACCCGCGCCTCAAGCGGGTGCTCGATGAGTTGGCGTCCGATCGCTTTTGTCCCGGCGAGCCCGGGCTGTTCAGGTGGGTTCGCGACGCGCTGGTCAACCACGATGACTATTTCCTGATGGCGGATTTTGGCTCGTATGTCGATATCCAGTCGGCGGTATCGACTGAGTATCAACATCCGGAGGTCTGGACGCGCAAGGCTATACTCAATCTCGCGCGGATTGGCGCGTTTTCGAGCGATCGGGCGGTTGCGGAATACGCTCGCGAGATATGGCATCTCGGCCAATCATGACTCGACCGGCGCCGAATCGAGCCGCGCGCGAAGCAGCCCGTCAAGCGTCTGCAATCAGCCTCAAGCCCAGCCTCGCCGCGGCGCCGTTGAGCGCATCGTCGAAACAGGCGAAACTGACCGCCGATCGAATCGCCGCCTGCAGCAGATCGGCCGTTGCAAGGTGCAAAGCGTCGTAAGCCCTCAAGCGATATTGTTCCGCCAGGTCCCCCGCACGGCGTATCGTCGTGGCATCGACGGGTAGACGATTGAGCCGGGTCCAGTCGTTCTCGAATTCGCGCTTGTGCCGTCGCAAAGCAGCGTCGTCGATGTCAGCCAGGCGATGCTTTCTCGCCAAGGCCGACCTGGTCTCGACATATGCGACGAGGCTTGTAGCAACCAGATCCGCCCGAGCCACCGCCTCCTTCACTTCGATGCTGCCCACCTCTCGCGCGTAGAGCTTTACGAGAGCCGAGGTATCCAGATAGACGATCACCTCCGGTCCTCCAGCACCAACTCAGCAAGCGTTCTCCGGCCTCGGGCGATAATGATTGGATGCGACGATCCACGAAGCTTGCCACCCTTGGCCGCGAGCATGCCCGGGATCCGCTTCAGACGCCGCTCGAGTTCCGAGGCGGCCGGCTCCGGGCTGGCCGCTGTAGCCAGCGCCAGCAACCGTGCAACCGGCCGGCCACGCGAGGTAATTACCACATCCTCGCCGTTACCGGCCTTCTGCAGATACATGGACAGCCGCGCCTTGAACTCGCGCACCGAAGCTTTCATGAGACCACATTATAGACAATGTGGTCACATCGCGCCAGCGCGAAGGACGATCGCCTGAGGTTACTTCCGGGCCGGCCGCAGAATTTTTTGCAGCCATTCGCCGCCGATCGCGCCGGTCATCGACGCCCTTTTGGCGCGCGGCGCCGCAGGCTCAGGGGTGGCGCAGTGGCCGGTAATCTGCTCGACGTGAATGCGGTAGAAGAACGCCGCCAGCGGCCGTTCCGTATCGTGCAGTATCGTTTTCGCGTAACCAGGCTCCCACCAGATGGCGTTGCGTTCCTGCAGCTTTTTGCGGGCGTATTCGCGAACGCCGCGCCATTCGGGGATATTTGGCAGTTCCTCGTAGCGGCCGAAGACGACGACGCTCACCCACTGCTGCGGACTTACCACCTCGTCTGCTTCGACGCAGACCTTGGGGTTGGCGCGCATCCACTCGATCTTTTTCCCGACGGTGGAGAAGCTATATAGGCATAAATTGTCGTAGGCGAAATAGAACGGCACGATGTATGGCTGGCTCTTGTGGGCGCACGCCAGTCTGCCAAGATGCGCACGGGTCAGCACGTCCAGACTCTCTTGCCTGCTCAGTTCCTGGATCAGCACGACTATGGCCCCCCTCGGCCGCCATGCGGCGGTATTTATTTGCGGTGCTGGCGAATTGGAATACACATACAATTGTTCACTACTCGTGCCACGGGAGATTGGCAACCTGGCGAAAGTTTTCATCAAAAGTCGGGCGCGCACCGCGTTGAAGATTGTCTCCGTCAGTGTCGCGGCGCTGAAGTGTATCCGGCCGCGCCATCTGCCTGCCGCTGCGAAGCCACCTTCTTTGGCAGGCCGTTTGCAATACTAAGCGAGTTCGAAAAGACGATCAGGTTGCATTGAAAGGGGCGATAAAACTGCCAGACGCGGCCACTGACCCGCTCAGCGGCCTGAGTCACGACGAGGCGGCGCGGCGCTTGAAGCAGTACGGGCCGAACCGCTTGGTGCGCGCAGTGCGCGGCGCTGCAATCCTGGCATTTATCAGAACCGCCGCGGACCCGATGGCGGTAATGCTGGCCGCGGCCGGCGCGGTTTACTACGCGTTGGGCGAGCGGACCGACGCTTACGTCCTGTTCGCAGCGATCGTTCCTGTCCTGGCCGTCGATGTAATCCTTGAGGCGCGATCGCGCACCGCCCTCAAGCAGCTGGCGGGCGTCGTCGCGCCGCGCGCGCGAGTGGTTCGCAATGGCCTCCAGACCGAGACTCCGACTGCGGACCTTGTCCCCGGCGATCTGCTGCTCCTGAAAGAGGGCGACATCGTTCACGCCGACGCGGTCGTGCGTTCGAGTTCCAATCTTGCGCTCGACGAGTCGCAACTCACCGGCGAAGCAGAGCCCGTTCCCAAGCGGCCATGCGAAATGCCGGGAGCGATGGCAGATGCGCCGGAGGCCAGCCGCGCGTATGCGGGTTCGCGCGTGCTCGAAGGCCACGGGGTTGCCGAGGTAACCGCCACCGGGGAGCGCACCCGCTACGGCGATCTGGCGCGACTGGTCGCCGAAGTAGGCCCGCGTCCGACCCCGCTTGAGCGCAAGACGGCGCGGATGGTGCGCTGGATGGTCGGCGTGGCGATTACCGTTTCGGCTCTGCTGTTTGTCTTGCGCATGCTCGGCGGTGCGCCGGCGGGCAATGCGTTTATGTATGCGGTCAGCCTCGCGATGTCCGCCGTTGGCGAAGAGTTCCTGCTGGTGCTGACTATGTTCCTGAGCATCGGAGCGTATCGCCTCAGCCAGCACGGAGTCCTGGTGCGCCGGTTGGCCAGCGTCGAAACGCTCGGCTCAACTACCGTCATCTGCCTGGACAAGACCGGCACTCTAACGGCTGGCGAGTTCATGCTGGAGGAGCATCTGCCGCTGGGGCCGGAGATGTCGGATGACGCGCTGCTCGAGGCGGGCGCGCTCGCATGTGAGCCTCAAGCCGCCGACACGATGGAGCGAAAGATTCTTGCCCATTGCACGGAGCACGGGATCGACGTCGATGCGCTTCACTCGCGATGGCGTCTGGTGCACGACTACGCGTTCGATCCGGTCGGCAAACACATGTCGCACGTCTGGAGCAGCCGCGAAGGCGTCGGCGCCGGGAGCGCACAGCGAATCGTGGCCAAGGGCGCGCTCGAGGGGATAATCGAGCATTGCGATCTGGCGCAGGCGGATTTCGCTCGCGCCGAGAGCGCCAATGCCGAGATGGCAGGGCGCGGAATGCGCGTGCTGGCCGTCGCCGGTCGCGATGCGCGCCCGGGCGGATTCACGGGGGTGCGCGCGTCGGACGAGCGCGGGTTCCGTCTGTTCGGCCTGCTCGGGTTTCGCGATCCTTTGAGAGCTGCGGTTCCGGAGGCGGTGGCGCAATGCCAGCGCGCCGGGGTGGAACTCAAGCTGATTACCGGCGACCACGCGCTCACCGCGCACGCGATCGCCGACGCCGCCGGAATCGCGCACAGCGACGACGGCATCGTCACCGGCGCGCAACTCGACAGCGTTGACCAGCCGGCCTTCGAAGCGCTGGTTCGCCGCTGCAGCATCTTCGCGCGCATCCGCCCCGAACAAAAATATGCGATCGTCGAGGCCCTGAGGCGGGCGGGCGAAGTCGTCGCGATGACCGGCGACGGCATAAACGACGCGCCGGCGCTCCGCCGGGCCGACATCGGCGTGGCGATGGGCCGGCGCGGAACGGAGGTCGCGCGCGCGGCTGCGGACATCGTGCTGCTCGAGGACGATTTCTCCGCGATGGTCGCAACGATTCGCGAAGGCCGCGTTCTGCTCGACAACATTCAGCGCGCATTCCTGTATCTGGTCGGCTTCAAGGTGATGCTGGTGTCGCTCACGCTGTTGGCCCCGGTCTTTGGCCTTCCGCTGCTGCTATTGCCGGTGAATCTGGTGTGGCTCGAGATGATCGTACATCCGGTTTCCGCGCTCGCTTTCGAGGGCCAGCCTGCCGTCGATGATGTGATGCGACGGCCGCCGCGTCCGCCCGCATCGCCGATTGTCGAGCGACCGGCGGCTTACCGTGCGGCTCTATCCGGGGCGCTGCTGACGGTGATGGCGCTTGCGCTCTTCGCGCTTCGACTGGGCCAGGGCGAAACCTATGCCCGCAGCGTCGCGATGGTCGTCGCCGTGGTGGGAAGCCTGTTTCTCGTCTGGGCGGAGTACGCAGGGCCCCGTCGATGGTGGCGAGTTCGCGCGCCGGAGCAGCGGCGATTTTGGGTCGTGATCTTCGCCGTAGCCGTCAGTCTGCCGGTATTCATGCTGACGCCGCCGCTGGCCACGCTGCTGATGATCCGCCCGATTGCTCCCGCCGATTGGGCGATCGCAATATTGGCGGCGACGATCGCCGTCGGTTGGCGCGCGTTCGGTACGCGCAGTGTCAGCCCTTAGGCAAGCCCAGCACGCGCTCGCCGATGATGTTGCGCTGGATTTCGCTGGTACCGCCGGCGATCGTAAACTCCCGCGCGGCGAGAATGCGGCTGGCCCATTTGCCACCCTCGACCGCTCCAGGCGATCCGCTCTCGAGGTTGGCGTAAGCGCCGAGCATCTCGTCGGCGAACATTGCCAGGCGCAGGCTGAGTTCTGTCGCGCAGAGTTTCCCGATCGAACTCTCCGGTCCGGGCACTCGCCCCTTGAGCTGCGCGGTCATCGCACGATAACGGCCAAGCCGGATGCATCGCGCCTCCGCGGCAAATTGCGCGAGCTTCTGCCGGATGTACGCACTGTTCCACGCGGGCATGCCGTCGAAGGCGACGCGCTTTGCCAGCGCGATCAATTCGCCCGTCGTGCGTTCCACCGGATGGCGCACTCCGCCCGACGCCCGCTGAAACGCCAGCGTCGCGATCGACACTTGCCACCCTTCGTTCAGCTTGCCGACCAGGTTCTGCTTCGGCACTCGCACTCCGTCGTAAAAGACCTCGTTGAATCCCATCTCGCCGGTGATCTGCATGAGCGGCCGGATCGCGATCCCCGGACTGCGCAGATCAACCAGCAGATACGAAATTCCTCGATGCTTGGGCGCGGCTGGATCGGTGCGCACCAGCAGCACCTGGTAAGCCGCGCGATGCGCGTTGCTGGTCCATACTTTCTGGCCGGTGATCACGAACGAGTCGCCGTCGAGCACCGCCCGCGTCTGAAGTCCCGCCAGGTCGGAGCCTGCGTTGGGTTCCGAGTATCCCTGGCACCAGATTTCTTCGCCCGTGAGCATCGGCGCCAGGTACCGATGCTTTTGCTCCTCGGTGCCGAGCAGCATAATCGTCGGACCGATCCGATCGATCGCGAAATTGTTCGCGCCGTATAACGGCAGCCCCAGGCGCAAAGCCTCGTCCTGGTAAATCGATTGCTCGACCACCCCGGCTTCGCTCCCGCCCCAATTTTTCGGCCAGTGGAGCGCGAGGTACCCGGCATCGTGGAGCCGCCGATGGTACGTGAGGATCTTCTGCCAGAGTTCCTCGTCGCGGCTGTAGAGCAGGCTTTCGACGGTTACGCTCGGCGACTCGACGAGATCGCCAAAAAGTTCCGACGCCGTCGCCTCCATCCATGCGCGCAGCCGGCTGCGGAATTGCTCCTGCTCTGGTGTGTAGTCGAAGTCCATCGAAACAGACCTTGTTCAACAGCCTGCTCGCGGCTGGTCCGGATCTACGCGAACAGCATCCTTCTCAGCGCCGGCAGCAGCCGCATTTCCTCGCTATCGATCAAATCGTCGAGCTTCACCGCGAGCACGCACAGAGCTTTGCCGGCCACGGCGACAACTTTGTCCGCATCTTCCTCGAACGACACTCCGTTGAGCTTGGCGATCAGCGAGCGCATTTCGAGGTGGCTCTGCTTGATTCGCTCCATGACCTCGGGAGGAAGCCCGCCCGCAACTTCCGCCCACGGCAGCACTGTTTCATCTTCGCTCAACAGATGCTGATTAAGTTGCGGCTTGAGAATTTCCCAACAGCGCCGCGCCTGCGCACGCATCTCGCGATCCGACGGCCTGAAGCCGAGCACGGCGCCTGCCACTGCCGCGTCGAGCAGCGGCATCCCCAGCCGGTATTGTTCACGGCCCAATTCTTCCGTGAGTTTTCTGATCTTGCGCGTGTCAGAGAACTCTTCGGCCCGGATTTCTGGCGGCTTCTTGGCGGTAGTCATATTCATCGTCCTCAGGATTGCACGCCGACTCTAGCATGATGTTGAAAAATTGGGATCGATCGTCGTTTTCGATTTCAAGCTTTGCACTCTTCAATCGCCTGCGCAAAAACTGTCTGCTTTATTTTCCTCTCCTGTTAGGGAGAGGATGAAGGTGAGGGTCCGCTTTCCAAGATGCCCTTCTTGGATCCGGGATTCTTCGCTACCGCAGCTTTTGCTCAGAATGACACAAAGAGCCGCCGCATCTTTATCTTAACGTTGGGTGCAGGGGTCACTCCTGCTGTATCCTTCGAACACACTGCTTGTCTCCCTTGGCGACACTATCGATTGCGCCGGCGGATGTAGCGCATCTTTGTCTTAATATTGGGTGCAGGGGTCAGCCCTGCCCCATGCTCTTAAGATTGAGTGCAGGGGTCACCTCTGCACATAAGAACGTCTGATAAATGATCGCGCCGATACTTGCAGTCATCCGCTCGTTTATGGCAGAAGTTCCCGGAGATTTAGACCGATGCTCCGTGATGTTCAGCGGGGGACAGATGACCTTCCGGGCACAAATGTTGCTCCACGACGATTGCGCCGAATACTCGGGCGCCGATTGGGGGAATTATGCCAGCCAGACGAATTTTCTCGATTTTTCTCTTCGCGCTTGGTGTCGTGGCCTTATCGACGGTGGGTCGCGCGCGCGCGGCCGACAGCGACGCCAGCGCCGCCGCCGAGCTCAAGCAAATCAGAAGCGAGATGCGCCAGATGCGCGAGGAGCGCAAGCGTGACCGCGCAGTAATTAACTCGCTCGAGATCAAGGTTCAGCAACTCGAGACCAAGGATTCAAGGGTCGAGACCACCACGCAGCAGTTGCAGAACACCGATCAAAAGCTCAAGGAGACCACCCTCGAGCTTCAGCAGACCAACGCCCAGGTGAAGACTTTGCAGACCAAGGTCGATGCGCCGATCGCGTCGTCACAGTTTGGCAACGCTTTCGACAACTATCTCGGTTCGCGCCGGTTCGTCGTGAACGGCACCTTCCAGGGCTCGTTCCAATACGATAAAGCCACCGCCACGAACACCTTCACGCTCAATTGGACGCCGCAAATAAATTACGAATTGAACAAGTGGACCTATTTCGTTGGTCAGCTCAGTGGCTCGATAGGCGCCGACGGCGCCTCGGGCTTCTCGATGCCGGTCGCAAGCGTCATGATGTTCCTGAACGACTACGTGGAACTTTACGCCGGTATCTTCGACAACCCGTTCGGCAATTGGTACGAAGACCGCAGCGCTTCATGGGTAAACCGGTTCGCCACCGCTCCGTTGCCGTATGATGGCGAGCCGGTCGGCCCGCCGACCGATGTGGGCGCCCAGCTTCGCGGGGGGTATCAATGGGGCGGTCTCGGTCAGGACGTTGACTACACGGTTTGGGCCAGCAATGGACCGAGCTACGATTCCTCGTTACCTCGGGCAGTCATCGGTCAGACTCTCAACGCGTTCAACGGCGTCACACTCAACACCAACGGCAAGGCGTTCGGTGCTCGCTTCCGCGTCTATCCGATTCCCCTCAGTGCCGAATGGGGCCGTTTGCAGTTGGGCGCGGCTACGCTTAACGGCAAATGGCAGAACAATCTCTGGTACAACGCGTGGGGTATAAATCTCGAATATCAGAAGGACGCACTGGCCGTTTACGGCTCGTGGCTTACCGCATACCGGCAGATGCCCATGGGTACGCCCGTCGGGCATGACAATCGCCAGGGCTGGTACCTCGAGGTCGATTACGCGCTCAATCAGCTGGCCGCAAAGATGACGATGCTGCCTAATCCGGTGCAGCAGTTCGTCGGCCGGATGCTGGCGGGCGTCCGTTACTCAGGCGTCAATCAGCGTGCTATCGTGGCCTCCGAGATCAACACCACACCTGCCCCCGCCTTCAACGGTTCGCTGTCGATATTCTCGCCGCATGCGCGCGAAGTGGCCACGCTGCTTGACTACTACTTGAGCCCTTCGATCGTATGGCAGAACGAGCTCGATTTCGAATTGCCGCAGGACGGCGGAAGCCTCGTGACCTTCGGCGGTCCGGGTGGCGCCACGCCGCTGTACACCCCCTTCGGCACTGCGCACAATGATCGGACGTTCATTACCCAGTTGACGGTCGGATTCTGAGGGCGGTGCACAAATGAAAAAACTTGTAACCGCATTGATGTTGGTCGCCGCCATTGCGCCGATGGTTGCCGGAACCTGCTTCGCGCAGGAGGAAATGAGCCAGCAAGAAAAGGCCCAACTGTTCCGCCAAGGCGCTCAGTTGTGGCCCGTGTACTGCGCTCAATGCCATAGTCCGCGGCCGCCGGGCGACTATGCTTCGTATCAGTGGGATATCCTGCTGCCGCACATGCGCACCCTCGGGAATATTCCGGCGCGCGATGCGAACGCTATAATGATGTATCTGAAAGGCGGAAGCTGAAAGGCGCCCGCGACCCATCGCGCATCGAGCAACTGACAATTGCCCGCGAAGTAAGTGCAAGGAGCAAAAATTGAGCATAACGAAAAGTGTCTTCGGAGCGTTCGCCGCGCTGGCGCTGACTGTCACCGCAGCTGCGAGTGCTAAGGCCGCCGACATGGCTGCCGCCAAGCAGAGCTACGATACGTTTTGCGTGAAGTGTCACGGCGCCGGCGGCCAGGGCGACGGCCCTGCCGCGGCTACCCTTGCCACCAAGCCTCGCAATTTCACTGATTGCGCCGTGATGGGCAAGCTTACCGACGATACGCTCTTCAACGTGATCAAGAACGGCGGCGCCTCCCTGGGTCTCAGCAAAGACATGCAGGCGTGGAGCACGGGTTTCGCGGACGGCGAGATTCACGACCTCGTCGCTTACGTCAGGGCCTTCTGCAAGAAGTAAGCGCGACCTCGATGCCCGGTGGAAGTTCGATCGACGCGCTGCCGCGCGACTTGTGGTGGTTCCGCAAGAACGTGCCGTGCCTTGATGCGTGCCCGGTCAAGACCGACGCGGGCCGCTACGTTCAACTGGTCGCCGAAGGACGCCTGGCCGAAGCCTATCGCGTCGCGCGATCGCCCAATCCGATCGCGTCCATCTGCGGCCGCGCTTGCGGCGCGCCATGCGAGGACGCGTGCCGGCGGGGCAAGATCGACGCGCCCGTAACGATTCGCGCACTCAAGCGTTTTCTCACCGAGCAATTCGGCCCCGAAGCACTCTCGGCCAGGGGCATCCGCGACATGATCGCCGGACCTTCCGGCGGCGGCAGCGTCACTCCTGGTCATCTCGATATTCTCGGCGCGCGGCCCGATACCGGCGCGCCCGGGCGCAAAGTCGCAGTCGTCGGCGCGGGGCCGGCCGGGCTGGCGTGCGCACACGATCTCGCCGTGATGGGCTACAGCGTGACGGTATTCGAGGCGATGCCGCATCCGGGCGGAATGCTTCGCTACGGAATTCCGGCCTACCGGCTTCCACGCGACGTGATCGACTGCCAGGTCGGCGAGATCGAAGCGCTGGGTGTCGACTTTCGCTACTCGACGCCGCTGCGACTCGGCTTCGGAGTTCAAGAACTGAAAGAGCAGGGCTACGAGGCTATCTTTCTCGCCGTTGGAGCGTCGCGCGGCCGCGCAGTGCCGATCGAGGGGGTCGATACCGACGGAGTGATCAAGGCGATCGACTACCTGCTCAATATCCATCGCGGCTTCCGCGTTCCGCTGGGCGGCAAGGTTGTCGTGATCGGCGGCGGCCTGGTCGCGATCGATGCGGCCCGAACCGCGGTTCGCACCCTCCTGCCCGGACTCGTCATGTCGCAAGAAGAAGAACAGAGCGTCGCGGCAGGCACGATGCGCGTGGCGCTCGATGCGGCGCGCGAGGCGGCGCGGCGCGGTGCGCTCGAAGTTACGGTCGCCAGTCTTGAGTCCGAGCCCGAGATGCCGGCGATGAAATCCGCGCAGGGCCGCGAGGAACTCGACATCGCGCGCGACGAGGGAGTCACTTTTCTGCCTGGATGGGGCCCCAAGCGAATCGTCAGCCGCGACGGCCGCGCGGTCGGAATCGAATTGGTCAAATGCGTCAAAGTATTCGATGATGCGGGCCGCTTCCGGCCGCAATTTGACGAGAACGATCGCCGTATCGTTGACGCCGACGGCGTGATCCTCGCCATCGGCCAGGCGCCGGACCTGTCGTTTATCAAGCCCGAAGACGGAGTCTCGATCACGCCTGCCGGAACGCTCAAGATCGACCCTGTCTCTCTCGAGACTGGCGTCGCCGGCGTATTCGCGGGCGGCGATGCGGCCTTTCCTCCTTCCCTGCTGATCACCTGTGCACATCACGGCAAAGTCGCCGCGCGCGGCATCGACGCCTATCTCCGCGGCAAGCCGCTCGGCCAGCCGCGCATGCACGTCACTATCGAGGAGCTGCCGACCGACACCTACACGATGGTCGAGCGCTACGAGCAGAAGCGCCGCGAGGTTCCGCTGGTGCCTCTCTCGCGCCGCACCGGAATCACCGAAGTCGAGGAAGCGTTAACTCCGATCGACGCGCGCGAGCAGGCCCAGCGATGCCTCTACTGCCATATCCATCCGATCTACAACGGGTCGGCATGCATTCTGTGCAATCGATGCGTGGACATTTGCCCGGAGCATTGCCTGCATTTCGCCCCCGCCGACGAAATCGCCGATCAAGCGCGGGTTGCCGGCGTGATGGCGGATGCGCCGGCGCGCAGCGCTTTTCTCTACGACGAGGCCAAATGCATCCGTTGCGGCCTGTGTGCGATCAGGTGCCCGACCTCGGCGATTACGATGGAACGCTTTCAGTTCGAAGAGACGGCCGTCTGATGGACCTCGATCGGCGAAGAATTCTGAAATTCATCGGCAAAGGCTCGGTGTTCGCCGCCTTCCTTGGCCAGATCGGCGCGGCCGGCAGGGCATTCTTTCCCAACGTGCTCTACGAGCCGCCGAGCCGCTTCAAGCTCAAGCGCCCCGCCGATTACCCCGACGGCTACAGCCTTGACGAAGCGCACCGGCTCTATGTGATTCGTCAGAAGGACGCGTTCCACGTGATCTCCGCCGTGTGCACCCATCTCGGATGCAACGTGCAGTGGAAAGATACCGAGTTCGATTGTCCGTGCCACGGCAGCCGCTTTCGTCCCGACGGCACGGTGATTTCGGGCCCCGCGCCGCGTCCGCTCGAATGGTTTGCGACGACCGTTTCGCCCGATGGGTTCCTCGAAGTCGACAGCGCACAGGACGTTGCGCGCGACTTCAGGCTGCTCGTCGGAAAAGGCAAGGCCTGATCGGTGGGCGACAAGTTCAAGGCGCTGTGGCGCAAGACTTCCTGGGCATGGTCGCCTGAAAGCGAGCGCGAATCGTCGGAATCGATCGTCAGGAACTTCTGGCTCCACTGGTTCCCGGCCAAAGTCGCGCGCGCCAGCATGGACTGGAACTACTCGTTCTGGCTCGGCACCGCGTCGGCCGCGCTGCTGCTGATCCTGACTGTCACGGGCCTGATGCTGATGTTCTTCTACGTGCCCTCGACCGAGCGCGCCTACGGAAGCATCAAGGATTTGCAGTACGCCGTCAGCTTCGGCCGCCTGCTCAGAAATCAGCATCGATGGGCGGCGGAGGGGATGGTTGCCGTCGTGTACATCCACATGGCGCGGGTGTTCTTCACCGGCGCCTACCGCGGCACCCGGGCGATCAACTGGGTGGTCGGGGTAATCCTTTTCCTCGCGACGTTGCTTCTGTCCTTCACCGGTTACCTGCTGCCGTGGGACCAGCTCGCATTCTGGGCGATCACGGTCGGGACCAGTATCGCCAAGCAGGCGCCGGTGGTCGGACCGACGATTCAATTCATTCTGCTTGGCGGCCATGAAATTGGACAGCAGACCTTGCTGCGCTTCTACGTGCTGCACGTTTTCTTCCTGCCGGTCTTCGCGTTGGTGCTGTTCTGCTATCACATGTGGCGCGTGCGCAAGGACGGCGGTCTCGCGGTGATCGAGCGCGTTCGCAACGAGCGCGCGATGGCGCCGAAGGCGACTCCCAAGACCAAAAGTTACTCGCTGTTCGGAATTACGCCGGGTACCTCCGTGCAGGTGATGAGTTCGACCGGACTCGAAGAGTCCGATCAGGTTTTCTCGTCGCCGAATATGTCGCGGCGAATTGCGCTGGTCTTCCTCGTCGTGTTCAACATCACGCTGCTGGCCGCGTTGCTCTTCAATGCGCCGCTGGAGGGTCTCGCCAATCCATCGGTGACGCCGAATCCGGCGAAAGCGCCGTGGTATTTCGTCTGGCTGCAGGAGTTGGTCGCTTCAACGACCGTTCGCATGGGCGGGTTTACCGTCAGCGGCGCGTTGCTGGGCGGAATACTGCTGCCCGGATTTCTCCTCGCCGTGCTCACGCTATGGCCGTTCATCGATCGTTCTTCACTTCGGACCGAAGGGCGATGGCTCGCACCCGAGCGCAAGCGGCAGAACATAACCTTCGCCCTCGCGACGCTCGCGATCATCGTGCTGATCATGGTCGGGGTTTACTTGCGCGGTCCCTACTGGCGGATCTACTGGCCCGGTCAGCCGCGCCCCGAGATGCCGCGGCTATACTGAAATGGACGAACAGCGCGACAAGAACGAATCGTTCGAGGCGAAGGACTTCGGCTGGCTGGTCGCGATGTCGGTCCTGTTCTTCGTGCTCGTCGTGGTTGGCTTCTGGTTTGAGTTCAGCACCGATTGGGGAGCTTATCAGCGGGAGTTTCCGCAACTGCTCGGCCACTACGGCAAAGTTGAAGACGCGCGCGAGTTCCGCGCGGGCATCAAACAGATCTGGATACCCAAGATTGGCGTCACCGATCGCTGCATCACGTGCCATCTCGGCTACGAATGGTCTTCGGTTCTTCCGGCCACGATCGCCGAGCCGCTGAAACCGCATCCGATGAACGATTGGCTCGCCAAGCATGAATTCGAGCGATTCGGATGCACGCCATGCCACGGCGGCGACGGGTCGGCAACGACTCTCGCGGGGGCTCATCAAGGCGGACGGGGATGGGACGATCCCATGCTGTCGCGCGCGCTGGCAGAGCGAAACGGGCTCACGATGAACGAGATGACTCAGATGCGATGCAATTTTTGCCATCGCCGTGATGTCGCGACGCCGGGGATGGAAGAGATCAATCTCGCCAAACAGCTCGTCATCAAGAAAAAGTGCCTGATCTGCCATACCGTCGAAGGGCGCGGCGGCAACACCGGACCCGAGCTGACCTACGAGGGCGACCGAAACCCCGAGTTGCTGAGCTTCGCGCACGTGCACGGCGAACGCACGATGTTCAATTGGAACGTGCAGCATCTGACGCTGGCGAGCGTAGTTTCGCCGAACACGCAGATGCCCGATTTCAACATGAAGCCCGAGGAATCAAGAGCGCTGACGCTGCTGCTGCTCAGCTGGCGGCGGCTGCCGTATCCCCCGGAATACATCCCGGATCCCGAAGTGGCCGCAGCGGCGATGCAACCGTCGCCTACATCCACCGCGACTCCGGCCGCGACGCCTATCGCGCGTTGAGCATGCTAAGTTAAATATCGTTGGGTGAATCGATGAAGCTGAAAGTGTTGGCGTCAATGTTTGCGCTAGGCGCCGCGCTGTCCGTCTCGCAGTCCGCGCTATCTGCGGGCAATGACGTGAGCGACGGGCACCGCTATTTCGTTCGCTACTGCGCATCATGCCATGGGCTGGACGGTCTCGGAGATGGTCCGGTGGCGAAGAGCCTGATCACGCCGCCGACAAGTCTCCGCAAGCTCGGCGACAAATATGGCGTGCCGCTGCCGGCGCATCGCATAGCCGCACTGATAGACGGTCGAGATACACCCAGAGCGCATGGGACTCACGAGATGCCGGTATGGGGAGAGCGCCTTTACGAGCTTGGTCAGGGTGAAAGGGGTGAATACGGGATCGGGGAAGTGATCGGCAAAATGATCGCCTACCTCAACACGATTCAGGATCGCCGAATGGCGGCGCGATAACGCTGCGCACGCGCGGTCTCACCGGGCGCCTGAGTTGTTATGTCCGCAGGGCATACGATGCAGCAGGTGTTCGAGCGCATCGTCGATTTCAGCGGCCAGGTATTCGCGCTGGCGGGTGGTGTCGATGCGCAGGTGGTTTTGCGCCGCAATCTCGCCAAGCGGCTCGAACTCGGCGCGCTGCCGCTCGTACACCTCCGGCGTAGCGTCTGACACTTCACCGTGCATCGATGCGCGCCGCTCCAGCCGGCGTATTGCTTCGTCTTCGCTGACCACGCATTCGACGAAGAGCACCGGCACGCCGCGCCGTGCCGCTATCGCCAGCGCGAGCTGCCGATCGGCAGACGCCTTGAACGTCGCGTCGAGAATTGCTCCGCAGCCGTCGCTCAGCAGGCTCTCCGCTTCTCCGAGCATCGCGTCATAGGTGATTCTCGTAAACCTGCCGGAATATATGTCCGCTGCGTAATCCGCGCGGACGTGCTCGTGCGCGGAGAATCCTGCCAGGCGCTTGCGGACGCGATCCGAGTTGATGATTTTGAAGCCTTTGCGCTGCTGAAGCATGCGGGCGACGGTCGATTTGCCCGTGCCCGAAAGCCCGCACACTACGATCAGAGCCCGCGATGCGCCACGCGCATAGCGCCACGCAAGCTCGAAGTAACTACGCGCGAGCTGGCGGGCGCGCTCGCTATCCGCCGCGCCAACCTCGCGCTCGAGGCTTCTCAGGCTCTCGACCTTGCCGCGCACGCATGCGCGATAGCACTTGTAGAACGGGACGAACAGCGCAAGCTCTTCGTCGCCGACGATCCCGGCGTAGGCCTCGACCAACTCCTCGGCGAGCCGAGGCGCGCCGAGCCGCTCGAGGTCCATCGCCAGGAATGCGATCTCCGAAGCGACGTCGCCGTAGCGCAACTGCTCGCTGAACTCGACGCAATCGATCACCTCGATTTCGTTTTCGTTGCCCGCAATGCAGATGTGCTCGGCGCGCAAATCGCCGTGGCCTTCGCGCACGCGGCCCTCGCGCGCCCGCTCATTCAACGGCCGCCAATGAGCCGTGATAAAGGCGCGGCAGAAGGCGTCGATCGCCGTGAATTGGTCTTGGCCAAGCGTGTGACCGATAAAAGCCTGGTTTTGCGCGATGTCCTCGATCACGCCGCGCCAGATTGCCGCGGCGCAACCGTAGGTCCATCCACGATTCGACGGCGCGCTCGCGTGAAATCCCGCGATACGCGCCGCAATCGCGCGAATCGTGCGGCTTTCCACCTGGCCCGCGGCGAGGAGCCGATCGAGCATTCGGTCTTCGGGCAGCCGGCGCATCTTGACCGCGTACTCGACGGCTCCGGGATGCTCCGCGCGAACCTCAGGTCCGAGCACGAAGGAGTCCGCGCGCTTGAGAATCGCGAACACGCCGAGGTACACACGCGGCGAAAGACGCGCGTTCAGACGCACCTCCTCAGTGCAGTAATGGAACCGATGCGCGAGCTTGGAACAATCCAGAAATGCAAAATGAACCGGCTTCTTGACCTTGAAAACCGTCTCTCCGGCGACAAAGACGTAAGATATGTGCGTCTGCTTGAGTTCGACGCGAGCGGGCGAGTCCGGGTAGAACCCCGGCCGCATCATTGCCTCGACCAGCGTCGAGACGCCACCGGCGCAGTGTCCTTCAGGCCTCGGCGTCCCGCATGGTTCCATCATTTCACCCGGGTCCGCGCATCGCTCCCGGCTGCTCGCCGTGTTCAGGCTCGTGTGGTCAGCGCCTCGAGCACGTCGGCGGTGGTTATCACGCCGGCGAGCTTGCCATCTTCCAGCACTGGCAGCCCTCCGATCTTCCGCTCGCGCAGCAAGCGCGCAGCCTCCCGAATATCGGTCGACGGCGTTACAGTTATCAGCGCTTCGCTCATCGCCTTTCCCGCCTCGATTTGATCCAGGAAACCGGTGTGCTGGCGGATGTCGCGGTCGGTCACAATTCCGACCGGGATGCCGTCATGCAGGACCGGCACGCATCGAAAGCCTCCCGCGTGCATCTTTGCCGCGATGGAGGCGAGCTTCTCGTGCGGAGTCGCGGTGACCGGATTTTTCGTCATCCAAGTACCGACCAGGTCGTTTTGCGCCGGAGTGCAGCGCACGGTCAGCACCGGGCAGGTGGATTCGCGCAAGACGATTTCGGCGATGCTGCCAAGGAAAAAGCGCTTGAAGCCTCGCCGCCCGTGCGTGGCCATTACGACCACGTCGGCGCTGGTCTTCTTTTCGGCGTTTAAGATTGCGCCGGCCGGCTCACCCGTATGGGTCAGGAGTTCGTACTTGATCCCGGCCAGCTGCTTGTGTGCGATCTCGAGCAGCTTGGCGCGAGCAGTCTCTTCCTGCCCCTTGTAGAGGTCAACGTAGACTGGCATTCCCGTCGGCGCGAGGATCATCGGAACCACGTGCAAGACAAATACAGTGCCGGTGTTCTCGCGGGCGAAATCCGCGGCGGTATCGAGCGCTTGCATCGAGTTATCGTCGAAATCCACCGGGCAAAGAATCCTGCGGAATGGATATGCCATCAGAATGTGCTCCTTCGTGGTCAGGCGTGGCGCGATACTCACTGCACTAGCGAATGCCGTGCCATCCCCAAGGTTGATTTTTCGCGCTCCGCAATGACTATTCGATCATCTGCCGCGCCGACCTGTATCCGATCGCAGCACTCACAAATTTCCGCGCTAAAGCATTGTTCATCGAGCTTCTGACAGTCAGGGGACGTTCCAATCACTCTGTAACCTTCATCGGTTCCGGGCGTCTTCATATTTACGAGAGCGGTGGTTTGCACGCCAGTCCGTATCCGCCTGATTCGCTCTACGCGTATCGTCTTTGTGATTGAGCGCACCAAAACCGGAAGGAATGACATGAAGTTCTCAATTAGACGTATTATTGCCACCTTTGCTGTATCGTTTGCTGCGGCCCTGTTAGTGCTGGCGTCGACTCTGTCGGCGCAGGCTCAAGCGAATTCAGTAGTAGTGCCGTCCGCCAACAGCGAAAGCGAAACCCAGGGCGCTCCGTCCGGGGGCGAGACGGGTAAACCGGCGGTGGCCGCGACCGGGAAGCCCGCGGCTCACAAGGCCGCTCACCCCAAGAAGAAAAAGTCCTCTTTCATGCATGAAATGCGTGACAAGGCCGTGCAGCAAGTTCAAAAGCTGCTTGGCTCGAAACAGCAACCAAAACAGCAATAGCGTCTGATCATCCCTCAAGAGCCTCGATCCTCTCGCAGGCACTCGGTTTAAGGAAGCCCTGCATCGATCGTGAAGATGTATCGGTTCGCGTCATTTCGCAAATGTCGATGCGGCTGACGGGCAGGGTGAGACCGGGGGCGTTCACCGTGCAGCTAACAAAAGTCTTGACCTTCATTGCGGCCCGCACCATCGACGCCTAGCCGCCGATGGCAAGCGAATTGCACGCTCATCAACTGACTGCCTTGGAGCACAACCATGCAGATTGTCAACCTGATGACCCCGGACCCCATCGTAATCAACCCTGATGACACGCTGGCGAACGCAAAGGCCGTTATGGACGACGGCCGGTTCAGGCGTTTGCCGGTGGTGGAGGACGGGCGGCTCGTCGGGATTCTGACCGAGCGCGATATACGCGAGCACATGGGCTACCTGGGATCCACGCGGGTGAATGCGGCGATGCGCACCGCGCTCGTCACCGTCACGCCGTTCAACACGGTGGAAGACGCGGCCCGCCTGATGCTGAAGCACAAGATCGGTGGACTGCCGATTGTCGCCGACGGCAAGCTGGTAGGCATCGTCACCACCAGTGATCTGCTACGGGCGTTCTTACTGGTCGTTGCGGGAACCAGCAAGATCATGAATGGCTAAAGGCATGCTACGGAGAAACGAATCGGGAAGGGGAATCGAATGAAGCAGCCGACCACTGGTAACACCCCCAGGGGACTTACCCGGAGCCTCGACCGCCGCGGCACGCGCTCCGACATGAGCCCGCCCGTCGCACAGAAGCAGCGCGCACCCGAAGATCCCTCCGTTTGCGATATCTGTGGGAGCATTTATACGGCCAAAACCTGGCGGCGCAATCGGCCGCTCCCCGCCAAACTGATCAACGCGGCGGCATGGACTATCTGCCCGGGGTGCAAGCAAGCGAAAAGTGGCGAGTACTTCGGCCGCGTGTTGGTGCGCGGCTCGAACGCAAGCTCAAAGCTGGAGGCGATCCGCGCGCGGATCGCCAACGTCGAACGGCGCGCCGAATTCACGCAGCCCGAGCGGCGAATTGTCTCGAGCAAATGGGACGGCGCGACGCTCGAGGTGCTGACCACGTCGCAAAAACTCGCGCATCGCATCGCCCGCGAACTGCAGAAAGCTTTCGGCGGCCGCGCGCGTTACACGTGGTCTGACCAGGACGGCGCCCTCACGGCGATCTGGCAGGGATGAAACGCGTCTGCCGCGCGCCTGATCATTCGATTCCGTACTTCACGATCTTGGCGTAGAGCTTCTTGCGGGAGATCTTCAGCAGCTTGGCAGCCTGCACCTTGTTGCCTTCAGTCGCATCGAGCGCGCGGCGGATAAGGGCGTGCTCGGCATCGGCGAAACTGCCCACCGGATTTCCCCTGGCGGTGGGTACGCGTTCGGCGGCGCGCGAACCGGCGATCGATGGCGGCAGGTCTTGCAATCGGATCACGGGCGAGCGGCTGAAGGTGAATGCGGTCTCGATCGCGTTGGCAAGTTCGCGCACGTTGCCCGGCCACGAATACCGTCGCATGGACTCGATCGCTTCGTCCTCGGCCCCGGTGACCGGAACTCCCCGCATCTGCCTTGCGTTGAAGAGCTCAATGAAATGTTCGACCAGCAGCGCAACATCCTCAAGGCGCTCCCGCAGCGGCGGTATGTGAATGACGCCCGCCTGAAGACGGTAGTAGAGGTCGTCTCGAAGGCGCCCCGCCTTCACCTCCTCCTGGGGATCGCGGTTGGTCGACGCGATCAGGCGCACGTCCACTGCAACCTCTCTGGTCGAGCCTACCGGACGCACCGCGCGCTCCTGAATGGCGCGCAGCAGCTTGCTCTGCGTGTCGGCGCTCATCTCCGTGACCTCGTCCAGGAACAGGGTTCCGCCGTCAGCCGCGCGGAACAGCCCCAGGTACTCGGCGTTCGCTCCGCTGAACGCGCCGCGCTTGTAACCAAACAGCTCGCTTTCGATCAGGTCCTTGGGCACCGCCGCGCAGTTGAGCGCGACGAACGGCGCCCCCGGCTGCGGGCCGCATTCATGAATGGCGTGCGCTACCAGCTCCTTGCCCGTGCCGCTCTCGCCGACGATTAGGATCGTGCCGCGTGTGACGCCAGCCGCTTCCACCCGGTCGTACAACTGCCGCATCGCGCTGCTTGCGCCGACCATCCCGTGAAACCGGCTGCGAGAATGATTTGGAAGCGCTCCGGCTTCGCGTTCGAGCGCCATGATTCGCGCTCCGGAGACGGCGGTCTTCGAGCGGAAGTAGGTATCGGCGAGCACGACTATTCGGATATGACTTAGCTTGTCGAACGCTTGGTACGTCCGCCCCGTTAGTGGCGGGAACGTCGGAAACGCGGTAGCTGCGCTCTCCTCGAAAAGGTGGATCGAGACGATCAGCTCCGAGAATGGCACCCCGCGTTCGGCGAGCTGTTCCCCGGTTCGTGCGATGTCGGCGGCGAAGGCGTCCATGTCTTTGTCGAGTAGATCCTTCAGCGTGGCATCGAGTTCGCCGCCGAAGATCTCCATGAATTCCGTCTTCGTCAGCGCGCGGCTGTCGGCAAAGTGCAGCACGTAGAGCTGGTACCAGTGTTCCAGCACGCGGGTGCGATGTTTCTGGACGGACTCCAGGACCGGACGGAGCTCGTCGAGTTCCGTGTCCCACAGCAAGTGAAAATAGCGTGGTCCCCCGCTGGGCAGAGAAGCAGGAGCCGGTGCGTTGATGTTTGTCTTCATTCGTTAGCTTTCCGGGTGAACTGGCTCGAAAGGCGTCAAACCGATTAAAAACTGCGCTCAGCGGGGACATTTCTTTCTTAACATATGTTGCTCCAAAAGCCAAAATCGTCGGATTTCAGCGGCGTTTTGCCCGTGCAATGGCGTTGGCATGTTTCAAGCAAGGGATGAGATGCCAGATTGCTAGCGTGACAAATCAATGCTCCAGCAACACAATCGACCGAAGCTCGCATCAAGCTCCTCGCAGAGCAAAGTAAGCCGCAAGTCCGGGCCCCCGGTTGCGGTTGCATCGCAGGCGGACCCGGCAGGGACCGCGGGCGAAAAGCGTGGGGCGATAGCGGTTTTTACGCGCGACGATTCGGTCGTGGAGATAATCGCCGAGGGCGTGAGCGATTCCTGGGTCATCGAGAAATTTGCCGATCCGCATGACGGGCACGCGTTTCTGCTGAAGCCGGAAGTCAAGATGGTTGTAATCGACGACGAGGCTCTCGAGGAATCGATGCGCGGCTGGCTGCTTGACCAAGTGCGCAAACACGCCCTCCACGCACTGGTAGCCTATATCGCTGCGATCCACAGTCCCGAGACCGAACGGCGCGCGCGTTCATATAGCGTCCAGTACTACACCTCGAAACCGATGGATCGAGAACGCACGCTCAGGGTTTTGCATTCGTTCGAGCACGCGGCTCATTAAGCCGCCAAGTAACTGCTTGCCTCGCGCTGCGGGCGAAGCCGCCAGCGGATAAGCGCTCGCGGTGCGCGTCACTTTTGCTGGATGCTCTCGACGAATCGCGCCATCAATTCGATTCTTTTCTTCACCTCGGCATCGCTTTCGGGGGTGAACTCCTTGCCCGGTTTCTGAAGAGTTGTCCCCCAAAAAGGCATCTGGAGTCGCGCGTGCGACGGTATATTCTTGCGGCCGTCGATCGAGTCCACGACCTCATCGAAGGGAAATTTTCCGCCATTTTTCTTTGCCATCTGAGTGAGGTCGTTCGGCGGCGGGTTCATCGGGATGGTCAAGCGTGAAGGGCCGTCACCCTTACCGCGAAGCCCATGGCACTCAGCGCAGTAGTTTTGGTAATCCTGAATTCCGGACTGCGCCGCGGCGGTTCGGGCGGTAGTCGCGAGCATCAGGATCAGCAACAGGAACGCGGTCGACGCCTGCGCCGTTGCGGTGAGTACTCGGCTTCGGAGTGCAATCGCGACGCGGTCATCTGGGCCTATCATTGTGCGTGGTCCTTTCAGTGCTCATTTGAAATTGCAGTTATACCCAGCTCATTAGGCGCGCTTTGCGTTTTTTCAGCAACCGGACGCTGGCACGGGAGAGGCGCCCGCGAGTCATGACGCCAACGGCACCACCGGGTGGCGCGATCGGCTGCATGATTCTCCGATCCAGGTTTGCCCGCGACCGCAAAAGCTCCGAAACATCTTGTTTATGAGAGGAAAAAATGGTGATCCAAGCTGGAATTGAACTAACGGCCCCTCAATCGGTTTTGTTCAGAAGATTGTCCGCGGATTTGGCGAGGTATTCGAGCCAAGATTAAAGCAGCGGAGCTGGAGAGAATCTCATCGCTGAAGATTCGCCTCAATTCCTAGATCTCCGCGAGATAGGCTTGGCTGCATGTGCATCAGTACCCCCCTCTAAGCGGAAATTTGGCCGTCGCTACAGATGCGGATGACTTCAGGCCGTGAGTCGTCCGCGCGCGTCGCGGCCTTAGGAGCTGGTTGCTATTTCGCTGGTGGCATTGCATCGAGCAGGGCCTTGGCCCGCGCCTCGATCAGTCCTGCCATGATTCGATCAGTATGGATATAGAGGCGATCGGTCTTTACGGCGGCGAGGACCATTTCGCCAACCTCGTTAGGATCGGCGCCGGCAGCTAGAAAGGCGTTGGCTTGCGTGATTGCGGCTTCCCACATTTTCGTTTCCTCAACGGTCACCGACGATGAGGGCCGCGTGTCGTTGCTGTTCGATATGATCTTCGTATTGACTGGACCGGGGCACAATACGCTGACACCAATCTTGAACGGTTCGAGCGCGAGCCGCAGGGATTCCGAAAGACCCACCACCGCGAATTTCGAGGTTGTGTATAAGAGACCGCTGGACGTGGCGGCGAGTCCCGCACCCGAAGCTGTGTTGACTATATGCCCGCCACCGCCTCGTTTGAGCATCCGCGGTAGGAAAGTCTGGACTCCATTGATCACTCCAGTCAGGTTAATTCCGATTACCCAGTCCCAATATTCGTAAGTCAGGCGCGTAACGTGCTGGTCTCCGGCCACTCCGGCGTTATTGCACAGAATTGACACTGAACCGAGTCGAGATTCCGTTTCGTCGGCGACTCGCGCGTAAGCCGAGCGGTCGCGGACGTCGAGCAGGAACGTCTCCACCGGGGTTAAGTCCGAGAGCTCGGATTTTGCCGTGGCCAGCGAGGCTTGATCGATATCCGCGAGCGCCAACTTCGCGCCAGCTCGAGCGAACGCGCGAGCGATACCCAGTCCGATTCCGCGCGCTCCTCCAGTTATGAACGCGGTCTTGCCATCGACACGATCCATGCTCCCAACCTCCCTCTCGCGACCAAAAGGACGTCGGCACTATCCGCCGTTCGGATTTGTTTTACAGCCCTGTTTGAAGACCCCGAGCACGGCTATCGAGTCTTCGAGAAGCTAGCGCGGCGTGAGCAGCACCACGGGGATGTCGCGTTTCGTTCCGGCCTGGTACTTGTCATAGTCGGGCCACTGCGCTGTCATGATCGGCCACACGCGCTTCTTTTCTTCGGCCGTCGCAGTCCGCGCCAGGACCGGAATCACTTTGTCCCACACCTGGATCTTCACATCGGGGTGGGCAAGCAGGTTTTTGTACCACCCAGGATGGTCGGGAGCGCCACCCTTCGAAGCGACAACCAGATAGTTGTTGCCCTCGCGCCCGTAGATCAGCGGGAACTTTTTCGTCTCGCCAGATTTCCGCCCGATCGTATGCAGCACCAGACAGCTGGTGTTGTTCCAATCGTGGCCAATCCTACCGCCGGTCGCCTCGTACCGGCGGACGTGCTCGTCTCCGAACAAGCTGTAGTCAGGCATGGGCAGAGAATGCCACCTTGGCAGCCCTCACGCCACCACGGCAGGTGCACCCGCGATCACCTTGGAGGTCGATCGCGCTCGTGGGTAATCTGGCGTTCCTGCCCAGGCGAATCTACGGCGATGATCCGCGGACCTAGCAAAATCGCGTGCGGATAGGTTTGTCGATTTCTGGCGATCAGGGCCGCTTGAGACGTTCTCCGGGTCCGCGGGCGATCGCGAATCGCGCGCACACGCGCGGATTTCGATCGATTCTCTAACATCTCCGAAAACCTGGAAACTGAAATGTGGATGACGCAGTCCGATGGGAACCATTCTCTGGCGAGCAAATTCCCTGATAGGCTGGGAATACTGGGAATTCGCGCGATTTTTGGTCCAAATCGGACAGTCAGCTTTTCGGAAACCCCCTGATATCGAGCAGTTGCAGATTGAATTCCCTAAGTCGTCAAACAGGGAATTTCCTTACGCGGATCAGGAACCAAAAAATTGGATAACAGTGAACCAAAACCCACGGAACAGCGAAAGTTGGAACGGAGACAGATGTGGCCTCCTGACAGCTCGGATCGAATTCGAAGATGAGGTGATCGCCGGACAGCGACGCTCAGAGTAGTATGAGCATGCCGCCGGGACTCCAAGGAGCAACACGGAACGGCCACGCTCTCGCTGGAAATTGCCACGCACTTTTCGACCTGCGTCGGCTCCTCGCGACGGGACTAGCTTCTCTTTCCGGAGGTTGGCTTGACCGGCCTGGTTCTGACCTTATTTGCCGTAGCGCGGTTACGCAGTCTGGCCATCCGATTCTTGTAGTAGAGTTGCCGGCGTTCGCTGCGTTTGGTTTTGGTCAAACGCTTTCTAAAGCGAAGGTCTCTTTCCTTCTGGGAGCAACGTGGGCTGCAATACCTGGCGCGTCGATGTCTGGCGAACCTGCGCCCACAGTCTTTCTGCGCGCACACCCTGATTCGCGCTCCCTCGGCTTCGATCGCATCGGCAGCGTATAGCAGGAAGGCGGCCTGGAAGTCGTCGCTGGTGTAGTACGACTGGAATCCGTCGAACATAGATCGTCCCGCCCGCTTTACGCGCCGAGGCTCAATTGTCCGTTCAATTGTGCAATCCTTGGGAAGCTTAATAGTCCAGTGGCTCGTGGGCGTCAGCTGCTCGATTCCATTTCTGATTTCGCTCGCAAAGATTGCGATCTCCTCAAGGGGCGGGAGTTCCCACGGCCTCGGCAGACTGACGAAGTAGGCCAGATCGAAACCCAACTGCGTCCGCTCGGTTGCGGAAAGTTGGGCCATTTTCTCGGGCGAAAGATAGACAAACTCAAGCAGCCAGCTCAGACGCTGGCGGTCGTCGGTTCCGACCCTGTGCGTGGCTCGGCTAAAGCCTCGCGGATCCAGCAAGAATTCGCTCTGTTCCCACTCGTGTGTCACTACGCTTTTCACCTGTTTTGCCGGGGACATATGGTACAACACTAACTTATCATTCTTCCGTAGACAACACCATGGCCGCTGGTTAATATGGATTGCGTTGGGCGGTCATGGTCCGAAGGAGGATTTCAAGTTGACAGCAGATGGAATCGTTACAGGCTGTGCGATCACGGTTGCCTTGCGCCAATTAGGTTACGAGTCGTGAAGCTCCCGCGTACCGGGCTCAGTGCCGCTCGACCACGCCGCAAATGGCGTCGAAGCGCAGGGATCTGGCGTCCGGGTGATGGTGGAGACCAAGGGCGCGGCCAGCCACTGGTCAAACTATTCCCCTACCAGCGCAAATGGTTGGCGGACAAGTCGCGTTTCAAAATCGCGATGGTTGCGCGGCAGTGCGGCAAGAGCAAGTTCATGGCGGCACCGGAAGTGGTCGAAGACGTCCTCGACCACGAATCACGTGGCGAGAAGGCGCGCTGGATCATCCTTTCGCGAGGAGAACGACAGGCCCTGGAGATGATGGAGGAAGGGATCAAGCCCTGGTGCGCGAGCTACGGCGCTGCGTTCGATGCGTTCGACGAGGATTTCAAGGGCGATTCCGGCATCGTCTACAAGGCGCATGAGGTACTATTCCCTCACGGCTCGCGCATCACCGCGCTGCCATCGAATCCCGACACCGCGCGCGGCTTCACCGCAAACGTGGTGCTCGACGAGTTCGCGATTCACCACGACTCCCGCAAAATTTGGTGGGCCTTGGTCCCATCCGTCTCGCGAGATGACCTAAAGCTCCGCGTGCTCTCCACGCCCAGAGGCAAGGATAACATGTTCTACGAGCTGATGACCGCGCAAAACTCCGAGTGGTCGCGCCACACTATCGACATATATCAGGCTATTGACCAGGGCCTGGAGCGCAACATCGAAAAGTTCCGCGCTGCCGTTTGCGACGACGACCTCTGGGCGCAGGAATATGAGCTCAAGTGGCTCGACGAAGCGTCGGCATGGCTGACATACGAACTGATCACTGCGTGCGAAGACCCCGACGCCGGCAAACCGGAGAAGTATCAGGGCGGCTTCTGTTACATCGGCAACGACATCGCGGCACGCAATGATCTCTGGGTCGCCTGGGTATGGGAGTTGGTGGGCGACGTGCTTTGGACGCGCGAGATTCGGGTGCTTCGGCACGCGACCTTTGCCGAGCAGGACACAGTGATGGCAGAGCTGATGGGGCGCTACCGCGTAAGCCGGCTCGCGATGGATCAGACCGGGATGGGCGAGAAGCCGGTCGAGGATGCGAAGCGGCGCTATTCCGGAAGAGTCGAAGGCGTGATTTTCACACCGCAGACAAAGCTGGCGATGGCGATCCTTGGCAAAGCGGCGTTCGAAGATCGTCGAGTTCGTATCCCGGCCGGCGACTTGGTGCTGCGCGGAGACCTGCACAAGACCAGGAAAACGGTTGGAACGACGGGAATCCCAAAGCTCAGCGCAGAGAGTGACGGCGCCGGCCACGCGGACCGCTTCTGGGCGGCGATGCTCGGTATCGCAGCCGCGGATCCCGGCAAGTATCCGCCTCCGGATATCTTCTTCGGTGATGATGACGAGTCCGAGTACTACGGCATGGGAGCGACACGAATAAAAGTGTAGCCCCGGTGTCGATGCCGATCTGATGGCGTCCGCGACTTGGAGGAGGTGGGCATGATGAGGAATGACCGGTCACTGAAGCTTCAGAACCCGAAGGCGACTGAGATACCGGGCGGCAGAATCAAGGTCACTTACCTGCCCATCGGCCAACTTGGGCTCAACCCAAGAAACCCTCGATTTCACAGCCCGCGTCAGATTCGTCAGATCGCCCGCAGCATCGAGTCCTTCGGCTTCAACGTCCCTGTACTCATCGACTCGAAGCGCGAGGTTATCGCTGGCCATGGTCGCGTCATGGCGTGCAGGCTGTTGGGCCGGACCGAAGTACCAACGATCAGCCTGGAACACCTGAGCGATGCTCAGGCCAAAGCCTTTCTCGTCGCCGATAACCGGCTGACGGACAATTCCGTTTGGGACGATCGATTGCTCGCCGAACAGCTAAAGGAGTTGTCGGTTCTCGACCTCGACTTCAGCCTGGAAGCGACCGGATTCGAGATGGGAGAGATCGATCTGCGGATCGAAGGACTCAATTCCCCGGATGAAGCTGATGGAGCGGATGACTTGTCCGAGCTACCCCCCGGACCACCGGTGACCCGCGTGGGAAACCTTTGGTTGCTCGGCGAGCACCGGGTTTATTGCGGGAGTGCGCTCGACGCCCAAGCCTACGCTGCGCTCATGGGTGTCGAGCGGGCTGACCTCGTATTCACCGACCCGCCGTATAACGTGCCGATCGCCGGGAACGTGAGCGGACTCGGGGCAGTCCGCCACCGCGAGTTTGAGATGGCGTCGGGCGAGATGAGCGAGGCCGAGTTCACCAACTTTCTGACGCAAGCGCTTTCGCTTCTCGCCAGGTATTCGGCCCGAGGCTCGTTGCACTTCGTCTGCATGGACTGGCGACATATGGAGGAATTGCTCACCGCGGGCCGAGCGGCCTACACCGAGCTCAAGAACCTGTGCGTATGGGCCAAAGACAAAGGCGGCATGGGCTCGCTCTACCGCAGCCAGCACGAACTGGTGTTCGTGTTCAAGAATGGAGAGGTTGCGCACCGCAATAACGTGATGCTGGGTGTATACGGCCGCAATCGCTGCAACGTATGGAACTATCCGTGCGCGACGTCGTTCTCGCGCTCAGGTGACGAAGGCAATCTACTCGCGTCACATCCCACCGTGAAGCCGGTCGCGCTGGTGGCCGACGCGATCATGGATGCGAGTACGCGCCGCAGCATCGTGCTGGACGGGTTTCTCGGCAGCGGCACCACCGTGATCGCGGCCGAGCGAACCGGAAGGCGGTGCTTCGGACTCGAGCTCGATCCGCTCTACGTCGACACCGTCGTCCGACGCTGGCAGACGTTCACTCGCAACGATGCGCGTCATGCTTCGCGTGGTCGGTCATTTGCCGAACTTGAGATTGAAGTGATGAGGAGGAAGGGATGCGGAAAGAGAAAAACGGCGCTTACGAGGTAGGTTACGGCAGGCCGCCGCGGCGCAACCAGTTTCAAAAGGGTCAGTCGGGAAATCCCAAGGGCAGGCCGCGACGCTCAAAGAACGTTGCCACGCTGGCCCGGGAGGCGCTCTACGCACAGGTGGAAGTGACTGAAAACGGCCGGCGCCGGCGGGTCTCCAAGTTAGAGGTGGGGTTTAAACAGCTGGCAAACCGAATCGCCAAAGGCGATCTTGTCGCCATCCGGCTCCTGCTTACCATTCCCGGCGTTCAGAAGGAGTTGGTCGAACTCAGAAGTTCTCGTCCACTGACCCCGGAAGCTTGGGAGCGCGTTGCGAGCCTCGTTCGTGGCGATCTAAATCCAGAAAACGAGGGTCCGACCGCTCCCCGAGTCGGACGACGTCAGCCGGATATTTCCGAGGTGGCCAGCCGCTTGAGGGGAGCACTCAAGAATCGGCGCTGACCCCGCCAGAATCTCGGCGACACGCACAGCGAGATTTTCCCGCTGCTTCATCGCTTACACCGTCGCGCCCCATGGTAATGCGGGAAATGAAGGGTCTCGACGGTTCAGATCCACCCTTCTCCGCCGATCAGTCCGCGCTTTTCGCGTTCTCTGCAGAAAACTCGAAAATAGTAATCAGCCTCGTCTTCGCTGTTGAAGTCCTTCCAAACTGTCCAGAATGCTATAGTTCCATATTGAATGGACGATTGCATGCATCCGCTGGCGTTGGCTCTGAACGATCGTCCAAGATTCTTTCCGGCAGAGGTCGTCAAGAATGGACTCCACTTCAGACAGCAACATCATCGAATCCGTAGGCGTGGTCCGCTCGACAATCGCGGTCGATGTCGGAATCGAGATTGCGAGTTATGTGTGGCGCCACCGAAACATCGTCCGGCGCTTTCTCGATCGCGAATTTAGGAAAATGGCCGAGGGGTGGGGCTTCACTGAAAAGCGCGAGAGAATGCTAGCTGAGCTACTTGGCGTGAACGGCGATTTCCACCTCCGCCCAGGCGACGATCACCTATATGGTGGCCCCGCGAGCCGACCCTCGCCGGGCTATCCGCACGACGTCAGAGCCATTGCTGCGGCGCTAGGCATGTTTCAAAAGTCGTGGGAAATCGAGGATAGCGGCCTGATCCAAGAACCGATTTTAGATGCCGACAGTGTGCTATGCGCCGGCAGCCTGGTTAGTAACTCCTGGACGCGAAATTACCTCCCCGTTCGGAAGGAGGAAACAATCACGCGAAAGACGACCCAGAACGCTTATCAGACGACAGTCACAGCAAGTCAATTGCCCTATCATTTTCTTTACGGCGCTAGAGAAGAGATTCGGGTGATAAGCGCAATGCACAGCGGCGACCAGAGACTGAAACGCACGCATGGCGTGTGGGTCGACCGCGATCGGGAAATCTGGCGCCCTGAGAGTTACGTCGATAGACTACATTGGCTCGAGCGCGACTTTCTCTTAGTCAGCCGTCTGCCGAGAACGCTGTTCGGGGGTGAGGTTCTGACTGTAGCTGGCGGGCACGGAGCGGGAACCCAAGCGTTCGAATTGCTGTTCGATCCTTCTGCGTTTCCTCTTGACGAGTTGGAGTTCCTCCGTTCGCATCTAGCCGGAAAACAATACTATCAGTTCGTTTTGGAAGCGTGCGATATAGAACACTCTGGGAATGCTCCTAGTCGTGCGTGGAAGCTTGCTGTTTCGAGGCGGCTGCTGCCGGTCGAGATCACCTTCGGCCCCGACCTCTTCGCACCTCAGCAGGGCCTGCGAAGACGCACCTCGACATCCTCATTCCGAAAAACACCAGTCAAACAACGTCCTAGGCTGGCCAAGCCATCAGGCCGCAAGAGACCTCAATGAAATCCGCTGCGTCGAACCGACATTTACCCGAGATGAATTTCCACAAGCGACCGGGAGCGATTGTAGTCGGCCTCGGATCGTACTTCAGAAAGCTGCAAGCTGGCCTTAATGACTACTTACGCGTAGTCCGGCTATTTGACACGCGACCCGTCGAGCAGCTTGCTCTCAGCGACGAAGACGCAAGGAGGTTTTCGCGTCTAGAGCGCGACTCTGCAAAGGCCTTCAGCAACCAGGAGTTCGACTGTGCCTTGGTTCTGACTCCTCCTGCATCGCACCTGGACTACTGCCTCGTACTGCTGCCTACTGGAGTGCCCGTTCTGATCGAAAAGCCCGTTGTGGTCAATAACCAAGAACTCTCTCTTTTAGTGCAAGCAGTGCAGGGTGGTGCCAAGCTTTACTGTTCCGATTTCTATGCAGATGTCCGCGCTACACCGCTTCTGGAGTGGTTTACCGCCAAGCAGGGTCCCCCGC
>Ga0074045_10000754_pt1 | contig 31581 bp, 25 predicted proteins | sample BogForMeECP23OM2_FD_94442 | JGI IMG/M metagenome (GOLD analysis project Ga0074045, IMG submission 94442) | Bog forest soil microbial communities from Calvert Island, British Columbia, Canada - Bog Forest MetaG ECP23OM2 | ecosystem: Environmental > Terrestrial > Soil > Wetlands ...
CGGCAGGATAAGATCGCTCAATGATGCCGCGCACTTCCTTTAACGTGCTCGCGGCGCCCGTCGCCAACATTTGCATCGCCACATTTCCCAGTGCCGTGGCCTCCGCTGGCCCCGCTAGAACTGTTCTGCCCGTGGCGTCCGCCGTCAGTTGATTCAGCAAGCGGTTCTTTGCGCCTCCCCCAATCACGCGAATTTGTTCAATGCGTCTCCCTGTCAGTTTTTCCAGGCTCCCGAGCACGAGGCGGTATTTGAAAGCCAAGCTTTCCAGAATTGCTCGCGCATAACCGGCTGGAGTTTTGGGCGCAGGCTGGCCGGTCCGCGCACAGAATTGGTCAATTGCGACAGGCATGTCTTCGGGGCGCAGAAACGATTCATGGTCAGGGTCAACCAGGCAGCAGAACGGTTCCTCGTGCGCAGCCACTTCCATCAACTCGGTATGCTCATAGCCGTGCCCTTCTCGTGCGCTCCAGGCCCGGCGGCAACACTGAAGCATCCAGAGGCCCATCACGTTCTTCAACAAGCGCGTGGTGCCCTGTACTCCGCCTTCATTGGTGAAATTCAGGCGTAAGGCCTCCGAGGTGATTACAGGTTGGTCAACTTCCGTTCCGACCAGAGACCATGTTCCGGAACTAAGAAAGGATGCGCCTTCTCGCGCGGAAATCGCTGCCACTGCAGAACCGGTATCATGTGCCGCCGGTGCGATCACCGGCGTATCGGCCAAAGCAGAATTTCGCGCCATGCCCGGCAGTAATTTGCCAAGGAGGGTACCGGGCTCCACAATTTCTCCCCATAAATGCGTCGGCAATTCCAGCCGATCGATCAATTCCTTCGCCCAGGTCCGTGTCAGCGGATTAACGAGCTGCGTCGTCGTCGCATTTGTAAACTCGCACACGGCATTGCCTGTAAGCCAGTAATGGAATAGATCCGGAACGGTGATCAACTTTCGTGCCACCTTCAGCACCGAAGGCGTTTCTCGAACTGCGGCAAATAGTTGGTACAACGTGTTGATGGGCATGAATTGAATCCCGGTCGCCCGGTAAATCTCTTCCTTCGGGACTTTTCGGAACACTTCCTGCATCACACCGACGGTTCGCGCGTCCCGGTAATGATACGGATTTTGCAGCAGCTCTCCCTTCTCTCCAAGCAATGCGTAATCCACTCCCCAAGCGTCTACTCCAATCCCTGCCAACTGCGTTTCTTCCAGGCCAGATAAAGCCTGCCGAACCTCCCACCACAGCCGCGCCACATCCCAATGCAGGCTTCCACCATACTCGACAGGCTCGTTTTTAAATCGACGGACCTCCTGGGTCGTCAGAACACCGCTATCAAGACGCGCAAGAATAGCCCTGCCGCTTTCGGCTCCAAAATCAAACGCCAGATAAGGCTTCGACGATTTGCTTTTAGGCATACGAAGACACGCTGCCGGCATTCCTGGCGCACCGCTCTTTGGTGATGCGCTCCAAATATCCGTTCTGCCGAAACGCTTCGATCGGATTTTCCGGAAGTCCCTTCGAACGCCGCCATTCCCGAATGACGGGACGCACATCCGTAGCAAACGCATCCTGCAGCGCGGATTCGGCCCGCACCAGGTCGCAGCTCTTTTGTGCATCCGCCAGTTCGGCGTAGTCGACAATTGTCGCCTTCGCGTACAACTCCTGCGCCATATTCACGGTTTGAATCATGGCTTCAATCTTGCCCTTCAGATTGTGGCTCTGGTCGATCATGAAAGCGATATCCGTTTGCTCGCCCGTCTCCCATCCGTAAAACGAAATCTCGTGAAAGATGCGAAACACCTGGTACGGGTCGATCGACCCAAGGGTCAAATCATCGTCCGCATAGCGCCGGTCGTTAAAATGGAATCCGCCCAGCCGCTCTTCGGAAAGCAGCCACGCTACGATCTGCTCGATGTTCTGCGAAGCGTAGTGATGCCCCGTGTCGACCAACACCTTTGCCTGCGGCCCGGCATGTCGCGCCAGGTGCAATGCCATTCCCCAGTCGGCGATATCCGTATGGTAGAACGCCGGTTCGAACGGCTTGTATTCGACAAGCAGTCGCTGCCCCGCCGAGATTTCCGCGTGCGCTGCCTTCAGCAATTCCTCAAACCACCGCTTGCGTTGCCGGATATTGGCCGTCCCGGGATAGTTCGATCCATCCGCGAACCACAGCGAAATATCGCGGCTGCCCAAACCCTTTGCGATCTCGATACTGTCTTTGGTGTGCCGCAACGCCCGCTCTCGCACCGCAGCATCCGGATTCCCAAAGGACCCATATTTATATTCCTGGTCCTGAAACAGGTTTGGATTGATCGACCCGGCTCGCACGCCATACCGCTCGGAGAACTTGTGAATCTCGTCGACGCTTTGCAACCCATTCGGGAAGTCCCACAACACGTGCAGCGCGATTGTCGGACAAGCTGCGGTCAATAATTGGACCTGCCCGGCATCGCTGAATTTCTCTTCGGTCGTCGTAGCGGCAGCCGCCTGGATAAACTTGCCGAAACGCGTTCCGGTGTTCGCAAAACCCCAAGAGGGAATCTCGATCCGAAACTGATTTAAGGCCCCAATGATTTTGTCGGGCTTGCTTGAATTCATGGCTGGCCCTCAAGGCAACACAAAGAGAGTACACAGCCCGTGGTTGCGAGGTCACGCACTTTCTGTTCACCAACGGCCGTTCCTCGTTGCAGAATGCGGGGTGAACAGCCGTTGTCGCTCACGGCAGTGTCACGACGGCAACACCGAGGCCCTTTACTGTTACGGAGTCGGACGGGAGTTTGGAAGAAGCGGGCGGATTAAACGCCGTGGACTGATCCACGGCCTCGATTTGACCACCCGTGGCGCCCGGAATGGACAACTCCAATTCGCGATCGCGTTTATTCACGAGAAGCACGCGACGTTTTCCGTTAGGCGTCATGACGGCGAGGGAAGAGAAGTACTGGCTTGACGACGCGGGTGCAATCTCGACCAATTTGTCTCCAGGCCCGAAGTTGTCCTTCAGCAGTTTGAGCACCCAAAAACGCGCGTTGGGTTTGCCGTTGCTCCAATCCACCATGGAAACGCTCGGATACTGTGTAGGATAGCCCACAAGTTGAGATTCGCCCGCGACGTCAATGCCAAGCCGCGTGAGTTCCGCGAAAATGTACGCATATACGGAGCCAGAGAGGTTCCAGTACGAATTTGGTATCGGCTGTGTGACGTGTCCGGGCGTGTCCTGGCCAAGGTCGTCAGCCGAAATGCTGCCGATTTCGTCAACCGTAGTGCGAGTTTCCGGAGAAAGGCGCTTGCGCACCTGCTCGATATACCGCACGACGTTCAGGAAGCCGTCTGCCTGAGTGAAGAAGGTGACTTGCTGAATCTCCGGCGTTTGATCCGCGGTGGGCACTGCATAGAAGTGGTAGGAAATAAAGTCCAAAGGAATGCCGGGCTTGTGGTTTTTGGGGTTCAGGAAATATTCGAAATAGCGGGGATTTTCCGAAGGTGCAGCGAGGGCCATCCCCACGAATTTCGTTTGGGGCTCTACGGCGTGGATTGATTCGACGACGGCGTCGTATATCGCGGTATAGGTTTCGGGGGTGATCTGGTGTTCGAAGTCGGGCTCGTTTAGGACTTCCCAGTAGGGAATCGAAAAGTGGTAGCCGGATTCGTGACGCTTCCCGAATTCGTCGGTGAAGCCGCCCTTGGTGTACCAGGCAAAGAGGCGGCCGTAATAGTCTGCGACTTCCTTCATGCTTGCATCGCGGAGTTCTGTCCCTTTTTCGTATTCCCAGACCACTTGATTCGGGTCATCGGGATAAGCTACTGGTTTATCGGTCTTGTACATCCACTGGGGAATGGTGCTGAAATTTAGAATCACGGAGTGACCCTTGGTTGCTTCCAGAAAGTCCATGGTCAGCGGATCAATCAGCGAGAAATCCCAAGACGTTTTTCCGCTATTGGGAGGCTCAAGTTCGGCTACGCCCAATCGGGGATACGGCAGCCACGGCACATAGCGCACATAGTCTGCCTGTAGATCGTGCAGCGCCCGGTAAGCATTGTCATGAACCGGAGTGCCCCGGCGCAGTGGGGGATTCACCACCACCTGTAGGGTGGCAGTCGTTTGCGAAACACGGATCGCTTTGTCCCAGTGCACTGTGAGTTTTGTGTTTTGCTCCTGCCCGTCTGCCCTGGCGGCGCAGAGCACGCCTGCGAGAAGCAAGAAGCCCAGTTGATTTTTCCGAAACATCGCAGTCCTCTCCGACGTACTCCACTACACGTAGGACCGAATCACACGCACAGCCATAGCAGGGATGCTGGCGCCCCGGAGAACTCCAAGTCAATCTCGGAATCATACTCTGAGAGGCCGTTTCGCTCTACAATACACCGTTCGGGGAAGCGGTCTGGCTTAATGACGACACCCTTTAAGGTAGGTCTCTTCGGAATTGGTTTGGCCGCGTACTGGTCTCAATTCGCGGGGCTCCGCGATCGTTTATCCGGCTTTATGGATCAGGTTGCGCGGCAAATTGCGCGGCCCGGAGTTGAAATCATAAACCTTGGTCTCATTGATACCCCCGAAAAAGCGCTGATCGCGGGCCACGACTTTCGAAAGGCCGACGTCGACCTGATCTTTCTCCATGTCACCACCTATGCACTTTCCTCGACGGTTCTCCCGGTGGTGCGCCGTGCGAAGGTTCCCGTCATCATTCTGAATCTTTCACCAGCGCCGGCGATGGATTACGCCTGGTTTAACTCGCTTGGGGATCGCGCAAAAATGACTAGCGAGTGGCTCGCCTACTGCCAAGCTTGTCCCGTACCCGAAATCGCTAACGTTTTCAATCGATGCCGGATTCCTTTTTTTCAGGTGACCGGAATGCTTGAAAACGATCCCGTCGCCTGGGAAGAGATCGGTGAGTGGATCGAAGCTGCTCGCGTCGCGCACATTATGGAACACAATCGTTTGGGCGTTATGGGCCACTACTACGGTGGCATGCTTGATATCTATTCGGACCTCACTCAACAATGCGCGTACTTTGGGGGACACATCGAAATTCTGGAAGTGGAGCAGTTGACAAAACTGCGTCGCGACGTCACCGAATCAGAAATCAAAAGCAAGCTGGCTCAGTTCCACGAAGCTTTCGACATCCAAACCGATTGCCCCGCGGAAGAACTTGAACGAGCCGCGCGCACTTCCGTGGCGCTAGACCACCTTGTGCAGCTCCACGCTCTTGGATCACTGGCCTATTACTACAAGGGAGACGGCAGCTCCGAAAATGAGGATGCCATTAGCTCGATCATCCTCGGTACCAGCCTCCTTACTGCGCGAGGAACTCCAGTGGCCGGGGAATACGAAATCAAAAACGTTCAGGGCATGAAAATCATGGATTCGTTCGGCGCTGGGGGATCATTCACCGAATATTACGCCGTGGACTACAACGACGACATCGTGCTCATGGGACATGACGGGCCTGGGCACATGGCCATTGCCCAAGGCAAAACCAAGGTACGGACTTTGCAGGTTTACCACGGAAAAGTGGGCCGTGGCCTTTCCGTCGAAATGTCCGTGCGCCACGGCCCGGTTACCCTTCTATCTGTCGTTCAGACCGTGGATGGCTCGCTCAAACTTTTGATGGCCGAGGCGGAATCCGTTGCTGGTTCAATTCTGGAGATCGGCAATACCAACAGCCGGTATCGCTTCTCGGTTGGCGCACGAAAGTTCCTTAACGATTGGAACGCTCATGGACCAGCGCATCATTGTGCTGTGGGCGTCGGTCACCTCGGTAGCAGGCTCAAGAAGTTGGGAGCGCTACTGGGTATGGACTGCGTGCAAGTGTGCTAGACATTGTCGGCTGAATCTGCTTGCCAAGGATTTGCGAAGTGTGTGGAGGGTTGAGGAGGATAATCCGGCATGTCCCTGCTAAACGCGATCGCGACTTTATTGCCAAGCCGATACCGTGATTGACTCTCCGCGCACAGGTCAGGCATCCGTTCCCAAGCCAAGCCTTTCCCGTCAACTTGGCCTGTTCGACGCCACCATGCTCGTCATGGGCGGCATCGTCGGCTCGGGCATTTTCATAAATCCTTACGTCGTAGCGCAACAGGTGCACACCCCAGCATTGATCCTGGCTGCCTGGATTTTTGGCGGGGTCGTTGGAGTGGGCGGCGCCTTTATCTGGGCTGAATTGGCGGCCACCCTGCCCGAAGTGGGTGGTCAGTACGCTTACCTCCGCGAGGCCTATCATCCAGCGGTCGCATTCCTCTACGGATGGGTGCTGCTGCTCGTCATCCAGACTGGAGGCATGGCGGCCGTATCCATCACATTCGCCCGGTACTTTTTAGATCTCACTGGTTTGCAGGTGCGCGATTGGGTCGTTGCCACAGCAGCACTCGCTGTCCTGACTCTCATCAACTGTCTCGGCGTAAAAACCGGCGGACGCACGCAGAGTGCGCTCATGGTCATGAAAATCCTCGCCATCTCCGCCCTCGTGATCGCCGGCCTTGCTTTGACCGGCAGGTATGCAACCGTAACCACCGCAGCCGAGCGCCATTGGTCGCTCACCTCGTTTGGCGCAGCGATGGTCCCTGTGCTATTCGCTTATGGAGGATGGCAGACGGCCAACTTCCTTGCGGCGGAAGTGAAGGAGCCAAAGAAAAACCTGCCTCGCGGACTTCTGCTTGGAGTTCTCGGCGTAGTGGTGTTGTACCTCGGCGTGAACTGGGTGTGCCTGCGCTCGCTCGGCCCCCAGGCGCTCGCGGCAACAACTACCCCCGCCACCGCCGTCATGCGCCTGGCATTGGGCCAGCGCGGCGCGACGTTCATTGCCGCTGCCATCGCTATCTCCACGCTCGGCTTTCTCAGCCAGGCCATCTTGACTGCGCCTCGCGTTTACTTTGCCATGGCCGATGACGGTCTCTTCTTCCGCGCGATCAAATGGCTCGATCCTCGTACCCGCGTACCCGTGCTGGCTATCGTTCTGCAGAGCGTCTGGACGATCGTGATCGCTCTCTCGGGCCGCTATGAACAAATTTTGAATTACGTCGTTTCCATGGATTTTCTATTCTTTGGACTCACCGCCACCACCATCTTCGTGTTCCGGCGGCGCGCCGCGCGCGGTGAAATGAATGCCAGCCAAGGTTATCGTATGCCGGGCCATCCGGTCAGCACCACACTGTTCGTCGCGATATGCTGGTGGGTCGTGGCCAACACCGTCTATCGTTATCCTCAGAACAGTCTCATCGGTTTCGCTCTGTTGCTGGCGGGCATCCCGGTTTACTGGTTCTGGAGCCGGCGAACACCGCCGCGACCTGCGAATTCGTAATCGGGTTTTTCTGTAATCGGGAGAGCAACACATGAATGATCCGCGGTCTGATGCCGTCTCGCGCTATCTGGCCTGGGCCAAGCTGCATTCGAATGCGCGCTTCAACCTGACGGCCAGTGGCGTTTTGGACTATCCGCTTGCTGAATTGCCGGTGCACATCCAGGACCTTGAGATCGGCGGGACCGGAGCGTACGGTTATCAACCGCTGATGGAACGCTTGGCGGTGAAGGCGGGTGTGCCTCAGGAATGTCTCGTCTACACCCTGGGGACATCGATGGCAAACTTCGTGGCGTTGACAGCTCTCGTCCACCGCGGTGATGAGGTTCTGATTGAGCGGCCCACCTACGACCCGCTGCTGGCCATCCTCGATCACATCGGGGCCAAGGTGATTCGCTTCGAACGTCCCGCGGAACACGGATTCCATCTAGATCTGGAGGAACTCGAGCGCAAACTCAGTCCCGCAACGCGCCTTGTGGTTCTTTGCAACCTTCATAACCCAAGCGCTGCTCTTACCGACGAGGCTACGATGCGCCAGGTAGGCGCGATTGCCGCCAAAGTTGGGGCGCGCGTTCTGGTGGACGAGGTGTATCTCGAGACCTTGTTCGACCAATCGTGGCGTTCTTCCTTTCATCTTGGACCGAATTTCGTTGTTACCAGCAGTTTGACCAAAGCCTATGGCCTCAGCGGCATTCGCTGCGGATGGATTCTTGCCCATCCGGAGCTCGTCCAGCGCATGTGGCAGGTGGTTGATTTCACCTACGGTAGCCCGGTGCATCCAGCCGAGCTTCTTGCCGTGATTGTCCTCGATAATCTCGATCGCGTGCGCCATCGCGCCCGCGCCCTTCTGGAAACGAATCGCACGCTGGTGAACGCGTTCCTCGCTAAGCATCCGCAACTCGATTGCGAACCTAGCCGCTTCGGCACTACCGTGTTTCCACGCCTCACGGGGGGCCGTACCTCCGTATTTGTGCGCATCCTGCATGAACAATTCGAGACCAGCGTAGTGCCAGGGGAATTCTTCGAGCAACCACAGCACTTCCGCGTCGGCTTTTGCCGAGATACAGAGACAGTCCGCGGAGGACTCGAGCGCATGGCCTCCGCCCTCCAAACATTACGTTAGCGTATCAGTCTCTGTTCGCTGACTACCGCGGGAGCCAGCCGCCATCGACCACTAGTACATGTCCGTGCACATAATCGCTGGCCGGAGAACACAGAAACACGGCGGCTCCGGCAAGATCGCCAGGTTCGCCCCAGCGTCCAGCGGGAATGCGCTCCAGAATCTGGCGGCTGCGAAGCGGGTCATTACGAAGCGCTTCGGTGTTGTCCGTCGCTATGTAACCCGGCGCAATGGCGTTCACGTTGATTCCTTTCGCGGCCCACTCATTAGCGAACGCTCGTGTGAGTTGTGCCACGCCACCTTTTGCCGCGGCATAAGCCGGCACCAGAATTCCTCCCTGGAACGAAAGCACTGACGCGATATTCAGGATTTTTCCGCCAGTCCCTTGTTTGAACATTTGGCGTGCGGCAAGTTGCGACAGCCGAAACACCGCGGTTAGATCCACGGCGATCACCTGGTCCCAATCTTCGGAAGAATATTCGATGGCGGGAGACCGGCGAATAATTCCCGCATTGTTTACCAGGATATCGAGCGATCCAAGTTCTGCCACGGTCTTTTCGACCAACGCAGAGCACAGCTGCGCATCTGCGACGTCGCCAGCGAAATAAAAGGATCGCCGCCCCAGCGCCTCAATGTCGGCGCAGACTCCTCCCGGATGCGGATCACGGCCATGGCACGCAACATTTGCGCCGGCCTCAGCAAGCGCAAGTGCGATGTCGGCGCCGAGACCTCGGTGCGAACCGGTAACCAAGGCATTCTTGCCGTGAAGTTGGAAGGCTGCGAGGCTCATCGTTTTACTCTCCCCAGGAAGATGATATTGCAAGATTCTCAGATCCTGCGCACCAACCCGCGTTCCGTGGCATCGGTGTTGCGAACGAGCAGCAGCACCAAAAGCATTCCGGCAAAGGGAATCAGCCCGGCGATGATCATCAGCGGATCGAACAAATGAGTGCCAGTTGCGAGACGAGCATCGGAGAGCCGTCCAGCCAATAGGTACACGATGATGGTGCCAAGGGCCGCCCCTGTTCCGCTCAAACCGCTCACCGAGGCCACCGACTCGCTCGTAAAAAGGTCCGACGGCAGCACATTGGCAATGGTAGTGAACGATGCGTAGGAAAATGTGGCCAGACCGAAAAGCAGCGCCAGCAGATACAAGTTCACCGTAAAGATCGTGGGGATCAGAAGCATGACCCCGAGTCCGCCAAACACCGCCAACGCCTTGCGCGCGTTGCCGACGGACCAGCCGCGCTTGATGAGATACCCGGACATGCCTCCGCCAAAAAAATTGCCCAAATCGGCTGCGAGAAAAGGGATCCACACGGCAATCAAGCCATTCTTCAGAGGAATCCCTTTGGCGACCAGATAAATGGGAAACCAATCAGCGATGAAAAAGAAAACCGGATCAGTGAAAGTTCTGGCGACGATGGTTCCCCAGGTCTGCGGCAATTTCAGAAGATCGCGCCAGCGCGGCCGCACTTTGTTTCGGGCTCCGGGCTCCATCGTGTCAGAGAGGATCATGTTTCGCTCGGCCTCACTGATGCGCGGATGTTCTTGCGGCGTGTAGTACAGCCAGCGCCAGGCCAACAACCAAGGAATGCCGAGCAAGCCAGGAACAACAAAAGCGGTGCGCCAGCCGTAGCGGAAATAGATCCACAGAACAAAAAAAGGTGCAATCGCGCCGCCAATCGAAGAGCCACTGTCAAACAAGGCGGTCGCCAACCCGCGCTCGTGTTTCGGAAACCACTCCGAGACGGCTTTGGTGGCCGCGGGCCAGTTACCCGATTCCGCGGCGCCAAGGAAAAAACGGAAGCCAAGAAAAGAGTAAAAGCCGCGCGCAAGGGGAGTCAGCAGCGAAACCAGGGAATACCATGCCACCGTGATGCTCAAGCCGCGTTTCGTGCCGAGGCGATCCATCAGCCGGCCGCAGAGCGTCTGACCGATGGAATAGGCAGCGCGAAACGCAATCACGATGGCAGCGTAATCGGTGTTCGTCCAATGGTAATCGCGCTTCAGAAACGGAGCGAGCAGAGAGAGTGTCTGGCGATCAATGTAGTTGATGACCGTGGAGGCAAACAGGATTCCGCCGATCCACCACCGCAGAGACGGAATGGTGCGGCGCCCACCGGAATTCGATGGGTTCTCCATCAGGAAGCCGCGCAGGGGGAAGAACGACGGGCAGCCATTTGTCAGGCCGAAGCCGTAAGCGCCGAGAGCGTTGTGGGGCTGAGCAACGCGGAAGACTGCCGGTCGAGATACACGGTGGCATTCGCATGATTCCGCAGGATCGAAGAAGGCGCCATCGGACTAATGTCTCCATCGAAGCAGGCTTTGATCGCGGCTGCTTTGCGAGCGTCAGGAACGACAGCAAGAACCTCTTTGGCCTTCAAAACCTGGCGTACCGACATGGAAACAGCGTGCTTGGGAACTTCGTCGAGATTTTTGAACCACCCTTCGCCGACTTGCTGCAGCCGGCACGCATGGTCAAGAACCACGATGATGTACGGCTCTTCCGTCTCGAAATCGGCGGGAGGATCGTTAAACGCAATGTGCCCATTTTCGCCGATTCCGAGAAACGCGATATCAATTGGTGCCGTGGTGATGGCTTTGCCCACGCTGCGAATAACCTCGGCAGGATCCTTGCTCCCATCGAGCAGGTGGTAGTTGGTTATACCAGTCTTCGCGATCAGGCGCTCTTGAAGGAATTTGCAGAAGCTCGCCGGATGCGTCATAGGCAAACCAATGTACTCGTCCAGATGGAACAGTTCGACTTGCTTCCACATGATTCCTGGGGTCGTTGTCAGAGCTTCGAGGAATTCGAATTGCGACGCAGCGCTGGCGGCCACGACACGAGCTGTCCCGCGCTCTGCGATCGCGGTGCGAATGGCTGCGGCAGCCTGGCTAGCGGCGGCCTTACCCAGTGATGCTTTGTCATCAAAGACTCTGAGAAGCATTCTCCAGCCTCCTATGCCGTAGAGCTTCGCGGATCTTGCCGATGAAAAGCGCCTTAAAATCCGCCGCGAAGCCTTGACATCATACCAGACGCGTGATGTCCTCTTGCTTCCGCTCGATCAGGAACACGCAGGGTTGGAACGGCGTCTCTGAGCGGACTTTTCGAGAAAATCGCAGTGACTCGAGGGAGAGTATGGGAAACAACTCTGCAAGAAGCGCAATAGAATCGCGGCAAGGGCGCTGCGGGACGCTAGCAGCGGTGTGCGCCTTGTTGGCGGTCCTGGCATTGTGTTGGCCCGCAGCTGCCAAGGCCCAGACCATTCAGGTGGACTCCACCCCCAGCCACGTTGTGAACACCTTCAGTCCACCCCATGCGCTCGGCTCGACCGTCGATCGCGTGCCCAGTAACGCCACTGACCCGTTCTTCAAGCCCGAAGCGATTCAGAAAATCTTGTCGGCGGGATGGGGCGCGATCAGTTATCGCCAAAACACAGATCTGTTCGTGCAGGCCTGGCACTGGAATCCCAAAGGAACCTGGAGCGATCCCGCCGGCAAGGGCTACTTCACCGGCGACGCCAACCCCACCGAAATGATCCGGCATTCCTACGGGTATGCCTTGCAGCACCGTGGATTCACGCGCAACGGTGGCCTTGAGGATGAACTTTACTCCCGCCTGAACGATGGGGACCTGCACACCTACTGGAAGAGCAATCCCTACTTGACGCAGGCGTTCACCAAAGAAGACGACGGGCTCCATGCGCAGTGGATCGTAATCGACCTCGAATCCAAGCAACAGGTCAACGCGATCCGCATCGCATGGGCCGAACCCTATGCCAGCGTCTATAAAGTGCAGTATTGGGCGGGCACCGGCGACGCCATGGACGAGCAAGACTCCGGCAACTGGAAGACATTCGCATCAGGAGCGGTCAGGAAAGGGAAAGGCGGAACGGTCACGTTGCGCTTGGATTCGTCCGGCGTCTCTGCGCGGTGGGTTCGCGTGCTGATGAGCAAATCTTCAAACACCTGCGATACACATGGAGCCGGCGACCGTCGCAATTGCGTGGGTTACGCCATCAAGGAAGTCTATCTGGGAACGCTGGACGGCAAGGGGGAATTCAACGATTTCCTCCGGCACTCCAAGGACCAGAATCAGTCCGCGACGTATTGCTCTTCCGTAGATCCGTGGCACGAACCCAGCGACCTGTTCGTCGCGCCCGACCAGATGGCGTCGGGAGATCAGCCCGGCTTCGATCTGTTTTACACCAGCGGTATCACGCGAGGCCTGCCCGCGATCATTCCCGTGGCCATGCTCTACGCCACGCCGGAGGATTCCGCCGCGGAAATTGCATACGTCGAGAAACGCGGTTATCCGATTGCCTATGTAGAAATGGGTGAGGAAGCCGACGGCCAGTACATGATTCCGGAAGACTATGGCGCGCTGTATTTGCAATGGGCCAAAGCGCTCCACGCCATCGATCCAAAATTGAAACTCGGAGGCCCCGTCTTCCAGGGAGTCACGGAAGACATCAAGGTTTGGAAAGACGCGCGCGGCTGCGACTCGTGGTTCGGCCGATTCCTCGATTACCTCAAAGCTCATCAGCGCCTCTCGGACTTTGCCTTCATGTCCTTCGAGCACTATCCCTACGACGGCTGCGAGACACCGTGGGAAAACTTGTACCAGGAGCCGCAGTTAATCACCCACATCATGCAAGTGTGGCGCGACGACGGACTACCTCCTGGAATTCCCATGTTCGACACCGAGACCAACGCCCACGGTGGAGAAGCCTCGGTCGACGTCTTTGGCGCTCTCTGGTTGGCTGATTCGTTTGCCGGATTTCTGACGGCCGGTGGCAAAGGAACGTTTTACTACCACGACCTGCCGTACTCGCCGCCACATCCCAATTGCAAGAATAGCTGGGGCACGTATCGCATGTTCATGACGGACGAGAAGTATGAAATCAAGACGCCGACGTCGCAGTATTTCGCGGCACAGATGCTGACGAAGGAATGGGTGCAACCGACAGACGCCCAGCATCGCCTGTTTCGCGCCGTTGGGGACATCAAGGATCCCAGCGGCCATGTTTTGGTCACGGCGTACGCGGTCTTGCGACCAGACGGGCAGTGGTCCGTCCTGCTGATCAACAAGGACCACGATCACGACCATGCCGTGCGCGTGGTATTCCAGGATTCCGAAGCCAAAAAAGACAGCGGCTTTGCCGGCCCGGTTACCATGATCACCTTCGGCAAAAATCAATATCAGTGGCATCCCGCCCGCAGGAATGGCTATGCGGACCCCGATGGGCCGACAGCCACTTCGACGATTTCGGGCGGAGATGATGTGCACTACACGCTGCCGCCAGCTTCCGTAACCGTGTTGCGAGGCCGTATCGCAGCACCAGGCGTGGAAAACAGGTAGCGCGAGGCTTTCCACTCAGGCCTGGCAAGGCGAGACCTGGGGCCGGAAGTAACATTACTGCGAGGCATGGAGCTACGTGCTTCGTTTTCCACTTGCCGCTGGACACTGGTCGCTGGTCACTAGATACTTTTCCACATGTTCAGCGCCGCTCTGCTCGATCATTTCCAGCACCCGCGCAATGCCGGTGAACTCCCCGCTGCAACCGCCTGCGTCGAAGTCAGCAACCCTGTCTGCGGCGACATCCTGCAGCTGTCCGCGATTCTCGACGACCACGACCGTCGCATCCGCGAAGCCCGTTTCCTCTGTCGCGGCTGCACTGCCTCGATCGCTTCGGCTTCCCTCCTCACCGAACTCATACAGGGCAGGGAACTAAGCGAACTCGACGCCATCCGCCCAGAATCGCTGGCGCAGTCCCTGGGGGGCCTCCCTCCCGCCTCTTTTCACGCCGCGCAACTAGCCGTCGACGCCCTAAAAGCATTGCTCCACCAACTCCGCCAAACATCACAGCATTAGCGAGGTTCTGGCAGTCGAGCGTGCGGACCAAGACAGCCCGCATCGTCGTCTCCTGCAAAATTGCTAACTGTTGGTGGTGTTGTGTTGTTCTTCTCTTCCAACTTAAAACTGATAACTGCTAACTGGAAACTTCTATTCTCATTCCATCGACCGCAGCACTCGTTCCAGCGTCTCCGGATCATTCAAATTCAACACGCATCCTTCTTCCGTTGTCGGGTGCTCGTGTATGTCTTTCGCGTGTGCCCACACCACCGCCCGTGCTCCCACGTCCATCGGAGCCTTCTCCAGCTCCGCGTAAAGCTCCTTGGAAAAAACCACGGGATGTCCGCGCCTTCCTTCATAAACCGGTAGCACAATCGGCGCACGCAAGGCATAAAACTGCGCAATCAGGTCATTCACCAGTCCTGCCGTAATCAACGGATGATCGATCAGGCATAGCAGAATCCCGTCCGTGCCCCGCGGCAAACTCCGCAACGCCGCCACAATTGAACTCAGCTGCCCTTTTTCCCAGTCCGCATTGATGATGATCTCATCCGGTTCGAGCTCTACGGCTTTCGCAATCGGCTCCGCGTGCGCACCCAGCACCACTCGGCGCACACCAATTCGCGGGTGCGACGTCACTTCCAGTAAATGTTCCAGAAAAACCCGGCCCTGGTAGGGAAGCAAAGCCTTCGGCGAGCCCATTCGACTCGACGACCCCCCGGAAAGGATCACCGCCGCGAGCATGACTCTTCCTTCTAGCGCGATTCGACGGCGTCTCGCGCCTCCAGCTTTAGCTTCTTATGGGCAGACGTCTCCGCATTTCTCCGCACTGCCACCAGCTCCGCCACGATACTCAACGCAATCTCTTCCGGCGACAGCGCCCCAATCTCCAGTCCCATCGGCGCGTACACCCGGTCGAACTCGTCCATCCGGTAGCCTTCTTTTTCGAGCGCCTTGTACACGCTCAGAACTTTTCGCTTGCTTCCAATCATTCCCACATACCGCGCCTTCGTCCGCACCGCCCACGCCAGCACGCGCATATCGTCCTTATGTCCGCGTGTCACGATCACCAGGTACGTCGAAGCGTTTGGTTGCAGTTTATCGAATGCCTGGTCGTAACCCGTGTAGATCTCCTGCGCCATCGGGAATCGCTGCGCATTCGCAAACGCTTCGCGGTCGTCCACCACCGTTACGCCAAAACCCGCCGCGTGCGCTGCCTTGGCCACTGCCGTCGATACGTGCCCGCCTCCGAATAGCACCACCACCGGCTGCGGCAATATCGGCTCAACAAATACTTCCACCGTCCCGCCGCAGATCAATCCGTTGTCGTACGTCGCCTCGTTGTTCAGATGAAATACCAACTTTCGCGGCGCTTCTTTCTGCATCACCTCTTTTGCTGCTGCCCACACATCCGCCTCTACGCAGCCTCCGCCAATTGTTCCCTGCGTCGAGCCATCTTCCCGTACCAGCATCCGCGAACTTTCAAAACTCGGGATCGATCCGTTCGTATGCACGATCGTCGCCAGCGCGCCCCGTTGCCCCGCTCGCCTCATCCTCACGATTTCCTCAAACAGGTCCATGCTTTGCGTCTTTCTCCAGGCTCCCGCGGCTCTTCTCGGTGCGCCCCATCAGCCTACGGCCACCTTTCTCCTCTGTCAATTGCGTCGCTCTGATTGGGTCGCTCTGAAACTGGCCTTGACCTGCCCTACCTGGCGCTTGCCCCGCCCGCAGGCGACAACAGCGACGAGACTTGTCGGACTTAGCCCCAGGAATGAGTTATATTCATGAGTCTCACCTGTTCGCGCCGTGCTTCAGGGTTCAGGTTCGCTCGACCTTGACCGCTACAATGAGGAAGAAATCGCGCTTTGCGAGATGTGCGTTCCATGGGAGCAATGGAGGATTGCCGAATGCTTTTGGCCGAGCGACATTCATTGAACAAGGCACTATGGCGATTGCTCCTGCTTGCAGTGGGGATCCTGGGGCTCAGCGGATTGGCTGCGGGACAAGCCAACGCGCCGCGGTTTCGCGTCGTTGCCCTCGCCGAGCACGGGGGAATCCACAAGCCGTTTGTGGACGCCGCCAAAGTGTGGCTGGCAAAAATGGCCACCGAGAACAACTTCACGGTGGACTACATTGAAGACACCGAACAAATCAACGACGCGTTCCTGGCGAACTACAGCTTGTTCATTCAACTGAATTATCCGCCCTACAACTGGACGGACACGGCCAAGGCTGCGTTCATCAAGTACATCGAAGAAGGCCGAGGCGGCTGGATTGGATTTCACCACGCAACCCTGCTGGGCGAATTCGACGGCTTCCCGATATGGCCCTGGTTCCATGATTTCATGGGCGGCATCCGGTTCAAGACCTACATTCCAACGTTCGTGACCGGGACAGTCACGGTCGAGGACAAGAATCATCCGGCCATGCAGGGCGTCAAGTCTCCGTTCGTGATCGAAAATGAAGAGTGGTACACCTACGACAAGTCGCCGCGCCCCAACGTGCATGTTCTGGCCAGCGTCGACGAGAAAACCTACACACCTTCGACGGACATCAAGATGGGCGACCATCCGGTAATCTGGACCAACGAACACTACAAAGCGAAAAATATCTACATTTTTATGGGCCACCATGCGGAGCTATTCCAGAATGCGGCGTTTACCCAGATCTTCAAGAACGCGATTTTCTGGGCCGCGGGCAAGTAGGATGACATCAAATGGGTGCTGAGAGATTCGGCGGGGGAGAGATTGTGAAATCGATTCGATGCCTCTTCGTAGCAGGGCTGCTGTTGTTGGCGGCGTCGAGTTCCACGGCTGTGCCGAACGAGCCGGCGTTCAGGGTGCTGGCATTTTATTCGACCAACGTTGAGCCGGATCACGTGCATGTTGCCAACGACGCTCTGGTCTTCTTCAAAGAATTAGCGGCGAAGGACAATTTCGCGTTCGAGGCCACGACCGACTGGGACAAGCTAAACGCGAAGGACTTGAAGCCCTACCAGGTGGTTATTTGGCTGAATGATTTTCCGCACACGCCCGCTCAGCGCGCCGGGTTCCAGAACTACATGGAGCACGGCGGAGGTTGGTTGGGTACCCACGTCGCGGGTTACAACGATGAGTCCACGAAGTGGCCGTGGTTTGTCGATTTTCTCGGAGGCGCGGTTTTTTACTCCAACAACTGGCCGCCACTGCCTGCGAAATTAATCGTGGACGACCAGACCAGTCCCGTGACCCAGGGTTTGCCCGCCGCCTACGACGCGCCAGCGAATGAATGGTATTTGTGGAAGCCGAGCCCTCGGCTCAATAAAAATGTTCGCGTGTTGGTCACTTTGGCTCCTTCCAATTACCCAATTGGCGTAAAAGATGTGATCAAAGAAGGTGATTTGCCGGTGGTTTGGACCAACACGAAGTACAACATGATTTACCTGAATATGGGGCACGGCGAAAAGATTTTTCGAGACGCAACGCAAAACAAGCTGTTCGCAAACGCCATACTCTGGCTCGGAAGCAAGCAGTAGTTCCCTAGGAAGAAGGATGGCTCGTAATGAAGATGCTTGGCAGGCTGATACTTCTGATATGCGTGGCAATCACCGGCCGTTGCATGGCCCAGGGGCCGGCGGAGCCGCACGCAAAAAAGCATCTGCTGGTTATCGGCGAAGAAAAAGGTTACCGCCACGAAGCCGTGTCGCACGCCATGGCCACCATCGAGCGCCTGGGTCGCGAAAGTGGATTGTGGGACACCACGATACGCACCGACACCGAAGCACTGACCAAGAAAAAACTCGAATTCAACGCAAAAAACCTCAACGATTTCGATGCCGTGATGTTTTACACTGGCGGCGAGCTGGAAATGAACCCTGAGCAGAAAGCTGCGCTGCTTTCCTTTGTGCATGACGATGGCAAGGGCTTCATCGGCGTGCACAGCGCCACCATCACGTTTACCGAGTGGCCGGAATACGGAGAGATGATCGGCGGATATTTCGACGAGCATCCCTGGGGCACCTTTGACGCTCCAATCATCGTGGAAGATCCCAAGTTTCCGGGCATGGAACAGTGGCCGAAGTCGTTTGTTCTGCGAGACGAGATCTATCAAGCCAGGAATTATTCTCGCGACAAGGTGCGCGTCTTAATGCGCCTGGATAGTTCCAAGCTCGATCCGAACAACCCAAGAGTCCACCGCAAAGATCTGGATTTTGCCGTCACTTGGGCCAAAATGTATGGAAAAGGGCGCGTGTACTACTCCACGCTCGGCCACGTCGACCAGAACTGGGATGATCCCCGGATCCAAAAGATGTATGCCGAGGCCATTCAATGGGCCATGGGGCTAGTGGACGCGGAGGTAAACCCCAGGCCGCTGCCCAAATAGTCGGGCAGTGCGATCGTCACAGGCGGTGACAGCCGCCACGGATTCTGCGGCACGATGAAAGTAATATTGTAATCAGCCGTAGTGCTGGCGTCAGAACTCAATCGCTCCGGGATGCAAAGGGAGGCGCAAAAGAAATGCGGCGCGTGTTTTTATTCTTGCTGATGACTTGCGCGGTGTGGGGACAGGAGAACCACCCGATTCTGGCTCTGGCTTCGCCGGCTCCGGATTTTGCATTGCCCGGCGTTGATGGCAATATCCATCACCTCAGCGATTATGCCGTCAGCCCGATCCTGGTTGTCGTCTTCACCTGCAATCACTGCCCGATCGCCCAAATGTACGAACAACGCATCCAGCAACTGGATGACGATTACCGCAACCGCGGCGTCGCCGTCGTCGCGATTCAGGGCAACGACCCCAAAGCCATTCGCATCGACGAACTGGATTCCTCCGACATGAGCGACACTCTCGAGGAAATGAAGATCCGAGTGGCATACAAGCACCTGCACTACACCTATCTGTACGACGGGGAAACACAATCCGTCACTCGCGCCTATGGTCCTCAGGCCACTCCTCACGTGTTCATCTTCGATAGGCAGCGCCAGCTCCGCTACGAAGGACGAATGGACAACAGCTACCGCATCGAACAGGTGAAGACCCAGGACGCGCGCAACGCCATCGACGCCCTGCTGGCCAATCAGGATCCGCCGGTCAAACATACCGGAGTGTTCGGCTGCTCCACGAAGTGGCAAGAGAAGGAAGCCTCGCGGAAGGAAGCCCTGCGGAAGATCGAGGAGCAACCCGTGCAATTGGAGATGGCGACCGCCGACGATCTGAAGAAGCTGCGAACCAATCCAACCAGGCACATGCTGCTCGTTAGCTTCTGGGCAACGTGGTGTGGCTCGTGCATCGAAGAGTTTGCCGATTTCGAAGAGACCTACCAGATGTACAAGGTCCGCGACTTCGATTTGGTAACGGTGGCGGCGAACATGCCCGACGAGAAAACCAGCGTGATGAAGATGCTCGAGAAAAAGCGTGCCACCAGCCGCAACTTGTTGTTTGCGTCCGAAGATACGCCCGCATTGCAACGAGCATTTGATCCGACCTGGGAATCGGCGGTTCCCTACACGGTTTTGCTCGACGAGAACGGCAAGGTTCTCTACAAAAAGCTGGGCAGCGTGGATATCCTGGAATTGCGTCGAACCATCCTCGCGAACCTCCCATCCGATTACTCCGGGTTCAACAAGTACTGGCAGTCCGGCTCGGGCGATCGAACAGCAGCGAAGAGCGGCAGTAAATGACACTCGGGAATGTGCAGGCCTGATACCTCGCGTTATCCGCAAATGAACGAGAGATTGCCGCGGTAATTTCTTCCCTCCAATCGCCCACAAGACTCGTTGTAAAATTTGCCACAAGCCAGGGGGACCATAAGGCACACTGTTCGAGCACCCTGCTCATTCCCCAGCGGCGCAGCTGTCTGTGGTTGTTTCTCTGATCGGTCGAGCGGAGCCGTACCAGGTCGCATGACCAATGCGTGGAACTCAAAGAGGTGACCGAGATGTCCGATGAAGCTGCGAAGGACGTATTGACGCGAAGGGGTTTTCTGGGCGTTAGCTCCGCAGCTCTCGCGGCCGCGGGCATGCGCTCGGTAGAAAATATAGCGCCGCAAGAACAGCCGGACGAGAAATCCAAAGCCGATCGGAGCGCCAGCGAACCGGGCCCCGCAAATAGCGCTCTGGACGCCGCAAATCCGGACTCCGTCACGCCTCCACGGACCGACGCTGGCGGCGTGCAAACTTTCAAATATCCCTTTTCGTTCTCGCACAAGAGGTTGCACGAAGGCGGTTGGTCGCGTGAAGTCACTATGCGGGAACTCGCCGTTTCAAAAACCATGGCGGGCGTAGACATGCGCTTGACGGCTGGCGGCGTCCGCGAACTTCATTGGCACACGGCTGCCGAATGGGCTTTCATGTTGTATGGCAACGCGCGCATCACCTGCATCGATGCGGAGGGCAAGAGTTTCGTCACCGACGTGAAAGAAAACGACCTCTGGTTTTTTCCTACGGGCATTCCGCATTCGATTCAGGGGCTTGGGCCTGACGGATGCGAATTCCTGCTGGTCTTTGATGATGGGAACTTCTCGGAATACGAGACGGTTCTGCTTTCGGACTGGATGGCGCACACTCCTCCGGAAGTTGTCGCCAAGAACTTCGGCGTCAGCGAAAAGGCGCTCGCCAACATGCCAAAGAAAGAGTTGTTTATCTTTCAGGCGGAGGTTCCCGGGCCGCTGGAGGAGGATCGGCGCATCGCCGCAGGCAAACTCGGCCCCTCGCCAATCGATTTTGCGTATCGCACTATGCAGTATCCGCCAACGAAACGCAACAACAGCGGCGAGGTGCGGATCATTGATTCGAACACCTTCAAAATATCCACCGCCATCTCCGCCGCCATCGTAACTGTGAAGCCCGGCGGCGTCCGCGAATTGCACTGGCACCCGAATGCCGACGAATGGCAGTATTTCTTTGGCGGCAAGGGACGCATGACTGTGTTCGCCACCGGAGGCCGTGCTCGCACCATGGACTTCGAGACCGGCGACGTCGGCTACGTGCAAAAGACCCTCCCCCACTACATCGAAAACACTGGCACCACCGACCTGAAGTTCCTGGAGATGTTCAAGAGCAGCTTCTATCAAGACCTGGCCCTTTCGGAATGGCTGGCGCACACTCCGCCGCAACTTGTGGCCGCTCACCTGCGCCTTGATAAGGCGACTCTGGACGCCTTGCCAAGAGAAAAGCCCCTAATCATGCCCGGATAGCGGAAAAAAGCCGCCAATCCCTTGGGGACGGAGCAGTTTTCGACCATGAATGAAATGGGCGCATGTTGCCTATTTGTCACTTATAATAACCCTCTCTTCCCGTATTGTGTAGAATAAGTATGGCGGAAAATCACTCACCATGACTGACGAGAGCGCAAAGAGAGCGGCACAGGAGTATCTGGCCGCTAAACTCTCCGAAGAGAACCAGCTCTACGAAGACACGGCCAATCTCGAAGCGGCGATCGCCCTTGGGCCGAAGGTCTGGAAGACGCTTGCCGACACGGTCCTCGCGCATTGCCGCGAATGGAATGCCGTGACCGGCGATCAGTCGTTAAGCTACAAGGAGACGGCGCTGGGCGATTTACGTATCCGCTGCACCGGCCGCGAAAATTATCAGATGTTTGTGCGCTATGATCCCGGCACGCGGCTGGTCACCATCAAGAACACCGCGCGCCCCGAAAGCGAGCCAGACACCATTCTTCGCATAGAAGGGTATGCAGCAGAACAGGGACGCGATGCGCATCTGGTGCGAAACAAGGAACCGGTGAACCTGGATATGCTCATTCTCGGGCACCTCCGCGTACTGGCGGGGCTTAGCCGTCGTGCGAAATAGCGCTATGGCGCCAACTGCTATATAGTTCTTCTAATACGCGAACCACGAAATCCACGGAAAAATATAGTGTTGCCAACGCTGCTATATAGGTCTATAGTCGCGGCGTTCGTAATTTTCTGTCCCGAGGTGGTTCCTATGACAATCCGTCTTTCCACGCGTGTACCCAGGCACGTGCTTTCCTTCTTGCTTGCCAGCCTGCTGCTCCCTCTGTTTCTCGCCCTTCCTCTCCTCGCAGGCCAGCAGGGCCAGGACAAAGATGATCATCACGACCGCGGAAAAGTGGTCGGTGGCTATTTCGAAGAATGGAGTATTTATTTTGCCGGCTATAACGTCGCCAATCTTCAGGCCAACGGCGTTGCCGACAAGCTTACTCACCTTACTTATGCCTTTGGCAAGGCCACTCCCACCGGATGCGCCATTGCCGATTCCTGGGCCGATTATCAATCCCCGTACCTTCCCAGCGTCAGCGGCGCGCCTTACACCGGGCCGCTGTTCGGCAACTTCGCAGCCCTGCAGCAACTGAAGCAATTGCATCCCAATCTGAAGGTGCTAATTTCGCTTGCCGGCGCTGACGGCTTCTCTGCCGCCGCTAGTACCGCGGCTGGTCGCCAGACCATGGTGGCGAACTGCATCGACCTTTTCATCAACGGGAATCTTGTTGACGGAGTTTCCGCGGCAGGCGTCTTCGATGGCATCGACATCGATTGGGAATTCCCAACCGCCTCTGACACCGTCAACGCAACGCTCCTGATGCAGGAATTCCGCAAGCAACTGGACGCGCTAGGGAAAACCAACGAGAAACACTACCTGCTCACCATGTTCGGTCCGGCCGGACAACAAAATTTCTCCAACATCCAGTTAGCGGCCGTGGCCAGGCAGCTCGACTATTACAACGTGCAGGGCTACGATTTCCACGGCACCTGGGAAACCTCCACCAATCACGCTTCGCCCCTGTTCGACGACAAGCAGGATCCTGTCCAGGACGAAAACTTCAATATTGAGTACACCATCCATTCCTACTTGCAGGCGGGCGTTCCGGCAGAGAAACTCGTGCTTGGCATTCCCGCGTATGCGCGCGGATGGACAGGTGTTCCGAGCACCGACAACGGCTTGTACCAGACCTCGACCGGACCCGCTCCATTCCCCCCGGCGGACTATCTGCAAACTCCCGGCGTCATCACCTATCTCACGCTGACCGGGCTCAGCGGCTTCACGCGGCATTTTGACTACCGGAGGATTGCGGTCTGGCTGTACGACCCCAACACCGAAACGTTTTGGTCCTATGACGATCCCGTTACCGTGTGGCTGAAGACGGCCTACGCGCGCACGCGTGTGCCCGGCGGCCTCGGCGGCGAGTTCGTGTGGGCCCTCAAGGATGACGACGCGAACGGCACGATCGTGAAAACCATCGCGGCCGGCTTGCGTTAACCAACCTGCGCCGAACACTCTAGCGCAATCTTGCGCTTCGTGAGGGGCGCAGTAGCTTGGCGCTGCGCCTCGCGTCCTTCGATCAGATGTTTCCGCTACCAAACACAAGAGCTCGGCCCATCCCCGAGAATCGAATTTCAGTGATGGTCCGCAACCCGTCCCTGCCTTCGGTGTAAACAATTGCATTCTCAACGTATTTGACGTTGCGATCCACCCACTTTCCCTCGACCACAGCCGTGCTTCGATTCATCTGAATTTTTACAATGGCGTCGGGCAAGTACGATTCCCAGCTTATGGTGCACTCTCCGACAGGTAGGCTCGCACCATCTAGCCTCAGCGCGCGAGGTATCCTGAAGTCCCGCGAACCTCTTTCAAAAGAGCGCGGCGTGAAACCGCGTGACGCCAGAGTCTTGTGTACCGTCTCGGCTTCCTGGTCCGTGCCGTAAGGTCCCACGAGCACCTGGTAAGACTTCTTCCAAAAACTATTCTTTTGGACCACGGAGACGGGAAACCCGAATTGCGACAATTTGTCAGTCGTCTTGTCCGCCCAAACCCTGTTACTAAATCGCCCGACTTCAAGAAACTTTTCGGCCGGTGATTCGGTGCCTTCTGGTTTCGACTGCTCAACGCGGACAAGTGGTTGCGCCGCTAAATTGACCTGCGCAATGGCGGGCCGGAGCATGTCTGTGCTTGGTTCTGAAGCGGGCGCGATGGCAATCGCTGGCACCGAGGGTCGAGCAAGTGTGGATGGACGCGGGGCAGGTTTACTGGGTGCGTTGACTTGAGCGGACGCCTGAGCATGAGTGGAAGGTTGAGCATTAGCGGAAGGCTGAGCCTTAGCGGTAGCTAGCGCCACGGGCGCCAGGCTCACCTCGAGGGACTGCAATTGCGCCGCTGGCGGTTTTGAGGTGACTCTTTCTTGCCGCGAAACGGGAATCTGAGTATGCGGCAGCGGCGGCGCTTCTTCCGTGGTCAACAGCCCTGAAGATACCGTCTCCGCTTCTGGCAACGCAGGTGGCGACACCGAACTTCCGCCCAATCGTTCGCCCAAATGAATGAGCGTTGTACCGAGGTCGCGACGGTGGGTTTGAAGCACAACTAAGCCCGCTACCAAGCTCGAAATCAGGATCCCGGCGACTAAACCGCCCGAGAAACCGGTCAAAAGCGTGGGCAGTTGCACCTTCGGAGAAAGTTCATCGAGCATGGCGGAATCGTGGGGCGCCGCAATGACGTGTCGTTGGTCCGCGGTCGTGGCAGCAGGTTCGGGCGAGCACCGTGATGACCTCGCAAGCTCTTCGTTAACGGTCACCGGCAGCGCCTGCTGGTCAATCCAATCGCTGATGGCTCTCTGGGCATTTGGCAGCACGCTGGTAAATCTCAGGCCGCCTCGCTTTCGCGAGACATCGGTCCACGCCAGTCGACCGCTTGCTTCGATTCGGTGATCGTCCAGGGAAAACGAGAAGCGTACCGTCGAGGTCTGCGGAACGGGAACGGCGGATCGAAAGCAAATTCCTCCCTCCGAGACATCGATCAGGATGCCGCCGTTGTCCGGCTCCAGATTCACATACGCGAGATTCTTCAGAGCGATCCGGGGAGAGTGGCGGCGTTCCGTCATCATGGTTTGATTCTCCTTTGCCCGTCGTCGACTGGTTTGCCGCTGGGTCGGTGTGGCCGATTACCCGCAAAAGGGTCGCCAGCTTCGCGTGTTCGCGGTGCTTTCCTGGGCCGGAGGCGATGGAACTGGGCTATCGAGATGGCTGTAAGTATCAACGGGATGTATAGCGGTCAATGGTACGAGGGTACTGAACCCATCCGGGCACAGACATCCCTTGGACCGCGACAAATGGCTATAACCGCCGGATCCAAGAACGGCTACTGGGCTAGCAGCACCCCGAGCTTTTGCTTCGTCCCGGCCCGATTGACGATCCCCGAATGGCTGTCGGCGATTTTCCCGTCGCGATCGATTAAGACTGTCAGCGGCATCCCATCAAGGCCGTATTGCTTGGCGAGGCTGTCGCTCCCAATCACGATCGCGTAGTTCACCTTCTTTTCCTTCACCCATGGCCGCACTGACGTCCAGCCATCGGAGTCCAACGATACGCCCACAACCACCAGGCCACGATTTTCATACCTCTTTTCAAATTCAATGAACCAGGGGATTTCCACCTGGCAGCCATGGCACCAGGTCGCCCAAAAGTTCAACAGCACGACCTTTCCTTTCAGGCTCGAGAGAGTCAGTTCCTTGCCCGTGGCATCCCGCAATGTGAAATCCGGCGCCAGTGTCCGCGCGGACTCGGGCTTAAGGTCCGCCCGGGTAGGCCCGGAAGCGGCCAGGCTTTGCCAAACAGCCACAGTGCATTCCAGACAGCGGTGCGCCAGAACCCGCGGCGAGGGCGACACCATCAGTACGAGACAGACAACGGCGGCAGTGGCGAGGGCCCAGGGCCATCTGCTGCCGAGCCAAGATCTGGAGTCATGGAGCCGTTTTAGGCGCGCAAGAGCCGCGGCGGAGTCGGGTTCCCAATAATCGCCAGGAGCGAGGGAGGCCAGGCGCTCTTCGACCCATGCGGATAGCGGCGTGGAATTATTCCTGTCCACAGCGCTTGATGAACTCCTCTCGGAAGGATTGCTGAGCGCGGCTGAGAAGCGTGCCGACCGAAGACGGATTGATGTTCAACGTGAGGGCAACCTCGTCGTAGCTGAAGCCATGGCTCCGAAGCACAAGAAATTCCGCTTGACGCTGCGGGAGGGCATTTAGAACCGAGCGAACACGTTCCTGCTGTTCGGCGGCCGAGTGCGGCTGTTCGGGAGTGCTGGGCGAGGGTGTAGCGCGCACAAAGCTGAGCAGTCGCTCGTAGCGGGCGCGGCGCGATTGGCGCCGGAGTTCATCGAGACCGGCGCGGAGAGCCACGCGGTAGAGCCAGCCTTCGACGTGATCTCCTTGAGCCCCGCTGTTGTGCCACAGTTTCGAGAACACCTCCACGGCTAGGTCTTCGGCGCGCGCGGGGTCGCGCACGACACGCGCAATCATCCGAGCCACGCGGCGGTAATGCGCGCGGAAGAGCCCGTCAATATCGAACTGTGCCTCCCGCGCATTCATCTCCGCCAGCGCTTCGCCAGGTGCGTTCACAATAGACATAACGCCGCTCCACGGAAAATTGTGACAGAGAACCCCGGGAAGTGTGGAGGACCTCAGCCTGAGAACCCACTCTTCCCAACAGACCCGAACAACAGGTGTCCTGAAGATCAATTGACAGCTGATATTTGCGGCGATGCTTTGGCCGATGCGGAATATAATGGCGGGTCTGTGCTGGGAGGCGGCGATGAAGACCCGGGAGCGGAAAAGGACAGGGAACGGGACTACAGCCGCCGCGGCGACTATGGTGGCGATGGCACTGGGTGTGGCCCTGGCGGCTGGCACGGCGACCGCGAAGAAAAAAGAGAAGGTGCTGCTGCCGGACTTCGTCTTAAAGGCGGAGACGGTCGTGGTGTTGATCTTGCCAGATGCGGGCGAGCCGATGAATGATCCGTTTGCCAACCGCAAGGCGCAAGAGGAAGTCGAGAAAGCCCTGATGAAATGGGGCCGCTACCGGCTGACGCAGGATGCAAGCACTGCGGACCTGGTGATTGCCGTGAAAAAGGGAAGCGGCAAAATCGCGAATCCCACCATCAACGGTGGCCCGGTGGACACACGTCCAGGCACGATCGAGACCACCGACAACCAGATACGAATTGGCGCGAAGCAGGGGCCGCCACCCGGCGGACCAGAGTCGGGAGACGCCACCAGTTCAGGGGGAAGGGCGAGTCCAGGGATGGAAGTGGGCTCTACCGACGATATGTTCGAAGTATTTCGTGCAGACACCTACAGTGGGCGTGGCGCGCCAGTGTGGTCGTACATGGGAAAGGACGCATTGAAACCGCCTAACGTTAACGCCGTAGAACGGTTTCGCAAGGTGGTCGAAGAGGCGGAGAAAGCAGCGGCACAGAAACAGCAACAGCAGCAACAATCACAGGGGCAAAAGAAGAATCCGTGAAGTCGGGCCGCGCAATTGCCAAGTTGATCTTCATGGTGGCGCTGCTGCCGCTGCCATCGAGATCCCAATTCCGGGCAGACACAGTCCTCTCAGTGCTGCGCGTCAACGATGTCGTGTTTGCCTCCAAAATGCACCGGCTTATTTCAGAATGTGTGGACGGGCAGGATTGCAGGGACAGCGCTATTTGAAGTCGAGATCAAGTAAGCATTCTGGAACGGGGAGTAGCGTAGCTGCGTCAGACAGAAAGACGCTCGTTGCTGTTTTGTAGGGACCGCCTTCTGAGGCGGTCCGCCCACGTTGGCCGCGAGTGATTGGACCTGTGCGAAGGCGAAAAGGGGGGAGCCATGAGAGCAGAAGCGATGGATCGCCGAAGTTTTCTGAAAGTAAGCGCAATGGCGGGAGGCGGAGTGATGCTCGCCTTGTACACCGACGGCGTCGCGAAAGTGCTGGCGCAAGGACCGCAAGCAGCAGTTCAGGCCTACGTCCCCATGGCATTCGTGAAAGTGGCGTCCGACGGCGTCGTGATCATCATGGCCAAAAATCCGGAGGTTGGGCAGGGCGTGAAGACCTCGCTGCCCATGCTCATTGCCGAGGAGTTGGACGTGGAATGGAAAGCGGTGCGCATCGAGCAGACGGATTTGGACGAAACAAAATATGGACGGCAGGTGGCGGGAGGAAGCACGTCGACGCCCACGAATTGGGACCCCTTGCGCAGAGTGGGCGCGGCGTGTCGCCAAATGTTTGTGACCGCAGCTGCGCAGACTTGGTCGGTGCCGGAAACCGCGTGCGAAGCGAGCAACGGCAAGGTAACTCATGCGGCCACCAAGCGCACCCTGACCTATGGAGCGTTGGCAGCCGAGGCGGCAACACTGACGCCGCCGGATCTCAAGTCTGTGAAGTTGAAGGATCCCAGAGATTACAAAATCATCGGCCAACCCACGCCCGCTGTGGACAATCCCCTGATCGTCACCGGCAAACATCTCTACAGCATTGATACCCGACTGCCGGGAATGTTGTGGGCCGTGTATGAAAAATGCCCGGTGTACGCGGGAAAAGTGGTCAGCGCCAACCTCGACGAAGTCAAGGCCATGCCTGGAGTGAAGCAAGTTTTTGTTGTCGAAGGCACGAAGGATCTCCTGGGGCTGCACAGCGGCGTCGCTGTCGTGGCGGACAGTTGGTGGCAAGCAAAAACCGCGCGCGAAAAGCTGCAGGTGAAATGGGATGAGGGCACAACAGCGCAGCAGAGCAGCAGTGGCTTCTTAAGCCGGGCGCAAGAATTGTGCAAACAGACGCCGGCAATCGTGCTGCGGAAAGATGGCGACGTGGACGCGGCTCTGAGGGGCGCGTCGAAAGTCGTCGAAGGCGCGTACGACTACCCGTTTCTCTCCCACGCGCCCATGGAGCCCGAGAATTGCACCGCGCACTTTCACGACGGCAAGTTAGAGTTCTGGTCTCCAAGCCAGACCCCGGAATCCGGCCGCCAGTCGGTGGCAAAAGTCCTCGGCATTCCACCTGACGACATTATTGTGCATATGAAGCGGTCAGGCGGCGGGTTCGGCCGGCGCCTGACCAACGACTACATGCTCGAAGCCGGAGCCATTGCCAAACAGGTCGGCGTGCCCGTCAAGCTGCTGTGGACCCGCGAGGACGATTTCCATCATGACCACTACCGCCCCGCGGGATTCCACTTTTTGCAGGGGGGCCTCGATAGCGCGGGAAACGTGGTTGCGTGGCGAAATCACTTTGCAAGTTTTGGAGAAGGCGAGCAGTTTGCTCCCTCGGCGAATATTCCACCCAATGAATTTCCCGCGTCGTTCCTGCAGAATTTCTACTTTGGCGCCTCCCTGATGCCGCTCGGAGTTCCGACCTATGCCATGAGGGCTCCGAGGAGCAATGCGTATGCCTGGGTGTTTCAGTCCTTTACCGATGAGCTGGCGCATGCGGCGGGCAAAGATCCGGTGGAATTCCGCCTTGCATTGTTGAGCGGCGCGCGAATCAGCAATCCGAATGTGAAGGCGGACCCATTTTCGGTGGATCTGGATCCGGGTCGGGTGCAAGGCGTGTTGAAGCTGGTGGCGGAGAAATCCGGATGGGGCAAAAAGCAATTGCCGGAAGATACAGGCATGGGCGTGGCGTTCCAGTTTTCCCACCGCGGATATTTCGCCGAAGTCGTGGAGCTGAGCGTAGACGCCGAGAGCAAGATCAAAATCAACAAGGTCTGGGTGGCAGGAGACGTGGGAAGCCAGATCATCAATCCCAGCGGCGCGGAACAGCAAGTGCGCGGCGCGGTGCTTGAAGGCTTGAGCAGCGTCATGGCCTACGAAATCACCATTGAGGCAGGCCACGCGGTGCAAAGTAATTTTCACGAATATCCGCCGATACGCATCAACGAATTTCACGCGGATATTGAGGTGAGTTTCCTCAAGACCGACAACCCTCCCACAGGGTTGGGAGAGCCGGCGCTGCCTCCCGTTCTGCCCGCAGTCTGCAATGCCATATTTGCAGTCACAGGGAAGCGCGTGCGTTCATTGCCTCTCGCGAAGCACGGCTACCGCTGGGCATAAGCAGCCAAATAGCTGGCTCTTCTTCTCGCTTCGTAGGGACGGCCTTTGGAGGCCCGCCGGAAACCCCTGCGACCTTCCACGCGTTTATGGTGCGTTTAGGTTGGAAATGACACAGTGGCTCGGGCCTTACTGTGGCTGAAGAGTGTACTGACTAACCTGTGGGAGGTGTGTTGTGGGAATAATGAAAAGGAGTGCAGTTGGATTGGTAGCGATCGGCATCGTCGCAGCAGGAATGATTGTGTCGCGGCACGCAACTGCGGCGCCGCAAGCCGCAGGCGCTTCCGGCTATCATCTGATCAAAAAAGTAAAATTGGGCGGCACGGGCGGTTGGGACTATTTGACCGTGGATCAAGCCACGCATCGTGTGTTTATCTCGCGTGGCACGAAAGTGATTGTGGTCGATCCGACGACGGAAAAGGTTTTGGGAGAGATACCGGATACGCAAGGCGTACACGGGATTGCGTTGGCCGCGGAGTTTAACAGAGGTTATACGACCAACGGGCGCACCTCGAACTCCACGATCTTCGATATGACCACGTTGAAAAAGCTCGGCGAGGCGAAGACCGAGAAGGATCCCGATGCCGTGATTTATGACCCGTTCTCCAAAAGAGTGTTTACGTTTAACGGCGACGCCTCCTCCTCGACAGCCATTGATGCCGCTACCGGCAACGTTGCGGGAACCGTGGCGCTGGGTGGCGGGCCAGAATTTGCGGCCAGCGACGGTAAAGGCAAAATATTCGTCAACCTCGAAGACAAGAGCCAGCTCGTCAAGTTCGACGCCAGAACTCTGAAGGTCGAGAACACCTGGCCGCTCGCTCCCTGCGAATCCCCAAGCGGACTCGCCATCGATGCGGAGCATGAAGTGCTCGTCGTCGGATGTCACAACAAGTTGATGACCTTTGTCGACGGGAATTCCGGAAAAGTCGTGGGCACCGTGCCCATCGGCCAGGGCGTCGATGCCAACCGCTTCGATCCCGGCACCGGCTATGCCTTCGCCTCCTGCGGTGACGGCACCCTGACGATTGCCCACGAAGATTCTCCCAGCAAATTCTCCCTCGTCGAAATGATCAACACGCAACGCGGCGCCCGCACCATGGCCCTCGACCGATCGAACCACAACGTCTATCTGGTGACAGCGGACTTTGGCTCGGCGCCGGCGGCTACAGCCGATAATCCTCGTCCACGGCCCGCGATTCTCCCGGATACCTTTGTGCTGCTGGTCTACGGAAAGTAGCCATAGCCTCCAGCTATAAGTTGTTCGTGCGAAAGGCAAGCCCGGGCTTTTGGCGGGGATATAGGCCGATACGGAAAGCGTCAGGCGTGGCCCGCAACGGAGGCGTTCGCTTCGGGGTGAAGTTTCTCGACGGCCTGTCGCAGGAACTCGTAGGGGTGTGCCCCGGAGATCAGATATTTGTGCGCGAAGCGACTGCGCATAAATAATTAGGTAGTCTTTATACACTACAGTATCATTAAGGAAGTCCCTCTTCCCCGCCGAATAGTTGC